>WNFL01083075.1_pt1 | contig 28602 bp, 28 predicted proteins | sample 5400361 | NCBI WGS metagenome assembly WNFL01 (sample SAMN13153351, study PRJNA577476) | soil metagenome | isolation source: 40 cm soil on Douglas fir-dominated hillslope | place: USA:California | collected 2013-09-17
CCTCTTCACGCGCACGCGCGCCATAAGGCGCTCGATCATCGAGGCGGGACAGGATACGGCGGCGCCGAATTTCGGCCGCTCAGGGCCGGGCGGCGGAAGACGGTAGCGCGGCCACGGGACGTATGTCACCGTCGTTGAGCGTCAGGCCGAACTCCGCCGGAGCTTTTCCGTTCTGAACCCTTTGGCCATCGAGGTGCCCGGTCGGACGGCCGGCCTCGTCGATCGCAACTTCGCCTTTGAGCCCGGCGCGGGCATCGGGCCAATTCAGGGTCAGATCGCCGACATTCAGCGCTCCCATCTTCGCGCGCCAGGCTTGCGCCGCGTCGGCTACGCTCATCCTGCCCGCGGCGAGGCCGTCGAGCGCCGAGCTCTCCGTCAGTTTGGCGCGCAGATCGATCAGCGGCAGCACGAGCTCCGTTCCTGCCGCGGCGTAGCCTGGCCCGATCCGCGCATTGTTGATTTGTGCCGCCACATCGATCGTGTTGTCGGGGCGCGCGAGGAGATGGAGCTGCGCGCGGTCCGCCGAGAAGCTACGCTTGGGATCGGCGCCTTGGGTCGCATCCTTGGCTTGCGGCTCCCACAGATCGATGTCGAACCGCGCAAGCCGTCCGTTGCTGAGGATCGCGCTCGCCCGCGCGATCGCTGGGGTCACGTAAATGACGCGCGGAACGCTTCCCGGGGTCGTCGGCGGACGCGCGAAGGATTGCAGCCCGGTTACCTCGAAGATGTAGCGGTCGAGATTGTAGGACTGCGCATGCAGTGCGAGCTCTTCGGTGCGCCAGGCGGTCTCGCCTTCCGCGCTCTGATGGGCGAACGTCACGCCGGAGAGCACCGCGTCGAGCCGGAAGGGATATCCGCCGACGGTTTTACCGGCGAAAGCAAAGGTGATTCCGGGGATGACCTCACCGCCATTGGCGCGGTCGAGCCGCGCGGAAAGCGTATCCGCCTGGACCCGCCAGAACACCGAATAGAGCACGACGATCAGCGCCAGAAGACCGACCGGCCCATAGATGAAAATGCGGCTGGAGTAGGACATAGACGGAATGTGCGACAAACCCCGCGCGAATGCACGCCTCAAGCCGCGCTGAATTCAGGTGCTGGCCGAACTAGGCCACCCAATAGCTGGAGCCGACCGCGGTCACATGGAAACACTATTGTCATGCTCGGCGAGCGCGAAGCGCGAGGGAAGAGCATCCATTCAGTGAAGAAAACACTCGACCTCCACGAAATGGATTCCCTTTCCCTCGCGGTGTACAGCCGCTTGGCCGGGAAGGACACCGGAAGCCGTCACCAATTACCTATGAACTAGGCGCATTTGGAATAGCCGCAGGACATGCAGGTGTCGCAACCTTCGAGCTTGACGAAGCCCGCCGCCGAGCAGCGCGGGCAAGTACGCACCGCTGCGCCCTCGGCGCTCGCTTCGGCCGCCGCCGCGCGCTGTGCGTCGGTTTCATCCGGCTCGGGCTTGGCCATGAATCCGGTCAGGATGAGATGGCGCTCGATCACCTCGCCGATGGCCGCGAGGAGCGAAGGGATATAGCGCCCGCCCATCCATTGGCCGCCGCGCGGATCGAACACCGCCTTCAGTTCTTCCACCACGAAGCTCACATCGCCGCCGCGGCGGAATACGGCGGAAGATCTCGAACGGCCGTTTGCGTCCGTCCTGCTCGATGTCGTTGATCGTGATGTAGAAGGCGTGATCGAGGTCGGGCCAGCGCACCTTGTAGGTGTGGCCCAGCAAATCGCCCGGCCGATCCAGCGGCTGGGTCATATAGACGACGTCCGCCGCCTCCGCGCGCTCGATGAGCCGGGGCGCCAGCGCCACCGCCGCGGCAGCGGGAGACGCCGCCGGGGCTTGGGCCGCCGCGAAGGGGCGGAGGGATTCGACGATGCGCAGCGGCGTTGCGGCCGGCAGCGGCGCCGCGGAACGCGCGGGCGTCGCTTCCACTTCGAGCACCGCTCCAGTCACCGCATTGGGACGATAGGTGGTGCAGCCTTTGCACCCTTCCTCATAGGCGGTGCGATAGACCTCCTTGAAGTCGGCGAAGGAAATCCCAGGCGGGCAGTTGATCGTTTTGGAGATCGAGCTGTCGATATATTTCTGCGCCGCCGCCTGCACGGCCAGATGATCCGCCGGCGGCAATGATTGCGCCGTGACGAAATAATCGGGCAGCTCGGTCTCCTCGCCGAACATGGCACGGAACCGGCGATAGGCGTAATCGCTCACCTTCTCCTCGCGGCGTGTGCCGTCGGGCATCGTCACATTGCGCGTGTAGGACTGCGCGAAGACGGGTTCGATCCCGCTCGAGATATTGTCGGCGAACAGCGAAATCGTGCCCGTTGGTGCGATGGAAGTGAGGAGCCCGTTGCGGATGCCGTGTTTGGCGATCGCGTCGCGAATAGGTTCGGGTAGCGCCTGGATGTTCGGTCGGGCCAGATAAGCCTCGCGGTCGAACAGCGGGAACGGCCCCTTCTCGGCCGCCAATTCCGCGGAAGCCGCATAAGCTGAATCCCGCACGATGCGCAGCCAACGCTCGATCAGTGCCAAACTCCGCGATGACCCGTAGCGCGTGCGGCAGAAGATCAAAGCATCGGCGAGGCCGGTCACGCCCAGGCCGATGCGCCGCTTCTGCTTCGCCTCGTGTTCCTGCGCCGCAAGCGGAAAGCGCGAAATGTCGATGACGTCGTCAAGGAAGCGCACGGCGACGCGGGCAAGTTTTGCCAATTGCGCTTCGTCTAACCGGGCTTCCTCCGTGAACGGACGATCCACGAGTTTCGCAAGGTTGATCGATCCCAACAGGCACGCGCCATAGGACGGCAAGGGTTGTTCGCCGCACGGGTTGGTCGCGTAGATCGTCTCGCAATAGCTCAGATTGTTGAGCGCATTGATGCGGTCGATGAAGATGACGCCCGGTTCCGCCGATTCATAGGTGGCGACCATGATGCGGTCCCACAGGCTTCGCGCAGACACCGTCCGATACACGACGCCATCGAAAGCCAGATCCCAGGAACGGTCCTTCTCAACCGCGGCCATGAACTCATCCGTCACCAGCACGGAGAGGTTGAAATTGCGCAGCCGGTTGCCGGCGCGCTTGGCCTCGATGAATGCTTCGATGTCGGGATGGGAACAGGACAGCGTGCCCATCATCGCGCCGCGCCGCGCGCCCGCCGACATGATGGTGCGGCACATTGCGTCCCACACATCCATGAAGGAGAGCGGTCCCGACGCGTCGGCGCCGACGCCTTTCACCGGCGCGCCCATCGGCCGAAGCGTCGAGAAATCGTAGCCGATCCCGCCGCCCTGCTGCATGGTCAGCGCGGCTTCGCGCAAATGCTCAAAGATGCCCGAGAGATCGTCCGGGATGCGCCCCATGACGAAGCAGTTGAACAAGGTCACCGCGCGCCCGGTTCCCGCGCCGGCCAGGATACGCCCCGCCGGAAGGAACCGATGGCCGGCCAGCGCCTCGGCAAAATCCAGCGCCGAGCTGCGGCGCTGCTCGGGTGCTTCGCCTTCCGCCGCGGCCAGCGCGACGCGCGCCCAGCTCTCCTCCACGGTGCGGTCGAGCGGCGTGCCGTCGGTCGCCTTGAGGCGGTACTTCATGTCCCAGATCTGATGGGAAATCGTGTTCATCGCCGGATCATCGCATCGGCGCGGCGCAAGATCAACAATCGGTTCACTCTTTGTTCCCGAAATCAGGGGTCGTAGCAAAGCGGCTCGTTTTCAGAATCTATTTAGAGATCAAGCCCTTGGCTTTCCAGTCGATGCCACGCTGGGCGAACGCGCGGGCCATTTCGATCGTGCCCTTGAGCCTCGCCGCGTCCTTGGCCGTGAGCAGGCGATCCGCGTCGCCCGACAGGGCAGGAAAATCCGCAAGCGCCACATCGTAGCGGGCCGCTTTCACCGAATCGAAAATCCGATCCGAGGCTTTGATCAGCTCCGCGCGTCCGGCGGCCGCATGCGTTTGATCCGCGAAGGCTTCGTCGTCGAGTGTCGCGATATCGGTCTGCAGGTAACCCCACGCGGGAGCCAGTGCGATGACATCTCCGGTCATCAGCACATTGACGAGCTGAACCGCGGCGGATGCCTGCTTCAAGAAGACATCCGCGCTCACCCGCGTTTTGGCGCCCGGATAATAGGCCTGGAATCCTGCGCTCGGCCAGTCGCCGGAGATGTGCCAGCCGGGCCAACCGCCCAGATCGACCAGATAGCGGGAGAAGCCGCCGCCGAGCCAGCCGAGCTGCGCCTTGCCATTCACGCCAGGACGAGCGGGCACATCATTGATGGCGCGCGGAACGGCCTGATCCTTGATCGCCTTGGTGGCTGCCGCGATGGCGAGCGGGTTGGGCCAACCCCACACATAGGTCGTCGCGGCTTTCCCTGTCGGCGCGTAAACGTCGCCATTCTCCGCAAATTGCAGCCCGCCGAAATGTTCCAAGGCGAGACCGCCCACGACGGTGCGGAAAAGCTCCGGCCGATCCTTCACGATCTCGAACGGATAGCTTGCCTCTGTGCCCGGAACGAAATGGCGCGACTCGAGATAGACGATGATGCTCTTCGACCGCTCGGCTGGCGGCACTCGCGCGTAATAATGCAGCACCGCGAGAATCCCCAGACCGCCTGGGTCGCCAGCAGGATGGCTTGGTCGTTGGGCGTGCCGAAATTGCGCCCAGGAAGGGTCGCCACGGTTTCAAAAGCGTTGGCGTTTTCTTCTTCATGCCCGTCCAGGACCAGCTTGGCGCTCTTGCCGGCGGCTGCATCGGCGAGGACCTTGGCGCCGGCAACGCGGTCGAGCATCAGAAGCGGCACGTTGAATTGGCGAGGCGTCGGGTGAATGCGTGTGCCTTGGGCGGCGAGCGGCGACATATCCATCACGGTGACCGCACCGGCCGCACCCGACGGCATCAGCACATTGGTGATGATCTCGCGGATCTGGCCGAACTGATCGCGGTTGCGGAAGCTGGTCTCGACGCTGAGCGGAATCTTCTCGAACAAAGGCGTCGGGAAGGTTTCGGAATCCGAGCGGTACTCGTAATCCCTGAACGAGATCTGGGGACTCGCACTGCCCCATTGCGGCGAGGGATTGCCCTCCGGCCCGGCCGCCGGTTTGCAGGCCGGCGGGTTGCCGCAATAGGCGGGCGGCGTCGCGGGCGCGGGAACACCCAGCGCCACGCGTTGCGGCGTGCCCAGCGTGGCGAAGGGCTGCTGCTTCACGACCACGATTTTCCCGGCAAGCGCGGACAAAGACGGCCGCTGCGCGACGGGGAGATTGAGATCGTAAAGCACCATCGGCGCGGTGACGCCGCCCGGGCCCGTCGAGCCCGATTGCGTGCCATAGGAGGCGACATCGACGGGCTTGCCGTCCGAGGTCAGCGACCAGCCGCTCTTGTCGGGGAATTCGGTCGTGTACCAGCGCGTGTACGGATAGGGATAATCGCCGACATTGACCATGCCGATGCTCTTCATCTCGGCATGGAGCATGGCCATGAATTTCTTCCATCCCGGCCCGGCGGTGTAGGCCGGCCCCCAGGAATCCTTCTGATCCAGCCAATTCTGGATCTGGGCGGCCGAAGGCATCATGGCGCGATCGACCGTGGTGAGCTTGGGCGACACCGCTTGTTGCGCGTCCGCTGCGGTGAAACAGACGAGGGCGAGGGCCCCCGCCGCTGCCACGGCGGATAGCCTCAAAGAATTTTCACGTGAGTTCCGCATGATGCCTTTCCCGCCCTTTCGCTTCGGCCATTCTAGATCAAAACTGAGTCTATGGGCCCTCGCAAATGCCCGAAAACCGCCAATCGCTCCCCACCCTATTGCTTGTCTTTCCCCGCGCTGCGTTAGAGTGGGACGATGCATGCTTTAGACACCGCTCCCATTCCGCTTCTTTCCGTGAAGTCCTTGCGCAAGGTGGTGCCCGGCGGCCGCGTCCTGTTCACCGGGCTGAACCTCACCGTGAACCCCGGGGAATTCGTCGCCATCATGGGGGAATCCGGCTCGGGGAAATCCACGCTGCTGAACCTCATCGCCGGCCTCGACGTTGCGGACGCTGGCAGTATCGCCATCGACGGGGTCGCGCTCGACACGTTGGAGGATGACGCGCGCACGCTTCTGCGCCGCAGCGCCATCGGCTTCGTGTTCCAGGCCTTCCATATCCTTCCCCATCTGACCCTGGCGCAGAACATCGCGCTGCCTTTGGTGCTCCAGCAAGCCGCCGCGGGCGAGGCGCGCGCCCGCGCGAACCAGATGCTGGCTGCCATCGGCATGCCCGGCCGGGGCGAGCATTTCCCGCGCCAGCTTTCCGGGGGCGAGTTGCAGCGCGTGGCGATCGCACGCGCGCTCCTCCACCGCCCGGGACTTATCCTCGCCGACGAGCCGACCGGCAACCTCGATCCCGACACCGCCGCGCGCGTCCTGGACCTTTTCGCGACACAGGTGCGCGAGGCGGGCGCCGCGGTCCTTCTGGTGACGCACTCCAATGTCGCCGCTGCGGTGGCGGACCGCACTCTCCTCCTCACTCCGCAAGGTCTGATCGATCGCCATGAGCGCTGAGCAGAACCGCACCAGCCTCGTCGCTATGCGCTGGATGATCGCCGGCGAATGGGCTGCGCACCCTGCGCGCGTCATCGTGGCGGCGCTCGCCATCGCGGTTGGCGTCGCGCTGGGCTTTGCCGTGCATCTGATCAACGCTTCGGCTTTGAGCGAATTTGCCCGGGCGATCAAAACGGTGAATGGCGACGCGGAGCTTCAGGTGCACGCCGTCACACCGCTGGGCTTCGAGGAATCGCTCTATCCCAAGCTCGCACGCCTTCCCGGCATCGCAGGCGCGAGCCCGGTGGTGGAGATCAACGCCGTCGCCGACACGGCGGAGCATCCGTCTGTCACCCTTCTAGGTCTCGACGTGTTGCGGGCCGCTTCCGTGACGCCGAGTCTTGTCGGCGAACGCGTCGCAAGCTCCACGCCTCCAGCCAAGACGCAATCCGGCGAGACGAGTGGGCCAGCACCTTCGACGAGCGATGAGGCATTCGACACGCGTTCGCTCTTCTTATCCCAGGCCGCCCTGGAGACGACGGGCAAACATATCGGCGACGAGATCGCGCTCTCGGCGGATGGGCGCACGCTCCCATTCACCATCGCGGGGACATTGCCCGGCGTCGCCGACAACCAGAATGTCGGTGTGATGGATATCGCCGCTGCGCAATGGCGCTTCGGAAGCTTGGGCCGGCTGCAGCGCATCGACCTGAAACTATCCGACGGCGTCGACGCGGCGCGCCTGCGCAATGCCGTCGCCGCAATCCTGCCGGCAGCCGCGGAAATCGTAAACCAGGAGACCGAGACGCGGCGCACCGACAGTCTGTCGCGCGCCTATCGCGTCAATCTCGACATGCTGGCGCTGATGGCGCTGCTGACCGGCGCCTTCCTCGCCTTTTCGGCGCAGGCCCTGTCGGTGGCGCGGCGGCGTTCGCAATTCGCCCTGCTGCGCGTGTTGGGCGTGCAGCGCCGCGCAATCCTGCTCCAGGTGCTTGCCGAAGGCGCGGTGGTCGGCGGTGTCGGCGCGATTGCCGGGCTTGGCCTCGGGCTCGGGCTCGCCGATATCGCGCTGCACTTTCTCGGCGGCGACCTCGGCGGCGGTTATTTCTACGGCACACGGCCGCAACTGATCTTCGCGCCCGAGGCGGCGTTGGGCTTTCTTCTGCTGGGCGTGCTGGCGGCGCTGCTGGGAAGCGTGCTGCCGGCGCGCGATGCGGCGCGGGCACAGCCGGCCATTGCCCTCAAAGATGCCGGTGACGCGGCCGATGCGAATGCCGTTCCCGGCGCTATCATCGCGCTCGCGCTGCTTCTCGCCGGCGCGGTTGCTGCGCGTCTCCCGGCAATCGGTGGGCTTCCGCTGTTCGGCTATCTGTCGATCGCGCTTCTCTTGGCGGGCGGCGTCGCGGCGATGCCGCTGCTTGCGCGAATCCTGCTAGCCCCCTTGCAGCGCTTCACCTTCGCCGTTCCCGCCCATCTCGCGTCGAAGCATCTCTGGGGTGCGCCATCGCAAGCCGCCATCGCGCTCTGCGGCGTCGTCGCGAGCACCAGCCTCACCATCGCGATGGCGGTGATGGTGTCGAGTTTCCGCGGTTCGGTCGATGACTGGCTGGTGCAGGTGCTGCCGGCGGATTTGTATTTGCGCGTCGAAGGCAACGACAACAGCGCCTTCGCCCCGGACGTTCAGCGCAAAATGACGGCAGCCCCCGGCGTTGCGGCAATCCATTTCCGCAAAATCACGCCGCTTCGGCTGTCGCCCGAACAGACGCCCATCGCCTGGATCGCGCAACACATCGACCGCTCGAATCCGGCAAGAAGCCTTCCGATGCTCGGCCCGTCTCTGCCCGTTCCGGAAGGCGCCACGCCGGTGTGGTTGTCCGAGCCCGCGTTTTACCTTTACGGCTATCGCAGCGGAGATTGGATCACACTACCCGCAATGGGTGCGGCCTCCGGCGACAGTGCCAGCCAGGCAAAGAAGGTTTTCGTCGCCGGGATTTGGCGCGATTATGGGCGTCAGCAAGGCGCCATCGCGATGGATGAGGCCGACTACACGCGCGTGACCGGAGACAGTCTGCGCAGCGATGCCGCGATCGAGCTTGCTCCCGGTGCCCATGAGGAAAACGTGACCGCCGGCTTGCGCGCGGCTCTGCCCGCATCTTTGTCCGGACGCGTTGCCTTTATCGAATCGCGTCAGCTGCGTGCATTGTCGCTGCAGATTTTCGACCGCAGTTTCGCCGTGACCTACGTCTTGGAAGCGATCGCCATGTTGGTTGGGCTCGCTGGCGTCGCCGCAACCTTTTCCGCGCAGACGCTCGCGCGCACCAAGGAATTCGGCATGCTGCGCCATATCGGCGTCCTGCGCCGACAGATTGTCGTCATGCTCGCCACCGAAGGCGCATTGCTCGGGACCGTTGGCGTCATTGCAGGCATCGGGTTGGGCATCGCCATCAGCCGAGTGCTGATCGACGTGATCAATCCGCAGTCCTTTCACTGGAGCATGGAAACGCGGCTGCCGTTCACGCTCTTCGCCATTGTCTCCGTGGCGCTGATCCTTGCTGCCGCCGGAACCGCGCTACTCGCCGGACGGCGTGCGCTCTCCGCCGATGCGGTGCGCGCCGTGCGGGAGGATTGGTGATGGTCCGGACAGCACTCGCGAAAATCATCACGGCTGCCGCAGTCCTGGCTCTGACGCTTGCGTCCTCCATCGCGGCGGATGGGCCCGCGCTGCCGCATTATCCTGACGTGCGCCCAGGCGTGGCGATGAATTTTCCCGTCGACCATGGCGCGCATCCGCAATTCCGCGCGGAGTGGTGGTACATCACCGGCTGGCTGGATGGCGGCGCGGGTAAACCGCTCGGCTTCCAGGTGACATTCTTCCGCACGCGTCCTTCCGTCGATGAAACCAATCCCAGCGCATTTGCCGCGACACAGATTCTGTTTGCGCATGCAGCGCTGTCTGACCCGTCCCTGGGCCACCTCCTGCACGATCAGCGCGCGGCGCGCGCCGGTTTCGGTCTTGCCCAAGCGGCGGAGGGCGACACCGATATCGTGCTCGACGATTGGAGTCTGAAGCGCGGAGCCGATGACGTCTTCCGCGCCAAACTGGGCGGCAAGGAATTCACCCTGGACCTGGCTTTCACGCCGACACAGCCGGTGCTGCTCGAAGGCGAGAACGGCTACAGCCGCAAAGGACCCGAGCCGATCCAAGCGAGCCATTATTACAGCCTGCCGCATCTTGCGGTTTCAGGCACCGTGCAGCGCGGCGGCCGCAGCATACCGGTGAAAGGCAGCGCCTGGCTCGACCGCGAATGGTCGTCGGCCTATCTCGATCCGCGCGCCGTCGGCTGGGATTGGGTCGGGCTCAATCTCGACGATGGTGGCGCGGTGATGGCGTTCCGCATTCGCGATGCCAAGGGCGGGGCGCTATGGGCGGGCGGCACGTGGCGCGACGCCAAAGGCGCGCTCACCCGTTTCGCGCCGGGCGATGTGAGTTTCGCCACCGAACGGCGCTGGCATTCGCCGCGCACCGGAACCGATTACCCGGTCGAGCAGAGTCTCACTCTGAATCTGCCGACGGGCAAAAGGCAATTTCACTTGAAGCCGCTGTTCGACGATCAGGAGCTCGACAGCCGCAAGGGTGGCGGACCGGTTTATTGGGAGGGCGCGGCCAATGTGGAAGGCGGGCGCGGCTATCTCGAACTCACCGGTTATTTCAAGCCGCTGAAGATGTGATTTTGCCGTCCGAATCTCGGGTCCGGCGGGCTCGACTTAACCAATAGAATGGCGGTTTTGCCGGGGCTCGGAAGCCGCCCGGCGAAAATCACGATTTTTGCCGAGCAAAGCCAACTTTGTCGCTCACACAGAGAGTATCACGGCGGCTGCCGGCGCTCAATCCGATGGACGCAAGACCATCCATCGCGGTCTGGCGCCAAGATCAGACTATGCTAGCGTGCCCTGAACGCCCGGCCGAGAAGCGTAGCAGGAGCAGAACCAGACATGACCGAAGACCAGATCTTCGCCCGCTGCGCGCGGCGGCTGATTCCCTTCATCATGCTGCTCTATGTGGTGAACTATATCGACCGCGTGAATGTCGGCTTTGCCGCTCTCACCATGAACAAGGATCTGGGGCTGTCGCCGTCCGTTTTCGGGTTTGGCGCGGGCATTTTCTTCCTCGGCTATCTCATCTTCCAGGTGCCGGCCAATCTGATCCTAGAGAAGATCGGCGCCCGGCGTTGGATGTTCACCATCCTCGCGGTCTGGGGCGTGATCTCGGCCGCCAACGCCTTCATGCAGGGCCCGCTCAGCTATTATGCGCTGCGCTTCCTTCTCGGCGTCGCCGAGGCCGGGTTCTTCCCGGGCATGTTGCTCTATATGACCTATTGGTTCCCGCATTCCTGGCGCGGGCGCTTCGTCGGCATCTTCATGGCGGCCATCCCGCTGGCCAACATCATCGGCGGGCCGCTCTCCACCACGATCCTCGGCATGGACGGCGTCGCCGGGCTGCATGGCTGGCAGTGGATGTTCATCCTGGAAGGCCTGCCGGCCAGCATTTTCGCCTTTCTCGCGCTGATATTGCTCCCCGACCGGCCGGCGAACGCGTCCTGGCTCACGGCCGAGGAGAAACAGCGGGTGATTGCGCGGCTTGCCGCCGAAGACACCTCAGAGCACAGCGAATTCTGGCCCGCGTTGCGCGATCCGCGCGTCATCGCGCTGGGCGTGGTGCTGCTCGGCAACCAGATCGGCCTTTATGGCGTGCAATTGTGGCTGCCGCAGATCGTGCAGGGCATGGGCTTCTCCAATTTCGCGAATGGTTTTGTGGTCGCGCTCTGCTTCATCGCTGCGATGATCGCGATGATCGCCTGGGCTCGGCGCAGCGATGCCAAAGGCGAACGCATCTGGCATGTGGCGATTCCGCTTCTGCTCGGTGCTTTCGGACTCGCTCTCGCTGCGGTGGCGCAATCCAATGTGCTGGTCTTGATGTCGCTCGCGCTCGCGCTGGTCGGAACGCTTGCCTATAACGGCCCGTTTTTCAGTCTGCCCTCGACCTTCCTTGCAGGGACCGCTGCCGCCGGCGGCATCGGATTCGTCAACACCATCGGCAGCCTCGGGCGCTTCATCGGGCCCTATGGCGTCGGCGTGCTGAAAGAATCCAGCGGCGGCTACGCCTCGGCGATGGCCGCGATGGCCACTGCGATGATGATTTCCGCCATCATCGTGCTGGTGATGGGCCGCAAGATGGCCGGCCGCAAAGTGCAGCCGTCCCGCGCTTAGGGCGTGAGCACGGTGCGGTTGTACCAGGGGAAAGAATCCCAGCTCAGCACCTTTTCCGTACCATCGAACAGCGCCGCGATGCGGCCGCCGCCCGCCTTGTACGAAAACTCCTTCACGCGGTCGGGCGGATTCGTCGTCGCGTTGCGCGTGATGTCGATGCCTTGCTCTGTCTCGAAGGTCTGATATCTGCGGGGATCGGAGGGATTGAAGAATCTCACCTCGCCGCCGCCCTTGTTCGCCGGGGCCCGCTCATATTTGACGTGCACCTGCATGTGCTCGCCGCTGCCGGCGGCGAAGTCCCAATCCTCGTCCACCAGCACGGCGCCGCCCGACGCGGTGAAGGAGCGCGCCATCTTTGCCGTGCTCGCCGGCTGATAGACGCCGAAGGCGCCGGGCGCGTCGGCGGCATCCTTGGTCAGGCCGGCGATGATCATCTGGCCCGTCGTGCCGCCGGCCGTTTGTTTCACCGGAATGGCGAGATAGACCATCTGCGTCGAGGCTCGGGGCTTGCCGTCTGCACCAAGGACGGCGACACGGTCGATGAAGATCATGCGCAGATTGGCGTCTTTCGCCGGTCCCGCCGCGGCGACGGCAGGCTCCCACCCCTCGGGCAGCATTTTCTTCAGCGCCGCATCGGGCACGTGGAAATCGAGCTGGAACCGCTGTTCGACATTTTGCTCGATGATGGTGTCGGCCCGCGCCGCTGGTACCGCCATGGCAAGAAGGCCAAGCATGCTGAGAAGAGGTCCTTGAAAGATCCGCGGCATCGGTGCTCCTCCACGATCAAGAGGGATGAGAGATCATTTTTTGGGAAAAGTGACGCGCACGCGCTTGGAACGTTGCAGATAGATCAGCCACACCAGGGAAAGGATGGCTTGCCTTATGCTCGCGACCGTGGCCGGGGCCCGCAGTGTGTTGAACAAGGCATTGCCTTCCGTCTGGGAAAGCAGCGGCGCGGTGGCCAAGAGCATGCCCAATCCAAAAATGGCGAGCGCGAACATGATGATGAAATAGGCCTTCGCGATTCTCACGGCGTTGACCCGTATCCGGTACAGCGCCCAACCCGCATAGGCAGCCAAGATCGCCAGACCGATTTCCAACACGACTTCCGTCAGCAGAGCACCTTGCAGGGCTGGCGCGGTCGCCGCACGCTGCAACGCACCGATCGCTCCCAGAATGGCGATCAGCGGCATTGCGATCATGAGATAGAGGCAGAGCAAAAGCAGCCAGCCGCGGACGCCGTGAAGGTCCGTCCCATGCGTGCCGTCCCGGCCTGCCGCCTGCATGCTCATCGCCGCGTTCTCCTATCCGTGCCGATTCATAGTCCATTCGGGCTCTTTCGCGAACTGGTGTGGTGGATTGAAGTTCCTAAGATTTGCATGGCATCCACGTTTAGGAACTTCAAATCCGAAAACCACACCAGATTCAATAAACTGCCTAGTGTGGCTTTGAATCCGAAATTCGCCCAAAGCGTTGCCCAAGCACCTGCGAATTTCGGATTCGCCACACTAGGTTCCGCGCCGTCCTTCCGCGAGCAGACGGTTGCTGGCCTCCTCGATGCGCGATTCCAGCACCGCCATGAAGTCGCGCCGAGAAAGGCCGGGCGGGATGGGAGGAAGAAATTCCAAGATGATCGTACCGGGCTTCCTGAAAAAGCTGTCGGCCCAGAAGAGGCCGGAATTGTGCGCGACCGGCACGCAAGCCGCCTGAAGCTGCGTGTACAGTGCGGCGACCCCGGGCTTGTAGTCCGGCGGATCGCCGGGTTTTCTGCGGGTGCCTTCGGGAAAGATGACGATGGGGCGGCCCTCGTCCAGGGCGCGCTTGGCCTCTGCGTGCATGAGACGGATGGCTTTGGCCCCCGCCTCGCGATCGATCGCGATCATGCGCATCTTGCGGCAATACCAGCCATAAAACGGGACACGCAGAAGCGAGCGTTTCAGCACGATCGCCGGTCCGGGAAGTAGAGCCAGCACGGCGACGGTCTCCCACATGCTGAAATGCTTGGCGGCGACAAGCACACGCCGGTCTTCCAGAAATCCTCGCACCTCGACGCCGGTTCCAGCGATCCATCTCAAACCGAAAAGGACCAGGCGCGCCCATAGGCGCGCCGCCTTCAGCGTGAGGCGTGACGGCAGAAGAAGCATCGGCAGGGCGCCGACATTCATGATCACGGAGACCGCGACGAACCAGACCAGGAACAACGCCGAGCGCAGATACAGCATCACGCGTCACGCATCGCGCCGGACACCGAACAGCGAAACGCGCACGACGCTTGCGAGATATTTTACATATTCGCCACTGAGCCGCCTTGCGCTCTCCCAAGTGGTGGCCTTCGGATTGTCGGCGGCCACGGGATAGGGAACGAGTGACAATGATGAGACTGTGATAGCCGCGCGCGCTCACCCATCTCGCCGCTTCCTGGGCATTGCCGCGTGTGTCCAACGCCGCCAAGCCGAGATCGGCGCAACAGTCGAAAGCCTCTCCCCCATGCAGCAGCTTCTTCAAATAGGGTTTGGAGATCTGACGGTTCACGCCGGTAATCAGAAGCCGCTTGCCGCTGCCCTTTTCCAACAGCGTCACCGCGGGCGCGAGGCGAGCCCCTTCGCCGGTCAAGGCGACGATGGCATCTGCCTGCGCGGGTGAATCCGAAGCGGTGGGCGGCAGATCGATGAGGAACCTGCCAAAGCCGATTGCGAACACGACGAGCAGCACCAGCCCTGCGGCGGCCAGCAACCGAAACCGGCGCGGAGGCCATTTCGCACGCCTATCGCTGTGCTCTCTCGCCATCACGCGGCCCGATCTACCCATGACGATGTTAGCGCGCTCAATAGAGTTGGTGCAGCGCGGCGATGACCGAAATGCGCGCTGTCGCCCAGGCGATGATGGAGGCCCCCGCGGGAACCGCGGCCAGCCAGGGTAGCTCGCCCAGCGGCAGACCGAGAGGCGGCAGGAACGAGACGCTGGCCAAGCCGAGCTGGTCAAGGCTGCCGGCGCCAAGAAAAGCCGCCGCGGCCAACGCGGCGCCGCAGACCGCTGCGATCAACGCGGCGAGGAAATAATGCCATTCGAAGGCGCGGGCGATAAATCGGTCCTTCGCGCCCATAAGATGAAGGAGCTCCACGATTTCCCGGTGCGCCGCCAACCCGGCCCTGGTGGCAAAGGCGACGGTCGCCGCCGTTGCGAGCGCGATGAGGGCAAGAATGGCAGAGGCGCTAAGCACGACGGTGTTTGCGGTATTCCTGAGCCGGCCGATCCAGCGGCGATGATCGTCGAGCACGGCATGGGGCGAGGCTGTCTTCAGTTGTCTTTCGAGCCGAGCGATGTTGGGTGTTGCGCCTGGCGCAAGACGCACATCGATCAGCTTGGGGAAGGGCAGCGCTGAAATGACGGCGTCGCGTCCGAGCCACGGTTCCACAAGCGCCAGATTGTCCGCGTCCGAGAGTAGCCCGGCATAGACCACGCCCGGCGTCGACTGCAGCAGCTTGATAGCGGCTCCGACCTCTTTTTCCGGCGCGGTTTGGCCCTGGGGCAGGATTTGCACCGTGAGCCGGCCGGCGAGTCCCGCCTGCCAGGATTCCGCGCTCCGATTGGCGATGAGCACGCCGCCCAAGGCAAGCGCCGCGAGGAACGCCATGACTCCGATCACAAGGTCCAGCGAGACGGCACCTTGTTCCCGCGGCAGGATGCCGATGCGTCGGCGCTCGCTTGTGTCCGACACGGACCGCGTCATGACGCCCCCCGCATCTCGATGAGCCGGCCGTCGATCAGGCGAATCTCGCGGGCTCGCGTGCTTTCGATCAGTGCCCGGTCATGGGTGGCGATCATCACCGTGGTGCCGAAGCGGTTGAGCTCAACGAACAGGCGGATCAGCCGCTCGCCCATGTCCGGGTCGACATTGCCCGTCGGTTCGTCGGCGAGCAGCAGATCGGGCTTGGCGACGACGGCGCGCGCGATAGCCACGCGCTGCTGTTCGCCACCGGACAATGTCGGGGGCTTGTGATGCATCCTCTCACCAAGCCCGACCCAGGATAGCAGCTCTTCCACATCGCGAAGGTAATCCGCCGGACGGTGTCCCGCCAACCGCAAGGGGAGCGCGACATTGTCGAAGGCGGAAAGATGATCGAGCAGACGGAACTCCTGGAACACGACACCGAGGCGCCGGCGCAAAGCGGGCAGCTCGGCGCGCTTCAGGATCGCCAGGTCGCGCCCGAACAGGGAGATCAAACCGCGCGATGGGCTTTCCGCCATGAAAACAAGCTTGAGAAGGGTGCTTTTGCCGGCGCCGGATGGCCCGGTCAGGAAGGTGAAGGACCCCGGATCCAGCGCAAAACTGACATCGCGCAGAACCTCAGGCCCGGCACCGTAGCGCATACCGACATTTTCGAAGCGAACCATGCTCCTCTCAAGGATTGCACCGCTTGGCGCCACGAATCGACTCAGATGCAACATAGCCAGCGCAAGACCACCACGCCACGTTGAACCCGTCGCCAATGCATCCCAACCCACCGCTTCGTGACCGAAGAGACGATGTGACTTGTCACGACGCGGGCGATGCGCCAATTTCGCGCAACGCCGGACGCGATCGAGATCATGATTCTAACCTGCCCGTCTTGCCGCACGCGTTATCAAACCGATAGTGCTCGGATCGTGGCGCCCGGCCGCAACGTCCGCTGCGCAAAATGCGGGCATGTGTGGTTTCAGGCGGCTGCCATTCCCGATGCGGAGGTCGAGCCGGAAGCGATCATCGGACCGGCGGCGCCACCGCTTGGTTCCAGCGCAGCTCCCGCTGTTGAGGCTGCGGCGCCCGAAGGAAGCTCGTCGAATCTCGGCGCTGGACCCGTTTCGGAAGATTCGATTTCGACTCCGGCACGGCGCTCGCGGCATTCGCGCGGTGCGGCGTTTGCACAATCGGCCGGCTGGGCCGCCCTTATCTTCCTCATTGCGGGAATCGGTTGGGCAAGCGTGCAGTACCGTCAGGCGATCGCCGGCCTATGGCCGCGATCCGCCTCGCTCTATGCGGCCGTCGGTCTTCCGGTCAATATTCGCGGAATCGAGCTCACCAACATCTCCTATCAGCAGGAATATGAAGACGGGCAGCCGGTGCTCTCGGTGACCGGCAAGGTGGTCAATATCAGCAACCGCGAGCTGCCCGTCCCGGAGATCCGCGTGGTGCTGCTGGATGACGCCAAGCATGAGCTGTATCACTGGAACTTCGATGCCGGAATTCCGACGCTGAAACCGGGGGGCGAGAGCACTTTCGTCACGCGACTTTCAAGTCCGCCTCCCGAGGCTCGCAATCTGAACGTCCGTTTTGCGGAAAGCGGCGACGCGCGATGAGCGCATGACCGGGCGCCGCCGATGAGCGCTGAAGCGCACGACGTTAGCTTATTTTCGCAAGCCATGATCGCCCGGAGAGTGAAGGCGGTTGCGCGCGAAATCGCGAAGGGTCCGCTGCGTCCCGATATCGCGGTCCCGATTCTGGCCGGCGCTTTCGTTTTCGCCGCCGATCTGTTGCGGGCGCTCGCCAATGAGGGGCTCGACCTAGAAACCGAATTCATCTGGCTGCGGTCCTACGGCCGCGCGCAAACGCCTGGCGAGGTCACCGTCCTGAAGAGGCCGACCGAGATCGTCCGTGGCCGGACGATCCTCCTGATCGACGGCGTGCTCGACCGCGGCCTGACCTTGGCGCGCGCCAAGGAGATGCTCGAAGAGGCGGGCGCCGCCGCGGTTCTCTCCGCGGTCGCGGTCGTGAAATCCCATCCGCAGCCCGTGTTCAAGGCCGATCACGCCCTGTTCACGGCTGCAGGCGAGGAATTTCTTTTCGGCTACGGCATGGACCGAGAGGGACTCGGCCGTGGTGCGCCGGACATCAAGGTGAGACGCGGCTGAGCGCAAGAAAAAGCCCTCATGCTTGCGGCATGAGGGCTTTGGCGATGAGGCGAGAGATCAGAACTGCTTCAGCAGCCGTTCGATATATTCGAGCTCCTCCTGCGCGCGGCTTGCTTCACCGGAGCGGCGGCGAAGCTCGTCGAGGATCTCGCGCGCCCGGGCCAGGTCGGACTGGTCGGGAATCTTGACCGTGCCACCAGCCATGGATCCGGCCTGATCCAGCGGCCGGCCGAGCGGATCTGTGCGCTCGGCTTGCTGATCATTGCCATTGCCCGGCTGCTGCCCATTCGCCGTCATGATGTTCTTGGCGAGCTGCTGGGCGCTGTTGCGCAACTGATCGAGCGCCCGCTGCTGTGCCTGCTCGGCGGTCCCCAGCTGATTGCCGGAAAGATTGTCGCGGGACTGGCCCATCTCGGCGCCAGGCCCTGGATGATCTTGTCGAGCTTGTCACGCAGGCCCTGTTGGTCTTGCGCCAGCGCGCCCGGATCCGTCCCCGGCATCGGCTGGCCCTGTTGCCCGAACTGGCCCTGACCGGGCTGCTGCCCGAAGCGGCCGCCCTGACCGGGCTGACCCTGGCCCGGCTGACCTTGGCCCATCTGTCCCTGGCCCTGTTGGCCTTGCTGACCCTGTTGACCTTGTTGACCCTGCTGCCCTTGTTGGCCTTGCTGGCCCTGACCGCGTTGGGCGCGGAAGGTACGGTCCAGAAGCTGACGTTGGCCGCCCATCAGATCGCCGAGCCCTTGCAGGGCGTCGTTCATGGCGTTCTGTTGCGGGTTGCCCTGACCCTGCTGACCTTGCTGGCCCTGCTGACCGGGTTGTCCGCGGCCGGCCATCATCTTCATGTTTTCCAGCATCTGCATCAGCTGGGCGAGCATTTGCCGCGCCATGTCCCGATTGCCGGTGCGGGCCAAATCCTCGATCGCCTTCAGCAGATCCTGAAGATCTTTCTGGGACATCATCCGCGCGCCCGGCGGCATCTGGCCCATTTGCTGGTTGCCGCGCTGAGCGTTGCGCGCGAGCTGCTGCATGTAGCGCGCCATCGCCTCGCGCAGCTTGTCCATCAGGGCGCGGATTTCCTCGTCGGGAGCGCCGCGTTCCAACGCATCCTGAAGCTGATCCTGCAGGCGGCGGAGTTCCTCGGCGGCATTGGCCAGATCGCCGTCTTCGATGGCGAGCGCCATGTCCCACATGAAGTTCTGTGAGGTCTTGAATCCCGGATCGTTCTTCTGCGTCGCCAAGCGGTAATTCAGCGCGCGCAAGGCGAGATAATTGCCGTAATCGTCCTTGTAGAAGCGATCGGCCCCAAGACTGAGCGCATCGAGCGCCGTCTGGACCCGCGGGCGCGACTTCTCGCCATCCACGGCCAGGGTCTTGCGCTGCTCGATGAGCGATTGCGCCAGAGGCTCGGTAAAGACGCGCTGGGGCAGCTTGATCGTCAGAGGCGCGGAGAGGCCGATCTGGCCGGCGGCGTCGGTTGCCTCCAGCGAAATATGGACGTTCGAGCCCGCATAAGCGTGCGCGGTGAGATCGCGAAACACCGTGTCGTCGACCACTTTGCCCGAGCCTGGAACCGGCAATTCGACTGTCAACGTCTCGGCGGTCTTGATCTCCTGCCCCTTGTCGTCGAGCGGACGGATGAGGGCGGCAGCCTTCCCCACGCCGTAATCGTCGGAAGCCTTATAGGAGAGCTTGAGCGACGCATTCTGTTGCGCGGCCGGCGCCTCGGTGAAGGCGATCGTCGGGGGCTTGTCGGCGATGATGGCGAAACGGTAATCGCCATAGCTGTGCGACCCGAGTCGTATCGAGACGTGCGAATTGGTGACGACGTCGAGCTTGGCTTCATAGCCCGCTTCGCCCTTGGTGAATTTCGGCTGACCGCCTTTGGGCACCGGGCGCGCGTCGATGGTGGGCCGGCTCGAAGTGCCGCGAAGGCGCATCACCAGCGTGCTGTTGATCGGGGCCTGGATATCGCCCTCGGAATTCATCACCGTCCGGTCGGTCAGCGAGCGGGGCGGAAGACCCGTGTAGGCAGGCGGCGAGACCCAAGCGACGAAGACCGAATTGTCGACGCTGTCGGCGAAGACCGGAAACAGGCCCGACACCAGCCTTTGGCCCGATTGCGGCCCGGCAATGATGAACCCGACGACGACGCCCAGAAGCACCGCGAAGCGAATGCCGCGCGGGTCGCGCCGCGCCATGCCGGGCGCGGGAAATCTCAAACGCAGGGACTTGGCCGACGCGAGCAATCGGACGATATGGGCGCGCCATAGCTTTTCGGCCAAAGGATCGCCCTTGCCGGCAGCAACGACGTCCGTGCCTTCGGTGATGGGGCGGTTGGGAAGTTCGCTGTCGCGCTCGACCCTGCGCGCGCCGTCGACCCAGCCCGGGCCGCGGACACGGGCAAACGAACGCCAGAAAGCGAACACGACGGCGCCGAACAGAGCCAGCAACAGCACCGCATGCACCGCGCCCGGGATCAGCGCAAAGAGCCCGATCAGCGCGAGGATCATGCCGACGCCGACAATGCCCATGCCCGGCCACATGGCAGGCCAGACCCGTTCCCACAGAAGGATCAGCCGCGCCACCGCCACGAAGCGCTCGGCCCTTTGGCGGCGCGCTTCCCGATCTAGGTCTTTGTTCTCAGTGCTCAAGCCAGCCCGGAACCCGATCCAGCGCAATAAGCGCCTCTAGCGTCAATCGCGGCCGTACCACACTCCACTCTCGCCCGTTCACCAGAATCTCGGGTGCGGGGGGACGAGCATTATAGGCGGATGCCATAACCGCGCCATAGGCTCCCGCCGTCATGATAGCCATCAGATCATTACCATTGCCGACGACGTCATAACGCCGCGTGGGAAGCTTCGGATCCGGCGCGAAAACCGGAAGAATATCGTGGTGCGCGTCATAGAGCGCAGGACGGATCAGATCGTTCATGCCGGCATCCAAAACCATGAAGCTCTTGGATTCGCCCGATTTAATGTAAATGACCTTTGCCACGAGGATGCCGGCGTTGGCGGCGATCAATCGGCCGGGCTCGAAGATGAGCTGAACGTCGAGACCTTTTGTCGCCGCTGCGATCACTTCTCCGTAAGCGTCGGGGTCGGGTGGCGGCGCATTGTCCAGCCGATAGGGAACGCCGAGCCCGCCGCCGAGATCGGCGCGGGCGATTCGGTGTCCTTGTGCGCGCAGGTCCGCGATCAAATCCGCGACCCGTTTGAACGCGTCGCGAAAAGGGCCGAGCTCGGTGATCTGGCTGCCGATGTGAACATCGACGCCGACGATTTCGACTCCGGGCAATTTCGCGGCATGCGCGTAGGTTGCGCGCGCGCGCGACCACGGAATGCCGAATTTGGTTTCATAGGTCCCGGTGGTGATCTTGGCGTGGGTCTTGGCGTCGATATCGGGATTGACCCGAATGGTGACCGGCGCTTTCACACCCATGCCGGCGGCGATCTCGCCAAGCGCATCAAGCTCGGGCTCGCTCTCGACATTGAATTGGTAGATCCCCGCCTCCAGCGCGAGCCGCATTTCTTCGCGCGTCTTGCCCACACCGGAGAAAACGATCCGGCGCGCCGGAATTCCCGCCGCGAGGGCCTTCTTCAACTCGCCGCCCGAGACGACATCGGCGCCCGCGCCGAGATTTCCCAGCGTCTTCAGCACCGCGAGATTGCCGTTCGCCTTCACCGAGAACGCGATCAGCGCGTCCTTGGGCAAAGCGGCGGCGAACACGCGGTAATGACGCGTCAGCGTCGCGGTGGAGTAGCAGTAGAACGGCGTGCCTACAGCAGCGGCCAATTCGGTGCTTGTACTGGAAATGATTCACGTCGCTCTCATGGACCGGTCGGATAGGGCGGCAAGGTTCCGCCCGGTTGGCCAAGCGGTACCGGCGGCCTGGAAGGGTCTTTCTGATCCTGTTGCAGCACCGTGCCCATCGGCGGCTCGAGACCCGATTTCACGCCGCAGGAAACCAGAGCCAATACGATCGCCGCGGCCACCAAAACGCGCGTGCACATTTCAACTGTTCCTTCCAATAGCCGACCTGTTCGCGGACACGTTCGGGCGCGGTTCCGCCCAAGCTCTTGCGCGCGGCCACCGACGAGTCGAGCGAGAGCACTTTATAAACGTCCTTGGTGAGCTTGGGCTCGATCTTTTTCAGCTCGTGCAAGGGTAGTGCGTCCAAGCCAACACCGAGCTGCTCCGCGCGGGCCACGGCCTTGGCTGCGATATGATGCGCCTCGCGGAACGGTTTGTTGAGCTTGGCCACGATCCAGTCGGCTAGATCGGTCGCCGTCGGATGGCCTTTTTGCGCCGCCTGTTTCATCGCGCCAGCGTCGATTTCAAGCTCCGCGACGATGCCCGTCATCGCCGCGAGCGAGAGATCGAGCGCATCGGCGGCGGCGAAAACCGCCTCCTTGTCCTCCTGCAGATCCTTGGCATAGGCGAGGGGCAGACCTTTGACGACGGTGAGCAGGGCGACGAAAGCCCCGAGAATCCGTCCCACCTTGGCGCGCACGAGTTCCGCCGCATCGGGGTTGCGCTTCTGCGGCATGATGGAAGAGCCGGTGGAGAAGGCATCGGAGAGCCTGACAAAGCCATAGGCGGGCGAGGCCCACAGCACGATCTCCTCGGCGAGGCGCGAGAGATGCGCGGAGGTGATCGCCGTAGCGGCCAGGAACTCCAGCGCAAAGTCGCGGGCGGAAACCGCATCGAGCGAATTGCGCATGGCTCCCGCGAAGCCGAGCTTCTTGGCCGTCATCTTGCGGTCGATGGGATAGGACGTGCCGGCGAGCGCCGCGGCGCCGAGTGGGGATTCGTTCAGCCGTTTGGCCGCATCGGCAAAGCGTCCCCGGTCGCGCGCGGCCATCTCGACATAAGCGAGGCAATGGTGCCCGAACGTCACCGGCTGCGCCGGCTGCATATGGGTGAAGCCCGGCATGATGGTTTGAATGTGCCGCTCGGCCTGGCCTAGCAGCGCGCGCTGCAGAGCGATGAGGCCGGCATCGGCGCGTGCACAAGCCTCGCGCACCCAAAGCCGCAGATCGGTGGCCACTTGATCGTTGCGCGAGCGCGCGGTGTGAAGCCTCCCGGCCGCCTCGCCGATGAGCTCGGCAAGGCGCGCCTCCACGTTCATATGGATGTCTTCGAACTCGCGCCGGAACGGGAAAGAGCCGGCCTCGATTTCGCGTTTGATCGCGGTCAGGCCCTTGGCGATGGCATCGGCGTCCCCCTGGGTGATGATCCCTTGTGCGGCCAGCATCGCGGCGTGCGCCTGCGAGCCCGCGAGATCCTCTGCCGCCAGGCGCTTGTCAAAGCCGATGGAGGTATTGATCTCCTCCATGACGGCGGCGGGGCCGCGGGTGAAACGCCCTCCCCACATTTTGTTTGTCGTCATAATATGAGCCTATCGGCTTGCACGCCTCGGAGCTTAACGATGAAGCCTCGTACGCGCCTCTTTGCCACGCTTGCGGCGGGTCTTGCCGCGGTCGCAGCTGCGGCCGTGCTATACGGGATCATTGGGCGCGATGTCCACGCGACAGCGAGGCCCCCTGCGGTCCTGGACAAGCTCAAACTGACCGATGGCCGGCCGGCGGCGCCCGATATCGGCTTTGTCGACGCCACGGGCAAGCCGCTCAAGCTGGCCGATTTTCATGGCCGCTATGTGCTGGTGAATCTGTGGGCGACATGGTGTGGGCCGTGCATCAATGAGCTGCCGGAACTCGCGCGCCTCCAAAAGGAATTGCCGCAGGACCGCATAACGGTGGTGCCGATCGACGTGCTGGAAAAACTCGATGCCGAAAAACTCGGCGCGTTCCTGAAGATGCACCACGCCGATGGCTTGCCTGTCTATATCGACCGCGACCGCGCCACACAGCGCGGCTTCATCGCCAATGAGCTGCCCTTGACCGTGCTGATCGATGGGGAAGGGCGCGAGGTCGCGCGCGCCGCGGGCGGCCAGAAATGGGACGACCCGGCATCGGCGGCCTATCTAAAGGCGATCTCCGCCCCGAAATCGCCAAGAAATCCAAGCCTATGAAAAGAAAGGTTCCTAAGCTCGCTTCCGACAAGGAAGCCGAAGCGTTTCTCGAACAAGATTTGTCGGATTTGGATTTTTCGCAGTTCAAACCCGTACAGTTCGAGTTCGAAAAGAAATCGGCGCGTGTGAACATGCGCTTGCCGCAACCCCTTCTTGATGCGGTGAAGAAGCGTGCATCGGCTCGCCGGATTCCCTATCAGCGCTTCATCCGTGAGGCGCTGGAACGGGCCGTGGGTTCTCGCAAGTAGCCCGGCAGCCGAGATTCGGTCAGTTCAACGCGTTGGAACCGGCTTGTCGCCGCGATAATCGTAGAAACCGCGGCCCGATTTTCTGCCGAGCCAACCGGCCTCGACATATTTCACCAGCAGAGGACAGGGCCGGTATTTGGAATCGGCGAGGCCTTCATACAGGACCTGCATCACGGATAAACACGTGTCGAGGCCGATGAAATCGGCGAGCTGCAGCGGCCCCATCGGATGATTGGCGCCGAGCCGCATCGCGGTGTCGATGGCTTCGACGTTTCCCACGCCCTCATACAGCGTATAGACCGCCTCGTTGATCATCGGCAGCAGGATGCGGTTGACGATGAAGGCGGGGAAGTCTTCGGCGTTGGCCGACGTCTTGCCGACCTTGTGCACCAGCTCGACCGCGGCGCTGAAGGTCTCGTCCTCCGTGGCGATGCCGCGGATGACTTCAACCAACTGCATGACCGGCGCCGGGTTCATGAAATGCAAGCCGATGAACCGTTCCGGCCGGTCGGTGGAGGCGGCCAAACGCGTGATCGAAATCGAGGAGGTGTTGGTCGCCAGCATGGTGTTCGGGCCGAGCCGCGGGCAAAGCTCCTGAAACACCTTCCGCTTGACCTGCTCGTTCTCGGTTGCCGCTTCGATGACCAGATCGCGGTCCTTCATCACGTTGAGCTCGCCCGCGATGCGGATGCGCTTCAGCGCAGCGTCCGCGTCGGCTTGCGAGATGAGCCCGCGCGTCGCCTGACGGTTGAGATTGCGCTCAATGGTCGCCCTGGCCTTGCCCAGGGCTTCGGCATTGATGTCTTCCATGACGACGTCGTAGCCGGCGAGCGCGCAGACATGCGCGATGCCGTTGCCCATCTGTCCGGCGCCGATGACGCCGATCTTTTCAATCTTCATTCCGATCCTACCGATCTTCCGAGCATTTTATTTTGCACCCCAAACACGCCACAAAGGTTAAGGCTGATCATCGATCCAGCGCCTTTTCAAATTCCGGCAAGGCCTCGAACAGGTCGGCCACCAGGCCGTAATCGGCAACGCCGAAGATCGGCGCGCCTTCGTCCTTGTTGATGGCCACGATCACCTTGGAATCCTTCATTCCGGCGAGGTGCTGGATAGCGCCGGAAATGCCTACCGCGATGTACAGTTCCGGCGCCACGATCTTGCCGGTTTGGCCCACCTGCCGGTCATTGGGAACGAAGCCGGCATCGACGGCCGCGCGCGAGGCGCCGACAGCCGCGCCCAAGCGGTCCGCAATGCGTTCGATCAGCGCGAAATTGTCTTTGGATTGCAGACCGCGGCCGCCCGAAATCACGATTCTGGCACCGGTCAGCTCCGGCCGCTCGGAACGCGAGAGATTTTCTCCGACAAAGCGAGAGAGCTCGGGATCGCCGGCGACAGGAATCGTTTCGATCGCGGCGTTGCCGCCGGCTGGCGTTGCGGCAAACGCCGCGACCCGAACGGTGATGATCTTCTTGAAGCCCTTGGCCTCGACTTTCTGGATTGCGTTGCCGGCATAGATCGGCCGGCGGAACACATCGGCCGATTCCACGGCGAGAATTTCCGAGATTTGCGGCACGTCGAGCTTGGCGGCGACGCGCGGCAGGATGTTTTTGCCGTTGGCGGTCGCAGGCGCGAGGATCGCGTCATAGGGCGCCGCGCGCGACAGCACCAGTTCCGCCATCGGCTCGGCGAGGAAATTCGCATAACGCGCATCATCGGCCAAAAGCACTTTTTCGACACCGGCGAGCTTCGCCGCTTGTCCGGCAACGCCGGCGCAATTGACGCCGGCCACGAGGACATGGACTGGAACTGAGATCTGCGCGGCCGCAGTGACGGTCTTTGCCGTCGCTTCGTCGAGCGAGGAATTGTTGTGCTCGGCAAGGACGAGGACCGTCATCAGATCACGCCTCGCTCGCGCAATTTGCCGACGAGCTCGGTGGCCGAGGCCACGCGCGCGCCGGCGCGGCGCTTCTCGGGCTCGCGCACTTCGAGCACTTTCAGGCGGGGCGCGGCATCGACGCCGTAATCGGCCATCGTTTTTTCGGCGATCGGTTTTTTGCGAGCCTTCATGATGTTGGGAAGCGAGGCATAACGCGGTTCGTTCAAGCGCAAATCGGTGGTGACGATGGCGGGAAGCTTCAAGGAAACCGTTTGCAGGCCGCCATCCACCTCGCGCGTGACCGCGATGCTGCCCTCTTCGATTTCGACCTTGGCCGCGAACGTGCCCTGGGGCCAATCGAGCAGCGCCGCCAGCATCTGGCCGACCTGGTTGCAGTCGTCGTCGATGGCCTGTTTGCCCAGAATGACGAGCCCCGGTTTCTCCTCCATGGCAACAGCTTTGAGGATCTTGGCCACGCCGAGCGGCTCCAGTTCGCCGTCGTGCTTCACCAGTATCGCCCGGTCCGCCCCCATGGCGAGCGCCGTGCGCAACGTCTCCTGCGCGCCGACCGGGCCGATAGAGACGGCGATGATCTCGCTCGCCTTGCCCTTTTCCTTCAGTCTCACCGCTTCCTCGACGGCGATCTCGTCGAAGGGATTGATCGACATTTTGACATTGGTGAGATCGACGCCCGTCCTGTCGGCCTTCACCCGGACGGCGACATTGAAATCGATCACCCGTTTGACGGGGACGAGAACCTTCATTGCGCGAAGATGCCTTGTCTCGGCAGGGCTGATGGCCGGCTCGGACTCCGTGGCCGTCTTTGCCCCGAAATTGTGCGGTGCAATAACTAAGGTCCGGGCCCGCCCCTGTCAACGAACCGCTCGCGGTCTTGAAGCGCGATTATTCCCTGCGGTATGCGGCGGGCTGCTGCGTCATTCCGCCGCACAAAGTGCGGCTCATGATTTGATTCCTTTGGCAGTTTCAATGGCGCGGCGGAAACCGACCGGATCGGCGATCGTCGGGAGCTGAACGGCATCGACGCCGGTGCCCTCGATCCGGAGGCGTCCGTAACCCCAGATGCGACCCCAAAAGCCCTGCGCGACCTTTACGCCTTCGATATTGGGCAATGCGATTTCATCGGTGTGCAGAGAAATCAGACCGGTCTTCTTGACGAAGCGATGAGAGGTGATGCCGAGCTCGGTCGTCCATTTGCGGATCATCATGCGGAAAAAAACGATGACGCCGATAGCGGACAGCAGCAGCGCGGCAAGCGCCAGCCATTCGCGATTGGTGTCGTCGGCGTAGAGCACGATCACGCCCAGCAGCAGCAGGGGCGCAATCAGCGCGAGCCAAGCTCCTACGCTGTACCACCAATGGAAATGAGCGATGGCAATGATGCGCTCACCCTCGCCCAAGGATTTCTCGATGTAGGACATTACCTCCCCCTCCCCTTGCGGAGGGGGGATTCCGGCGTGCGGTTCCCGCTCATTTTGCTCAGCGCGCAGATGCGCAGTGAGTTTTCCATGTGAGAAGGCTCAGATCAACAAGGCCTCGCAAAGTGTTGCCATGCTGTGGTCGATCCGGCGACCTATTCTCTTCCCTCGGGCAGAAGGATCTCGCGTTTGCCCTGATGGTTGGGCTTGCTGATCATGCCGTCTTCTTCCATGCGCTCGATCAGCCGCGCGGCGCGGTTATAGCCGATCTGCAGGCGGCGCTGGATATAAGAGGTCGAGACCTTGCGCTCCCGCGCGACGATGGCCACCGCCTTGTCGTAGAGGTCATCGCTTCCTTCGCCGCCCGAGAGCCCATAGGGGTCGTCGCCGTCCTCGTCGGGCTCTTCGGTAACGGCGTCGAGATATTCGGGGCGGCCTTGCGTCTTTAAGAACCGCACCACGCCTTCGACCTCGGTATCGGTGACGAAGGGCCCGTGCACACGGCGGATGCGCCCGCCCGCCATCATGTAAAGCATGTCGCCCTGGCCCAGGAGCTGTTCGGCGCCTTGTTCGCCTAGGATGGTGCGGGAATCGATCTTCGAGGTGACCTGGAAGCTGATGCGGGTCGGGAAATTCGCTTTGATCGTGCCGGTGATGACATCGACGGACGGACGCTGCGTCGCCGCGATCAGATGAATGCCGGCGGCGCGCGCCATCTGCGCCAGGCGCTGCACCGCGCCTTCGATCTCCTTGCCCGAGATCATCATCAGATCGGCCATCTCGTCGACCACGACAACGATAAAGGGCATGGGCTCGAGCTCGAGGATTTCGTCCTCGTAGACCGGCCGTCCCGTTTCGCGGTCGAAGCCGGTCTGCACCGTGCGTTTCATGACCTCGCCCTTTTCCTTGGCGCGCCTGACGCGTTCATTGAAAGCTTCGACGCCGCGCACGCCGATCTTCGCCATCTTGCCGTAACGGCTCTCCATTTCGCGCACCGCCCATTTGAGGGCAACGACGGCCTTCTTGGGATCGATGACGACAGGCGCGAGAAGATGCGGGATGCCTTCATAGACCGATAGTTCCAGCATCTTGGGATCGATCATGATGACGCGGCAATGTTCCGGCGGCATGCGGTAGAGCAGCGACAGGATCATGGTGTTGAGCGCCACCGATTTGCCCGAACCCGTGGTGCCGGCGATGAGCAGATGGGGCATCTTGGCGAGATCGGCCATCACCGGCTCGCCGCCGATGGTCTTGCCCAGGGCGAGCGTCAAGGGCGCGCGCGACTTCTCATATTCGGGCGCGGAGAAGAGTTCGCGCAA
>WNFL01312121.1_pt1 | contig 28590 bp, 23 predicted proteins | sample 5400361 | NCBI WGS metagenome assembly WNFL01 (sample SAMN13153351, study PRJNA577476) | soil metagenome | isolation source: 40 cm soil on Douglas fir-dominated hillslope | place: USA:California | collected 2013-09-17
TAGACGCTCGTCTGCGTGAGCGTGCCACGGAACAGCTCCTCCGCCTCGATCACGCGGTTCTGCGCATCGAGGAATACGCAGAAGAAGCATTCGTGCCCGAGGTCCTGCATGCGAAGGCGAAGGTAGCCGCGCACCGCGGCGGGCGATGCGAGGCTGTCTCGCGCTTTCATCTCCTCCGCGAGCGCGCGGCGCGCGAGCTCCATCACGGCCGCGATCTGCGCCGCGCGGAAAGGACCTAGCCCCGGCAGCGAACGAAGTTCGCGCTGCGCGGCGGAAAGCAGGCGCGAAAGCCTTCCGAAGCGCGAAAGGAGCGCTCGCGCGACCTCGAGCGCGCTCTGGCCGCGAATGCCGGTGCCAAGGAAGAGCGCGACGAGCTCCGCATCCGAAAGCGCTGCGGGCCCCTGCGCCAGCATTCGTTCGCGCGGCCGCTCGGAAGGCGGCCATCCGGCCATGGACATGCGGTTCTCGGCAGCGGGTAAAATGCGTCGATGGACAAGGTATTGACTCGTCGTGTGCTGCTCGGCGTCACGGGTGGCATAGCGGCCTATAAAGTCGCCGAGCTCGCTCGGCTCCTGATGAGGAATAACGTGGACGTGCGCGTCGCGATGACAGACGCCGCCACGAAATTCGTCACGCCCGCGACTTTCCAGGCGCTCACCGGCAAACCCGTGGTGACCGATCTCTGGGACGCGAGCTTCGAGAACAACATGGCGCACATCGAGCTGTCCCGGAATGCGGACGCGATCGTGGTCGCCCCCGCGAGCGCCGACTTCCTCGCGAAGATCGCCAACGGCATCTGCGACGACCTGCTCACCACGACGTGCATCGCGCGGGCGTGTCCGCTCATCGTGGCGCCCGCGATGAACGTCGAGATGTGGGAGAACGCCGCCACGCAACGCAACGTCGCCAGGCTTCGTGCCGACGGCGTGGTGTTCCTCGGCCCCGCCTCCGGCGACCAGGCGTGCGGCGAAGTGGGCATGGGGCGCATGCAGGAGCCCGACGAGCTGGTGCAGGGCGTGCTCTCGTACTTCGCGCCCAAGAGGCTCGCCGGCCGCAAGGTGATCGTGACCGCCGGCCCCACGTTCGAGGCGATCGACACGGTACGCGGCATCACCAACAAGAGCTCCGGCAAGATGGGCTACGCGGTGGCGGAAGCCGCTGGCGCGATGGGCGCCGACGTGACGCTCATCAGCGGCCCGACGGCGCTCGCTTCGCCCGTGCAGGCGCATTTCGTGTACGTGACGACGGCAGCCGAGATGATGACCGCCGTGAAGGCGCACGTCGCCGGCGCGGACTATTTCTTCGGCGTGGCGGCGGTGGCCGACTACACGCCGGTCGCCAGGCTCAAGCACAAGCTCAAGAAGTCGAACGAGTCGATGGAATTGAAGCTCAAGCCCACCGAGGACATCCTCGCGTACGTGGCCGCGCTTCCCGAGCCCCCCTTCTGCGTGGGATTCGCCGCCGAGAGCGAGAACCTCGCGCAGTACGCGCAGGCCAAGCGCGCGAAGAAGAAGATCCCGATGATCGTCGCCAACCTCGTGCAGCACACGATCGGCAAGGAGGAGAACGAGGTGACGATCTACGACGACAACGGCGCGCACGCGCTCGCGCGCGCGCCCAAGTCGCGGATCGCGCACGGCATCGTCGAGCACGCCATCGCGTTGCGCGACGCGAAGCCGCGCGGCGCCAACGTGACGAAGCTCAAGCAAGTCCTCTGAACAGGAAAAAACTCGACATCAGGATCCTCGACGAGAGGATCCGCGCGCAGCTTCCCGCCTACGCGACGGCCGGGGCCGCGGGCCTGGACCTGCGGGCTTGCATCGACGATCCGCTCACCCTGCGTCCCGGCGACTCCGCGCTGATTCCCTCGGGCCTCGCGATCCACCTCGCCGACCCGGGGCTTGCGGCGGTGATCATTCCGCGCTCGGGCCTGGGCCACAAGCACGGCATCGTGCTGGGCAACCTCGTGGGACTCATCGATTCCGACTACCAGGGACAGGTGTTCGTGTCGTGCTGGAACCGCGGCAGGGAGCCGTTCGTGGTCAATCCGATGGAGCGCATCGCGCAGCTCGTCGTGGTCCCCGTGGTGCAGGTGGACCTGAACATCGTCGAGTCGTTCGGCGAGAGCCAGCGCGGCGCGGGCGGCTTCGGCTCGACCGGCAAGCACTGATGCGCGGCATCGTGCTCTTCGCGCACGGCGCGAAGGATCCCCAATGGGCCGAGCCCTTCGCGGCGATTCGCGAGCGTGTGCGCGCGGCGCGCCCCGAGTATCCGATCGAGATCGCTTACCTCGAGATCATGTCGCCCACGCTCGAGGAAGCGATCGACGCCGTGATCGCGGAAGGCGCGCCGGCGGTGACCGTGTTTCCCCTGTTCATGGCCCAGGGTGGGCACCTGAAGCAGGACCTCCCGCGCATCCTCGACCAGATCCGCGCGGGGCGTCCGCACATCCCGATCTCCCTCGAGCCGCCCATCGGCGAAGTAGCCGAGATCCTCGAAGCGATCGCGGGCTGGATCCTCGCGCGCGCCGAGTGACGGCCAAATGGTGTCAGACACCATTTGGTGTCTGACACCACTTCATCGCCGTTACTTCTTCGCCGAGCAGATCGAGAAGCCGTCGTTCCAGCCCATCTCGTACTGCGCGTCTGCCGACATGCGCTTGGCGTCCTTGCGCGCGTACTGGGTCTTCTTCGCCGATTCGCAGCCGTCGATGTAGCCATCGCGCACGGCCGGCGGATAACCGGTGAGATTGTAGGTGGGGCGCGAGGCCTGCTGGCGGCGCGCCTGCGCGGCGGCGGGCGCCTCGGGCTTTTCCGGCGGGGGTGCTATGGGGGGCGCCGCACATGCGGCGGCGAGAAGCGCGAGGAAGAGCTGGGTGTGTCGTCGCATCGGCGTTCCCTGCGTTACCATCGGTGCGCTTCGTCTAACTTCCGTTAAGACCCATGAAAGCCTACCGCGTTCTTGCTTCCTGCCTTCTTTTCCTCGCCTCGCTGCCGCTGCTGGCCGACGTCGCCTTCAAGACCTCGCAGATCAAGGTGGCGGGCCACCCGCTGAAGGTCGAGGTCGCCGCCGACGAGGCGCAGCGCCTGCAGGGCCTCATGTATCGCACGACCCTCGGGAAGGAAGACGGGATGCTCTTCACCTTCGACGAGCCGGCCTACCACTCGATGTGGATGAAGAACACGCTCATCCCGCTGTCGGTCGCCTACGTCGACAAGGATGGCGTGATCCTCAACATCCTCGACATGGAACCGCAGACGCTCGATTCGCACACGGCCGCGGGACCCGCGGTCTACGCGATCGAGACCAACAAGGGCTGGTACGCGGCGAAACCGCCGCAATAGTCAGCCGCCGAAGACCGCGCGCCGGAAGAGGCCGCCCGATGCGACCATGAAGAAGAGCATCGGCATGGACAACATCGTGTTGGTCCGCGATGCCAGGAACGCGACGCGACGCGCCTTGTTCTTCTCTTCGTCAGTGGCCGGCGTGAAACCCAGGATCTTCTTCTGGTTGGGCCAGATGAGGACCCACACGTTGAAGAACATGATGAGGCCCAGCCACGCGCCGATGCCGATGGGCACATAGGCGCGGTCCTTGAAGAAGAGCGCGTCGTCCACCTTGTCGCCGAGCATCATGAGGCCCATCAGCACGGTGAGCACGGCGGCCCAGCGGAAGAAGAAGAGCGCGCGCGGCGCCACGTGCTTGGTGATGCCGGCGCCGGTGGGCGGATTGTCCGCGGCGGCTTTCTTCAGCGCATCGACCTGCACGAAGTTGAAGTAGTAGAGCAGCCCGATCCACATCACGCCTGCCATGATGTGAACCCAGCGGCCGAGTCCGTACTGGATGAAGTCCATCATGTCAGGCTCCCATCATCGAGCGCGCGAGGAAGTAGAGAACCACGGTGAGCACGAGGCCCGAGATCACCGTGCCCCACAGGGAATCCAAGGGATTTTTCATCGTTTTACGCTCCGGATAAATTGGAACAACATGCCCGCGGATTCTAGCACCCACCCCTATTCAAGTCTCACGCCCGACGTCGTGCTGAACGCGATCGAGGCGCAGGGACTTCGCTGCGACGGGCGGCTGCTCGCGCTGAACAGCTACGAGAACCGCGTCTACCAGGTGGGCATAGAGGAGGGCCCCCCTGTCGTGGCCAAATTCTACCGCCCGGCGCGCTGGACCGACGCACAGATCCTCGAGGAGCATTCGTTCGCGTGTGAGCTCGCCGAGGCCGAGATCCCGGTGGTCGCGCCCATCTCCTTCGAGGGACTTACCCTTCCAATGCATGGGGGCTTTCGCTTCGCCGTTTTTCCCCGCCGCGGCGGACGCGCGCCCGAGCTCGAGGATCCCGAGACCCTCGAATGGCTGGGCCGCTTCATCGGCCGCATCCACGCCGTCGGGGGTACCAAGCGGTTCGCGCATCGTCCACGCCTCGACATCGAAAGCTTCGGCGAGGAGCCGCGCACGTTCCTGTTGGGGAGCGGATTCATCCCGCCGGATCTAGCACCCGCATGGAAGCAGGCGGCGGAGCTCGCGCTGGAAGGCGTGCGCGCCGCGTTCGATCGCGCGGGCGACGTCGCGTACATGCGGGTGCACGGGGATTGCCACGCATCGAACGTGCTTTGGACGCCGGCCACCGGCAACTCGCAGGGTGGCCCGCATTTCGTCGATCTCGACGATGCACGCATGGCCCCCGCCGTGCAGGACTTCTGGATGCTCGTTTCCGGCGATCGCCGGTCGATGGGACAGCAGCTGGGCAAGCTGCTCTCGGGCTACGAGGACTTCGCGGAGTTCGACGATCGCGAGCTGAACCTCGTCGAGGGGCTGCGCACCCTTCGCCTGCTGCACTACTCGGCGTGGATCGCGCGACGCTGGGACGACCCCGCTTTCCCGATCGCTTTCCCGTGGTTCAATAGCCCCCGCTATTGGCAGGACCGGGTGCTGGAATTGAGGGAGCAGATCGCTGCCATGCAGGAGCCGCCCCTCGTGCCCCAATAGCGATTACATTTCGTCACTCGCAAATTGAAACAAGCCGCCCGATCCCTGCTCCAATGGGGGACTTCCAACAACCAAGAACCATGGCCGACCTTCCCCCGCTCCCCCCGCCCGTCGAGGGCCGCCGCCGCTGGGTAATCCCGCTGATCGTCGCCGTGGTCGTCGCGATCCTCGTGGCGATCGCCTGGCGCCTGTGGGGTAGCAGCGACGGCGATGCGCAAAAGGCGCAAACCGCCGACGGCAAAGGCGGCAAAGCCGGCGCAGGCAAGGCCGGTGCCGCCAAGGCCGGGCGCTTCGCGGGTGGGACCGGTGGCGTGCAGCCGGTTTCGGCCGCGGCGGCGAAGATTGGCGACATCAACATCGTGCAAACCGCGCTCGGCACGGCGACAGCCCTGCGCTCGGTGACCGTGAAGCCGCGCGTGGACGGCCTGCTCACCGACGTGAATTACGTCGAAGGCCAGGTCGTGCAGGCAGGGCACCACATCGCGCAGATCGATCCCGTGCCTTTCCAGCTCGCCCTCTCGCAAGTCGAAGGGCAGCTTGCGCGCGACGCGGCGCAGCTCAACAACGCGCGCCTCGACCTCGATCGCTACACCGTGCTGCTGCAGCAGGATTCCATCGCAAAGCAGCAGGTGGACCAGCAGGCCGCGCTCGTGAAGCAGCTCGAGGGCACGGTGAAGATCGACCAGTCCATGGTGGACAACGCGAAGTTGCAGCTTTCATATACCAACATCACCGCGCCCATCGGCGGCCGGCTGGGATTGAAGGTGGTCGATCCGGGCAACCAGGTGCACCAGTCCGACGCGAACGGCGTGGCGACCATCACCCAGATCGATCCGATGAGCGTCGTCTTCACGATCCCGCAGGACGCGCTGCCGAAGGTGACGCAGCGCCTGAACGCCGGCGACCGCCCGCCCGTGGAAGCGTGGGACCGGGAGCAGAAGGTGCTCCTCGCCAAGGGCGCGCTCCTCACGACCGACAACCAGATCGACGTGACAACGGGCACGGTGAGGCTGAAGGCGCAGTTCCCAAACCAGCAGGCAACGATGTTCCCCAACCAGTTCGTGAACATCCGGATGGTAGTCGACACGCTGAAGGGCGTGGTCGTCGTTCCCTCCGCGGCGATCCAGCGCGGCAACCAGGGCACCGTCGTGTACGTGGTGAAGGACGACGGCACGGTGACGCTTCGCACCATCACCGCAGGGCCCACGGAAGCACAACTCACCGCGGTCACGCAGGGGCTGCAGGCGGGCGAGCGCGTCGTCACCGACGGCGTCGATCGCCTGCGCGAGGGGGCGAAGGTCGATGTGATCGAGCCCGGTGGCGGCCAGCGCCGGCGCGGCGAGGCCGGCAAGCCCGGTGACGCGCCGCCGGCCAAGGGCGGCGAGGAAGCGAAGAAGCGCCTCGAGAACATGACGCCGGAGCAGCGCGACGAAGCGAAGAAGCGCTTCCAGGACATGACGCCCGAGCAGCGCGAGGAATTCAAGAAGCGGCGCCAGGCGGGAGAAAGTCCCAAGCAGTGAACCCGTCGCGACTCTTCATCCTGCGGCCGGTCGCGACGGCGCTGCTCATGGTCGCGATCCTCCTCGCGGGGATCGTCGCCTACCGCGAGCTTCCACTCTCGGCGCTTCCCGAGGTCGATTACCCCACCATTCAAGTGGTCACGCTTTATCCGGGCGCGAGCCCGGACGTGGTCACGTCGTCCATCACCGCACCCCTCGAGCGCCAGTTCGGCCAGATGCCGGGCCTGAAGCAGATGTCCTCGACGAGCTCGGGAGGCGCCTCGGTCATCACGCTGCAGTTCGAGCTCGCGATCGATCTCGACTCCGCCGAGCAGGAAGTGCAGGCGGCGATCAACGCGGGCGGCAACCTCCTGCCCGCGGACCTGCCCTCGCCGCCGATCTATTCGAAGGTGAACCCGGCCGATGCGCCGATCCTGTCGCTGGGCATCACGTCGAAGACGATGCAGATGCCGCAGGTGCAGAACCTCGTGGACACGCGCCTCGCGCAGAAGATCTCGCAGGTCGCGGGCGTGGGCCTGGTCACGCTCTCGGGCGGGCAGCGCCCGGCGGTGCGCGTGCAGGTCAATCCGCGCGCGGCCGCGTCGGCGGGCCTGTCGATGGACGACATCCGCAACGCCATCGCCGCGGCCAACGTGAACCAAGCCAAGGGCAGCTTCGACGGCCCCGCGCGCGCCTACACGATCGACGCCAACGACCAGCTGCGCAGCGCCGTCGAATACAAGAACATCATCGTCGCGTACAAGAACGGCGCGCCGATCTACCTCACGGATATCGCCGACGTGATCGAGGACGCGGAGAACGCGCGCCTCGCGGCGTGGATGAACGACACGCCCGCCATCATCGTGAACGTGCAGAAGCAGCCGGGCGCGAACGTGATCGAGGTGGTCGATGCGGTGAAGAAGCTGCTGCCGCAGCTCACCGCGTCGCTGCCCGCATCCATCGAGACGCAGCTCCTCACCGACCGCACCGTGACCATCCGCGCCTCCGTGCACGACACGCAGGTCGAGCTCATGATCGCGATCTTCCTCGTGGTGGCGGTGATCTTCGTCTTCCTGCGAAGCGGCACGGCGACCCTGATCCCCGCGGCGGCCGTGCCCCTGTCCATCGTCGGCACATTCGGCGTCATGTACCTCGCGGGCTTCAGCATCAACAACCTCACGCTCATGGCGCTCACGATCGCCACGGGCTTCGTGGTGGACGATGCCATCGTCGTGATCGAGAACATCGCGCGCTACGTCGAGCAGGGCAAGGACCGGATGCAGGCCGCGCTCCTGGGCTCGCAGCAGATCGCCTTCACCATCATCTCGCTCACGTTCTCGCTGGTGGCGGTGCTGATTCCGCTCCTCTTCATGGGCGAGGTCGTGGGGCGCCTCTTCCGCGAGTTCGCCGTCACGCTCGCGGTGGCGATCCTCATCTCGGCGGTGGTCTCGCTCACGCTCACGCCGATGATGTCGGCGCGGTTGCTCAAGCACACCCCGCCCGAGAAGCAGGGCAAGTTCTTCAGGAAGACCGGCGAGTGGTTCGATCGCCTCATCAAGAAGTACGGCGATGGCCTGGAGTGGGTCCTCGACCACCAGCCGCTCACCATGATCGTGTTCCTGGTGACGGTCGCCTTCACCGCGATCCTCTACCTCGTGATCCCGAAGGGCTTCTTCCCGCTGCAGGACACGGGGCTCATCCAGGGCATCTCCGAGGGGCCGCAATCGATCTCCTTCGTCGCGATGAGCGAGAGGAGCCGGCTCCTCGCCCAGGCGATCCTCGAGGATCCCGCGGTGGAAAGCGTCTCCACGTTCATCGGGGTGGACGGGCAGAACATCACGCTCAACTCCGGGCGGCTCTTGATCGCTTTGAAACCCCATGGCACGCGCCCCAAGGTGAGCACCGTGATGGCGCGGCTCAAGGATCGCGCCGCGCGGCTGGAGGGCATGAGCCTTTACCTGCAGCCGGTGCAGGACCTTACCATCGAGGACCGCGTGAGCCGCACGCAGTACCAGTTCACCCTGGAGAGCGCCAGCGCGGAGGAGCTCGCCACGTGGACGCAGCGCGTCGTGGACAAGCTTGCGACGCTGCCGGAGGTCGCCGACGTCGCTTCCGACCTGCAGGACCAGGGCCTGCAGGCGTACGTGACGATCGATCGCGACACCGCGGGCCGCCTGGGCGTGACGCCCGCCGCGATCTCCAACGCGCTCTACAACGCGTTCGGGCAGCGCCTGGTCTCCACGATCTTCACGCAGGTCACGCAATACCGGGTCGTCCTGGAAGTGAAGCCCGAGTTCCGGTTGAGCCCCACGTCGCTTGACGACATCTACGTGCCCGGGACCGGAAACGCGCAGATTCCGCTCACGAGCGTGGCCACGGTGAGCGAGCGCGTGGGCGCGCTTTCCATCGGCCACCTGGGGCAGTTCCCCGCGACCACCGTCTCGTTCAACCTCGCGGGAAGCCACTCCCTGGGCCAGGCGGTGGACGCGATCGAAAAGGCCCAGAAGGAGCTGAACGTCCCGCAGTCGGTGCGCGCGAACTTCCAGGGCGCCGCGCTCGCCTTCCGCGCATCGTTGCTCAACACGCTGCTGCTGATTCTCGCGGCGATCGTCACGATGTACATCGTGCTGGGCGTGCTCTACGAGAGCTACATCCACCCGGTGACCATCCTCTCGACGCTGCCCTCGGCGGGCGTGGGGGCGCTCCTCTCGCTGCTCATCGCCGGCCAGGACCTGGGCATCATCGCGATCATCGGGATCATCCTGCTCATCGGCATCGTGAAGAAGAACGCGATCCTGATGGTGGACTTCGCGCTCGACGCCGAGCGCGAGCAGAAGATGGCGCCGCGCGATGCGATCCACCAGGCCGCGATGCTGCGCTTCCGGCCGATCCTCATGACGACGATGGCGGCACTCCTGGGGGCGCTGCCCCTCATGCTCTCGTGGGGCGTGGGCGCGGAGCTGCGCCGCCCGCTCGGCATCGCGATGGTGGGCGGCCTCATCTTCTCGCAGATGCTCACGATCTTCACCACGCCCGTGATCTACCTGTATTTCGACCGGGCGGCGCTGCGAGTGAAGAAATGGCGTGAAAGGCGGTCGGCGGTCGGCGGTGGGCGGGAAGGCCAAGGCGAAGGGCCGGCGGAATGAACATCACGCAGCCGTTCGTGAAGCGGCCCGTCGCCACGACGCTGCTCACCATCGGCGTGGCGCTGGCGGGAATCGTGTCGTTCGGGCTGCTGCCGGTCTCGCCGCTGCCGCAGGTCGACTTCCCCGTCGTCTCCGTGACGGCGTCGCTGCCGGGCGCGAGCCCCGAGGTGATGGCGGCGACCGTCGCCACTCCCCTCGAGCGAGCGCTGGGGCGCATCGCGGGCGTGAACGAGATGACGTCGTCCTCGTCCCTCGGCAACACGCGCGTGACGCTCCAGTTCGAGCTGAACCGCGACATCAACGGCGCCGCGCGCGAGGTGCAGGCCGCGATCCAGGCCGCGCGTAGCCAGCTGCCCTCGAGCCTGCCCAACAACCCCACCTACCGCAAGGTGAATCCGGCCGACGCGCCGATCATGATCCTCGCGATGACCTCGGAGCGCTTCTCGCGCGGCGAGATGTACGACATGGCCTCGACCATCCTCGCACAGCGCATCTCGCAGCTCTCCGGCGTGGGCCAGGTGACGGTGGGCGGCGGCTCGCTTCCCGCCGTGCGCGTGGAGCTCAATCCCACGATCCTGAACAAGCTGTCCATCGGCTTCGACGACGTGCGCACCGCGATCACCTCCACCAACGCGAACCGGCCCAAGGGATTCCTCGACGACGGCAAGCGCTACTGGCAGATCCAGGCCAACGACCAGGCGAAGAAAGCCGCCGAGTACGTGCCGATCATCGTGACGTACCGCAACGGCTCCGCCGTGCGGCTGGGCGACCTGGGCCGCATCGAGGACAGCGTGCAGGACCTGCGCAACCACGGCATGGCCAATGGCAAGCCCGCGGTGCTTCTCATCATCAACCGGCAGCCGAACGCCAACATCATCGAGACGGTGGATCGGGTGAAGGAGCTGCTGCCGGAGTTGCGCGCCTCGATTCCGGCGGATGTGAGCCTCGACATGACGATGGAGCGCACCGTCACCATCCGCGCGTCGCTGCGCGAGGTCGAGCGCACGCTCACCATCGCCGTCTTGCTGGTAATCCTCGTGGTGTTCCTGTTCCTGCGCAACGGCCGCGCGACGCTGATCCCGGCGGTGGCCGTGCCGATCTCGCTCATCGGCACGTTCGCCGCGATGTACCTGCTGGGCTTCAGCCTGAACAACCTGTCGCTCATGGCGCTCACCATCGCCACCGGCTTCGTCGTGGACGACGCCATCGTCGTGCTGGAAAACGTGAGCCGCTACATCGAGAAGGGCATGGAGCCCTTCGAGGCCGCGCTGGTGGGCGCGCGCGAGGTGTCGTTCACGGTGGTCTCGATGAGCGTGTCGTTGGTCGCGGTCTTCATCCCGATCCTCTTCATGGGCGGCATCATCGGGCGCATCTTCCGCGAGTTCGCGGTGACGCTTTCCGTGGCGATCGGCATCTCGCTCATCGTCTCGCTCACGACGACGCCGATGATGTGCTCGCGCCTGTTGAAGCGCACCGAACCGGGCAGGCAGGGGCGCCTTGCGCGGTGGAGCGAGAGCGCGTTCGACCGCGTGCTGCACGGCTACGCGAAGAGCCTCGGCTGGGCGCTGCGCTGGCCGCTGCTCATGATCATCCTCTTCGTCTGCACCGTGGCGCTCAGCTTCTACCTCTACGCCGTGGTGCCGAAGGGCTTCTTTCCGCAGCAGGACACCGGGCTCATGATCGGCTTCGCGCGCGCCGACCAATCCACGTCGTTCCAGGCGATGAAGACCAAGCTCGAGAACCTGATGGCGATCGTCATGAAGGACCCGGCCGTGGCGAACGTGACGGGCTTCACGGGCAGCGGCGGCTTCGGCTCTCGCAACAGCGCCCAGATGTTCGTGACGTTGAAGCCCCTGAAGGAGCGCGATTCCATCGACGTCATCCAGGCGAGGATGCGCACGTCGTTGTCGAAGGAGCCGGGCGTGAACCTGTTCCTGAACCCGATCCAGGACCTGCGCTCGGGCGGACGACAATCCGATGCGACCCAGCAATTCACGCTGCGCGGCGAGGACCTGAACGAGCTGCGCGACTGGGCCCAGAAGCTCGAGCAGGCGCTGCACGACGTGCCCGAGATCACGGACGTGAGCTCCGACCAGCAGGACCGCGGCTTGCAGCTGACGCTCGCGATCGACCGCGCCACCGCGGCGCGCCTGGGCGTGTCGATGCGCGCGATCGACACGGCGCTGAACCTCGCCTTCGGGCAATCGCAGGTTTCCACCATCTACCAGGACCGCAACCAGTACCGCGTGGTGATGGAGGCCGCGCCCGAGTACTGGCAGAGCCCCGAGATCCTGAAGACGATCTTCGTGCTTTCGGCCGACAAGTCGCAGGTGCCGTTGTCCCAGTTGGCCCGCTACGAGCCGACGCTGGCGCCCCTTTCGGTCAACCACCAGGGCACGTTCGCGGCGACGACGATCTCCTTCAACCTCTCGCCGGGAGTGTCGATGTCGCAAGCGGGCGACGCGATCCGGGATACCCTCGCGCGCATCGGTGCGCCCACCAACATCTACGCGTCCTTCGAAGGCACGGGCAAGCTCTTCCAGCAGGGCCTGGAGAAGCAGCCGATGCTGATCCTCGCCGCGCTGCTCACCGTGTACATCGTGCTGGGAATCCTCTACGAGAGCACCGTGCACCCGATCACGATCCTTTCCACGCTTCCCTCGGCCGGCGTGGGCGCGCTTCTCGCGCTCATTCTCTTCAAGACGGAGTTCTCGCTGATCGCGCTGATCGGCGTGATCCTGCTCATCGGAATCGTGAAGAAGAACGCGATCCTCATGATCGACTTCGCCCTCCAGGTCGAGCGCGAGCGCCAGATCCCGCCTCGCGAGGCCATCTACCAGGCGGCGCTGCTGCGCTTCCGCCCGATCATGATGACCACGATGGCGGCGATGCTGGGCGCGATCCCGCTGGCGATCGGCTACGGCGATGGCGCGGAGCTGCGCCGGCCGCTGGGCATCTCCATCGTGGGCGGCCTGCTCGTGTCGCAGCTCCTCACGCTCTACACGACGCCGGTGATCTATCTTTACCTCGACAACTTCCGCCTCTGGACGCGCAGGCGCCTGGGCCTCGGCCCGCAGCGTATCGTTACCGCCGCGGCGGACTAAGTCTGAAACGCAGAGAACGCAAGAGACCGCAGAGAATGCACACATCAAATCAGTCGTGTCGTTTTCGTGACCCTGCGAACGGTCCCGTGAATCGCCGTCTCTGCGTTCTCTGCGTTCTCTGCGTTTCAGCTTTGGTCACAGGCTGTGCCGTAGGACCGAACTACTCGAAGCCGGATACCGAGATCCCGGCGCAATTCAAGGAAGCCGGCGGCGATTGGGTCCTTGCCAAACCCGCCGATGCGCAGCCCAAGGGCAATTGGTGGGAGCTGTTCCAGGATCCCGTCCTGAACGCCCTCGAAGGGGAGGTGCAGGTCTCGAACCAGGACCTGCGCGCGGCGGAGGCCCGTTATCGCGAAGCGCGCGCAGCGGTGCAGGCGGCGCGCTCGCAGTTCTTCCCCACCGTCGGCGGCAGCGCCAGCGCCGCGCGCTCGCGCAATACACCGGATCGCTACCAGGTGTCGCTCGACGCGAACTGGGAGCTCGACCTGTGGGGACGCATCCGCCGGCTCACCGAGAGCGCGACCACGGGCGAGCAGGCGAGCGCCGCCGACCTCGAGAACGCGAGGCTGTCGCTGCAGGCGCAGCTCGCCGCCACGTATTTCCAGCTGCGCGTGACCGACGCCGCGCAATCGCTCCTCGACGACACCATCACCGCGTTCCAGCGCTCGTACGAGGTGACGCAGAACCGGTACAAGGCGGGCGTGGCAGCGCGCGTGGACGTCGTGCAAGCCGATACGCAGCTCCTGGGCGCGCAGGCGAACGCGATCGACCTGCGGGTCTCGCGCGCGCAGCTCGAGCACGCCATCGCGGTGCTGACCGGCAAGCCACCCGCGAACGTCACGGTGGAGAAGATTCCCTTCAAGGCGCACATTCCGCAGATCCCGCCGGGATTGCCCTCCACGCTCCTCGAACGCCGGCCCGACGTCGCGGCCGCCGAGCGGCGCATGGCGCAGGCCAACGCGCGCATCGGCGTGGGCTCGCGACGCTCTTCGATCCCGCGAGCCGCTTCTGGTCCCTCGGCGCCGACCTCGCGGGGACGCTGCTCGATTTCGGCGGGCGCGCTGCCGCGGTGGACACCGCGCGCGCACAGTACGACGAATCGGTCGCGACCTACCGCCAGGCCGTGCTCGTCGCGTTCCAGGAAGTCGAGGACAACCTCGCCGCGTCGCGCTGGTACGCGGAGGAGACGAAGGTCCAGGAGGACGCGACGCGCGCCGCGCGGGAAAGCGTGCTGCTCACCGGCAACCAGTACCGCGCGGGGACCGTGAGCCTGCTGAACCTCATCGTCGTGCAGGCGGCGCAACTGAACGCGGAGCGCGACATGATGACGCTCCTGGGCCGGCGCCTCACGGCGCAGGTTGCCCTGATCCGTGCGATCGGAGGAAGCTGGTAGCCATGCCGGACTCGATCACGAGCTGGGTCGGACGCACCGAGACGCGCAGCGACACCGTGACGGTGGCGCCGCTCGTGGCGCTCTCGGCGCTGCTGGACCGCGACGACCCACCGCCGGCGCCGGGAGACGCCGCACCGCCGCTTGCGCACTGGCTCTATTTCCTCCCGCGTTATCGCCAATCGCAAGCCGGTACCTGCCCCGGCGCATGTGGGCCGGCAGCCGCCTCGAATTCGTTCGCCCGTTGCGCGTGGGATCGGCAATCGAGCGCGTTTCCACCATCACGAATATCGCCGAGAAGGAAGGCCGCAGCGGCAAGCTCGTGTTCGTCACGGTGCGGCATGAAGTGAGCGACGCCGGGGGGCTCGTCCTCGCCGACGAGCACGACATCGTCTTCCGCGCCGAGGGCGCGCTCGCGGGCAAGCCCGTGCACGCGCCGGGCGGCGCGATGTGGCGCCGCGAGATCCACCCGGACCCGGTGCTGCTATTCCGGTACTCCGCGGTGACTTTCAACAGCCACCGCATTCACTATGACCATCCCTACGCGACGAAGGTCGAGGGCTACCCAGGGCTCGTCGTGCACGGACCGCTCACCGCAACGTTGCTTGTCGACTTGCTGCGGCGCAATGCGCCCGAGGTCGAGGTGAAGACCTTCGCCTTCCGCGCGCTGCGCCCGCTCTACGATACGGCGAGCTTCTTCACCTGCGGCCTGCCCGACGAGCAGAACCGCAGGGCCCGCCTCTGGACCCGCGACGCCGAGGGCGCCGTGTCGATGGAAGCAACAGCCACATGGTGACCCCATGCTGATCAATTGCGTCGCATATCGCCAGGGCGCGCGCGTCGCCGAGATCCACGTCGAGGAGATCAGCGATTACCTGAAGCAGGCCGGCACGTTCGTGTGGGTCGCGATCAAGGATCCGGAACCGGCCGAGCTCGAGAAGATGGAAGAGGAATTCGGACTGCATCCGCTCGCCGTGGAGGACGCGCGCCACGGCCACCAGCGCCCCAAGATCGAGGAATACGGCAACCAGGTGTTCGCGGTGCTGCGCACGATCGAGATGCGCGGCGAGGAGATCCATTCCGGCGAGGTAAACCTCTTCGTCGGCCCGAATTTCGTGCTCTCGATCCGCCGCGAGACCGAGCCGGGATTCGCCGCCGTGCGCGAGCGCGCGGAGAGCGAGCCCGAGCTGCTGCAGCGCGGCTCGGGATTCGTCTTCTACGCGATCATCGACAACATCGTGGACCGCTACTTCCCGATCGTGGACGCGCTCGAGGTGGAGCTGGAGAAGATCGAGGACCACATCTTCGAGGGCGAAGTCGGCGAGAAGGCGCAAGCCAACCTGCGCGCGCTCTATCGCCTGAAGCACAAGGGAATGACGGTGCGCCATTCGATCGAGCCGCTGATCGAAGGCATCCACAAGCTCTACGGCGGGCGCGTGCCGCAGCCGTGCGCCACCACGCAGGAATACTTCCGCGACGTCTACGACCACCTGCTTCGCATCAGCACGCAGCTGGACGGCCTGCGCGACATGTTCAACACCGCCATGCAGGTGAACATCTCGATGATCTCGCTCGCCGAGAACGCGGTAACCAAGCGGCTCGCCGCCTACGGCGCGCTGCTCGCGGTGCCGACCCTGCTGGTGGGCGTGTGGGGCATGAACTTCAAGCACATGCCCGAGCTCGACTGGGAGTGGGGCTATCTCCTGTCGATCGTCGTCATGGCGATCATCGACGCGCTGTTGTGGCGACGCTTCCGGCGGATCGGATGGCTATGACCCTTTCCTCCTTCGATTCGTCGAGCAGCCACTCGCGAAACGCGGAGACGGCGCGGTTCTCCACCGCGGATTCGGGGCTCACGAGGTAGTAGGCATATCCGGTCGGCGCCGCGATGTCGAACGGCACCGCCAGGCGATGGGTCTCGATCTCGCTCTTCACGAGCGACTTGATCGCGAGGGTCACGCCCATGCCCTCGATCGCCGCGTCCATGGCGAGGGCCGCATTGCTGAAATGCGGGCCGCGCGTCGCGTCGATGTCGGTCACGCCGACCGACTGGAGCCAGTCGTTCCACGAGGGCCTCGCGCCCTCCTCGATCACCGTGTCGTCGTGCAGCAGCGTGTGGTAGCGCAGATCATCGGGCTTGCGCAGGGGATGCTCGCCCTCGAGCAGGCGCGGGCTGCACACCGGCACGTACACCGCCGAGAAGACCTCGTCCACGTGCGAGCCCGGATAGTGGCCGCCGCCGAAGCGCACCATCACGGCCGGTGAGTCGGCGCGCGTGTCGGCTTCGGGGATCACGAAGGCGCCGTTCTCGTGCAGGTCCACCATCGACTGGCGCGCGGCCAGGTGCAGCTCGATTTTCGGATGAGCGTGCGTGAACCCGGAAAGGCGCGGCATGAGCCAGCGCGCGGCGAAATTCGGCGGCGTGACGACGGTGAGCGATGCCACCTCCTCGCGCGAGCGCACCCGCTCCACGGCCGCATGCAGCGCATCGAGCCCCTCGCGCACCTTGGGCAGCATCGCGTGCGCCTCGGTGGTGAGCTCGAGCGCGCGCGTGAGGCGGCGGAAGAGCTGCACGCCCAGATGCTCCTCGAGCAGCTTCACCTGGTGGCTCACCGCGCCGGGCGTCACGTGCAGCTCCTTCGCGGCGATCTTGAAGCTCGAATGGCGCGCGGCGGCCTCGAATGCGCGCAGCGCATTCAGTGGCGGGAAGCGTCCATTGCCCTTGGCCATGACCCAACTTTCCTCAGTTGTCGCGTGAATACAAATCGGTTGTTGCGGTGCAACATGAACACTATATTTTGTTTGCGGGCATGGATTCAAGCCCCGCGGATACAAAGGAGACCAAATGAGCTTCAACACCGATTACCCCGAATACAGCTCCATAGAGGAACACATCCGGCGCGCCCACGCGGAGCGCAGCGTCGCCATCGCGCACATGTTTGCCGATGCCGTCGTGGCAGTGATCCACGGATTCAAGCAGATGCGCGCGGGCCTCGCCCACGGCATCAGGCTGGAGCGCGACATCCATGCCCTCCAGGTGGACGCGCTCTTCCGCAGGTCGCTTCCGCACCGCTGAACGCAACTTAGTCGGCCGGCCGTGGACCAAGCGCCATGGCCGCGCCGACCGTGCTGTTCCTCCCGGGCCTCCTCGAGGACGCCGACGGGTTCCAGAAGCAGATCGACTCGATCGGGTCCCGCGCCACCTGCCGGGTGGCCGACCTCACGCGATCCGAGACCGTGGCCGCGCTCGCCAGGGACGCGCTTGCGCAGGCAGGCGACACGGAGCGACTCTCCGTCGTCGCCCACTCGATGGGCGGTTATGTCGCCCTCGAGCTCATGCGGCAGGCGCCGAAGCGCGTCGAGCGACTGGCCCTCCTCAACACCCACGCCCGCGCCGATTCGCCGGAGGCGACCGACAACCGCAAGCGGCTCATGGGGCTCGCGGAGAGGGATTTCCCCGCCGTGATCTCGACGCTGATGCCGAAGCTGCTGCACGAGGAGCATCGCAACGACATGGGCATCGTGGGCACCATCACCGAGATGGCGCTCGCGACCGGGCGCGACGCGTTCCTGCGCCAGCAGCGCGCCATCATCCGCCGCATCGACTCGCGGCCCCACCTGGGCGCCATCCGCTGCCCCACGCTGGTGGTCGCGGCCCGCGAGGACGCGCTGATGCCCGTCGAGATGCTCGAAGAGCTCGCGCGCGGCATTCCCGGCGCCCGCCTCGTGATCGTCGAGCGTTGCGGCCACACGTCCATGCTCGAACGGCCGGCTCATGTGTCGAAACTGCTCATCGACTGGCTGGGAGGCGGCTGAACGGTCGCGCGCGGTTCGGGTCTGAGGTGTCACCCAACAAGGAGAACACCATGAACCTGCACCTCACCCTCGGACCCATCATCGCGCTCATCGCCGGCATCCTCATCCTCGTGATGCCGCGCCTGCTCAACTACATCGTCGCGGTCTACCTCATCGCGATCGGCGTGATCGGACTGCTGGGGACGGTCAGGTTCTAGCTTTCGTCCTGCTCGAGGACGAGCAGGCGGGCGGTCTCGAACATCTCCACGCTCGCCCACATCACCCGGTTGTCGTCCGTGGTGAGCTTGAGGGTCGCGAGCGGCGGCTGGCGCGGCTCGTCGATCATCATCACTTCCCACCCGCCTTTCTTGAGCGAATCGACGATCCGGCCGAGCGCCGCGCGCCTGTCCGGGCCCCACGGCTCGCTGTAGGCGAGATACCCCAGCCAGACCTTGCCGCGGTGGACCTCGGTCTTGTCGCGCAGGATGAATTCGCTTTCGCCCTTCGCATGGACGTCCACGGCCTGCTTGTCGATGGGGACCTGCGGCAGCGTCACGGCGCGCGGGAAAGTGGCCGCCGCGTAGGCGCCCGCGAAGGGCGCCATGCCAAGCGCAGCTACAACGAGGACTGCAGGAAATCGCCTCATCGCGCTTCGACCGTATGATGCGCGAATGAATCCCGTTCTTTCCCTGCTGGAAACGCGCGTCCTCGGCGTCCTCTCCGAGAAGCAGCACACCGTTGCCGACAGCTATCCGCTCACCCTCAATTCGCTGGTGTCGGGATGCAACCAGAAAAACTCGCGCGACCCGGTGATGGAGGCGACCGACACCGAGGTGCAGGCTGCGATCGACCGGCTGAAGACGCTTTCGCTCGTGGTCGAATCGAGCGGCGGGCGCGTGATGCGCTACGCCCAGAACACGGGAAAAGTGCTCGCGATACCGCCGCAGTCGGTCGCGTTGCTCGCCACGCTCTTCCTGCGTGGATCGCAGACCGCGGGGGAACTCAGGATCAACAGCGACCGTCTGCACAAGTTCGGGGACATCCTCGCGGTCGAGGGCTTCCTGAACGAGTTGGCCGAACGTGCCGGTGGCGCACTGGTGCGCGAGCTGGCGCGCCAGCCGGGCGCGCGCGAGACGCGCTGGGCACACCTGCTGTCGGGCGAGCCGGCGTTCGCCGCCGCGCCGGCCACGAACGCTCCGGTGACCGAGGCATCCGTCTCGGGGAGCGAGCTCGCCGCGATGAAGGCGCGCATCGACGCGCTGGAAGCGACGGTCGCGCGGCTTTGCAGGGAGCTGGGGATCAGTTAGGGGACAGGCTGTCCCCTACCATTCCCGCCAGCCGTTGAGCAGCGGAAAGTAGAGACCACGGCGCGCATTCGGGTTGCCGACGGCGACCACGTAACGCTCGAGCTGCTCCCGGTAGCGATCCTGCTCGCGCGCGAGGAACGCCTCGAGGTCCGCGCCCTCGTGCGTGCTGGTCTTGTAGTCGACGATCCACGTGTCGCCCACGTCGTCCTCGAACATGCGGTCGATCACGAGCATGCGCGTGGTTCCCTCGACGATCGTCGAAAGCCGGTATTCGTTTTGCGCATTGCGTTGCGGTCCGAGCAACCACCTGCCGCGCTTATCCTCGAGGCACGCGCCGAGCGCTTTGATGACGCGATCGCAGGCGCTCTCCAGCTCCGCGTCGATGACGCCGCGCGCGGCGAGCTCGCGGCGGATGGACTCGCGTTCGCCCTCGATGCGCTTGCGCGTCCAGCCTTTCGCTTCCTCCTCCGCGATGCGCTGCAGCCAGCGGTGAACTACGCTTCCGGCACGCCGGGCAGCGTCGCCGACCCAGGAGAATTCGATCGGAGCGTCCCTGGAGCGCTCGGGCGGCTGCAGCCATGCGACTGGCACCGGCGGATCGATCCGCACGCTGCCCGCGACGACCCGCCGCAACTCGCCCTGCTTGCTTACCGGCACTGCGGGCCCCGCTTCGGCGCGAGCGCGCGCCTGCGGCGGCTGGGCGAATTCGCCTGCCACGACGGGCCATAGCGTGTGCAGGAGCGTTCCCTTCGTCGGATTCTTCGGCGCGCCATTCTTCGGATCGAGCTTCACATCGCCCATCAGGTGCAGGCGACGGCGCGCCCGCGTGGCGGCGACGTAGAGCAGACGCGCGATCTCGTGTTCGCCCTTCTCCTTGTCGAGACGGCGGATGAACTTGTAGATGTCGTCCTCCTCGCCGCCCGCCGGGTTGATCGGCGCGAGCAGCAGCGACCGCGACGGCGTTTCCATCCACATGAAGAGCTTATTGTCGTCGCGGCCCGTGCCGAGTCCCAGGCCCGGGACAATCACCGCGTCGAACTCGAGGCCCTTCGCCTTGTGGATGGTCATCACCTGGAGCGTTTCGGGGGCGGCCAGGTCCGGCAGCGCGAAGAGCTTGCCGAGCGACTCCTCGAACGCCTTCAGGTCGCGGATACCGCCGCAGTCCTCCCACTGCTCGAGGTGGTCGAGGAAGATTTCCGCATCTTCCAGGTCGGTCGCGTTCTCGACGCACGCCGGGCCGCCCAGCGAGATCCAGGCGCCCTCCACCGTCGTGCGCAGCGACGAACGAAGGCGGCCGGCAAGCGCGCGGCCGAGCACGTCCCGCGTGTGCTCGAGGCGTCGCGCACCGTCCGGCGAAAGTGCGAGCGACGCGTCGTTCATCGATTCCCAGACGGTGCGCGCATCAGGGTCCGCAGCCACCACCTCGAGATCGGCGAGCATCAATCCGCACCACGGCGCGCGCAGCACCGCGATCCAGGCGGTGCGATCGCCGCCATGAGAGATCGCGCGGGCAAGGGCGAGCAAGTCCAGCACGACCGGGCGGTGCCCAAGCGGCTCGATTTCGATCGCGCGATACGGCAGGTTTTCCTCGCGCAGCCTGCGAATGATTTCGACCAGGTGGCTGCGGCTTCGCGCGAGGATCGCGACGCTGGGCTTGCGCCCGTCCGCCAGCGGCGGCATCGCAAGCGCATCGCGCGCCACGCCTGCCACGCGCGCGCCTTCGCCCGCCGCATCGCCCTCGTAGAACGCGTGCACGCGCACCGCTTCCGCCTCCCGCCCGTGCACCGGCTCCGACCGCGTGTACTTGACCGCGCCGCTGCGGATGTCTTCCTCCTGCGGCATCAACCTTTCGAACGTGTGGTTCACCCAGTCGACGATGCCCTCACGCGAACGGAAGTTGGCCGAAAGGGTGAGCGTTTCGGGATGCACGCTGCCGATCCCCTCCTGCCGGGCCTGCAGGAAGAGTCCAACTTCGGCCTCGCGGAAACGGTAGATGGACTGCATCGGGTCGCCGACCAGGAAGAGCGTGCGGCCGTCCCCATCGACCCAGCCGGACGTGAGCTTCTCGAGGAGCTCGTACTGCGTGTACGACGTGTCCTGGAATTCGTCGACGAGCACGTGGCGAATGCGATAATCGAGCGCGAGCATGACATCGGTCGGAGAGTCCGCGTCGCCGAGCGCGCGCAGCGCGCCCTGCGCGACTTCCACGAAGTCGCATTGCCGCCGCTGCGCGAACACCCACTGCAGCTCCGCCACCGCGAGCGGTGCGAGACGCACGATCGCCTCGAGCGTTTCCCACTGCGCGTCCGAGTACGTCTCCGCGGGAAGGTCGTGCAACGCGATCAATGCGACCCGCAGGCGCTCGTTTCCGGACACCGCTTGCGCGAGCGCATCGTTCGATCGCCATGTCTTCCCCGTCGTGATCATCCGCTTCGCGAACGCTATCCACGAAGGCACGTCGGGAAGCCGGGGCAGCTTCTGCTCGGCGGGCCACTCGGCCTTCACGCGGGCGATCGCCGCCTCGCGCGCCTCGTCGAGCGCAGCCTCCATCGCGGGCCGGTTGTCGGCGCGGGCGAGCGTGCGGATCCAGTGGTCGCGGCGCATGAGCATGTCGGCGATGAGCCGCTCCGCGAGGCCGGCGTTGTTGTCCAAGTGCGTGAGGAGCCGCTCGACGCGCGCGGAGACGTCGCCCGCTTCCTCGAGCCGGTCGAGCAGGCTGCGCGCCGCCTCCCCGTAAAGCGCGCTCGCATCCTCGATGCTCTCCGGCTGCGCTCCGAAATGGGACAGGACGGGCATCTGCCGCGTGAGGGAAGCACAGAGCGCATCGATCGTCTGCACGCGCAGCCGCTCCGCGCTTTCCTCCAGCTTCCAGCCGCACGCGTCGTTGCGCTCGAGCGCGGCCCGCGCGAGGTTCCAGGTGCGAGCCTCGTGGGACGAATCGGGACACAGCTCGGTGCGCGCGCGGCGAAGCGCCTGGAGCACGCGGCCGCGCATCTCGGCCGCGGCCTTGATGGTGAAAGTGATCGCGGCGATCTCTTCCGGCCGATCCACGCGCGCAAGCAGCGCGAGGAAGCGCTGGATCAGCAGTTCCGTCTTTCCCGAGCCGGCCGGCGCCTGCACGATGAACGAAGTGGCCGGATCGAGGGCCCGCTCGCGTTCGCGATGATCCGGAGGGAGGGCGCGGTCAGTCGTCGACATCGTCGCCTCCCACCGCGCCGAAACTCGCCTTCTCGGCGACGCGGCATGCGATGCGGTGGTCGCAATTCGCGCAGGTCTGCTTGCCGCGCTTCGGGTCGACGCGCGCATCGCCCGCCATGTATCCGATGCCGATGGCATCGAGCTCCCGGCGCAGGCTCGCAAGCAGCGCATTCCACGTGTGGATTCCGACCTTCTTCGCGTTGCGGTCCTTTTCCACCGGTTCGACCCCGGGAAGGATGCCGCCGTCTCTCGCGAGCCCCTTGAACTCCATGTCGCCCGCGCGAACCTGCGCGAAAGCGATGGCATCGACGGCGCGCGCTCCCAGTGCGTACATCGGGAGCTGCGGCTCCTCTGGACGCGGGCCGAGCCAATCGCGCACGGCGCAGGCGCCGGTCTTGTAGTCGAGCACGACGTGCGTGCCGCGCGGCAGCCGATCGATGCGGTCGAACCGCACCTGCACCGTCACGCCGCCGAAAGTGAGCTCCTGCTTTTCCTCGACCGCGGCAACCTCGAAAGCATCGCGGCGCCGCTCGAGGGCAAGCCACTCGCGCGCGATCTTCATGAGGCGTGCGTGCTCCAGCTCGCCGAAGCGGCCATCGAGCGCATCCGTGCGCGGACGGCGCTGCGAGAATGTTTCGTCCGCGGCGCGGTGCAGCACTCCTTCGAGGTCACGCTCCGATAGCGCCGCAAGCTTCTGCGCATCGGCGATTTCACGCCACACCGCGGCGAGCATGCAGTGCACGAGGGTGCCGCGCTCGCGCGCATCGAGGCCCGGGCGCGGCGTCTCGATCGGCTTCGAGTACAGGCGAAACGCCACGAAACCGCGGAAGGGACAAGCCGCCTGGTCGCGAAAGAGGCGCGTCCCTCCGCCCGGGGCGTTGACGGCCGGCGTCGACCCGGCCGCATCCATCACCGACTCCAGCCGGGCGCGAACGCCATCACGCATCAGGCGCAGCGGGCTCGCGGCGAGATCTTCGAACACGACCTGCGGGAGCGAAGCAATCAGCGGGCTGGGCGCAAGCTCCGCCTCGTCGCGCATGCGCGCGTGGCTCACCACCACTTCGCTGGCGGCTTGCAGCCAGCCCTCGGTGATGCGCCGATCGAGCTCCAGCGACGTGACCGGATCCGCCTGAGGAACGCCGGCGACGCGTTGAAGGCGGACCGGGAGGAAAGGATTGGGACGCGCGGGAAGCGGCCACCCGTCATCCGTGAGACCCATCACCCACAAGTGGTCGAACTCGAGGCCCGCGGACTCGAGAATTCCGAGGATCCGGATCGGCACTTCGTGGCCTTCCGGTTGGAAGACCGTGTCGCGCGCCATGGCCGCGACCAGCTCGCACGCGCGGTTGTAGCCGAACGGGGTCGTGACCCGCTCGAGCGTGGCGAATTCGGCGAGCAGATCGTGCCAGCGCTCCAGGGCCTGGTGCTCGTGCGAATCGAGAGTGCGCTCGCCGGGGAAGCCGGCGGCACCGAGCAATTCGGAGAATGCGCGAGACCATTGCGATGCGGATCGCTTCGCCTCGCGCATCGCAGCGCGCGCCTTGGCGAGCCTTTCCAGGACGTCGACCAGTCCCGGAGACGAAGGCGACTTCGGAGAAGCGCATTGGCGCACGAGCCTTTCCAGCGCGGTGACTGACGGCGAACGCTCGCGTAGACGAAAATCGACGCGCGCGCGCGCCTCGCGCTCGCTGTCCCCACCTGCGATGAAGGGAGACCGTACGACGCGGCTTGCATCCTCGAAGCTCACCTCGCGGCCCGCCAGCTGGAGGATGCGCAGTGCATCGGCGACCAGCGGATATTTCGCCAGCGGATTACCGAGGGAAATATCAAAGGGCAACGCGGTGGGCGGCGCGACGGCGTGATCCGGTTGCAACACATCGGCGAAGAGGCGCCCGACACGGCCGCGATCGCGGGAGAGATCGGGCACGACGACTCCGATGCGCGGGGTCGGTGCGCCGGCAGCGCGCGCGGCCTCGAGGCGCGCCCGCGCCCACCGCGCCGCGCAAAGGATCTCGTCGCGCGCATCGACGCACGGCACGCGTTGAACGCGCGCAGCCTTCGGCGGCGCATCGACAACCATGATCGACGTGCCCGCGGTCTTCAGGGCTTCGGCCAGGTCCCACGCCTGCGGCGTGAGTAGATCGAAGCCGTAGAGGACCAATATCTGCGATCGCCGGACCGCCGGGTGGCCCACATGCGGAATCACGACATCCGGAAGCCGCGCGTGATCGGTGACGCCGCGCTCCCGTGTCGCACGGCGGTATTCCGTGGCCCACTCGAGAAAAGCGCGCGCGTCTTCGTTCCAGAACGGGTCGGTGCGCAACTCCAACCGCCACGCGTGCGCGACCTGCCAGGCTTGCGCGCATTGGGCCGCCGCGGCCTCCGCGGAGAAGAGGCCCCGTTCCGGCGGGCGGTGAGCGGCGATCGCCTGGTGCCACAGCGCGCCCTCCTGTACGGGGGATAGGAGAACAGGCATCTCGGATGCCAGCTCGGAGAACAAAGCGTCCTCCCACATGCGCTCGACCAGCGCTTCCAAGGGCAGGACGTCGCATGTTTCCCAGGACTTCGCACCTGTGGCGACCCGTTCCCGGTCGAATTCCGCCCGGAGGAACTGCGCCAGGCGCCGGTTGGGGGTGACGACGGTGATGCGGGCCCCGTGCCCCTCGGCAAGTCTCGCCAGCAGCTCGGTTTTTTCCAGGCGGGGCAGGTCGCGATGCATGTCCGGAATCATATCGGGCGGGTGGCTCGCCGCATGAGCTACGCGGCAAAAGTTGGTGTTTCTTACGGCTGTAATCGATCCCGCGACGCCTGTAATCCGACGGCCCCCCGGAGTGTGCGAAATCTCACAGGGTCCAAAAGGAGTACGGGCATAACCTCGGGTCGGAGTGTGCGGTAGTTCACAGGCGCACACGGAGACTCGAATGAAAAACCTCACGTTCGGCCGTATCGCAGGCGCCCTCTTCGCCCTCCTCCTCGCGGCGTCGTCCGCATTTGCACAGACGAGCGGCACGCGGGCCACGGTCTCGGCCGACCTGCAGCAGGTCGTGTCCGGCGGGAGCATCGCGGGTGTTTCGTGGGTGAAGGACACGAGCGCCGGGCGCATGGCGAAGGTGCTGGTGATCGCCAGGCCGGGCGTCGATCCGGACCTCTCCCCGCTTCGTGGCGCAGTCGTGGCCGCGGGCGGCACCGTCTATTACCGCTTCATTTCCGTGAACGGCGTGCTCGCGATGCTTCCGGTCTCGCGCGTGATGGACATCGCCGCGCGCACGGACGTGGACAGCATTTCGCCCAACCGACTGACCGCGCGCACCAAGAGCCTCCTCGAGAAGGCGACGGGCGTGGCGGACGTTCGCGGAACGGGCGGCGCGCTCGACGTGGATGGCGCGGGCGTGGGCATCGCCTTCCTCGACTCGGGAATCATGTCCTCGCACGCGGCGTTCGCGGGCAGCGTCGGTTCGCGCGTGAAGAAGAGCGTCGACTTCACCAAGGTGAATGAGTCCACGCTGCTCGGCTCGCTCGACTGGAAGGGCGGCTACGACTTCAGCAAGTCGATCTACCCGGGCAGCTCCGCGCTCGCGTGGCTCGAGTCGTCGATCAACAACGCCCTGTCCACGTTCCAGGATCCGTACGGCCACGGCACGCTCGTCGCGTCGATCGCCGCGGGCGGCAACGTCGCGTCGTCCACGGACACGACCGGGGTGGCCCCGGGCGCCTCCCTCTACGACGTGCGCGTGCTCAACGGCACAGGCATGGGCGACGTCGCCGACGCGCTCGCAGGCATCGACTGGGTCGTCTTCCACGCGAAGGAATACAACATCCGCGTGCTGAACGTGAGCCTCGCCTCGGATTCGACCGAGTCGTACCTCACGGATCCGCTGTGCCGCGCGGTGCGCAACGCGGTCGCCGCCGGCGTCACGGTCGTGGTCGCCGCCGGCAACTACGGCCTGGGCCCCGACGGGCGCGAGAATTACGGCACGATCACGTCGCCGGGCAACGAGCCGTCCGTCATCACCGTGGGCTCCGCGAACCCGCACGCTACATCCGGGCGCGGCGACGACACCGTCAACTTCTTCAGCTCGCGCGGTCCCACACGCGGCGGCTGGCTCGATTCCTCCGGCATCCGCCACCCCGACAACCTCCTCAAGCCCGACCTCGTCGCGCCCGGCAACCAGGACATCGCCGCGCTGTCGACCGATTCGCCGGGCCTCAACACGAGCCGCCTCGCGCAGGTGTTCCCGCAGCTCGTGGTGCAACGCGGCCTGAACACCGGCCTCATGGTGGCGAGCGGCACGTCGTTCTCGGCGCCGGTCGTCTCCGGCACCGTCGCGCTGATACTGCAGAAGAATCCGGGGCTCACGCCGCCGATGGTGAAGGCGATCCTGCAGTACACCGCCGAGGCGCTGCCCAACCAGAACCTCATGGAGCAGGGCGCGGGCCTCGTGAACGTGCTCGGCGCGCTTCAGCTCTCCGACGCGCTCGCCACGAACATTTCTTCGCGCATCGCCGCCGGCGCTATCACTGCGGGCGATTCCATCCTCGCGGCCGGCAAGTCGATGCCCGCGCCCACGTCGATCATCGATGGGCGCGTGGTGCCGTGGAGCGGCATCGTCTACCTCGGCGGCGACCGGATCTACTCGGGTGACGCGCTCTTCACCAAGTACCAGGGCATCTACCAGCCGAAGCTCACGTGGGTCCGCGGGAGCGTTCGCACCAACGCAGTCCTCTACTACGACACCACGAAGACCTATATCACGGGCTTCGACGAACGCATTCCGTCCGCGCGCAAGCTCGTTACCGCAGGCGTGATCAATGTCAGCGGCGCGCTCGGCGTGTCGAGCTTCCTCTCGGGTACGGGCATCTTCACGCCCACCGCGGGCGTGACGCTGAAGGTCGTCTCGGGCGGCGGCATCGTGATCGCCGAGGGCGTGGATACGGGCGGCGATGGAATCGTGGTCGCCGAGGGAATCGTCGTCGCCGAGGGAATCGTCGTCGCCGAGGGAGTCGTCATCGCCGAAGGCGTGGTCATCGCCGAGGGCGTGGTCATCGCGGAAGGTGTCGTCGTGGCCGAGCAGGGCCCGATGGCGGGGGAATGACATGAACGCAATCAAGAACGGGAACGGATCCCTGATGCTGATCGACATGAAGGACTACACGCCGGCCGCCCGCCGCTACTGGTGGACCGTCGTCTTCCTCGGTGTCTGGGCGCTGATCTACGCCGTCGCGCGCGTCGCGGATCTCCAGGGCGCGGTCCTGCTGCAGGTGCTCGTCGGCGCCGGCATCGCCGCCATCGTGGGCCTCTTCCCGGTGCGCATTCCGGGCGCCAAGACCGCGGTCGCGGGCGGCGAGATCTTCATCTTCCTCATCCTGATGGTCTACGGCGCGCCCGCCGCGGTGCTTGCCGCGGCGCTCGAGGGCTTCGTCGCCTCATATCGCGCGTCCACGCGCTGGACGAGCCGTATCGTGACGCCTGCCATGGCATCGCTTGCGATGCTCGCCTGCGGAACCCTTTTCGAGATCGCCCGCGCGCAGCTGGTGCCGATGGGGCTCAATAGCGCGGCGCTCCTCGCGCTTGCGCTGGCGCTCGCCGTCGCCTATTGGGCCGCGAACACGCTCCTCACGTCCGCCCTCATCGCGCTCAAGCGCGACTCGGGCGTGACGCCGCTTCGCTGGCTGAAGGACATGGGCTGGATGGGCCTCGCGTACGTCGCGGGCGCCTCCATAGCCGGCATCCTCTACCTGGGCTTCAAGCAGTTCGGCCTGCCGGCGCTCATGATCGCCGCGCCGGTCATCGCGATGTTCCTGTCCACGCTGCACAACTACTTCCAGCGCAAGGAATCCGACGAGCGCCACATTGAGGAGCTGAAGGAAAGCGAAAGCCGCTTCCACAGCGCGTTCACGCACGCCGCCATCGGCATGGCCCTGGTCACCACCGAGGGCAAGTTCATCCAGGCCAACAAGGCGTTCTCGCAGATGCTGGGCCGCGGCACGTCCGCGCTGCTGGAAGCGGACCTCGAGACGCTGGTGCACCCGGACGACCTCGCCGCGCTGCGCGGTCCCGTGGACAAGCTGGTGAAGGGCGAGCTCGCCTCCGTGCACACCGAGCTTCGCGGCCGCCACCTCGACGGGTCCGACGTGTGGATGTCGCTCAACATC
>WNFL01448655.1_pt1 | contig 28554 bp, 23 predicted proteins | sample 5400361 | NCBI WGS metagenome assembly WNFL01 (sample SAMN13153351, study PRJNA577476) | soil metagenome | isolation source: 40 cm soil on Douglas fir-dominated hillslope | place: USA:California | collected 2013-09-17
AGGGACAGGTGACTGAAGGCCTGGGGGAAGTTGCCGAGTTGTTCGCCGGTGACGCCGATTTCCTCGGAGTACAGGCCGAGGTGGTTGGCATAGGTCAGCATCTTCTCGAAGACCAGCTCGGCGTCTTCGAGCCGGCCGGACCGGGCCAGGGCGTCGACGTACCAGAACGTGCACAGCGAGAACGTGCCTTCGCTGCCGCGCAGGCCGTCAGGGGAGGCGCTGGGGTTGTACCGGTAGACCAGGCTGTCGGAGACCAGTTCGTGGTCCATCGCGTCCAGGGTCTGCAGCCACATCGGATCCAGTGGCGAAATGAAGCCCATCAGGGGCATCATCAGCAGCGCCGAGTCGAGCACGTCGGTGTCGTAATGCTGGACGAAGGCTTTCCTGGCCGGGTTCCAGCCGCGGGTCATGACCTGGGTGTAGATGGCGTCGCGGGCGGTCCGCCAGCGGTGGATCTCGGCGGGGCGGCCGCGGTTCTCGGCGATCCGGATCGCCCGGTCCAGGGCCACCCAGCACTGGACCCTGCCGTAGGTGAAGTTCTCGCGGCCGCCGCGGGTTTCCCAGATGCCCTCGTCGGGCTGGTCCCAGTGCTCGCAGACCCAGTCGATCAGGTTCGCGATGGCGGTCCAGCCCTGGTAAGCCGGCTGCAGCCCGCGGGCGTCGATCTTAGCGACGGCGTCGAGGGCCTCGCCGAAGATGTCGAGCTGGAGTTGGCCGGCGGCGCCGTTGCCGATCCGGACCGGCCGGGACCCGCGCCAGCCCTCGAAATGATCGAGGGTCTCTTCCTTCAGGTCCGAGCTCCCGTCGACCCGGTACATGATCTTCAGCGGGCTGGCGCCGTTGCCCCCGTGCTCGACGACACGGTCCCTGATCCACTGGCCGAACGCCGCGGCCTCGCCCACGTATCCGAGGCCGAGAAGCGCGTACACCGAGAACGACGCGTCGCGGATCCAGGTGTAGCGGTAGTCCCAGTTCCGCTCGCCCCCGACCATTTCGGGCAGCCCAGCTGTCGGGGCGGCCACCAGCGCGCCGGTCGGCGCGTAGGTCATCAGCTTCAAGGACATCGCAGAGCGGGCCACCATCTCCCGCCACCGGCCCCGGTAGGTTGACCGGTGCACCCAGTCGCGCCAGAACCGGCTCGTGTCATCGACCATCTGCTGCAGCTCGGCAGGTGGGATGCGCCGCGGCCGGCCGCCCATTGTCTCCAGCACCACTCCTGACGTCTCGCCCTCCCGCAGGGTGACCGTCATCCTCAGGTCATCGCCGACCCGCTCCACCGCCAGGCCGCCGTCCTGCCCGCCGGGCGTGACATCCCGCTCGCCCGTCGGGCACAACGTCAGATGCTGCCCGCCGGCGCAGTGGAACACGAACCCGTCGCTGGTGACTTCCAGGGTGTGCGGTGCCCGGCCGTAATCGAACCGAGGCTTGACTTCGGCGACGAAATTCATTGCGCCGCGCACTACCTTGAGCTGGCGGACGAGGCGGTGCCGGTCGGTAGCCTGCTGCCCGGCGATGGGCATGAAGTCGGTCACCTCGCCGACCCCGTCCGCGGTCAGGAACCGGGTGATCAGCATCGCCGTATCCGGGAAGTACAGCTGCCGGCTCACGTACTTGTCCGTGGCCGGGGCGACCCGCATGTACCCGCCCTTGTCGGCGTCAAGCAGGGACGCGAAGACGCTCGGCGAATCGAATCGCGGCGTGCAGAACCAGTCCACCGTCCCGTCCGTGGCTACCAGCGCCGCGGTCTGCAAATCACCGATCAGGCCGTGATCACTGATGTCCGGGTACCGGTCCATTGTCTTCTCCCTGGCTGGGCGGCGGGTAGGTCGCTTGCCACATCGTCGCCCCGAAGCGGGCGGTCCGCGTCACCCTGCGCGGGCGAATTGACGGCTGTCGTGATTGTCAGGTCACCGATTCAGCCGGTGATCGTTCGGCCGGCGATGCCGGGTCAGCTGGCCGGCGGGGGATGAGCACGGCGAGGAGCAGGCCGACAAGGGCGAACACGAGCATCGTGATAAGGGCTGCGGCGAATGGCTTGCCGGTCGGCAGTTTGACCGCGACCAGGATCGAGCCGACCAGGGCGGTGCCGAGCGACGAACCGAGGTTGGAAAGGCTCCGTGACAGCCCGGAGATTTCGCCTTGGTCCGTGTCGGGGAAGCTGGACTGGACCACATTGACCGACGAGGTCAGCATGACCCCGACGCCGGCGCCGAAAAGCAGCAGACCTGGGACCCAGGTGAGGATTGCCGAATGCGCCCTGACCAGGGTCAGCAGCAAGATCATGCCGATCGCTGTGATCGTGAATCCGGCCATGATCAGCGCCCTTTGCGAGTGACGCCGCGCAAATCTGTCGGCGCCGGCTGACGTGGCCAGAATTCCGATCGTAGCCGGGGTCAGCATCAGGCCCGTCTTGATCGCGTTGTAGCCGTCGACCTCCTGCAGGTAGACGGACACGGCGAAGAACGAGCCCTGCAAGATCAGCCACTGGATGAGCTGGGTTCCCAGACCCAGATTGGAGACCTTGTTGCGGAAAAGCCGGAGCGGCAGCAGTACATCCCTGCGCTTGCGCTCGCCGGCCCGTATATGCAGGAAGAACCACAGCAGGAAGAGCGCGCCGATCGCCACCAAGATCCAGACGGGGGAGATCGAGCCCTTCGGGATGACGACTGTGCCGTTGATCGTGAGGTTCTGCCGCGACTGCCCGAAGCCGTAGGTCCTGGACTGAAGCAGCCCGAGAACGACGAAGAACAGCCCGGCCGCCGACAGGATCGCTCCGAACAAGTCGAAACGGGGCGCAGGACCTGGTCGGGCCGGATCGCTGATCTTGCGGGCGAGGAGAGCTATCCAGACCACGACCAGGACCTGCAGCCCGAACGATGCCCGCCAGCTGACCGCGCTGGTGACCAGGCCGCCGATCAGGGGACCGGCGGCCGCCCCGAGGCCGCCCGCTCCGCTCACCACACCGAAGTACTTCGCTCGCGACTTGACGTCAGGGAACGCGACCGTGATCAAAATGTAGATCGGCGGAATCATCAGCGCCGAGCCGACACCCTCCAGCAGCGAGTAGCCGATGATCAGCAGCGTGAGCCCCGTCGAAGCCAGCGCGAGCAACCCTCCCGCGGCGTAAATGATCAAGCCGACGATGAAGCACCTCTTGCGCCCCCAGATATCGGTCAGCTTGCTGCCCGGAATCATCAGCGCGGCCATGACCAGCGTGAACAGCGTGATGGCCGTCTGCACTCCGGCCACAGTGGTGCCCAGGTCCGTGGCGATCGCGGTGATCGCCACGTTCATGTTCGTGGCCGCGTAGCTGGCTATGAACTGAGCAAGAGCAAGCGGCAGGATCATCGCCCGTGCCGCCCCCGTCGCTGGCTGGCTTGTGACGGTCACGGTCGGCGCGCGCCTCGGCTGGCAGGCATTAGTCAAGCAGACCGCGCAGCGGTTCTCTCGGCATCATCCGCCGAGGATGACACTGCCCCGGCCGGAACCAGGGGGCTTCGCGATGCGTTTGGCATACTGGCCGCTCGTGGTCAGCGCGACAGCGAGAGTGCCGTGCCGCCTGGACTTGTGGCTTCGGGCGGCAGTCGGCAGGCATCCGGTCTGGTGCCTGGGATAACGTCGATAGTCATACCCGGTCCGGCGCCTGGGATAGCGTGTCATGGAGTGTCATGACTTGCTAAAACATCCAGATGAGTCTCGCCTGGAGGCCTCGCGTGCCACCCAACGCTCGGCGAAGACGTGCGGGCATGCAAGCGAAAAGCGGCGGGCCATTCCCGCCCGCCGAGTCACGCGACTCAGTTGTTCCTGCTGCGAGGGTGGCGGCGCGCGACCAGGCCCCGGTCCCGCCAGGCTCCGCCGCCAACGGCAGCGCCGTGACAACGCAAGCGCGGGTCGGTTCGGCGAACGGAGCAGCGACACCGGGTCTTAGCCCTGGAACGCGCGGGCCCGGCGAACGACAGCCAGCGACGGGGCCGATCGACTGGCTGATGAGCAACCTCATCCGCAAGCTGGCCTGGAGCAAGCTGTCCGAGCCCAGGATGGCCATCGCAGTCTCCGGGGTTGGCTTGCTGCTCGGCATGGTGGTCGGCGCCACGGCCCAGAACACAGAGACGCTGCCGCTCAGGCTGCCGCTGTCGCATCTGCTGCCTTCGCTCCAGTACGAACCCGTCATAGCGTCGGTGTTGCTCTACACCGGGAACGTACTCGCCTGCCTGGGGCTCGCGGGGATGCTCTGGGCCCACAGCCAGGGGTGGCGGCCTGATCCGCGCCGTCTGTTGCTCGCCAGCGCTGGCATCGTCGCCGTGATGGTCAGTCTGACCCCGGTCGGTTCGTCCGACACCGCGAGCTACGCCGCGTACGGCCGGATAGCCGCACTGGGCGGGAACCCGTACCTCACGAACCCGCAGCTCTTCCTGGGGCCGAATTCGCCCTACACGCTCGCCGTCGGCGTCCATTGGAAAGCCACGCCGTCCGTCTACGGCCCGATAGCGACCTTGGTCCAGAGATTCGCTGCGACGATCGGCGGCGCCGACGCTGTTACAACTATCTGGATCCTGATGATCCTCAACGGCATCGTGTTCATCGGTGTCGGCTGGCTGCTGCTCAAGACTTCGGACGATCCCATCCGGGCCACGCTGTTCTGGGCGGCGAACCCCGTCCTGATCCAGCAACTGGTCAGCGGCGGCCATCTGGACACGTTCGTGGCCGCCGCTGCGATCTGCTCGATCCAGGTGGCCAGGCGGGTCTCGGACAAGTGGGGCGACGTGCTGATCGGCGTCGTGATCGGGCTGGCCTGCGGTGTGAAGATCACCGCGGCGCTCATCGGAATCGGTCTGGCATGGCCGTTGCTACGTCGGCATGAGTGGAACCGCACCGCCCGGATCGCTGGCGTGGCGGTCGCGACGATCGCGCTCGAGTACAGCTTCTACGGGCTGACCTGGCTGGCGCCGCTGGTGTCCGCATCCAAGCTCGTGACGCTGCCGTCGCCCTGGTGGTTCGTCCACATACTCGGGCAAGCGTTTCATGCCGACGCAACGACGGCCACGCTGATCAGTGTCCTATGGCCGATTTCGGTGATCGCCGTGGCGATACCTGTCTACCGTCGGATCTCCTCTGATCAGCCGCGCGAGGTTGTGGCGCCGTTCGCGCTGACATTCGCCTGGATCGTGGTTTCGCCGTGGGTCTTCGCGTGGTATACGGCGATCGCATGGGTGGCGCTGACCCAGGTGCCGCGGAACCGGATGACCCGATGGCTCACGCTCGTCACGGTATGGCTAGCTTTGTGGCATTCCAGCGGCGGCCAGATCACCCCGACCAAATTATGAGCAGCGCGCATACCGGCCGCAAGCTCCGCGAGGCCAGCCAGGACCGGCCCGGCCGTCAAGGCCACAAGGCGCGCTCGCGGGCCGGAGGTGCCGTCATCCTGCGCAGGAACTGGCCGGCCGTTGCCCTGCTTGCGGCCGGGCTGGCCCTCCGGGTGCTGGCTCAGTTCGCCTACCGGCCGGCGATCTTCTACATCGATACGCCTAGGTACCTGCTCAACGAGGCTCCCGGCATGGATCCCCTCGGGTACAAAGCCGTGCTGGGCGCGATCACGGCCGTCGCCAACCTCGACGCGGTCATCATCGTCCAGCATCTGCTCGGCCTAGCCATGGCCGTGGTCATCTACGTACTGCTGCGGCGGCGCGGCACCGGGCGCTGGCTGGCCGCGCTCGCCATCGCTCCGGTCTTGCTTGACGCATATCAGGTGCAGATCGAGCAGACGCTCATGCCGGACGTCTGGTTCGAGGCGATGATCGTGGCCGGGCTCGCCATTCTGCTCTGGCGACCAGATATCAGCTGGCATCGCGCTGCCGTAGCCGGAGTCGTGCTCGGAACCTCGGCGACGATCGCCCAGGTTGGTGAGGCGCTGCTGCTGCCTGCCGTGATCTACCTCCTCGCGGTGGGAGGAGGCTGGCGGGTGGCTGTCGGCAGGGCAGCTGCGGCGTGCGTGGCGTTCGCCGTTCCGATCCTTGCCTACAGCACGGGCTCCTACTTGCTCTCCGGCGCCTTCCAGCTGTCCCACACGGGCATTACCTCGTTCTATGGCCGCACCGCGGCAGCAGTCGACTGCGAGACCATCAGGCTGCCCGCGGCCGAGCGGGCCATGTGCCCGACCAGGGCCCAGCAGGCCCATGGGCCCGACTGGCTTGAATACGCTCCGGCTTCTCCGATCCGTCCCTACTACCACCGGTCGATTGCTCAGACCAACAGCCAGATCACAGACTTCAACCACAGGGTCCTGACGCAGCAGCCGCTGCGGCTGCTCGCCGCCTACGGGCATGACCTGGTCAAGCTGTTCGCGGTGAGCCGCAGCCAAAGTGCCGGTGACACGCCGATCTCCCGCTGGCAGTTCCAGACGACGTTCCCGTATTTCCCGCCATGGACGTCGGTCCACGTGGTCAGCGGCGCTGTCAATCGCTTTGGGGGCGGCAGCCCTGTGGTGTGGCCGCCTGGGGCCAGGTTCTTGCGGGCCTATCAGCTAGACGGCGGCTACACGTCAGGCGCGCTGCTGGCGTTTTTCACGCTGGGCGGGCTGGCTGGATCGGCCGTCCTGCTGCGCCGGCGGATCGGGCAGCCAGCCCGCCAGCTCGGGCTGGCTTGCCTGCTGTTCTTCGGCTCGGGCGTGTTCGTGCTGGCCGTCTCGGACCTGTTCCAGTTCTCATGGCGGTACCAGTTGCCCGCGCTCGTCACGCTGGCACCGGCGGGCGCGCTCGGGCTCTCTGCCCTTCTCAGCGTGCGCAAAAGCGCCAGCTAGCCTGCCCTACGAGGGATGCGGCTGCCGGGGGCAGTTGCCGGTGAGTTTTGTTAGGCCCAATGTCACATCGGGCTTTTCGCCGTTCGTGGGGTAAGTGAGGGCGCCGCCAGGGCGCCCGTCCTGACACCCAATGGAGGCTAGTCATGAAATACCTGATACTCGGCCTGATCAGCGAGACCGGTCAGCAGCTGCAGGGGCCTGATCTGGAGGCATGGATGCAGGAGATCGGGGCCTGGTACGAGAAGTACGGCAGCACGGGAAAGCTGGTCGACGCTGGGTACCAGCTCGATTCGGTGGACAAGGTCAAGACCGTGCGCGCTGGCGGGGTGATCGACGGCCCGTTCATGGAGAGCAAGGAGGTTCTCGGCGGCTACTCGCTGCTCGAGACCGACACCATCGACGAAGCGGTGGAGATCGCCAGAACCTGGCCCGGCATCGACCGTGGGTGGATCGTGATGGAGGTCAGGCCGGTCATGGCGCAGTAGCGGCGAATCGCGATCGCGGCTACAGCGAGAGGCGACGGGCGAGCAGCTCGCGCTCGGCCGGATTGGCGGCCAGCGCGAGCGCTCGCTCGTTCGCGGCGCGAGCCTGCTCACGGCTCCCGAGGTCGCTCAGCAGCTCGGCCCGCACGGCGTGGAACAGGCGGTAGCCGTCTAGCTCAGCCGCAAGCGGTTCGACCTCGGCCAGCGCGGCCTCCGGGCCGATCGCGAACCTGGTAGCGACCGCACGATTGAGCCGCACGACGGGCGACGGCGCAAGCAGGTCAAGCCGGTCGTACAGCAACCGGATCTGATGCCAGTCTGTGTGCTCATAGGCTGGCGCCTGAGCGTGGACCGCGGCGATCGCGGCCTGGATCTGGTAGGGGCCCGGCCGATGCATCTCGATCGCGCGGCCGAGCAGCTGTGCCGCCTCGGTCGCGACCGCACCATCCCATCGTGACCGGTCCTGGTCAGCCAACCGCACCAGCCGTCCCCAGCCGTCAAACCTGGTCGCCGCCCGCGATTCGTGCAAGAGCAGCAGCGCCAGCAGGCCGAGCACCTCAGGCTCGCGAGGCATGAGCCGATGCAGGAGCCGGTTCAGCGCGATCGCCTGCGCCGCGAGGTCCCGCCTGGCCGGGGTGCGCCCGGCGCTGGCCAGGTAGCCCTCGTTGAAGACGAGATAGATGACGGCAAGTACCTCGTCAAGGCGATCGCTGAGGTGGTCGGGATCGGGCACGCGCACCTCGGAGCTCGTCTTCCGCAGCACCCGCCGCGCCCTGGCCAGCCGCTGGGCCATCGCCGGTTCAGTGGTCAGGAACGCCGCGGAGATCTCCGCCGCGGTAAGACCGCAGACGGCGCGTAGCGTAAGCGCGATCTGGGACTCTCGCTGTAGCGACGGATGGCAGCATGCGAAGACCAGGCTGAGCAGATCGTCGTCTTCGTTATCCCGGCCGGCCTCGGAGTCGGGCTCAGTTGGCGCGCCACCGCGGCCGCCCGGGCTTGGCTGGCGCGATTGGGTCGCGGCCAGCAACGCGAGCTTCTCCTGCCTGGCGCGTTCTCGGCGGAGCCGGTCGATAGCCTTGCGCCGAGCCGTGGTGGCCAGCCAGCCGCCTGGGTTCGGCGGCACGCCCTCCGTCGCCCAGTGTTCGAGAGCCTCCACGAAGGCGTCCTGCACCAACTCCTCGGCGAGACCGACATCGCCGAGCCGCGCGGCGAGCGCGGCCCGGATCCGGGTCGCCTCCTGCCGGTAGACCTTCTCCAGCTCGTCGGTGCCGTCCACACAGACCAGTCTGTCAGCCGCGCCGGCGCCAGGGATTCTCTGCGTTCGCCCCCATCGGCCGCAATCCTAGCCAAACCACCGGCGTCCGGCAGTCATCCTGCAGAGCATCGCGGGCCGCTTCCGGGATCGTCCGCGACCGGCTCGACTTCGTAGCCGTCGGAGTTGGCGAGGTATGCAGCGTAGTGATCTGTCTCGGGCAACGGGGCATGCGGGGGAGCACGGGGCGCATCCAGGTGCCCACATCGGCTTCGTTGCCCTCGGCATCGGCCAGTGTCCACCAGGCCGGTGCCTGCTGGTCGTTCACCAAGTAGTACATAGCCAAGGTAAATGGGCGGGTACCTCTGCCTGGTCTCCGAGCTTCCACCTCAGTGCTGACTTCGCTGGCCACCCGAGTAACCTCGGACGTGAACAGGGCGACTTGGTCGTTCACGCTGGTAAAGACGGTGGGATGTCATCCATCGGCCGGTGATCGTAGCGGGCAGCGGGGTGCTGAAATCGCCGCTGCGAACTGCCGTCAGACCGTCAAGGTATCTGCCGGAAGCCGCGGGTCAGCCGGCGCGACTCCTTGCGGGCGATCTAATCAGAATTCCTTCGTTCCCGGGGGCCATGCCACTGGCTGCGGCACACCGCCTACTCGCGTCGGCAACAGGATGGTCAGGCACGCCGACAGGAAGGGCATACCTTCAAGGCCAGATTTCGGACGGCATCGGAGCTTGGTCTCTGGTCTTGGGAGCAGCTGCCGGATGCGGCCGACACGGAAAGGTGGCGCGTTGGATCATCCAGGCGACGCCGCGGTCATGCGGCTGCAAGCTCTCGTCGCCCGGCAGCGCGGCGAGCTTGACGGGCTGCGCTCACTGGACGCCGAGCGCTCGGAGTTTGACCTGGCGCGGGGCATCATCATGGGGCAGCTCGGCTGTTCCCCAGGTGAGGCGAGGCGGCAGCTGGAGCGCATGGCCAGGCGGGCAGGTATTAGCGCGAGCGAACTCGCCGCCCAGATTGCGGAGCAGGCGCCGCCAGCCGAGGAACCTTCGACCGGCTGGTACAAGCGCAGCCTGGCGGCGGCGCGGGAGCAACTCGCCGACACTGAAGAACGCGCGGCTGAAGAGCACTACCTTGCCCTACGTCTACAGCAGGCGATCACGCCGCGTACAGCGGAGCCGTTGGCGGCCGATGGCCTGGATATCGCCGCCAGACACCGGCCGTCGGGGCCAGGCAAGCTTGTCAGCGGAGACTGGTATGACACGGTGCAACTCCCGGGCGGAGTAATCCTCCTCGTCGTCGGCGACATCGCTGGACACGGTCTCGACGCCGTGACCGGCATGGTCGCGATGCGAAACGGGCTACGCGGTCTCGCCGCCACCGGAGCACGGCCCGCGACGCTGCTCGGCTGGCTCAATACCGCGGCCTGCCACTTCAGCCCCGGCGTCATGGGAACTGCCATCTGCGGCCAGTTCGACCCAGACACAAAGTCACTGAACTGGGCACGCGCTGGCCACCTGCCACCGGTCCTTGTACGGGATGGTCAGCCGCGACTCCTCGAACCACCGCCTGGAATCATGCTCGGCGCCGACCCGGATGTTGCCCTCGGCGAGGCAATCACGCCATTGCAATCAGGCGACACGCTGCTGCTCTTCACTGACGGCCTCATCGAGCGACGTGACCAGTCGATCGACCAGGCTCTGGATGAATTGCTTCAAAGAGCGCGCCAGCCCGCTGAGAGCATCAGCCGGTACGCCGACGAACTGATCGACCACACATCTTCCGACACAGACGACGACGCCTGCCTGCTGGCCGTCCGCGTGCGCTGACCAGCCGCTTCTGTCGGTGCCTCATGGAAACATATCCGCATGACCGGACCTGATCCGAAAGACGACCTTCACCGCTACCTACAGTCCGCTCGCGAGGCGCTGCTGTGGAAGCTCGACGGGCTATCCGAATACGATGTCCGCCGCCCATTGGTACCGACCGGCACCAACCTGCTCGGGCTGGTCAAGCATCAGGCAGGCGTCGAGCTGGGATACTTCGGCGACACCTTCGGCCGCCCTTCTGAGGATCAGCTGCCATGGGATGAAGACGACCCGAACTCGGACATGTGGGCAACCGCCGAGGAATCACGCGAGTTCATCATCCGCCGATACCGCCATGCATGGGCGCATTCTGACGCCACGATCCGCGCGCTCGCGATGGACGCCATCGGACACGTGCCTTGGTGGCCGCCCCATCAGAATGAAGTGACCCTGGGCCACGTTCTTGTCCGGGTCGCCACCGATACCAGCCGGCACGCGGGTCAGGCTGACATCATCCGGGAACTGATCGACGGGACGGTCGGTCTGACGAGCCAGAGCGCTAACATGCCCTCCGGTGACGAGGCCTGGTGGCAGTCCCACCGTGACCGGGTGGAACACGCAGCCCGGCAAGCCGCCCAAATCACCAATCAGCTGTAGCCGTCATCCGGTCGCAGCACTCCCATTCACACCGGCGGATCTTCTCCGGCAACGACCTGGTCGTTGCCGCGAATTGCCCGCCGCTGGATTGTCAGGGGCCTCCCGGGGAAGCAGGGTGGCGTCGCCTGGGCCGGAGCCGGCCGCCGAGACGAGGGCTTCTTGGATTGGGGACGGTGGTCGTGGCCTGGTCGGCTGGCTGCACTTGCTCGTCGGCAGGTTGTGTCCCGGCCGCCTGAGTCTTCGCGCGGCGGCCGAAGAATCCTGAAGGCGGCGGGTAGACGAGTAGTTGCAGCACGGCCGCGAGCAGCGCTCCGGCCATGGGCGCCACGAGGAATACCCAGACTTGGGACAGCGCTGCGCCACCAGTGACGACCGCGGGCCCGAGGCTGCGAGCCGGGTTCACCGACGCGCCGTCGAACGGGATGCCGATCAGGACCGCCACGGCCAGCGCGATACCGATCCCCAGCCCTGACACAGCGACGCTGGTCTTCTCGCGCGTCAGGCTCAGTACGACGAGGACGAAGAACGTGGTGATTATGACCTCTACCAGGAAGGCGCCGCCGCCGCTGACGTGCAGGATTGAGCTTGCCCCATAGCCGTTGGCGCCCAGGCCGATCTTCGGCTTGGCGTAAAACGGTGAGGTCCGCATCATCCACCACAGCAGCAGCGCGCCGACGATGCCGCCCGCCAGCTGAGCCACCCAGTACCCGGCCGCCTCGACCAGCGTCACCCGCTTGGTGATGTAGGCACCGAGAGTGACCGCGGGATTGACGTGAGCGCCGGAGATCGGGCCGATCACGTAAGCCAGTGCAGCGTAGGTCAGCCCGAAAGCCAGGGCAACAAAGACAATACCGGCGGCCAGGCTGCTGCCGAAAATCCGGTAGCCCAGAACGAGCGCCGCGGCCCCGGCCCCGAAGAAGACCAGGATGAGAGTGCCAAGAAACTCGGCCGGATACTTTCTCGCCATGTCCACCCCCGACTAATCCGAATACCCAAGCCCAGGACAGTGACATGCCCACTATCAGTAAGGTAAACGCTACAAGGCGTAACCTCTGCTCGATGACGTCGGGGCGCACCTCCCGACGTGGGGATGTCGGGTCGCTAACAAACGGGCGTTCAACCACTAGGAAGACACCGCCCCGAACGCACGGCACCATCGGAAATTGCGCGAAATTGCCGGTCGGCCAGCCCGTGTGCCGTGTCATCTCCGGTCGAGCGCCACCTGCCATCATGGACACTGGCCACAACGTCAAAGAAGCTCAGACGCTGAGCGAGTTCGCGCGCTCAGCTTGATCATTTCGCGCAAGAACCCGCTACGCGGAGGTTGGCGTCACGGCGCCGGGGAAGGGCTTTACTGCGCCGGTGCGGGCAGCTGATCCGATCTGATCGCGGGGGACGCGTCTTGAGACTCGTCGTTGACCTTACGCGCTGCCAGGGGTACGCGCAGTGTGCCTTCGCTGCGCCGGACGTATTCAGGATGCATGGGGACGAAGCTCTGTGGTACGACCCCGAGCCGGACGACTCGCGGCGGGAGCAGGTGTTGCGGGCGGCAGCTGCGTGCCCGGTTCAGGCCATGCGGATCGAAGGGCTGTATCTGCGCGATACCTCACCTACCACCATGCCGGACCACGGCGACGACGACACTTTCCGGCGCACCGGCCGCATCGCCATCATCGGCGCGTCGCTTGCGGGCTTGCGGGCTGCGGCGAAGCTGCGCCAGGAGGGCTTCACCGGTTCGCTGACGTTGATCGGGGACGAGCCTCATGAGCCGTATGACCGGCCGCCGCTGTCTAAACAGGTCCTTGACGGGTGGGTGCCGGCGCAGCGCACGGCACTGCCGGATCCGGGTGGGCTGGACGCGCAGTGGCGGCTGGGCGTAGCAGCGACCGGGCTGGACCTGGCCCGCAAGCAGGTCCGCCTCGCTGACGGCGAGGTGGTCGGGTTCGACCGGCTGCTGATCGCCACCGGGGTGCGGGCACGGCGCTGGCCTCATCCGGCGGAGGCCGCCCTGGACGGGGTGTTCGTGCTGTCTACCCGGGAGGATGCGGCAGGCCTGCAGCGGCGGCTGGCCGCCGGGCCCGGCCGGGTACTGGTCATCGGCGCCGGGTTCGTCGGGTCGGAGGTCGCTTCCGACTGCCGTGATCTTGGCCTGCCGGTGACCGTCGCCGAACGCTGCCCGGCACCGCTGGTCGGAGCGCTTGGCGGCGTCGTCGGCGCGATCGCCGGCGACATGCAGCGCGACCATGGCGTCGATCTGCGCTGCGGCGTCACGGTCACCGCGCTGGAGGGCGACGGCGGCGGCCGGCTGCGACGCGCTCACCTGTCCGACGGCAGCGTGCTCGATGTCGAGGTGGCTATCGCCGCTCTCGGCAGCGTCCGCAATGTCGAGTGGCTCCAGGACTCCGGGCTCGCGGCCGGGCCGTGGGGGGTCGGCTGCGACGCGGGCTCGCGGGCTTTCACCGTCGACGGCATGGTCGCCGACGACGTCTTCGTAGCCGGGGACGTGGCGCGGTTCCCGCACCCGCTCTACGACTTCCAGTTCCTGGCGCTGGAGCACTGGGGCAACGCGGTCGCGCAGGCCCAGATCGCGGCCCACAACATGATCAGTTCGCAGACCGATCGCTGGCCGCACCTGGCGATACCCGAGTTCTGGTCCACCCAGTTCGGCACCGAGATCAAGTCCGTGGGAGTCCCGACGTTCGCCGATGAGGTCGTCATCGCGCAGGGCTCGGCCGCGGGCCGCCGGTTCATCGCCGTGTACGGCTGCCGGGGCCGCATCACCGCAGCGGTTGCCTTCAACCAGGCGAAGTGGCTGGAGTTCTACCAGGGCCTGATCGAGCGGGCAGCGCCGTTCCCGCCGGACTTTCGTACCGTCGACCAGCCCGACGGCCTGCGCCCGGTTCCGGCGGAGATCCCCGATCAGCCGGCACTCATCGAGCAGGCAACGGTCGTGGTGACCGGTCACGATCCGAGTGAGCGGCACGCCCAGTTCGTCCGCCGGGGGCGCTGACACCGTCCCGAGTCCGCAACGTCCCGGAGGGGTCGCCATGGCACCGGCCAGTGTCTTTGACCAGATCCTCGACTACACCAACCGCGCCAACCCCTATCCGCTGTATGCCGAACTGCGCCGGACCCCGGTCAGCCGCGCCGACGACGGCAGCTACGTGGTCAGCACCTACGCCGAGATCGTGGCCCTGCTCCACGACCCCCGGGTCAGCTCGGATCTACGGAACCGAGCCGACCCCGCCGCGGCCAGCGAGGATGAGGGTGCGCCTGGGCTGCCACCCAACTTCATCGCCCTCGACCCGCCCGAGCACGACCGGGTACGGCGACTGCTGACCCGGCATTTCGGGCCGCCGCACGACCCCGACCGGATCGTTAGCATGCTCCCCGATCTGGCCGAAATCGTCAGCGGCCTGATCGACAACTTCGCCGGACGCGACCAGGCCGACCTCGTCGACGACTTCGCCTACCCCTTCCCGGTCACAGTTATCTGCCGGCTGCTCGGGGTACCCCGCGAGGACGAACCACGCTTCCGGGTGTGGGCCGACGCCATCGTCGAAACCATCGACCCCACCACCGGCGACATCGCCACCCGCAAACGCCGCCGCGACCAGGCCTTTACCGAGCTGGGCCGCTACTTCGGCGAGCTGGCCGACACCGACCGTGACCACCGTGGCGGCGACATGCTCTCCGAGCTGGTGACCGACGATGGTACGGAGGGCCGGCTCTCGCGCGAAGAACTGATGACCAACGCCGCGCTGCTGCTGATCGCCGGCCACGAAACGACCGTCAACCTCATCACCAACGGCATGCTCACCCTGCTGCGCCACCCTGAGGTCCGGCAGCGCCTGCGCCGCCAGCCCGACCTGGCCATCCGGGTGGTCGAGGAACTGCTGCGCTACGAACCGCCGGTACAGTTCCTGTCCAGCCGGAGCGCCCTTGACGACATCGACATCGCCGGCACCACCATCCCCCGCGGCGCGCCGATCACCCTCGCCTTGGCCGCCGGCAGCCGCGACCCCGACCACGTACCTGACCCCGACCGGTTCGACCCCGACCGGCAGGACAACGAACACCTTGGCTTCGGCGGCGGCATCCACTACTGCTTCGGCGCCCCCCTAGCCCGGCCCGAAGCTCAGATCGCCCTGACCGAACTCGCCCGCCGGCTCGAAAACCCCCGGCTCGTCACCGACCCACCGCCATACCGGCCGAGCCCGGGCCTGCGCGGCCCTCGGCATCTGCCAGTCACGTTCGACACCATCTCGCCCGCGCGGGCCGCATCAGGTCGCGACCACCGGAAACCGAACGGCAACCGCACTACGGGTGAACGGCCCGGAGAGGGTTGACCGAGCCCACGAGGACCAGCGACGCTACCGCAGCCGGTCGGCCCGGGTAACAGGCCAGCCGGGAAGTCGGCGCTCCTGCTGACGTTGGCCAATTTTCGGCTTCGGGAGCACGTGCCCGCGATGCCTGCCGGGCGGATTCGACCGCCCCGGCGGCCAGCAGGAGGCGCAGCGAGGGCTCATCAAGCCGGGCGATGTCAGTGATGATCTTCGCTGCCCGGGCCGGGTCACCGGGCCAGGTGCTGGCGGCGCCGCCGCGCCGATCCGCACGCCTCAACGTTGGAGAGCCGGACCGACGTGAGTGCCTGATACTGAACACGACGTCCAAGCCAGGGATGCGGCCGATTCCACACGTCCCAGGCGCCATTTTCGCCTCAGCTGTCACGAGCGGCATGTCGGCCTGATTTTGTCAGAGGAGGTCGATAGCTTCCCCACATGCAGCACGCCGCATTGTCCGGCTTCGATCCAGCTACCCTGGCGCGGACCTTCGGGCCCGCCGCCTTCGCAAAGGGATTCCAGTACGCGCAGCAGCAGGCCGTCGTGCACGCCGAGTGGGATCCTTCGGAAGGCGCCCTTCGCGGGCTTGTGCGCGGGCACGGCGGGAACTTCTACGCCACTGCCGCGTTCTTCTCCCAGACCACCGGGCTGCCCCCGGAGTTCGAAATCGCCGAGTGCAGCTGTCCGGTCGAGTTCGATTGCAAGCACGCCGTTGCGCTCATCCTCACCGCGGCGGCGATAGCGCCGGCCGCAGCGCCTCGTTCCGCGTCACCTCAGAGCCGCGACGCGATTACCTGGGACCAGTCCCTTGATTCGCTCCTCGGGTCGGCGCCTCGTGCTCGGGTCGCCCGTCCTGGCAAGACGCCGCTGGCCATCGAGCTGACGCTGGTCGGCAGCGGTCGCCAGGCAGACGGCGGGGTCATCGGCGCCAACCAGCCGCAGTTCAGGCTGTGCGGGCGGCTCATGCGCCCAGGCAAGAACTTGGGTTGGGTGAACGGCGGCCTGAGCTGGGGCAAGCTGGAATCCTTGAGTTATTCCGGCGAGTACGCGCAGGAGCAGGTTCAGCTGCTGCGCGAACTGCAGGCTCTCTACCGGTCGCGCGGCAGATACACCACTTACTCGGGCTATTCCTACGGGTCGTACGGGGACGAGCGCTCGATCGAGGTCTCAGCGTTCGACTCCCGCCAGCTATGGCCGCTGCTTGATGAGGCCGACTCGGTCGGGCTGCGCCTTGTCTACCCTGGCAAGCTTGGCGTGGTGCCGAGGTACGGCACCGCCGAACTGTGCTTGGACGTCACCCGCCCCGAGCCGTCAGGTTCGCTGGTTGTCAATCCCGTGGTCCGCGCCGGAGACCCGCCGTGCGGCGTCGTGCCGGTGGCGTTCATCGGGAGCGAAGGACACGGCCTGGTCTATCTCGATCGGGGCGATGCGGAGGCGGGCGGTGATCCTGCCCGCTGGCGGTTCCAGCTGGCGCGGCTGCAAGCTGCGGTTTCCCCGCAGTTGCAGAAAATGACGCTGAGAGGGCAGCGACTGGAAGTTCCCGGCGCCGACGAGCCCCGCTTCCTGGACAGCTATTACCCGCGGCTGCGGCGGGCTGCGGCGGTGACATCCTCGGACGGGTCCTTCAGCCCGCCAGTGATCGAGGGTCCTGACCTGGTGCTGCGCGCGAGCTACGGCCCCGGCCATGACCTGGAAATCAGCTGGGAGTGGGCCTACTTGATGGGCGACACGTCGCTGCGCTCAGCGCTGGATGAAGATGTCCCGGACGACGGATACCGGGATCTGGCCGCCGAGCGTGCCTTCCTGGCCGGGCTTGACCTTCCGCTTGACCGGTTCGGACTGCTCAGGAAGGACAAGTGGGCCGCTGGGATTGATGAGCCGGCCATCCTGGCGCGAGCGCGGCTTACTGGCCTGGACACCATGCGCTTCACCACCGAGCTGCTGCCACTGCTCGCGGACCAGCCAGGACTCCGCACCGAGATCACCGGAGAGCCCGCCGACTACAGGGAGACCGGTGACTCGCTGCGCATCGCCGTGGCCACAGACGAGGTGGCCGGCGATCTGGACTGGTTCGACCTTGGCGTCACGATCAGCGTCGAGGGACGCCAGGTGCCGTTCCTCGATGTGTTCCTGGCGCTGAGCCGCGGCGAGCCCTACCTGCTGCTGGCCGACGGCGCCTACTTCTCCCTAGACAAGCCCGAGCTGCAGACGCTGCGCAGGCTGATCGAGGAGGCCAGGGCGCTGCAGGAAGCGCCGATGGGCGAGCTGAGGATCAGCCGATATCAGGCCGGATTGTGGGAAGAACTGGCTGGGCTCGGCGTTATCGACCATCAGGCGTCGGTGTGGCGCGAGCAGGTCAGCGGCCTGCTGTCGGCCGGCGAGATGGGAAGCCTGGAGCCGCCGTCGGGGATGCAGGTCCAGCTTCGCCCCTACCAGCGGGACGGGTTCGACTGGCTAGTGTTCCTCTGGCAGCACCGCCTCGGCGGCATTCTCGCCGACGACATGGGCCTCGGCAAAACACTGCAGTCGCTGGCTCTGATCTGCCACGCGAAGCAGACAGCTCCAGGGACGCCGCCGTTCCTCATCGTCGCGCCTACGAGCGTGGTGGCCAACTGGGCCGCCGAGGCAGCGCACTTCACGCCCGGCCTGAAGGTGGTCCCCGTCCGCGACACCGTTGCCCGCCGAGGCCAGAGCCTCGGCGAATTGGTCGGCGGAGCCGACGCCGTTGTGACGTCCTACGCGCTGCTGAGGATCGACTTCGACGCCTACGCCGAATTGCGCTGGTCAGGGCTGTTCCTGGATGAAGCCCAGAATGTGAAGAACCGCCAGTCGAAGGTCTACCAGTGCGCGCGGCGGCTGCCAGCGCCAGTCAAGATCGCGATCACGGGCACACCGATGGAGAACAACCTCATGGAGCTGTGGTCGCTGCTATCGATCACGGCCCCAGGTTTGTTTCCGAACCCGGCCGCTTTCAGCGACTTCTACGCCCGCCCGATCGAGAAGGAAGGCGACGCCGAACTGCTCGCCCAGTTGCAGCGGCGGATGAGGCCCCTGGTCAAGCGGCGCACCAAGGAGCAGGTGGTCGCCGATCTGCCTGCCAAGCAGGAACAGGTCCTCCAGATCGACTTGCACCCGCAGCACCGCAAGGTCTACGAGACCCATCTCCAGCGAGAACGGCAGAAGGTTCTTGGCCTGATCCACGACATGAACGCCAACCGCTTCACCATCTTCCGTTCGCTAACCCTGCTCCGCCAGCTCAGCCTCCACGCCGGGCTCGTCGACGACACCTACTGCGGCCTGCCGTCCGCCAAGATCGACGCGCTGGTCGGCCAGCTCCGTGAGCTGATCAGCGGTGGCCACCGTGCGCTCGTCTTCAGCCAGTTCACCGGATTCCTGGGCATGGTGCGCCAACGCCTGGACGCCGACGGCATGGCGTACTGCTACCTGGACGGCAAGACCCGCAACCGGCCCGCAGTGATCCAGCGTTTCAAAGATGGGGCTGCCCCGGTATTCCTGATCAGCCTCAAGGCCGGCGGCTTCGGCCTGAACCTTGCCGAGGCTGACTACTGCTTCCTGCTTGACCCGTGGTGGAACCCGGCGACGGAAGCGCAAGCGGTGGATCGTATCCATCGCATCGGGCAGACCCGCAAGGTCATGGTCTACCGGCTCGTAGCCAGGGACACGATCGAGGACAAGGTCATGGCGCTCAAGGCGAGAAAGGCCAAACTGTTCTCGAGCGTCATGGACCAGGGGGACATTTTCAGCACCGCCCTTGACGCCGAAGACATCCGTCGGCTACTCGGTTAGCCGAGCGGTTGCTTGGCCTTCTCGGGTCGGCGCGGCCGACCAGGCGAGATCCACCACGCTCACGCCTGCTTTCGATCAGCGTGATGCGGTCGCATTGCGGCCTGTGCTTGGCGGCTGTGCTGCGCAGCACTTCGACGGACCCCCAGCCACCGTCCGGCATGGGCAGTATGTAGCGATCGCAGCGCGACCCGCCGGTTCGCGGGCGCATCGGGTCGGTGCTGGTGTCCCGCGCTCCCGGCGGGGGTGCGCTGCTTAGACTGGCTCGCGTGCCGTCGGTGACCGATCCGGAGATTCGCGCCTTCCTGTTGGAGGGGACGCGGACGGGCAAGCTGAGCTACCGCGCCGCCGACGGGCGGCCTCTGGTCGCTCCGGTGTGGTTCGTGATCGACGACGGCCAGCTGGTGTTCAATACCGGCAAGGACACCGCTAAGGGCCGGGCGCTTGCCCGCGATCCGCGCGCCACGATCTGCGTTGACCTTGAGCAGCTGCCTTACGGGTTCGTCCAGGTTCAGGGAATGGCGGAACTGTCCGAGGATCCGGCTGATTTGCTTGCGACGGCTACGGCAATCGCGGCGCGATACATCGGACCTGAACGGGCACAGGAATTTGGCCGCCGTAACGGTGTGCCGGGCGAGTTGGTGGTGCGGCTGCGACCAGTGAAGGTGATCGCCAGTTTCAACATGATCAGCTAGGAGCGCTGGGTGGCAACTCGGCAACGCCATCGCGGCGGCCGCCGACGATAGCCGCGCCGCCGATCTGCTCGCGCTCGCCGTGGACCCACGGCTTGGGACGGCACGGCAGATGATTGTCTACGCGCTGTGGCGCTTCCGCCGCCAGTCAGGCATCTGCGCCGCCCTTCCCGGCTTGTGCTATGACCCGGACGTGGCCCTTCACGCCATGTCAGCCCTGCGCCGCGCAGTCGGCAGCGCGGAGGAACTGCCTATTTTTTCTCAAATCGCCGACAGCCACGCCGACCCGCGTGTCCGCAAGAATGCCGCCCAGGCAGCTGGCAGAGCTAACAAGGCTCTGCAGACCCACGCATAAAGCAGCGGGCCAGACGCGCACTCATTTGCCGCTGCGAGCGCCGGGAGCTGCCGCGGTTGGTAAATGTCTGAGCGGTGTTCGATAGCCATAACGGTGACGAGGCGGCGGTGGTCATCGCGATACGGTAGATCACCCGGTAGTCGCCGCGTCGGGCGCTATGGAGTCCTTCTAGGCTGAGCTTGAGCGGCCCGAGTGCTGATACGCCGTGGGCATCTCGGGAATCTCATCCTGTGGGCACGTTCATGACAATCGGGCTCTTGCAGAATGCGCGGAGGTCAGCAAGGAGCATTCGGACCGCTTGAACATCGCGATCATCGTAGCCGAACCTCCCATGCGTGAAGTCATTCCGCTACTTTACTATTCGCCCGATCACATGAAGATCCGTTCGCCAAGAAATTTGCTCCAGAGTTGAATGGAGGCCCTGTTTGTCGAGCGTACGGAGAACTTCGAGGTGCTGGCCGGCTGTTAGGAGGTTGACGGGCTTCCTGCGGCCCACTTCGCTGGCTATCTCGTGCCCTCCTTCTCCGCGACGCTGATCCAGTAGTTGGTCGAAGCCCTGATGAGAAACTCGAAGGCCGTAAATGCCTTCGCGTAGACACCGGCCCACAACGTTAAACGGGTAAGAGAATGCTATGTCAGCTCGGTCTCCCAGCGCTCGAGGTCGGCCAGAAGCTGCACGCGAATGGCCGGGATCCTCCGAACAGCGTCATTGCCCATCGACGAGTCGCCGGCACTCACAGGTGTCATGTGCCAGACCATAGCGGGCCCAATGGGCGGCCGGTTTGCATAGCGCGCAACGACTACAAGCCGAGAGGGCAGGTGGCGCTGCACGCGGTCGAGCCAGCGTGCACGTCGTCCTATTCTGCCGCGGACAGCGTGTTGCGCCGCGGCCGGACCGGGTGGGTGGGACAGGGCTGCCTACGGCTGCCCGACCGAGCCGTAAGCGGTGGGCCCTTCATGAGCGGCCTGGCTATCCTGCGGGTAATCGTGGATCTCGTACACGTCACACCCGGCCGGAACGCGCAGCGTATTGCCCGGGCGGGTGTGGTTGCGCGCAGCTGCGGCTGTGGGTTAACTCGCTAGGAGATTCCTTCTACAGCGTTGGCAACCACGCCGTCAGTCCGTGCATGGCGGAGACTGCGGATAGTTAGCAGTGAGCCGCTATCGAGGGAGGCGCTCTGTGCGGCGATCGAGCGTGGTCCCCCTCACCCGGCTCGCGCCTGTTGGGCTAGGGTTCGCATTCGGGCTCTACTTCGTGCTCAGCTCCGCTTACGTGCATGCTTCACTCTGGCCGGTGTGGGCACCGCTCGTGGTCGCCTTCACAACCGCAGCGGGCGGGGTCTTCACCTACGGGCTCGACCGCTGGGATGAGCTGTCGAGATACGGCAAGGTTCGGGTGCGCGCTGTGGTCCCGCGGATTGCAGCCATCGGGGCTGTCTTCTTCCTCGTGGTCCTGGGGTCAACGCGCTTCTCCGGACCGGCGCAGTCGAACTGGCGCGGCGTGGTACTAGCCGCCATCCTGTCCGTCGGTGGAGTTACCGCCGTTGGCGTCATGGAAGGTCTCCGGCTCGCGGTCGCTGACGATTCGGTGCCTCACGCCGGAGGTGAACAGACCATCGTGCTGATCAGGCTGCGGCAGCTGTTGCAGCGGCTGCTGGCCGCGGTCGGTTCGCTGGTCACCCTGTCGACCCTTGCGACTGGCGCCGATCTGGCGATGGAGCGGAGCGTGCCAGTGGGTTCTGGGTCGGCCACGTCCGCCCACCTGCCGCCGCAGTTCGTGCTGGTCTTCGGTGGGTTGGGCTCGCTGCTGGTTGGGTTGTTCTATGTGCCCGCCGCCACGGCCTTGCAGCGTCGCGGACAACGCCTGTGCGACGAGCTGTTCTCGCTCAACGAAGCCACCGAGGCCGCGGCCATCCTGAGCTTGGCCGAGGATCGCCACAAACTAGAGCAGCTACTGGGAGCAGACCGTGGCGCCGTCGCAGATCTGCAGACCGGCCTGGCCATCCTCGGCCCGTTGCTTGTGAGTGCAGCCGCTGCCCTCTTGGCCCCGTAGCGCGATGTGCGCCCAGCTCGCCGACCGGGGCAAGACCGGTCGGACGCCTCTGCTGCGCAATGAGCGCCTTCGAGTCGTCACGAAGTGGTGAACGAGCGCGCAGACGCCCCGCTCACCACCGTGACGTCCAGCAGCATGAACGTGGCCGGGCAGACCAGCACCAGCGTCGATCGCTGCTTCGACGACATCGCCAGCGCGAAGCGAGGCGTGCGCGGACGAGTGAGGTACCTCAGCCACGGGAAGCTGCGGCGAAGGCCTCGGGAGGACCCCCTGTTCATCGCCCCGCACGGCGGCCCGGTCACCGATGAGCACTTCCGCAACCGAGTCTGGTACCCGGCGATCACTGCGGCCGGGGTGCGCCGGTTCCCGCCGCGCATCATGCGCCACACCACAGCCAGCTGGCTGGTCCAGGACACGGTGCCGCTGTAAGACGTCCAGGCCCTTCTCGGCCATGAGGATTATGCGACGACGCAGCTGCATGCGCCCTGGCGGCGGACGCGCACGGCAAGGTCAGTCGTGGTCGAGGCGTCTTGGCGCACAAGTGGCGCACGGAACGCAGAAGGCCCGCTCCTCATGACGGGAAACGGGCCTCTGACCTGGGTCGGGGTGGCCGGATTTGAACCGGCGGCCTCTTCGTCCCGAACTACTGGCAGCGCATCGTGTTCGCTGACCTTCGCATCTGGCACTGGTAGTCGCTGATAGTACGAGGTGGTTTCCAGAAGTGGGCGTTGCTGTACTTTGCTGGTGTACTTCCTTCTCCATCCCGGCCACCGGTAGCTTGCTCTAAGGTCGCGCTATGCCCGACCATCCAAGCCGCAATCCCGCGTGGGCGTGGGATGAGGTGGTCCTAGCCGGAGTGGCGGCGGTGACCCGAATACGCATGTCGGAAACATCAGTTTCCACCTCCGAACCAGGTGGTCAGGGCGTCGCGCAATCCGGTGTCGGTGCCATCTCCCACCCAGGCGACGTACCCGTCAGGGCGGATCACCACGGCGACCGGGGCGCTGACTGAGCCCAGGACCGGAAGCTCCCACGGGCCGCCATATTCAGCATCGATCAGCTGGACCCGGTCAGTCCAAGGTGTGATGTCGAGGACGCGTGGCTGATCCAGGTTGAGCAGCACCGGCCTGGCGCCGTGCAGGAGCTCATAGACGCGGAGCGGGCCATCGGCGGTCGCGATGTCCAGATCGGGCATGCGTCGTCCGAGCAGGGGATGTCCCGGTCCGAAGTCGTAGTGGATGTCGAGACCCGACATCATGGCGGCGATACTCTGACGCGGCTCGTCCATGCTGAGTAGCTCGGTCATGGTGTTGCGCAGGGCCTGGTGACGGTCGCCGGGGCTGGTCAGTGCGACTTGGGCCATGGTGTTCTGCAACACTCGGGCGCCGACCGGATGACGTTCGTCGTGGTAGGTGTCCAGCAGGCTCTCGGGTGATGTCTTCTTGACCACCTGGGCCAGCTTCCACCCCAGGTTCACGGCATCCTGGACACCGGTGTTGAGACCTTGACCACCGAGCGGGGGATGCACGTGTGCTGCATCGCCCGCCAGAAGGATGCGCCCTTTGCGATACGACGCCGCCTGCCGGGTGTTGTCCGTAAAACGGGAAGTCCCGCTCAGGCTGTGCACGCCGTAGTCCGTCCCGTCGGCGGCGATCAGTGCCTCGCTGACGTCCTGCAGGGTGGGCTCGCTGGTGTGCTCGACCTGGCGTTCGGTCAGGACGACCCGAATCCGATCTCCGCCCTCGGCCGGGCCGATCCCACCGCCCGGACGCAGGCCGAACCCCGGCTTCTCGACCATCTCGACCTCGGCCATGAGCCAGCTCGTCGATGGATCCCACCCAGCGAACTCGATATCGGCCGCCTGTCGGATCACACTGCGGCCCCCGTCGCACCCGACCAGATAGTCCGCCCGGATCGACGTGCCGTCGGACAACGCGACGTCGACGCCGGTGTCGTCCTGGGTGAACCCTGTCACCTCACGTTCGCGCGTGGTCGGCACCCCGAGCTCTTGGACCCAGGTAGCCAGCAGGCGCTCGGTCTGAATTTGCGGGAGGGCGAGCCCGTAGTTGTGGCGGGATGGGAAATCACTGATGTCCAAGGGGATTCGGCCGAATCCCTGGATCTGCATCGCCTTCCCCTCCTCGAGAAACCGATCGGCGACGCCGCGCTGATCGAGCACTTCGATGGTGCGCGCGTGCAGACCGCCGGCGCGTGAGCGGTCGGGATCCGGAATGGCGCGTCGTTCAACGATGACGACATCGACCTGGGCCAGGGCCAGCTCAGCCGCCAGCATCATTCCTGTCGGGCCTCCGCCGGCGATCACCACCGCATGTTCGGCCATTCGCCACTCCTTCGCTTCCGTCGCCTGTGGTTCAGTCTGAGACTGTGCACCACCACCGGGGTCTTGCCGCAAGACCCCAGTGCGCTACTAGGTTGAGGCGGGAGGGAGCGTGGGCCGGCCTACCCGGCGGAATACTCCTCGTCAGTCACGTGATCACCCAAGTTGGGAGTGCCCTGCGTGATGGACAGATGCGACATCAGGTGGTCGGGGGTCGCGCCGTGCCAGTGCTCCTGTCCATCGGGCGTTCTGTGCACGTCAACCGCTTGCAGGGAGACAGCCTCCTCGCCTCGCGCCTGCACCAGCCCGTCGCCCTCCGTCACCCAGAGGGTCTGCCCGCTGTCGTGCGAATGCCACGCCGTGCGAGCACCTGGCGTGAAATGCACCCGGCTGATTGTCTGGGTTGACTCGCCCTCTGGCTGCAGGAGTGGCTCCATCCAGACCTCCCCGGTGAACCACTCGGCGGGACCCCTCTTGGATCGAGGCTGGTCTCGTGTTCACTACGCGCACCGGCACACCGTTCGAGCCACGCAATTTCAACGGCCGATTCGACGTCCGCTGCGCACGGTCTGGCGTCAGGCGGATCACCGTTCACGACGTCCGGCACACTTGCGCGACGTTGCTCGCCGCCCTGGACGTGCACCCGCGGGTGGCCATGCGGATACTGCGGCACGCTCAGATTGATGTGACCATGAACGTCTGTACAGAGGTCTCAGACGCTAAGACATTGCAGGCACTGAAGCGGCTCGGCAAGCAGCTCAGCTCATGACTACTGCTGTACTTCGCTGCTGTATACAGATGCCAAAGGCCACCGCCCCGTGGGGGAGATGGCCTGTGAGCTGGTCGGGGTGGCCGGATTTGAACCGGCGGCCTCTTCGTCCCGAACTGGGCGCGCCGGAGAACGAGTCGCCGGTTCAGGCGCGTCTGCGCAGGTCAGCGACCCCCCGACCACCGCGAGATACCGCGTCTGACCGCACCTGCCGGATGCTGTCCGCTCCCATTCCGCTCCCGAATTCGGACACCGCGCCAGTGCGTCGCCTAGGGGCTTCCCGGCTGGACTTCGGGAGAGAGACCAACTCGCTTTCCAACACTGAAGGCTGACGTTCACCTGGGGTCGCCACCATCCGTGACCTGCGCGGATGCCGGCCGTCTGACCACCTGCAAACGGCTGCGGACGGCGGTGAATGAGACGCAACTGAGCCAGCGACCCTTTCGGGGGGCCGACATGATGCCCACTTATAGAGTGGTGTGCGGCTGGCGTCGAGGCGACCTCCTGGGCCGCTGAACCGGCCCCAGTCCCGGCCGGGCACGGCGGCGGTCAGCCAACCTGAGCGTGCAGGCTTGTGGTGATGGTCAGGAGGCATCACGAAGAGTCAGCTACCCGCTTGTAGTGACGCCTTCCGGCTTCATTTCAGATCGATTACTTGTTCCCAACGTCTGCCAGATTCCGAGGCCGCGACCGGTTCAGATTCACAGTTCTGCATGCCGCTCGTTCGAGCGGTCAGACGGCGTGCAGCACCTCTCCGCCGTACACCAGCGGGTCTTCCGGCTGCAGGAGGTCCGCGAGACGGTTGAACTCCTGGAACCCGGGGTCGGCGTCATGCTCGCTGTGCGCGGCCTGGTCTGGAACCTCGACCGCGATGGCGTACTTGATCACGTCCTGGCGATCGTCTGTGCCGAACGCGACCCGGGAGATCCGGGCGCTGAGGAACGCGCCGCGTGCCTTGTACTCGCGCCAGCGCGGCAGCTCGCGCTCGGCAAACAGGCGTTCGTACTCCGCGGCCTGCTCGGCACGGATGTGGATGATGATCACGTCGAGTTCGCTGATAACGCCCATCATGAACAGGTGAGGTCCAGCCTGCTGCAGGCGCCCCTGGCCGCGGCTGGCATGGCTGTGGCGGGCAACCCGGCGAGGGCAAGGCCGGGTCGGCGAGAACCGGGCCGTGGCTCGCCAGACGCACAGAGGTACCGCCGGGCCGACCGGTCGCGGATCTTGGCGACCTTTGCCATCCTCGGGACGCGGGGGCCAGCGAAGGCGAGGAGTACAAGGATGGGCGCGACGCTGACTCGGCTGTCGTCGATCCTGGCTACCCGGAACAGCGGCCAGGTGCCTGCTTGCGTGCGGTAGCTGAGCACGGCACCGGGTTCCAGGCTGGTGACATGCCGCGAGGGAGGCCGAAGGCGCCGGCGTGGCGGCTGCGGGCCGCTGATCTGGTTGCAGGCCCGTTCGAGCGCCCACATTCTCCTAGCCTCCGACCGCGGCCCGAGCTCGCGCCACCGGCTCATGCCCTCGCCGTCCGCGATGATCGGCAGCGCCCGGTCGGCTACTGCTGGATCCAGCCGGCCGATCTTGGACTGCGAGACCGCCAGCGCCAGCCAGACGACAGGCCTGTCGTCTGGATCGCCGATCGCGTCAGCTTAGGACACGAGGATCTGGCGCGTGGCGGCGTCATCGTCCAGCCCGTCCTCGGTCAGCGCGCGGTAGGCGTCACGAACATAACGGGCAATGTCGTCCGAGAACAGCGCCGGTCCCCAGGCACCCATATGCTCACCTCACCAGTCAGCAGAAAGAACAGCGAAAATCGCTCCCCTCTGTGCCTGCTAGCAGGCCTCGGTCCCGCCCGCCGGATCAGCCAGTTCTGTACCCGCACGCGGGCCGAACATGAAGTAGCGGCAGCCACGCAGATCGAGCCGTCGTCTTCGCGCGCCTCCTGGCTACTTAGCGTGTGAGAGTAACGGCAGTTTCTGGCTGAATGGCCAGGCGAGCAGTGTTCCGGCTATCGCTGGCGCATAAATGAAGACCCTCCGCTCGGGCCAGTACCATGTGCGGGACAGCCAGTCCGCCTACACCGTTCGTCATCAGCGCTACCGCGCTTACGCGGTTCCGGCCGACAGCCGCTCTTGCTGCGAAGCACGACAGTGCGGGTCAACGCCGCAATCACGACGCCTTTCATCATGCCGACCAGCAGCCCGATGAAGAAGGCGAGGGCGCCTGCGGCCGCCGGATGCGCGGGCGGCCGTGAGGGATATGAGGTGGTGGGCCACCGCTGCGGATAGAGCGTCGCGATGGTCCCCCGATGCCGGGTAGCGGACAGGGCGGCTGGGTTGACTTGTCACGGGATGACCGAGTCAACCGGGCAGTCCGCGGCGTGGCTGCCGGCCCAAATGCGCAATCGACCTGCCACCGGAGGGCGGAACCGTGGTGCCCCTTCTGGGCGTCCTAGACGAGTGATTCCTTATAGATCATAGGGTGTGTCGTTACGTGACGGAGCTGGCGAGGGTGTCCAAGATCGGCGTTGCTAACCCGACGCTGAGCCCCTCGTGGACGCTGCCTTGGACACCCTCGTGACGGCACTGTACGTGAAGATCGACGACATGCTCGTGCAAGACCGCCGGCCGGGTCACCCGGTCCGGCGGTGGTGCTGAGGGCGTCATAGGGGCGCGGTCACGGACGAAGGCCGTGAGGACCTCGATGATGTCGTCGTGATGGATCGGCGAGTCATGCATCAGGCGGCCAAGGGCCTGGATGCCACCTACTCGCACGTACAGTTGGTCTGCGTCGAGTTGCTCCAGGGCCTTGGTGAACCGGTCGGTGATTTGCCCGCGGTGGGACAAGCTGTAGGTACGGGCCGTGTAGAGCAGGCCCAGGCCCACGACCACAGCTCCGCCCACGGAGATCACCAAGATCCGTGCGTTGTAGCGGTCTTGGGGATCATGCAGATGCATGCGGTCAGGGATCTTCAACAACGCCCACGCGTACAGCACGGCCCCCGCCGCCCCCACCAGCCCGAGCATCAGCCAGGCAACGAATCGCCCGGCCCGGCTCCGCACGAAGAGAACGGTCACGCCGCACCAACGTCTCCAGATTCGCCTGCCCTGCAGCCCCAGTCGCATACGAAACAGTCTGAACCCGAGCGAGTTGCCATGCGGTCAAGAAGCGCTCCGGACAGCACATCTCGCCCTATTGGCGG
>WNFL01041240.1_pt1 | contig 28522 bp, 26 predicted proteins | sample 5400361 | NCBI WGS metagenome assembly WNFL01 (sample SAMN13153351, study PRJNA577476) | soil metagenome | isolation source: 40 cm soil on Douglas fir-dominated hillslope | place: USA:California | collected 2013-09-17
ACGATCGCTCCTGAAACTCCGGGTGGTAATTGGTCTTCGAGATAAGGTTGAGAAAACAGGAGCCGGATCACCTGCGTTTCCGGCTTATCGTTGATGAAAGCGTCCACGATGTAAACCGGATCCGCCGTCTGCAAAGTAGGGTGAATGACGGTATCGCATGCGGTAAAAATCAGTGTGAAGAAAAATAACAGCTTACTGAATTTCCGTTTCATTCGTTCTAAAATTTAAAATTGTATGAGATAGCAGGAACGATGGTGCCGATAATCGAAAGCTGAGAGGCTTGTGATGGAATCGGTTGACCCGCCGGAGTTCGTTGATCGGACTGGGAGAAGTAAATCGAAAAAGGATTCTTTCGGGCGTACACGTTGTAAACCGAAAATACCCAATAGTCACGGTTCTTTCTTTCTTTGCCTCGCTTCGAGACCTTACCTTCAAGACGGAAGGATAAATCCAGGCGGCTGTAGCTGGGGAGCCTCACATTGTTCCGCGATTCGTTTGCATTGTAGGGGATCAATATGCCCTGCACCACGTACCGCGATGTGGGGAATGTGGTGGGAGTTCCGGAGACAAAAATAAAATTGGCGGAAGCCGACCAACGCTTGGTAATATCATAGAAGGCAGCCACTTTTAAATTATGACGTTGATCGTAGCGCGTAGCATACCAATGGTCACGGTTGATGCCATTGACCTTCAATTCGGTACGACCCAGCGTGTAGCTTACCCAGCCGTTCAGGCGCCCCGTTTTTTTCTGCGCATAAACCTCAACGCCGTAGGCCCTTCCCATTCCGCTGAGCAAGTCCCCTTCCAGGTATTTATTCAATAGTAAATCGGCTCCATCAATGTAGTCGATTTGATTCTGCGTACGGCGATGGTAACCCTCTATGGAAACTTCATATTGCGTTTCTTTTCCCAAACTCCGGAAATAACCGAGGGTAAATTGATTGGCCAGTTCGGGTCTTATATTATCTGTACTCGGGTTCCATACATCCAGCGGGTTGGAGGCTGTCGTGTTGGAAATCAAATGAAGGTATTGCGCCATGCGATTATAGCTCCCTTTGACGGCGCTATTCGGAGTGACCTGCACACGTGGCAATCGACTCTCCTTTCTTATAAAACTTTACTCCCGTCGGCGATTTTCTTATTCCCGGAATCGTGTCGTTATAGGAATACGAGGAACCGGGTCCAAAATAATTGAAGTTCGAGAACCGTAACCCATAATCAACCGTAAGCGCCTTTCCTATTTTCTGGCTGTTGCCCGCGTAGATCGCGGATTCAAAATTATATTTCTTGTCCAAGCTGATGTCTCTTGATTCTCCGTTGGAAACAGAGACGGCATTGGCTGGCACAAACGTGTAATAAATGGCCTCCGCCCCAAAACTCAGCTCGTTCCTGCTGTTGACAAAGTAGGTGAGTTCCGGTTTGAAAATGTAATTGGAGATCGAGGAATTCCATGTAAATTGATCGCTTGTGTTTTTGCCGAATTTCAGGTGGTAATCGTAATTGCTGTAGACACCGGTGAGGTTTGCAAAGAGTCGCCTGTTAAAGATGTGGTTCCAGCGCAAGGTCCCGGTCGTGTTCCCCCAGTTGAACCCCTGATTGCGATCAAATAGAAAATTATCGCGTCCAAAAAACCCAGAAAGGTAAACGTGGTCGCGCTGACTGATATTGTAATTGGTTTTTACGGTTAAATCATAAAAATTGAGCCCGGCCCCGTTTTGCAACGACTTGACAAACGGCCGGGCCAATACATCAATATAGGAACGGCGGGCCGCGATGATAAAAGAGGCCTTGTCTTTAATGAGTGGACCTTCTACGGCTACGCGGGAAAAGATGGTCCCCACCCCTCCTGAAACTTCAAATTTTTTGCTATTTCCCTCCTTCATGCGCACGTCGAGGATGGAAGAGATTCTTCCGCCGTACTTGGCAGGGATAGCCCCCTTGTAAAGCTTTACATCCTTCACGGCGTCGGGATTAAAGACCGAAAAGAATCCCAACATGTGGGAAGCGTTATACACCGGTGCTTCGTCCAACAGCACAAGGTTCTGACCCACGCTCCCTCCCCGTACATTAAATCCCGATGCACCGTCTCCTACCGTACTCACCCCGGGCAACATCTGAAGGCTTTTGATAACATCCACCTCACCCAAAAATGCCGGGATCTTCTTAATGGTCCCGATATCCAATTTGTTGGTGCTCATTTCTTTATTGATGGCTTTCCGTTCTTCCTCCTCATCGGTCACCACCACTTCCTGCAGTTCCCGGGCCGTGGAAGGAAGCTCGATATCCAGGCGGATAGAACCGTTGAGATCAACGGATTGATGGATGGTCGCGTAGCCGAGATAGCTGAAATCCAGTGAATAATTTCCAGCCGGCACCGTAATGGAGTAAAATCCATAGACGTTGGTTGCGGTACCCGTCTTCAATTCCTTGACGAAAATGGTGGCACCAATTAATGCTTCCCCGTTGGATTTATCCTTTACGTAGCCGTTTAAGGTGTTTTTGGTTTGGGCGTCGGTGACAAAAGGGATGAAAATGGAAAGGATGGAAATGAGGTATAGGTTTCTTGACATGCTGAATGCATTTGGCTGGTGTAAAGACGGATAAGTCGTTGAAATGTTGTGGAATTACAAAAAGAATCCGGGTTTTAATCTGAGACAACCAAATGGCGGGACGAAAACATTATTGAAACTCCAATGTTCCAAAATACTTGGGAAGATGAAAATTCGGTTTATCGTTTTCGACCGCAGACCAGGTCAACCAATGGGGGTTGGAACTCTTGTCGGCACATTTATAAAAATTGGCTCTCCACGCAACGCCTTGTTTGGGACGGGTTACATTTGATACTTTCTCAAGCATGTCGAGCGGAATTCTATACTCTATGGTCCATGTTACCGGTTCCGCAATCTCCGGTTCCACCCGCTTCGGCATCGAATGCGCGATCTCTACTTTTTTAATATCCTCCGGCCCCAGATCCGCGTTTTGCTTTCTCGGAATAACATGGTAGTTCATCAGCGGGGTTCCTCCACAATTAATTTCGAGGTTAAAATACTGTTCAGGCAATTTCGTATCCGGCGAAAAAAAGAATTCCACACAGGAGTCTTCCCATACCCGGCCATTGATCTCGTTCGCTACGCAGCGAACATACTGGTCTCGTACCCTGAATATGACATACACGTTCACGTCGTCATACATCATTTTAGCCTGTACTACGGGCCTGAATTTGGGCAGGTCTCCCATGTAATTCATCAGGTCTACCGCGCTCGCTTTTTGCCATTGCGGTTTGTCCCAATTGCCATCGATCTTCATCGGCTCGGTAAGCCTAACGACAGCGTAAACAGATGCTCCCTTCTTGTCTGCATTCCTCGAAAACGCGGTGACCATCAGCAGAAAAACGATCAGGCCAAACGTATTTGCCATCATTTTCATATTTCAATAAAGCTACCATTTATATCAGCACGATCATCTCGTCTGCCTAACAAAACCAGCGTGTTTCGCACGTCTCAGGAAAATTCACTATTTTCTGATCCGGCTTATCTAAAAATAGTTGATCCATTAGGCAACGTTCCGGGCGAAACACGTGTATTGTCATTAAAAGCAGGTCATTGGAACAGGCACAAAATCATATACGGCCTATACTCGAGGGGTGTCTCCGCCAAGATCGCGCAAGCCAACGATCGCTCTATCAGGAATTTTACGGTTATGGTATGAGCATTTGCCTCCGGTATGCAGACAACCGGGACGACGCGGCAGAAATTCTAAATGATGGGTTTATGAAAATATTTAACAATCTTAAAATATTCGACTTGAGCAAACCATTCAAGCCATGGCTGAGAAAAATAATAGTGAACACGGCTATTAACCGGTATCATCAAAAGCAACGGCAAATTCAGACGGAAGAAATTGACGGTATCTTTAATAAGTCCGATACAGAAAAGACGTTATCCGGAATTTCCTATCAGGAAGTCGTTGCACTACTACAAAACCTTTCGCCGGCGTATCGAACTGTATTCAATCTTTATGTGATTGAAGGCTACACGCACGAAGAAATATCACGGATCCTGCACATTTCAACCGGCACTTCCAAATCAAACCTTTTTAAGGCCAAAGAACAGTTGAAGAAAATGTTGAACGATTTCTTTGAAGCAGATTATGTCAGAACGCGATAACGATAGCGATAACCTTGACCATTTCTTTCAAAAGGCTGCCAGGGACCCTGATGTTCAATTCAATGAAAACGACTGGCGCAAATTAGAAGAAAAGCTTGATGCGGAAGCCTCGAGGATTTCTGCTGACCAACCGAACCGCTGGAGACTGGGTATGGCCTCTGTGGGTACAATTCTGGTTCTTACCGGCATTACCTATTTCCTTTTGCCGGATCGCATTCAAAACAGGTTACCCTACTCAAGAGAGGAATCAAGGATGGATGCCCGTACGGAAAAGAAGATGATCACAAAAGCGGATAGCCTTGGCAAACAAACACAACCTTACCAGGCTTCGCTGCAAACCAACCGGATACAGCCGGAGAAAGTGAGTAATTCACAAGTCGAAAGGGGAATAATCCCGGTAAACACACCGCGACCCCTGAACCTATCGATAAAACTTCAACAAGAAAAAAGTGTGAGTCAAGAAACCGAGGCTACGCCGCGCGGTCCGATAGAAAATGGAATAACTGAATCTAAGTCGGCGGAAAGAAAGGGGCAAAGCATCATTGTGACTTTCTCTTCGGACGAGGACAGTGTTGACCTCATGAGTGTGAAAAAAGATAAACCAGGCATTGAGAAATCGGAAATGATTTCAGATTCCGTCGTGAAGAGCCGGAAGTCATCCGTTCCAGCGCGTTGGAGTATGGTGATTTCATTTACTCCTGATTTCAGCAGCACGACCTCAAGGGAATATACTTCTCCGGGTGTTGCGTTCGGTTTGGTGGCACACTATCACATCAGCAATACATTCAGCATCTCAACGGGTATCATCAGAAGTCACAAGAAATATTGGGGTTATGGAAACGAATATAAGCCACCGAAAGGCTACTGGAAGAAAAATACCAACGGTGTTATCCCCGAATCGATTTATGGTACTTGCAATGTTTTGGAAATACCCCTGTCGCTGCAATACAAAGTAGTAAAAATGAAAAGGAGCAGGATGTATGTCACGGCAGGGGTTTCGAGCTATGTCATGCTCAACGAATCGTATCATTTTACTTTTGAAAACCCTAATCCCGGGTCGAAAGAGGATTGGAATTCAAATAGAACTACCCGATTCCTGCTGAGCATAGCAAATGTTTCGGCAAGCTATGAGCGCGACATTTTGCCTAATGTGGCCGTCGGGATTGAGCCTTATGTTAAAATTCCTGTGACCGGCATAGGTTGGTCGGGCCTTAAGTTATTTAGCGCGGGAGCCGCCATCACGTTGCGATACAGTTTACAGAAAAAAAAGTATTAGTCTCCAACACCAAGCCCTGTTCCGAATTTACGTAAGTCAACTTGATTTCCAAAAAGGGAATCTACGTGGAATGTTTTGTCAAAAATCTGTGGTTGAATATGTCTCAATTTTAAAACTCACAACTATGAAAAATCTATCCAAAAAAATGATGATGTCCTGGTTGCTCTCCGCAAGTCTGCTTTACCTAAGTAGTTGCAAGAAAGACGATCCGGGACCACAACTGACCGGCCAGACCAAACAGTTTGCATTGTCCCCGGTTTCTAATTCCTCCATTAGCGGAACAGTAACCTTTGCAAAACGAAGCGACAACGCGACAGTGATTACCGTTCAGCTTACAGGAACGCAGGCTGGAGGAAGCCATCCCGCTCACATTCATGCCAACAGCGCCGCCGAGGGTGGTGGTATTGTACTTGACTTCACTGCCGTGGATGGCAGCACCGGCAAAAGTGAGACGGTAACAAAAGCTCTGAATGATGGTACACCTGTTTCGTACGAAGACCTTATCGCCTTTGACGGATATGTCAATGTTCACGCGAGTAGCACCGATATTGGCACCCTTATTGCGCAGGGTGATATCGGGCCAAATGAACTAACGAATACGACGAAAGTATATACGTTAAATTCAGTCAGCAATCCAGCGGTTAATGGAACTGTTACATTTACAAAAAGAGTAAGCGGAGAGGCCTTGGTAAGCATTGCCCTTGCCGGAACCAGCGCAGGAGTAACTTCGCCGGCACATATTCATGAGAATACGGCGGCGCAGGGAGGAGGTATCGTCATCGATCTTACATCCGTCAATGGGGCAACTGGAAAGAGCCAGACCAGTGTAAGCAAGTTGAATAGTGGCACTGCCATTACCTATGATGAGTTAATAAGTTTTAATGGGTACTTAAATGTTCATGAAAGCGACGGCAATTTGGGTACACTGATCGCCCAGGGCGACATCGGTCAAAATGAACTTACCGGTGACAGTAAAGTCTACACACTAAATCCCGTTTCCAATCCCGCCGTTAGCGGAACAGCCACACTTGCAAAAAGAGTAAACGGGCAGACCCTTGTTAGCATCGCACTTACAGGCACAACCGCTGGAGTTACTTCCCCGGCACACTTTCACGCGAATTCCGCTGCTCAGGGTGGAGGAATTGTAATCGACCTTACATCCGTCAATGGTACAACCGGGAAGAGTCAGACCAACGTGAGCAAATTTAATAGTGAGCTTTTGAACTTCAATGGCTATCTCAATGTTCATCAAAGTACGACGAATTTGGGCACCTTGATCGCCCAGGGTGACATCGGTCAGAATGAGCTTACCGGTGTAAGTAAGGTCTATACGTTAAATTCGGTTTCCGATCCAGCGATCAGCGGTACCGCAACTTTTGCGAAGCGTAAAAGCGGTTTCACACTGATCACCCTAAGTCTGACAGGCACTACAGCCGGTGGCGTTCATCCCGCACACATTCACATGAACAATGCTGCGGCAGGAGGTGCCATTGTGCTTGATCTTGCCAATGTGAATGGCGGCACAGGAAAAAGCGTGAAAAATGTTACTCAGCTAAATGATGCAACTCCGATAACCTATGATCAACTGATTGTCTTCAACGGTTATGTCAATGTGCATTTAAGTGCTGCCGCTCTTGGGACCTTGATCGCTCAAGGCAACATTGGCTCCAACGCTCCGTAACAAAAGTTGTTGTAAAATATACCGGGGTCACGTCCCCGGTATATATTTTTTTTCTATTGTGAAAAGTTCCCTTTGTTATGTAATAATACCGGTCGCCGCCATGATTCTTTGGCAGGAATGTGTATACCGTGATGTGCCAACTCCCGCCAATTGTGATCTTAACCCGGTTGTATTGCAATCGGTTTCCATCGAAGGCACGGATTGCGGCCTGCAAGACGGTCGATTCCAGGTCGTGGCATCCGGGGGAACTGGCACGTATCGCTACAAGCTGGACAGTGATCCGTATCAACCCGCTCCTGAATTTTCTAATCTGGGCGCGGGTAAGTACGTCGCAACAGCATTGGACGATAATAATTGCTCGGATACACTAAAGATTGTAATCAAAAATAAAAATGGAGTTAACATCGAGCTTCAGGCTACGGATGCAGGCTGCAAGACAGTCAACGGAAGTATTACGGCGACGGCTGTTAGCGGCACAGGACCGTATAGTTTCAAGATCAGCGGGGGCGAATTTCAGTCGGCCAATACATTTACCAATTTATCTCAAGGCGAGTATTCTGTCATCGTCAAGGACTCTACCGGTTGTGAGGCCGGCCAAAGTGTAAAGATCGGATCCGGGATAAGTTTTGCCGGCAGTGTTTTTCCCATTATACAGAACTCCTGTACCCTCAGTGGCTGCCACGATGGCTCTCAATTTCCAGACTTCCGGGTATTCAAAAACATCCAGGATAATGCTGCGCGAATCAAAACTCAAACGGCAAGTCGAGCTATGCCATTAAACGGCAGTATAACACAATCGCAAATTGATGCTATAGCCTGCTGGGTTGATGATGGCGCTCTGCAGAATTGATATTAAAAAAGCCGCACCTGCCCGGACGGGCAGGTGCGGCTGTCTTATGGCAATTCCGCCTTGGTCCGGATCGCCTTTTGTGTCGGCATTTCCCGTTGGATCCGGTTTTTAAAATCACCCAGCCACGGCCATAATTTCTGCTTGTTTAAATCCACGTCCACAACAATAACCGGGTTGCTATCGGTGGCTTCCTTCATCACCGCACCCTCCTGGTCAAACACAGCAGAAATCATATCGTACGTGGACGACACCAGGTAAACCTGGTTCTCAATGGCGCGTGCTTTCGCGAGCACCAGGTTACCCCCTGCAATCGGCAAAAAAATTATTTCGGCCCCTTGCTTTGCCAGCGTCCTCGCTTGTTCCGGATAGGTAACATCCCAGCAAATCATCATACCGATGCGGCCAAAATCTGTATCAAAAACCGGTAGTGCATCGCCAGGCGTAATCCCTCCATCAATCTCTTCCCTGGGCAAACTTACTTTGTGATACGTTCCGGCCAACGTGCCGCCCCGGTCAATCAGTACCGACGTATTGTAAACGACCTCTCCTTTTCTTTCGAGGATCCCTGCAACAATATATAAGTTATACTTTCTCGCAATGTTTCCAAGAAATTGGGTCGTAGGGCCGGGAACAGGCTCACTGGCTGAAACATAATCAAGGCCGGTGCCGACCAACGTTATAGCTTCCGGAAGACAAACAATATCTGCTTTCTGAGCCCCCGCTTTGGCGACAAGTTCTGCAAATTGGTCCAGCCCTTCCTGGGATGACTTGGTTCCACGAGGTCTGTGGTGGATCGTTGCGAGTCTCACCATTCGAGGTTGAGGTGGCGCTGTTTTTTGAAATGAAACTTCACCAAAATGCACCGTGCCATCGGCATCCCAACGGTAATGCAATTCCAATTTCGCTTTTTTTGCGTCCTCCGGTATTTTATACACCTGTTCGATTATACTCCAGCCCTCTGTTTTTTTATCGAGAAGGGTAAGAGGATACTCCTGAAAACCAACCTGCTTTCCCGATCCGTCATACCATAAGATACTGGCAAGGATGCTTCGGTCGGTCTGCTCCACACGGGAAGCCATGAAATAAGCACGGAATTGAAAATAGTCTCCGGGTTTAACGTTCACCATGGCGAACCAATGTCCATCGGCATATTCTTTTCCACCTCCGGATAGGGCCAGTGTCGGCTTACCATGTAAGGCCATCTTGTCATCGATGTATGAGACCGGTGCAATCTCGTTGCGTTGGCTTTCGAACTTCCATACGGACGGGCTGAGCTCCTGGCTTATGCCGGGGACCGCCAAACACATCACAATGAACAAAATTGCCAGCGGGAATGAGGTCCGACTGAGTTGATGGCTTCTATTCTTCATAACGAGAGTTTTTAAATAGAATAACTTCACAAAATGGGCGGGGCAGGCGTAAAGTTAACCAGGATTGGTCGGATTTTAGGATTTACAGGATTGTATTTTCCAACGTCCAGCATCGTCTCTCGAAGAGGACGATGCGGAATTCGGGTACCATTTCCCCGCCCTTCGGTATCGTCCCCTTCGGTAGACGATACTTGACCGCTAATGAACAAACATGCTTTCGCAATGGGGTATGGGTTCAAATATTCCACCACTGCGTTTGAAGAAATCCTCATTCAATTCAAAAACTCCATTCTGAACCTTTGTCCAGGAAGCTCCGGCCGCCGGATGATAGGCTAACATGGTTTGCCAGTTCCGGTAATTCAGATCGCCGTTGGTTTCCATAATTCCCATACCTAATCCCGGGTAGGGCGCTATTCGTGACGCCAGGTTCTTATGCCAATCGATCAGGATCGGATTTACCGTTAAGTCCGCGCAAACACAGGGCACACCACGATCGTGAGCGAGCTTGGCCACCTTCATGGATAAACTGAGCGTCTTGGCGATACCTTTTAATACCAGCGCCCCATACCCCTGCTCCAGCCTCTTTATTGCAGTTGCTTCATCGTGAACACTTTCATCGCCCGCAATCTGGACGCCTACATCGGCTACGTTTTCATCATTGTGTTCCACCAAGGGTTCTTCAATAAAAAGGATCTGCTGGTACGCACCTATTTTTTTTGCGTGATCCAGAAGTCGCATGAGGGTTTCCTTTTTTTCGTAACGGGCGTTGGCATCCATCGTATAAATGATCCTTCCGTCCCGGGTTTGGTTGGTTGAGTAATCTTTGATCGCTTGATGAACAACGGTTAACCGATCCATATCTTTTTGAAGCATTTCGGTCTGTGTACCCGATTGACCGATCTTGATCTTGATAATAAAATAACCCTCATGTACCGCTTTTTGGAGTTCCTCCACGGGCAAACCGTACGAGGCTGTGTACAGGACTGCGACTTTTTTATTGTGATACGACAACGCAGCCTTGTACGACGAGGGAATCATCGTATCAAAATCCTGCAAATTGTTTTCCGATGCATACACAAGCCACGCGGCATTGTCTACACCGATCAATGCATTCAATGCAAATATTTTATTAAGATCAACTTTGCCAGTCAGCTTTTTACCTTCTGCCATGACTTCCGGAAAAATTTTGTCCAAAAGATCGATCGGGGTGGTAAAGGATGTTTGCTTTACCATTTGAAGTGCCTTGTCCGTTAAGCCAAACATCAATGCGTTTCCTGCTGCCTCCGAATAAGATGTAAATACGTCAGGATCAGCATACAAAACACTCTGACTACAAAGGCCTATTTTTCTTATTCCAGATTCACTTTGCATTTGGCAGGCCGTTTGCCAGATTTCCGTCAGGTAACCGCCCTTAAATCCGAAAGGACGAATCAATGGCTCCCGTTCAAAATTTGAGTTGACGGATTGTATCCGAATCGTTTTTGAATTTTCAGGGCTTGTTGCTTTGGAATAAACTCCGGAAAAACCAGCGGCTCCCGCCAGGGCCGATGCTTTAATGAAATCCCTTCGGGTAATCATACCTGAATTATTTAATTGATAGGTCGTTTGGCATATTATTCATTGTGTACCAGGCTTCTGAAGACCATAACAATTGCCCATCAGCACTTTTGAGCGCATCCGGCAAGCGCAAGTATACAACCCGCGCTTTTTTCAAGCCTGGAATTTCCAGGCTAACCGTTTTCTGATCTTTTGAAATGCTCAGTCGAGCCACTTTCAATTTCTCCAAACCTATCTTAGGCCCGCCATAGTTTTCGGTAGGCAAGTAACCCCACTGCTGGATGATTACGTGAGAGGCCAGCAACTTTTCCTGATCCTTGTCCAAGGGTTTTGTCAATTCTATTTCGAAGCCGCCGGGTTTGGCTCGGACGGCCAACATCTCAAAGGTGATCTTTCCATTGTATTTCATTCGTTGAAGACCGTACTGCTTTTCTTTCCAACTCCAGCCCCCGACCATTCCTACCCCGCCAACGTACAGCGCGCCATCCGGACCCCAGCGAAGTCGGTTCACGCCTGCTTCCAATCCCTGGGAGAAACGAAAGACGGCTCCCTGATACGCTCCATTTATTTTCTCAAGAAAATCCCGCTTTATGCCTCCGTGTGTCACATCGCCATGAAGCATCTGTCCTTTGTAGGGGCCGTCCTGCATCAAAACGGGTTCGGATGGAGAGTTTGCTATTTCATCCTCCGGCAACCAAATGGCCGGAGCTGCCGTGGGCGGTATCGAATGAGGATCGGAAAGCCCCCATGGCATTCCATGATAATCTCCTTTCTTAACATGAATTAATTTATTCGCAGGGATCCATTCCCCCTGGTTGTCCGTCACAAATAGTTCGCCATCCACTCCACGGCCGATCCCGTTCGGTGTGCGAAGTCCATAATTGATCCATTCATAACTTCCCGTCTTGCTGATCTTTAATGTTTTGCCTCGGTCGGGCTTTTGCTTTTCGTCGCTCATGAGCCGCATGGCCATCGAAAGCGTTATATAGAAATATCCTTCCTTATAGACCAACCCAAAAGCAAATTCATGAAAATCTGCGGATACCCCCCACGTGTTGCAGATTGCCTGATATTCATCGATGATATCGTCTCCGTCCAAATCGATTAACCTGGTCAGCTCCTGTTTTTGCAAAACGAATATTTCTCCATCGGCCACGGCAATCCCCAGCGGTTCTGCAAGCCCGGATGCGATCCGCTTTACGGTTATTTTAGAGGTATCCCCTGTCTCTACGCCATCCAGCAGGTAAACTCCGCCAACGGCATCCCAGGTCGTCACCAGCAGGCGTCCGTCCGGGAGAAATGCAAGACCGCCTACACGGGGACGAAAATCGTGTTTACGAATCGTACTGAGATCGTAGCTTGGGTGCATTCCTTCCAGGGCTGCCCCAAAACCCGGTTTTGTATATTCCTTTACTTGCCTTTTTTTACCCTCCTGTTTCACAACAGGTTCGGCTGCTCCTTTGGGTTTTAAAGAGAGAACATAACTCAACATGACCCTTATTTCATTGTCTGTCAGATTCGGATGCGCATTCATGATGGAACCGCCCCAGACACCCGTTCCTCCATTTTTCACTTTTGCGATCAACTGTCCGGCTGCATTCGTGTGGTGTTGATATCGCAGTGCAATTTGATTCAGAGAAGGCCCGACCGTGGTTTGATCAACCTCGTGACACGTAAAACAGTCACTCTTTTCCATCCAATACCTTCCCCGGTGATCCGATTCCTCTTGTGGCTTGGGACGAAATTGAGCAGGGAGATTATTGAAGTAGTTGGCCGAGCGGGTTGTTTTATTTGGATTCAGCGTAAGGGTGCTATCCCTGGATTTTAAGGAAACCGTCACACCACCGGGTATGCCGGATGTTTTAAATAGTCTTTCCAGTCCCGGCCTTCCGGTTTCACTTCGAATAAACTCCGGATGTTCCTCGACACGGATCGTATCTCCCGACAAGAGGAGCAATTCAAATTTAAGGTAGATCCGGTTGTCCCTTATAGCATATCCCCTATTTACAATTCTGGATAAGTCATTTTTTCCATCTCGTTCAGCAATCCATTCAAAATGCAGAACACTGTCGGCGACGTAGGACGTACCCCAGGAAGTGGGTTGTAGATTTTTTTTGTCCGTATAGGCTGCACCTTCCAGGGTAACGCCCCCCTTCCATACTCTGTATAACTTGGAATGAGCCAAATCGTAAGCGATATAGCATTGCGAATCCAGAGCCAGCGTAAGCATTCTGGGGTGAAGGTCCAGAACCGACCGGAAAAACCATGGGTCTATCGGTCGTTGAACTTTGGCTGGCTCCTCATTTTTACATGCCGCTATAAAACAAACGACTACTGTAATAAGAATTCCGATTTTAGATCTGACCATAGTATGACAAAGTGTGGTTCGGTCATTACTGGTTCTTGACGCTTAGTTTCTGGGGTTGGTGGATTGGTCCAAACTTCATTTCCAGAGCAAGCTGCAGAAGTGTGGAAGGCTCATCAAATATATCGATTACCCGATCGCTACTCTCTTGAATTCAGCGACGGTCAGTCCTTTTGACACGCTATCCAGATATTGCGCAATCGTCTTGGAATTGTCTTTAACAAAAATCTGGTGCACAAGGGTGTTGTCTTTATAGAATTTTTGCAGTTTCCCCTGAGCAATTTTCTCCACCATATTTGCCGGCTTGCCTTCTGCGATAATCTGCGCTTTGGCAATCTCCAGCTCTTTTTCAATTACGGATTTGTCGACTGATTTTTCATCAACGGCAACCGGGTTCATCGCTGCGATCTGCATACCCACGTCTTTGCCGGCCTCGGTTACATCCTTTCCATTGACTCCCTTCAGCGAAACCAACACGCCCAATTTGCTGCCTGCATGAACATAGGCTACCACTGCCTCTCCTTTCATCCGCACAAATTCGCTGACCTCCAGCTTCTCCCCTATCTTCCCAACCAGTTCATTTATTTTTTCAGCCAGGGTCAAGTCGCCGACCTTCACTTGAAGCAAGGCTTCCTTAGACTCCGATTTTTTCGCAAAGGCTGTCTCCACAAGTGATTTACCGAGGCTTTGGAACTCCTCGTTCATGGCTACAAAGTCGGTCTCGCAGTTCAGCGCGATCAGTACAGCCTCTTTCTTGTCATCAGAGACCTTAATAAATACACTCCCTTCTTTAGCTTCTTTGTCGGAACGGGAGGCGGAAACTTTCTGCCCCTTCTTCCGGAGAATTTCAATCGCTTTTTCAAAATCCCCGTCGGCCTCGGTAAGGGCCTTTTTACAGTCCATCATCCCCGCGCCCGTCATGGTGCGGAGCTTGTTTACATCTTGTGCGGTAATTACAGCCATATTCCTTCTTTGTTTATTTAATATGAATCTTTTCCCGATAGCTATCGGGATTGCTTTAAACAGATCGTCCTGCTACTTATTACAGAAGCAGGACGATCTCTGATCTTTCAAACAGGGCTCCAACTATTAAAAGATAAAAATGCCGGGGCACGGTGCTCGTTCCAATGAACTTATTCTTGGACGATTAATAGGTTTTATTAGTTGGGACGGCACTAGTGTGCCTCTTCTACTGTTTCGTCGACTTTCTTTTTTTCGTCTTCTTCCTTCTTCTGACCTGCTTCTTCCTTGTCTTTTTTACGCTCCATCAGGCCTTCCTCAATCGCTCTTCCCACGTACTTGGTGATCAGCGCAATCGACTTGAATGAATCGTCGTTGGCCGGGATCGGATAGTCGATGTTCGAGGGGTCTGAATTGGTATCGCCCATAGCAAACCCTGGAATATTTAACTTTTGTGCTTCCGCCACAGCAATGTGCTCGCGTTTAACATCGATCACAAACAACGCGGCCGGCAGACGGTTGAGATCGGTAATCCCACCGAGTAGTTTCTCCAGCTTCGCCTTTTCCCGAGTCACCATCAACCGTTCACGCTTGGCTAAATTGTTGAACGCTTCGTCTTTCATCAACTTGTCGATCTGGGCCAGTTTTTTCAGCGACTTGCGGATCGTCGCAAAGTTGGTGAGCATACCCCCCAACCAGCGCTCCGTTACATACGGCATATTGAGGCGGGTAGCTTCTTCGTTGATGATGTCCTTGGCCTGCTTCTTGGTTGCTACAAACATGATCTTGCGGCCGGAGCGAACAATATTCTTCAGTGCAAAGATTGCCTCTTCAAGACGTTTCTGTGTTTTATTCAGGTCGATGATGTGGATACCGTTGTTTTCCATGAAGATGTACTCCGACATCTTGGGGTTCCACTTCCTCGTCAGGTGACCAAAGTGAACACCTGCATCCATCAATTCCTGTGTTGTTAATTTATCTGCCATGATCTTGATTCTTGTAATCGATTAACGCTTGCTGAACTGGAACTTTCTTCTCGCCTTCCGACGCCCGGGTTTCTTCCGTTCCACCATTCGTGAATCGCGGGTCACCAAGCCTTCCTTGCGCAACGCAGGCTTGTTCTCCGGGTTGGCTTTCACCAATGCCCGCGAGATCCCTAACCGAACCGCCTCCGCCTGACCTTTGACACCACCTCCTTCAACATTGACCGTGACGTCATAGGTTCCCTCAGCCTTCAGTACAGTAAGGGCTTGCTTCACCGTGGTTTGATGGATTTCAGAGACAAAATATTTCGTTAGCTCGCGGTCGTTGATCGTGATCTGGCCTTTCCCCGGTTTCACATACACCCTGGCGATGGAGGTCTTTCTTCTTCCTGTGGTATTGATGATTTCCATTGGCTAGAACTTTACTTCTTTAGGTTGTTGTGCGATGTGGGGATGTTCGGCACCCTCGTATACGTGCAGGCTCTTGAAAAGAGTGCGTCCAATACTATTTTTGGGAAGCATGCCGCGAACAGCATGCTCGATCAGTCGCGTCGGGTGCTTGGCGCGGATCATGGAAGGCGTAAGCTCGCGCTGGCCTCCGGGATACCCTGAGTAAGTAAACAAAATGCGGTTATTCCACTTTTTCCCTGTCATTCTCACCTTTTCAGCGTTAATGACCACGACATGATCTCCACAATCCACATTGGGAGTATATCCGGGCTTGTTTTTACCGCGAATGATCTTTGCCACCTGGCTGGCCACACGGCCCAGTACCTGTCCATCGGCATCCACGACAATCCAACCTTTTTCGGCGGTAGCCAGGTTGGTATTGGCGGTTTTGTAACTGTTATGATCCACTATTTTTGCCTTTAAAACGCATTAAAAATACACAATACCCTTCAAAAAGGGACACAAAAGTAGGCCCTAGAAACTGAATATGCAAGCCGGTATTCCCCTTTTTACCGCAGGTTTTGAGTCAATTGCTTTAAAAGCGCGTGAAAATCTCTTGGATAGGGAGCTGTGGCAACGATTTCGTGACCATGAAGGTCAATAAATTGTAAGGAAAATGCATGTAATGCCATCCTTTTTATCAGCGGTTGCTCCTCTGTTAATTTCTCCAGTTTAAAGCCCCTCTTTATAGAGGATAGAAAGAAGGGCTTTCCGCCATAAGTTTCATCTCCCGTAATCGAAGCATTGAGCCGGGAAAGGTGAATCCTGATTTGGTGCATCCGGCCGGTAACGGGACTGCATTCCACCAGCGTTTGCCGTTTATACAAATGCAGCGTTGTGAAATAGGTTTGGGCCTCTTTCCCCATACGGGAAATTTTCACTGTTCCATCGTTCTGCTTCAGAATGGGTGCGTCGACCAATTCGTTGTCGAATTGATGGGTACCGTCGACCACCGCGTGATAAATTTTTTTTACAACACGACTTTCAAATTGCATGCTCAGATGCCGGTAGGCATCGGGGTTCTTTGCAATCGCCAGAATGCCCGAGGTATCCTTGTCCAACCGGTGGCATACCTGGGCATCCGAAGCGTATTCTTTTGCCAGTACCAAAATATTCTGAGGATCATTCCGGTCCTCCAGCGTTGAAATGAACGGTGGTTTGTTGATCAGAATATAGTCCTGATATTCCAGGAGAATTAAGTCAGTGAATTTAATAGACTTCATTAGCTAGCCATTAGTCATAGGTCATTTTAGACATTAGACCACCCCCATTGGCACATTGACCATTGACCTGGTCATTTCTTAAAAATAAAATATACCGCCAGAACCAAAAAGACGAACCCAATGATGTGATTCCACCTGACCGTCTCGTTCTTGAAAAAGACAACGGTGAAAACGACAAATACGCAGAGGGTGATTACTTCCTGTATCACTTTTAACTGTACCAAAGAAAACGGTCCACCCATTTCTTTGAACCCAGCCCGGTTGGCGGGGACTTGAAGTATGTATTCAAACAGCGCGATTCCCCAACTGATTAAGATAAGGCTCACCAAGCTCAGGTTGCGGCTCCAGCTCATCTCCTTGAATTTCAAATGTCCATACCAGGCAAAGGTCATGAATGTGTTGGAGGCGACTAGTAGTATTATAGTGATGAGTCCTCTCATTGTAACGAGCTATTATTCTAAATGGGTCTTGGCAAAGTAGGCAGTAGGCAGACTGCAGTAGGCAGTGGGCAAAAGCCAGTTGGCAATGATGGGGATTCTATTGGAGAACCGGATAATGCCAACTCGCTACTCCATTTTGCCTACTGCACCTTGCCTACTGCCTACTTGCCACTGCCTACTGCCTACTCTTTCAACATTAACAACCTTCGTGATAACTACCTAACAAGCTTCTTGTACTTAATCCTGTGCGGCGTATCATCCCCCAACCTCTTCTTCTTATTTTCCTCGTATTCACTAAAGCTTCCTTCAAACCAAAACACTTGCGAGTCTCCTTCAAACGCAAGAATGTGTGTACAGACCCGGTCAAGGAACCAGCGGTCGTGGGAGATAATCACCGCACAGCCTCCGAAATTCTCCAACGCTTCTTCCAGCGCACGAAGGGTATTAATGTCCAGATCGTTGGTCGGCTCGTCCAACAAGAGAAGATTGCCTCCTTGCTTTACGGCAATGGCCAGGTGGGTACGGTTGCGCATTCCTCCGGAAAGTTCTTTAACCTTCTTCTGCTGGTCGGTTCCGCTAAAATTGAACTTGCTCACATAGGCCCGGGAGTTGATTTGTTTGCCGCCAATTTCAATCAATTCGTTTCCCCCGGTAATAGCTTGCCAAACCGTATCTTCCGGCTTCAAGTCATCGTGCTCCTGATCGACGTAAGCGATCTGAACGGTGGGGCCGACCGTAAACGTTCCGGCATCCGGTTTTTCTTTTCCGGTGATGATTTTAAACAATGTAGTCTTGCCTGCTCCATTCGGGCCGATGATGCCCACGATTCCCGCAGGGGGAAGTGTAAAAGTCAAATTTTCATACAACAACTTGTCTCCATAGGCTTTGGAGACACCATTCGCCTCAATGACCTTGTTGCCCAGACGGGGCCCGGGTGGAATAAACAATTCCAACTTCTCCTCTTTGTCTTTTGTCTCCTGACTAAGAAGTTTTTCGTACGCCCCCAAACGCGCTTTTCCTTTGGCATGTCGTCCCTTGGGATTCATTCGTACCCACTCCAATTCCCGTTCCAGGGATTTTTGCCTTTTGGATTCTGATTTTTCTTCCTGTGCGAGGCGCTTTTGTTTTTGATCGAGCCAGGAGGAATAGTTCCCTTTCCAGGGAATGCCTTCTCCCCGATCCAGTTCAAGGATCCACCCGGCTACGTTATCCAGAAAGTAACGGTCGTGGGTTACGGCAATGACCGTGCCCTTATACTGTTGCAAGTGCTGCTCCAGCCATTGGACGGATTCCGCGTCCAGGTGATTCGTAGGCTCATCCAGCAAAAGAACGTCGGGCTCTTGCAGCAACAACCGGCATAACGCAATTCTCCTCTTTTCGCCTCCGGAGAGATATTCCACCTTGGCTTCGGGCGGAGGACAACGCAAGGCATCCATCGCTCGCTCCAGTTTGTGATCGAGGTCCCAGGCGCTCAGGGCATCCAGTTTCTCCTGGATTTCTCCTTGTTTTTGAATGAGTTTGTCCATGGCATCGGGATCTTCCATCACCGCGGAGTCGCCAAATTTTTCATTGATCTTTTCGAACTCTTTTAATAAACCCACCGTTTCCTGTACTCCCTCCTCCACGATCTCTTTGACAGTCTTATTTTTGTCGAGTTGAGGTTCCTGCTCCAGCAATCCGACTGTAAAACCTTGGTCGGAAACGACCTCGCCTTGAAACTCTTTATCGATTCCGGCGATAATGCGCAATAAGGAAGATTTGCCGGAGCCATTAAGCCCCAGTACACCGATCTTGGCCCCGTAAAAGAACCCGAGGTAGATATTTTTTAGAACCTGTTTGCTGGGGGGGTAAATTTTGTTGACCCCAGCCATTGAGAAAATAGTTTTTTCGTCGGGCATGAATTTTGATTATTGAAGGCGCCTGCCTATCGGACAGGCAGGCAAATATGACGTTTTTAGTCCATAGTCCATAGATTAAGCACCTTTTGGAATGCCTTGACTGTGGTTACTTTTTAGGATTTTAAACTATCGACTATAGACTATTGACTATGGACTATTTAATTCTATTTTTGCGGAAAATTAACGGGAGAAAAAGACTATGTATTGGACCCTCGAATTGGCATCGTACCTGGAGGATGCCCCCTGGCCGGCCACCAAGGATGAATTGATCGATTTCTCGATCCGTTCGGGGGCCCCGCTGGAAGTAGTGGAAAACCTTCAGGAACTGGAAGACGACGGTCAACCCTATGAAAGCATCGAAGAGATTTGGCCGGACTATCCCACCAAGGAGGATTTTTTCTTCAACGAAGATGAGTACTAAAAAGATTCTCTTGACTTAGACAAGATCAGCAAAGTAGGCAGTAGGCAGTAAGCAGTAGGCAGTAGGCAGTAAGCAGTAAGCAGTAGGCAGTAAACAGAAAATCGGGCGCGCCGACTCCATATCCGCAACCACCAAGCGCTAGGCGCCAAGCACCAAGCGCAAAGCTCGAGAGACCAAGCACCACAGTACTATCAGTCACTTCTTTCTTTCCTTCATCAATGCCTCGGCAATCACAAGATCTTCCGGTGTTGTGATTTTGATGTTCTCAAACCTTCCCTCAAAAAGGGAAATAACATGGCCCGCTTTTTCGTCTACACTGGCATCGTCCGTGAGACTCGCGTCTTCCCTCATGCGGTAGGCTTTTTTGATGAGCTGAACATCGAAGGTTTGGGGCGTCTGAATAAGCCGGAATCGCGATCGGTCCACCGCTTTCGTATTATCCTGGTCCGTCATTCGGATGGACTCCTTTAGCCGTACAGCAGCCACGGCGCAGTGGTGAATGGCGGCCAGCCGAAAGGACGCCCCGATGATGTCTTCACTCACCAGCGGCCGTACCCCGTCGTGAATGGCCACCAAACCTTCTCCTTCAATTTTGTCCAACCCATTTCTTACCGATTGAAATCGTGTTGCCCCACCTTGTTGAAGCACAACCGGTTCGTTAAAGTCGAAGTTTTTGCAAATCGCCTCCCAGATTTCGAAGTCATCCTCCGGTAGGACCAGGATCACCGCCAAACTCGTGGAGTAGCGATAGAACGCCTCGACCGTATGCAGTAAGATCGGCTTACCGTTCAATTCAATGAACTGCTTGGGCACGTTGCTCTTTATTCGCGTGCCTTTGCCACCCGCTACGATAAGGGCGTATTCTTTTTGTGACACTTGGGGATTCCTGTTTGCTGTGAGGAGCCAGGTCTAAAATACATTAAACACATGGATACATAGGCACATAGCTTATATGTTTACAAAACAATGCAAGGAGGAATCAAAGGGATAATATAAATAACCCGGAAGGTACATCGGAGCTGAAGTTTAAAATAATCTATGTGCCTTATGTATCTATGTGCCTATGTGTTTTTTCACCTTCTTTCGGAAGGCCTACACAATCAGCATCGCGTCGCCATAAGTCAAAAACTTATATTTTTCTTTCTTGGCAGTTTCGTACGCTTTCATGATCAACTCATAGCCTCCAAAAGCGCATGCCATCATCAGCAAGGTGGATTCCGGCTGATGGAAATTCGTAACCATGGCGCTGCAAATCTTGAATTCGTAAGGAGGGAAGATGAATTTGTCCGTCCAGCCTTCACGCTCTTTCAAGCGGTTGTTGGCTGAAACGGCCGACTCCAAAGCACGCATGGAAGTCGTTCCAATAGCGCACACCCTTTGTTTGTTGTCAAGAGCCTGGTTGACCAATTTCACAGCTTCGGGGCCGACGATGAAATTCTCCGAATCCATCTTGTGTTTCGTCAGGTCCTCAACGTCCACCGGCCGAAAAGTCCCCAGCCCTTGATTTGAAGACGCTTCATCAATTGCTTGGTGAAGTGCATTCCTGCGGTAGGGGCCGAAACGGCTCCTTTCCTCTTCGCATAGATGGTTTGGAACCGATCTTTATCGGCCGGTTCTACTTTTCGCTTGATATATTTCGGTAACGGTGTTTCACCCAATGTCTCGACTATTTTACTAAAGGCATCTCCGTCGCCGTCAAACAAAAAACGGATGGTACGCCCACGCGAGGTGGTGTTGTCAATCACTTCGGCCACGAGATCGCCGTCCCCGAAATAAAGCTTGTTGCCAACGCGGATCTTGCGCGCCGGGTCTACCAGGACATCCCATAAATGCATTTCGGCGTTCAGTTCACGCAGCAGGAAGACCTCTATTTTTGCCCCGGTCTTCTCTTTCCTGCCGTACAGGCGGGCCGGGAATACCATGGTATCGTTGCCCACCATGACATTGCCCTCATCAAAATAATTGACGATGTCTTTAAACGTTTTATGTTCAATTTTGCCGGTGGCTTTGTGGATGACCATCATTCGCGCATCGTCGCGATTTTCGGCCGGATGGGAAGCAATAAGACTGTTGGGGAGGTCGAATTTGAACTCGGATAACTTCATAGGTAACTTACGGGTTTCCTTTGGATTTTAATTGGAGGGTGCAAAATTAAGCAAAGTGTGTCGAAATGCAACAGGTGTCAAACGCCTCCTGTGTAACATTTTATTAATACCGCCGTCGATATTAAAATCTTTACATATCCTCGTAAAATTGGCAACCTTGCACTTTGAAACCATGTTAAATGCCTGATGGTGACCTTACGACTTATTGCTGAAAGTTTTGGATTTGCATGGAAGGCCCTGCGCTCCAATCTGTTACGAACCATCCTGTCTTTGCTGGGCGTGACCATCGGGATTTTTTCAGTCATCGCGGTGCTGACCTTGGTGGATTCCTTAGAAAAGAATATCAAGGACAGCCTTAATTTTCTGGGCACCAGTGTCATTTATGTCGGAAAATTCCCCTATGTCGCAGAGGCCGACGGAGAATACCGGTGGTGGGAATACTGGCGAAGGCCTACCCCCTCCGTAAACGAATTCAAGTTTCTTCAGACGAGCCTTAAAAACAAGAGCGCCATTGGGCTTTTTGCTGCCAAAGGCAATAACACGATCAAACGGGCTAACAATAGTATTGGCCAAATAGGATTGCGGGGTGCAGGAATTGGCTATGATGAAATTTTTGAGATCAACATCGAGAACGGACGGTACCTGACCGGTGACGAAGTTGAGGCCGGAAGAAATGTTGCTCTCGTAGGCTACGAAGTCGTCAAGGCGCTTTTCCCAAAAGACGATCCCATTGGCGAAATAGTGAAAATCAGCAACCTGAAATTCAAGGTTGTTGGAACGATCAAGAAAGAAGGAGAAAGTTTCCTGGGTACGCCCAGCAATGATTACACGGTGATCATACCCTACACCGCGTTCAGAAAGTTATACCAGACCGGAACCGGAGTGCCAAACGAACTGCAATCCAATATCGGGATAAAAGGAAATGCCTTTGATGTCGGCCTTGTTGAATTGGAAAACGAGTTGCGCGGGCTGTTGAGGACGAAAAGAGGATTGCGGCCGCTGGAAAAAGATAATTTTGCACTGAACAGACCGGAGGCTATTGCCAACGTCATCAGTGGCATCTTTGATGTGTTTAGCGTAGCCGGCTGGATCATCGGCGGCTTCTCGATGCTGGTGGGCGGGTTTGGGATCGCTAACATCATGTTTGTTTCGGTAAAGGAAAGAACGAGCATCATCGGATTGCAAAAATCGCTTGGAGCAAAGAACTATTTCATTCTGTTTCAGTTCCTGTTTGAGTCCATTTTTTTAAGCCTGATCGGTGGATTCGCGGGACTGGTATTGGTGTACTTGCTTACCTTCGTTCCGTTTGGAAGCCTTGACGTCGTCTTGTCCGTCAACAATATTGTCCTGGGTGTGGGAGTGTCTTCCGTCATCGGGCTGGTGGCGGGCATCGTTCCGGCAGCAATGGCGGCAAGACTAGACCCCGTCGCTGCAATCAGGGCGTAACTACTTCTTGGTATTTGTCTACACTTCACTTGTTGTGTGCTGCGCTTGGGGCTTAGCGCTTAGGCAGATCTAACAAGCGCCGAGCGCTAGGCCCCAAGCGCATTGCTCCAATTTCTAAGCTACAAATGGATGACTATTCTGCTTCCTTCTTGACATCCGCCCCAGAAGCAATCTTTTCCTTGATCTTCTTTTCAAGTTCGTCGGAGAGTTCGGGATTATCTTCAATCAGTTGTTTTACAGCATCACGGCCCTGGCCAAGCTTGTTTCCATTGTAGGCAAACCACGAGCCGGATTTCTGAATTATATTTAGTTCTACACCCAGATCCACGATTTCACCGGATTTGGAAATCCCTCTTCCATACATAATATCGAATTCCACTACTTTGAACGGTGGGGCCACTTTATTTTTCACGACTTTGACTTTCACCCTATTGCCCGTAATGTCGTCTGCGGCTTCCTTGATCTGACCGATGCGCCGGATGTCCAACCGCACGGAGGCATAAAATTTCAAGGCGTTCCCGCCCGTTGTTGTTTCCGGGTTACCAAAAACAATTCCAATTTTCTCACGAAGCTGATTGATGAAAATACAGGCGCAACCGGTCTTGCTAATCGTTCCTGTCAGTTTTCGCAATGCCTGCGACATCAATCTTGCCTGGAGGCCCATTTTGCTTTCTCCCATTTCACCTTCGAGTTCGGCTTTCGGGACTAAGGCGGCTACGGAGTCGATGACAATAATGTCGATGGCGCCGGAGCGGATCAGGTGCTCGGCAATTTCCAATGCCTGCTCACCGTTATCGGGTTGGGAGATGAGGAGGTTTTCGGTATCGATACCAAGTTTTTCCGCGTAGGCCTTATCAAATGCATGTTCCGCATCGATGAACGCCGCCAAGCCCCCTTTTTTTTGAGCCTCCGCAATGCAGTGAAGCGTCAAGGTTGTCTTGCCTGAAGATTCGGGACCATAGATTTCCGTTACGCGGCCGCGGGGAATGCCGCCAATACCCAGTGCAATGTCCAATCCCAACGACCCGGTTGAAATGGCCGGTACGTCGATGACTTTTTGATCGTTGAGTTTCATGACCGTGCCTTTGCCGTAGGTCTTTTCGAGTTTATCGATGGTGAGTTGAAGGGCTTTCAGTTTTTCTTTGTTGTCGCTCATAGTTTCCGATAGAAATGTGATTTCCATTTTGGTCGGGGCCGAAATTACCATTTCAAGCCGCAATAAGGAAATGGTAGTCATGAATACTTTCCTGACAAAAATGAATTGAAAACATAAACCTATTGGAGGTTAACGTTTAACGTATAACTATTTTATCTTGCACTTTAAGAATGCGAGGGCCAATACTTCTATCGTTTCTGTTTTTGGGCGTGACTTTCTCCTATGGTCAACTCGACAATCGTGTTTTTGAGGACCGGCGGCATGTAGAGGAAATTGATTCTAATAAACTTTTTCTGGGGCTTAACCTTTTAGGGTTTGGAAAGGACAATGAGTACGATAACTCCCGTAACCCGGTCATTACGGGCTATACCCTCTTCGGGTATCAATTTAGCCCCACCCTAAGCTACCACCTCACCAAAAACATCCGGGTGGATGGCGGGATTTATCTTCAAAAGGATTTTGGCAATTCAACGTTTTCAAGTGTTGCACCCATCTTTTCGGTGAAATACCAAAAAAAGTATTTTTCATTGATCTTTGGCAACCTTGAAAGCAGCCTCAACCACCGGCTTATCGAGCCTCTTTATAACTTTGAGCGGGTACTCAACAATCGCCTGGAGAACGGAATCCAGTTGCAGGTCATGCGAGACGATCTTTTTCTTGACGCATGGATAGACTGGCAGAGAATGATTTATTTTAACGACCCGCGGCAGGAAGAGTTGACCGCCGGTCTTAACATAACAAAACGAATGATGAACGGCCGGTCCACCCAAATCACCGCACCGGTTCAAATGATAGTCCATCATCACGGAGGACAAATCAACTATAGATTCAACGGTCCCATTGAAACCCTAATGAACAGCGCCTTTGGACTGGAAGGGAGGCATCGGTCCACCGGCCTGGTCAGGGAGACCAGGCTCAACGGGTTCTATATTTATTATAAGTCGCTGACGCAAGATTTAATTCAGCCATTCAAGGATGGCTCGGGTGCTTACTTCAATGCAGCGGCTTCCACAAAATACGGTATGGAGGTATGGCCACGAGTTTATCACCGTGGAGGGGGGCAGGATTTACCCTTCGGTTTCGGTCGCCAATCCTTCCCAACAGCATCACCTTATGAAGCTGTTCATTGTACGTTTCTTATACAATTTCAAAATACGGGAAGGTGTCTATGCCACTGCACGGATTGAACCCTATTACGACTTTTATTTCAAGAGTACCCAGACTTCTTACGGTGTTTATCTTAATTTTCGGGACCGCTTCTTTCTCTGGAAGCGTGTGAAATAATGATTCGGAAAACCTTACTGGTTGTGTTCGCCGTGATCGCAGGCCTGATGATTTGGTGCGGGTCGGTCGTGTGGTATGGCGTCGAGCAGGGAATAGGTCAACTCAACGTAATTTGGAATGCCCGGCCTGCCGATGAGATATTAAGCGACCCTTCGTTTCCGGATTCACTAAAATCAAAACTAAAATGGATTGAAACGGTTCGTGGTTTGGCCATTGATTCGCTGGGCTTAAAAGACACCAAAAACTACAAGACTGTCTATGACCAAAAAGGCAGAGAAGTAATGTGGGTCGTAACGGCCAGCGAGCCCTTTCAATTAAAGCCAAAACTATGGAAATTCCCAATCGTCGGTTTTGTTCCCTACAAAGGATACTTTAACAAGAACAAGGCGTTGGCAGAAGGCAAGGCGCTTGAGCAAGAAGGATGGGACGTGAGCGTTCGCAATCCGGGAGGCTGGTCGACCCTCGGATGGTTTACCGACCCGATCCTCTCCGGTATGTTGGAACGAAACGAAGGCGATTTGGCCAGCCTGATCATTCACGAAATGGTCCACGCTACCCTGTGGGTGAAAGACAGTGTTGATTTCAATGAGAATCTTGCAACGTTCATCGGCGATACAGCCGCTTACGAGTTCCTGAGGGTCCGGTTTGGAGGCGACTCGAAGCAATACGTCACTTATTTATTCGAAGATCAGGACTACCGTCGCTACAGCAAACACATGCTTCGTGGTGCGATAGGCCTGGACAGTCTCTATCACACCTTTCAGTCTCCCGTTCCCCTGGTTGAAAAACGAAAAAAAAAAGAGGCCTTTATCCGGAAAATCATCGCATCCCTCGATACGCTCACTCTTCACAACGCGAAGGAACCTTCTCAACGCTTTGCGCACCGGCTACCGAACAATGCCTACTTTATGTCATTTCGACACTATCAATCCAAGTTGAACAGATTCAAAGTGGAGATGAGTAATAAATTTCCAGGAAACCTGAGGGGCTACCTGAAGTATCTGGCGGAGAAGTATCCGCTGTGAACTCGAAATAACAAGTCTTTCTTTCCCGCAGATCTCGCAAAACTCGCAGAATGAATCGGTACCTAAGAGACCCCTCTTAATGCATAGGCCCAGAGATTCAAAATCTAGTTGGATGGACCTGTTAGAATGGATTATTTTGGTTCTGCGAAAATCTGCGAGATCTGCGGGAACAAAAACTCTCTCCTCTATTACCGAATTGTTTACGAATTGTTAAGAACGTAACACTGGTTTTTAATTCGCTTAATTTCTCTCTACTTTTAAACCACTTTTTGAACCGCAATAAAATCGAGGACTATGGGCAATAAGCCATCGCAGAAAGTGCTGGTCGTTGATGACGAAGAGCCCATCCTGGAATTATTGAAATACAATCTGGAGAAGCAAGGGTACGATGTAAAGATTGCCAGCGACGGTTTTATCGGAGTGGAATTAGCGAAGCGTTTCCATCCTGACCTGGTCTTGCTGGACATCATGATGCCGAAGATGGACGGAGTAGAAACATGCCGCCAGCTTCGCGCGATACCCGAACTTCAGAATACGTTCATTGTTTTTTTAACAGCCCGTTCCGAAGAGTACTCGGAAGTGGCTGCGTTTGACGTCGGCGCCGACGATTACATTACCAAGCCGATCAAGCCCCGTGCACTGATGAGCCGCATCAGTGCCTTGTTCAGAAGGGATTCCAAAAAGAAATCCACCGCTACCCAGATCACAGTCGGTAGTTTGACCGTTGACCGGACCAGCTACACGATCAAAGTAAAAGGCAAGGAAATCAGCCTGCCAAAAAAAGAATTTGAGCTGCTGTTCTTTTTGGCCCAAAACCCCAACAAAGTGTTTAGCCGTGATGATTTATTGCAAAATATCTGGGGTTCCGATGTATACGTCCTGGCCCGTACCGTTGATGTTCACATTCGCAAGGTTCGCGAAAAGATTGGAGATGATTATATTACCACCGTAAAAGGAGTGGGGTATAAATTCAATCTCAGTTAATTATGGTCTACAGTGCCCGCACATTGGCGCTGCTGCTGGCAGTAACGATCGCTTTGGTAACAGTTTTATTTCTTTCCCTGGTCCAGGGGACCGACCGGGTTGCCCTGGTCGTTGCGGCGATCATCAGCTTTTCAGCCTCCTACCTGTTGATCTTTGTGGTTCTTGAATTCCTGATTTTCCGCGAAATCAATAAAATCTACAAAATGATGGGCAAGTTGCGGAAAAAAGAACTGTCGGGTATTTCCAAAGAAAAATCCGGAGCCCTGAACCCGTTGCAGAACATCAATGAAGAAATCTATTCGTTTGCTACCCTTAAGCAAAAAGAAATCGATGAACTCCGGAAACTCGAAGCATTTCGCAAAGAATTTATTGCCGACGTGTCTCACGAACTGAAGACCCCTATTTTTGCCGCGCAGGGGTTTGTGCATACGCTGCTCGATGGTGCGGTCAACGACAAAAATGTCCGCAACAAATTTTTAAAAAAAGCCGCCAAAAGCCTGGACGGTCTCGATGCCCTGGTGCAGGACTTGCTGACACTCTCTCAGATCGAGACCGGCGATATCAAAATGCGTTTTGACAACATCGACCTCTATAAGCTTTGCACGGAAGTGTTTGATCAGTTTGAAGAAAAGGCCGAAAAGAAAAAGATCAGGTTGCGGCTCGACGATCATCATCAAAAGATCATGGTCTGGGCCGATTGGCAACGCATTACACAAGTGATGACCAACCTGGTTTCCAATGCCCTCAACTACACGCCCGAGGAGGGTGAGGTTGCGGTCAACTTCGACCCTGGAAAAAAGAATGTTACTACATTGGTAAGCGATACCGGCGAAGGCATCCCTCCTCAGCATTTGTCAAGAATTTTTGAGAGGTTTTATCGCG
>WNFL01331398.1_pt1 | contig 28472 bp, 27 predicted proteins | sample 5400361 | NCBI WGS metagenome assembly WNFL01 (sample SAMN13153351, study PRJNA577476) | soil metagenome | isolation source: 40 cm soil on Douglas fir-dominated hillslope | place: USA:California | collected 2013-09-17
CCTTTCGCGCGAGAAGGTCGTCCCGGTGAGGGGCAACGTCAACGGCGAGGGCATGGCGCTGTGGCGCGAGCGCATGTTCGCCGCCATGGCGCGCAACGCCGGCAACATCACCGACTACTTTAATATCCCGACCAACCGGGTGATCGAGCTCGGCACGAGGGTTGAGATCTAGAATCCGATCTGAAGGCAGAGTAGAGATCCAAAATGAAAATCCGTCGTGTCGTCACGGGGCATGATGCGAAAGGCCGGGCGGTCGTGAAGATCGACGAGCCCTGCAAGAACGTCATCTCGCGCCGGCCGCAGCACCAGAGCTGCGTGGTCTGGTCGACCGGCGAGTTCCCCGCGGATGTTTCAGGCGATGGCGACGGCGGCGCGCGCGAGCTCGGCACCACCGACCCGAACGGCACCGTGTTCCGGGTGGTCGAGTACCAGCCGGGCGTGGCGCCGCGCAACCACCGCACCGAGTCGATCGACTATGCCGTCGTGCTCTCCGGGGAGATCGACATGGAGCTCGACGATGGGGTCAGCGTGCACCTGCGCCAGGGCGACGCCCTCGTGCAGCGCGGCACGATCCACAACTGGGTGAACCGCGGCACGCAGCCGTGCGTCATCGCGTTCGTCCTGGTCGCGGCGAAGCCGGTGCTGAATGCGGTGGGCTAGCGCGCTTCTTTTCGCGCTTGTTTTCCTGGCGTGCGCGGGCGTGCGCGCGCAGGCCGACTATCCGTCGCGCCCGGTGCGCATCGTGGTGCCGTCGCCGCCCTCGGGCGGCACCGACATCATCGGCCGCGTTCTCGCGCAGCATTTCTCGAAGGCGCTCGGGCAGCAATTCGTGGTCGAGAACAAGGCCGGCGCCGGCAACATGATCGGCATCGAGGCGGTCGCGCGCGCGGCGCCGGACGGCTACACGCTCCTCATGGTGCCGAGCACGCTGGCGCTCAATTCCGTGCTGTACAAGAAAGTGCCCTACGACCCGGTCCGCGATTTCGCGCCGATCACGCTCGCCGCGACCGCGCCGAACATCCTCATCGTGAACACCGCGCTGCCCGCGAGAACGCTCGCCGAGCTGATCGCGCTCGCGAAGCGCAAGCCGGGCGCGCTCTCCTACGGCACGCCCGGCGTCGGCACCTCGCCGCACATGGCGATGGAGCTCCTGAAGAGCATGGCCGGCATCGACATCCAGCACGTGCCATACAAAGGCACGGCGCCGGCGCTCACCGACGTGATGGGCGGGCAGATCGCGGCGATGTTCGCCAACGCGCTCACCGCGCGGCCGCAGATCGACTCGGGCCGCGTGCGCGCGCTCGCCGTCTCCGGGCCGAAGCGCATCGACGCCCTGCCGAACGTGGCGCCGGTCGCCGACACCGTGCCGGGCTACGGGGCGATGCAATGGTACGGCCTGGCGGCGCCCGCCGGCACGCCGCCGGCGATCATCGCCCGCCTGAACGCCGAGGCGCTGAAGGCGCTGCGCAGCGACGAGATGAAGGAGCGCCTGGCGCTCGACGGCGCGGAGCCGGTGGGCAGCACGGCCGCGCAGTTCGGCGCGCTCATCCGGAGCGAGCTGGAGAAATGGAGCCGCGTCGCGCGCTCGGCGAACATCGAGCCGCAGTGACGTTCACCGCAGTGATATTCACATCAGGACGAACATGGCGCCGACGGCGGCCGTCATGACCGCAGTGGCGAGCCAGCCGAGAAACTTGAGCCGGCGCTTGACGACGAAGGGCCCCATCCTCGCCGGATCGCCGGCGAGAACCATCATGATCACCATGATCGGGACCGAGACGACGCCGTTGACGATCGCCGCCCAGAGCAGCGCTTTCATGGAATCGATCCCGGACAGGTCGATCGCGACGCCGAGCACCGTCGCGGCCGTGAGGATGAAGTAGAAGCCGCGCGCCTCGGCGAGCGGCAAGCCCAGGCCGATCGGCCAGCGGAAGCTTTCCGCCACCGCGTAGGCGGCGGAGCCGGCGAGCACCGGCACCGCGAGCAGCCCCGTGCCGACGATCCCGGCCGCGAACAGCACGAAGGCGAATTCTCCCGCGAGCGGCCGCAGCGCCTCGGCTGCCTGCGCGGCGCTGTCGATCTGGGTGATGCCCGCGACATGCAGCGTCGCCGCGGTGGTGAGCATGATGCAAAGGGCGATGAGATTCGAGAACATCATCCCGACGTAGGTGTCGGTCTTGATGCGATCGAGATGCTCCCGCGCCTGCCCGGGCGCCTGCATCAGGGGCTCGTGGCCGGGCGTCGCGCGCTGCTCCTCGACCTCCTGCGAGGCCTGCCAGAAGAAGAGATACGGGCTGATGGTGGTGCCGAGCACCGCGACGAGCATCGAGATGTAATCGTGGTCGAACACGACGCGCGGGATCAGGGTCGCCGTGACCGCCGCGCCGGGCGTATGCACGACCAGGACCGCGCCGACATAGGCGAACAGCGCCAGCGTGAGCCATTTCAGGATCGGCGCGTAGCGCGGAAACGGAATGAAGATCTGCAGCGTGAGCGACACCAGGGCGAAGAACACGATGTAGATGCTGCTGTTGCCGCCGGCGATGAGCACGAGGGCGTCGCCCATCGCTCCTAGGTCGGCGGCGATGTTGACCGTGTTCGCGACCAGCAGCAGCCCGACGATGAAGTACAGCACCGGCTTCGGAAAGCGCTCCCGGATGTTGGCCGCCAGCCCGTGGCCGGTGACGCGCCCGATCCGCGCGCTGATGATCTGGATGCCGATCATCAGCGGCGTCGTGAAGAACACCGACCAGAGCAGGCCGTAGCCGTACTGCGCTCCGGCCTGCGAATAGGTGGCGATCCCGCTCGGGTCGTCGTCGGCCGCGCCCGTGATCAGGCCGGGGCCGAGCTTCTTCAGCAGCGGTACGTGGCTGCGCTCCTCGTCCGCCGTCCGTGTCGTCGCGAGATCGTCTTTCATCGCGGGCGGATGGTCCTACGTTTCCGGGCGTCTTGCCTGTCTTCGCACTGACGAGCCGGCGATTTTTCGCGTCGAGGTGAGCTAGTCGTCCCCCGCCAGCAGCCGGTAGCCGATGCCGGTCTCGGTGACCAGGTGGCGCGGCCGCACCGGGTCCGCCTCGAGCTTGTCGCGCAGCTGCTTCATGTAGATGCGCAGGTAGTGCGTGTCCTCGGCGTGCGACGGACCCCAGACCTCGCGCAGCAGCTGGCGGTGCGTGACCACCAGGCCGAGGTGCTTCGCGAGGCAGGCGAGGAGCTTGAACTCGATCGGCGTCAGGTGCACCTCCTTCCCGTCGCGCGCCGCCTGGCGTTTTTCGAGATCGATCCTCGCTTTCCCGAAAACCAGGGCCGTTCCCGAAGGGGAGCGTGTCGCATGCCGCAGCGCCGCGCGCACGCGCGCGAGCAGCTCGCCGACGCCGAAGGGCTTGGTGATGTAGTCGTCGGCGCCGGCATCCAGGGCCTCGATCTTCGAGCGCTCCTGGGCGCGCGCCGAGAGCACGATGACCGGCATCGGCGACCAGGCGCGGATGCGGCGGATCACTTCGACGCCGTCGATGTCGGGCAGCCCGAGATCGACGATGGCGAGGTCGGGCTTGTGCGTGCCGGCGTCGAGCGCGCCGCGCTCGCCATTCGCGGACTCGACGAGGCGGTAGCCTTCGGCGCCGAGCGCCGAGCGCAGGAACCTGCGGATTTCCGGCTCGTCCTCCACCACGAGCACCGTGGCGCGCGCTTCGGTCACGCGGGCTCGGTTGGGACTTCGGGGGCCGCTTCCAGCGGGAGAGTAAAGCTGAAGATTGCCCCGCCCCCGGGGCGCCGCTCGGCCCAGATGCGCCCGCCGTGAAGGCGCACGATCGCCCGGCAGATCGCGAGCCCCAGACCGACGCCGCCGACCGCGCTCTCCGGGCGGCCGCGGTAGAACTTGGCGAACAGCTGCTCGGGGTCTCCGTCGGGCAGGCCCGGTCCGGCGTCCTCGACCGACACCGCGAGCTCGGGGCCGCGGACTTCCGCCGAAAGCGTGATCGCAGTTCCGGGCGGGGTGTACTTCGCGGCGTTTTCGAACAGGTTCGACAGCGCCTGCTCGATCAGGATCGCATCCACGCGCACGAGCGGCAGGTTGTCGGGCAGCCAGATCCTGACCGGGTGCGCGGCGAGGGGCTCGCGCAGGCGGCCGAGCACCGAGCCGGCGATCTCGCCGAGCGCGTGCCAGTCGCGCTCGGGCGCGATCGCGCCGCCTTCGAGGCGCGTCATCTGCAGCACGTTGGCTACGAGATCGCCCATCTGCCGCGACTGCTCGTAGATGCTGCGCGCGAGCTCTTCGCGCGACGGCTCGGAAAGGACCTTGCCTTTTTCCAGCAGGCTCGAGGAGGCCCCGGCGATCACCGCGAGCGGCGTGCGCAGGTCGTGCGAGATCGAGGCGAGCAGCGCGTTCCTCAGCCCTTCGGTCTCGGCCTCGATGCTGGCGCGCTGCGCGCGCTCGGCGAGCTGCGCGCGCTCGAGGGCGAGGGCGATCTGGGCGGCGAAGGTCTCGAGCAGATGGAACTGCTCGGGCAGCAGCACGCGCCGCGGGTTGGCGGGCAGCACCGCGAGCACCCCGAGCGCGGACTGCGCGCCCGGAAGCGGAAGGTACAGCGCCTCGCCCGAGGGCAGGGTGTCGGTGCCGAGCCCCGCGGGCTCGCCGTGGTCCTGGACCCATTGCGCGACCGCGAGATCCGCGCCGTGCAGCGATCCGCTGACGCTCTCCGTTTTCGGGTAATGGATTTCTTGATTTGAATCGGGGAGAAGGACGACGACCTGGCTGTCGAATACCTCGCTGACGTGGCGCACCGCGACGCGCGCCATCGGCTCCTGGCCGCGCGTCGCCGCGAGCTCGCGCGTCATGGCATAGAGCAGGGCCGTGCGCCGCTCGCGATGGCCGGCGACGTTTGCCTGCAGCCGCACGCGCGCGGTGAGGTCCGAGATGATGAGCGCCACGACGAGCATGATCGCGAAGGTGAGCAGGTACTGGGCATCGCTCACGGCGAAGGCGAGCCGCGGCGGCACGAAGAAGAAGTCGAAGGCCGCGACCGCGAGGACCGAGGTCGCCACCGCCGGGCCGCGGCCGTAGCGCGCGGCGATCAGCACCACTGCGAGCAGGTAGACCATCGCCACGTTCACCAGCTCGAACAGCGGGTTCATCAGCGTGCCGGCGGCCGTGCAGAACGCCGTGGCAAAGAAGCCCCATGCATAGCCGGGCCAGCGCGCTTTTTTAGTTTTATTGTTAGAAATCAAAAACGCCCGGCTGCGTGCGAAGAATGGGTTCCTCAGCACAGCCGCCTCGTCGGCGCCGCCGACGACGTGCAGGTCGATGCCCTCGGTGCCCGCGAGCAGCTCGCCGTAGGTCGAAGGACGGAACAGGCGCCGCCACAGCGGGCGGCGCGGGCGCCCGATCATGATGCGCGTGACGTTGCGCTCGCGGGCGTAGTTCGCGAGCGCCTCGCCGGCGGAAGAGCCGCCGAGCGTGACCGCCTCGGCGCCCAGGGACTCGGCGAGGCGCAGCAGCGCTATGCGCTCGTTTCGCTTCTCCTCGGAGAGCCGCAGCAGATCGGGGGTCTCCACGTACACCACGATCCAGTCGCCGTGCAGCGCGCTCGCCGCGCGCTTGCCGGCCCGCACCAGCCGCTCGCCCTGCTCGTCGGGGCCGATCGCGACGAGGATGCGCTCGCCCGCCGCCCAGGTGGCGCGGATGCCGTGGCCCTCGCGGTACTCGCGCATCGCCTGGTCGACGCGGTCGGCGGTGGTGCGCAGCGCGAGCTCGCGCAGCGCGATCAGGTTGCACATAGACCTTGCCCGCCGCGAGCCGCTCCAGCAGCTCGTCGGGCGGCGTGTCGATCAGCACCACCTCGTCGGCCTTCTCGAACACCGCGTCGGGCACCGTCTCCTGCATGCGCACGCCGGTGATGCCGGCGACGATGTCGTTCAGGCTCTCGATGTGCTGGACGTTGACGGTCGTATAGACGTCGATGCCCGCGTCGAGCAGCTCTTCGATGTCCTGCCAGCGCTTGGCATGGCGCGGCCTCGGTTCGCCTTCGACGGGATTGCTGTGCGCGAGCTCGTCGACGAGCAGCACCTCGGGCTTGCGCGCCAGCGCGGTATCGAGGTCGAAGTCGCGCAGGGTCCGGCCGCGGTACTTCACTTCCAAATAATTTATTTGTTCCAAACCGTGAAGCAGCGCCTCGGTTTCGGCGCGCCCGTGCGGCTCGACGTAGCCGACCACCACGTCGACCCCTTTGCTCTTCCGGCCGCGCGCGTCCTCGAGCATGGTGTAGGTCTTCCCCACGCCCGCGGTGGCGCCGAAGAAAACCGTCAGCTTGCCGCGCTTCGCCTTGACCTCGTCGCGCTGCACGCGCGCGAGGAGCGCATCCGGGTCGGGCCTTGCCGCCGCCATGGCGCGTACTCTAACGCCAAACGTGTCGGTCGCCAGCGGTGGCCGGCTGCAAATCTTTACGCGGTCCTTATGCGTCCAGTGATCAGGAAGCCGTAAAGATTTGAGCCTGGGACGGCGCGCTAGGAGAGCAGGCTGGCGACGGCATGCAAGAGCAGCGGCGCGCCGAACAGGCCCAGGAAGATCACGTAGTCGATCCCCTTGGAGCTCTGTTCAGTTCGGCTTTGCATACGACGCCAATATACCGGCCTCGCCGTTAAAGCGGGGTAAAGATCTGTGAGCTATCCGGATGCGTCGAGGGCGAGGTTCAGCTCCAGGACGTTGACGCGCGGCTCGCCGAGGATGCCGAGCTGGCGGCCCTCGGTGTGCTTTTGAACGAGCTGCCTGATTTTTTCCTCAGGGGCGTTGCGCGCTTTGGCGACGCGGCCAATCTGGTACTCGGCCGCGGCCGGCGAGATGTGCGGATCCAGGCCCGAGCCCGAGGCGGTGGCGAGGTCGGTCGGGACCGGTCTTTTTTCGAATTTCGAGATTCTTTCCGAAATCGCGTCACGCAGCGCCGGGTTGGTCGGGCCGAGGTTGGACCCGGAAGACGATGCGCCGTTGTAAGGCATCGGCGACGTGGCCGAGGGGCGGCTCCAGAAGTACTTCGGGTCTGAGAAGGCCTGGCCGATGAGACGAGATCCCACCACTTTCTCTTTTTCAAAAATCAAACTTCCATTGGCTTGATCGCGAAACGCCAGTTGCGCGATTCCGGTGACGATCAACGGGTAAGCAACGCCGGTGATCACGGTGAAGACGAGCAGCGCGCGGATGGATTGAAGGGTGGTCTGGAGCATGGCCGGTTCCTTACGCGAGTCTCAGGAGGACGAGCAGCAGGTCGATGACCTTGATGCCGACGAACGGCACGAGGACGCCGCCGACGCCGTAGATCCAGAGGTTGCGCTCGAGCAGCGCGGCCGCGCCGACAGCGCGATACCGGACGCCTTTGAGCGCGAGCGGCACGAGCGCGATGATGACGAGGGCGTTGAAGATCACCGCCGAGAGGATCGCGGACTGCGGGGTGGCGAGGCGCATGACGTTGAGGACCCCGAGCTGCGGATAAGTGGAGGCGAACGCGGCCGGGATGATGGCGAAGTACTTGGCGACGTCGTTGGCGATCGAGAAGGTGGTGAGCGCGCCGCGCGTCATCAGCATCTGCTTGCCGGTCTCGACCACCTCGATGAGCTTGGTGGGATTGGAATCGAGGTCGACCATGTTGCCGGCTTCCTTCGCCGCCTGCGTGCCGGTGTTCATGGCCACCGCGACGTCGGCCTGCGCGAGCGCGGGCGCGTCGTTGGTGCCGTCGCCGGTCATCGCCACAAGGCGCCCCTGCGCCTGGTGCTCGCGGATGAGCTTGAGCTTCGCCTCCGGCGTCGCCTCGGCGAGGAAGTCGTCCACGCCCGCTTCCGCGGCGATCGCCGCGGCGGTGAGGCGGTTGTCGCCGGTGATCATGATCGTCTTGATGCCCATGCGGCGCAGCTCGGCGAAGCGCTCCTTGAGGCCGCCCTTCACGATGTCCTTGAGCTCGACCACCCCCAGCACGCGCGTGCCGTCGGAAACGACGAGCGGCGTGGCGCCTTGGCGTGCGATTTTTTCCACGTTGGAGACGACCTCGGAGGGAAAACGTCCGCCCAGTGCTTCCACGTGTCTGCGGATCGCGTCGGCCGCGCCTTTGCGCAGCTGACGGCTTCGCATTTCTTCGACCAGGTCGACGCCGCTCATGCGCGTGTTCGCCGAGAACGGCACGAAGGCGCCCTTCAGCGAGGCGAGGTCGCGCTCGCGCAGGTTGAATTTCTGCTTTGCGAGCACCATCACCGAGCGGCCTTCCGGGGTCTGGTCGGCGATCGAGGCGAGCTGCGCGGCCTCGGCTAGATCCCTTTCGGAAACACCGGAAGCCGGCATGAACGCGGTGGCCTGCCGGTCGCCCAGAGTGATGGTGCCGGTCTTGTCGAGGAGCAGCACATCGACGTCGCCGGCGGCCTCGACCGCGCGGCCCGACATGGCGATCACGTTCTTCGCGATCATCCGCCCCATGCCCGCGACGCCGATGGCGGAGAGCAGCCCGCCGATGGTGGTGGGAATCAGGCATACGAGCAGCGCGATGACCGTGGTGAAGGACACGACGCTGCCTTCCCTGGCGGTCTCCACGGCGTAGATCGAGTACGGCACGAGCGTGACGCAGGCGAGCAGGAACACGAGCGTCATCGCCACGAGCAGGATGGTGAGGGCGATCTCGTTGGGCGTCTTCTGGCGCTTCGCGCCCTCGACGAGCGCGATCATGCGGTCGAGGAAGGACTCGCCCGGCCTTGCGGTGATGCGCACCACCAGCCAGTCGGAGATGACCTGGGTGCCGCCGGTGACCGAGGAGAAATCGCCGCCGGCCTCGCGGATGACCGGCGCGGATTCTCCGGTGACCGCGGCCTCGTTCACCGAGGCCACGCCCTCGATTACCTCGCCGTCGAGCGGCACAGTGTCGCCGGCCTCGACCAGCACGACGTCGCCTTTCTGGAGGTGCATCGCCTTGACGAGGGCGCGTGTCGCGCCGCGGTGCGGCTCGATGAGCTTCTTGGCGGCGATGTCCCGGCGCGTGGCGCGCAGCGACTCGGCCTGCGCCTTGCCGCGGCCTTCGGCGATCGCCTCCGCGAAATTCGCGAACAGCACGGTGAGCCAGAGCCAGGCGGAGACGGACACGATGTACTTCGCGGGCGCTTCTCCTTGCGCAAAAACGCTTTGAAAAAACAAACCCGTCGTCAAAAGCGCGCCGACATAGCACACGAACATCACCGGGTTGCGCCACTGCGATTGCGGCGCAAGGCGCTTGAAGGACTCCCACACCGCCGGCATGAGGAACGAGCGCTCGAACATCGGGCGCATCGGCGCGGCGGACACGGGGGAGGCGGGAGGACGGAGGGCGGCGGCTTCGGTTTTCATTTTGCAGCCTCATGAAGCATCTGGAAGTGCTCGACTAGGGGCCCGAGCGCGAGCGCCGGAACGAAAGTGAGCGCGCCGACCAGGCCGACGGTGCCGATGATCAGGACCACGAAAAGCGGCGTGTGCGTCGGCAGCGTGCCCGGCCCGGCCGGGACGGTTTTCTTCGCCGCGAACGAGCCGGCGATGGCGAGGACCGGGATGATCAGCCAGTAGCGCGAGATAAGCATCGCGACGCCGAGCGCGGTGTTGTAGAACGGCGTATTCGCCGAAAGGCCGCCGAAGGCGCTGCCGTTGTTGTTGCCCGCGGAGGAAAAGGCGTACAGGATCTCCGAGAAGCCGTGCGCGCCGGGGTTCGCAACGCCCGCCTTGCCGGGCTCGACCAGCACGCCGATCGCGGCGCCGACCAGCACGATGAGCGGCGGCAGCAGGATCGCCACGGAGGCCATCTTCATCTCGAAGGCCTCGAGCTTCTTGCCCAGGTATTCCGGCGTGCGGCCGATCATGAGGCCCGCCACGAATACCGCCACCAGAACCATCATGATCATGCCGTACAGCCCGGAGCCGACGCCGCCGAAGATCACCTCGCCGAGCTGCATCAGCCACATCGGCACGAGGCCGCCGAGGGGCGTGAAAGAGTCGTGCATCGCGTTGACCGAGCCGTTCGAAGCCGCGGTCGTCGCCGTCGCCCAGATGGCCGAGTTGACGATGCCGAGGCGCACTTCCTTGCCTTCCATGTTGCCGTCGGCGGAGACGCCGGCTTTCTCGAGAATCGGGTTGCCGGACTGCTCCGCGACGACCGTGACGGCAAGCAGCGCGGTGAACACGAGCGTCATCGCGGCGAGGATCGCCCAGCCCTGCCGGACGTCGCCGACCATGCGGCCGAAGGTGATGCACAGAGCGGCCGGAATCAGCAGGATCGCGAGCATCTCGAGAAAATTGGTGAGCGGCGTCGGGTTCTCGTACGGGTGCGCCGAGTTCACGTTAAAGAAACCGCCGCCGTTGGTGCCGAGCTGCTTGATCGCGATCTGCGAAGCGGCCGGGCCGAGCGGCAGGGTCTGCTCTTGCGTGGTTTTGGTTTCCTTTGTTTTATTTTTGTCTTCCTCTTCGTATTGAACTTTCTCCACCATCTGTGCTTTCACATACGGCCCGAAGGTCTGCACCACTCCCTGGCTCACCAGCACCAGCGCGAAGACGAAGGAGAGCGGCAGAAGGATGTACAGCGTCGAGCGAGTCAGGTCGGCCCAGAAGTTGCCGATCGTCGCCGTCTGCCTGCGCGCGAAGGCGCGGATGAGCGCCGCGAGCACCGCGATGCCCGTGGCGGCGGAGACGAAGTTCTGCACCGCGAGCGCGACCATCTGCGTGAAGTAGCTCATGGTCGACTCGCCGCCGTAGCCCTGCCAGTTGGTGTTGGTGGCGAAGCTCGCGGCAGTGTTCCAGGACGAATCCGGAGAAACGGCCCCGAGGGCGGCGGGGTTCAGCGGAAGCATGCCTTGCGCTCTTTGTAAAAAGTAAACTACGAGAACACCGAGAAGATTGAAAACCAATACAGTGCCGGCGTACTCGGTCCACTTCATCTCGCGCTGTGGATCGACGCCCGACGCCTTGTAGGTCAGGCGCTCGAGCCAGCCGAGCGCCGGCGTGAGGAACGTGCGCTCCCCGGTCAGCACGCGTGCCATGAATTCGCCGAGCGGCTTGGCCAGCACGAGCAGCACGACCAGATACAGGACGCACTGGAGGACGAGGTTGCCGATCATGAGAAGTCCTCAGGCCGAAACAGCGCCCAGACGAGATATATGAAAAGGCCGATGGCAACCAGGAGGCCGATGGCGTAGAGGCCGCTCATTTCTGCCCCCTCAGCTTCTCGAACAGGTGGACCAGCCCGAGGCTCGCCGCGAAGAAGGCGACGCTCAGGGCAATGAAAACGACGTCGGCCATGGGCCTCTCCTATTTTTCCCGTTCCACGCCGGCCAATTTAAGACGGCCGGCGTTAAGACGCCGTTAGGATTCAGGTTTCAATTGACGCATTCCGGATAGCAATTCGGACTACAAGGCAAACGGATAGATCGCAGCGGACATTGCAAGGATGAAATAAGTCCTTCCCATGCCGCGCGCTGGGCGCAGAATGGTCCCGTCATGAGCGCGTGCCACGTCAGCGCTCCCGAGCAGTCCCCGCTGCCGGGCGCCGGCGCCGATATCTTCGGCGAATACGGCGCCGCCGTGACCTGCGCGAGCGCGGTGATCCTGATGCTCGCGATCGCCACGATCGACAAGCTCACCGGCCACGAGCTGCGGCTTCTCATCCTCTACATGATCCCGGTCGCGCTCGTTACCTGGTCGGCGGGGCGCACGTGGGGGCTGGCGATGGCGGCGATCGCGGTCGTGGCGTGGATGGTGACGTTCCGCGCGAGCCAGCCTGCGACCGACAGCCTGCACTTCTACTGGGACGGCGCGGTATCGCTCGCCACGCTCGCCGTGTTCGCGATCCTCATCGACCGGCTGCACAAGGCGCTCGAGCGCTCCAACGCGCGCCTCTTCAGGGTGCTCGAGAAGCTCGACAACCCGGTCTATGTGATCGACCCGCGGCGGCAGGCCGTGGTGTACGGCAACCGCCGCTTCCGCGACACGCTGCAGGACCGCGCCTACGAGACCTTGAGCCGCCTGCCGGCGCGGGAATGCCCGATCGAGTGGTCCGACGGGCGGCGCGTTCTCCTGCGGATCGTCTCCGACCTGCCGCGATAGCCGGCTAGAGTCTCGTCCCGGACCCGCCGCGCCGGGCGGCTAAAACAGGTGCACCGCGGTCGGGAAGAAGAACCCGATCAAGCAGAAGGCGATGCCGATCAGGCCGAGCACGCCGGCGGCCCAGACGAGCGCCACCATGCCGGTGATGATCGAGGCCGAGGCGAGGACGATGGCGATCTGCACCGCCGCCGACGCGAGCTCGTAGTGGTGGTAGGACGCCATCGACAGGTCGCGCTTCTTCTCCGCTTCCCTGGCGCGCGCGACGAGCTGGTCGCGGCCTTCGTTGGTCTCGGGCTCGTTCTGGTAGCGCTGCGCGGTCTTGCGCCAGGCATCGACCTGCTTCTTCGAATTCTCGTTCGCGGCCAGCACTTCGGTCTGCTCCGCGGCCGTGCGCAGCGTCGTCTGCCGGATGGTCTTCGCCTGGAAGAACGCCCACAGGTTGGACGCCTCGATGTTGTAGGAAAGCGCCAGGGTCTGCGACGCCTTGCCGAGCGTCTCCGAAAACGCCAGTACCAGCGCGAGCACCGAGATGAGCAGCGCGATGCTCTTGTTGCCGCCGTGTCCGTCTACGTGGCCGTGTCCTGACATGAAACCTCCCCCGTCTCAGTGAATTTGTTTTAAGTTGCGGCGGATTTTATTTTAATGAGATTTCCAGGTCATTAAGAGCAGCCCGGCGAGGGCGACGCCGGCGAAGGCCGCGCCCGCATAGAAAGTCGCCGACGCGCCGAGCGCGCTCCATAGCCAGCCCGCCAGCACGCTCGCGGCGAGCAGCGCGACGCCCGAGACGAGGTGGAACGTGCCGAACGCGGTGCCGCGCAAATGCGCCGGCGCCGCCTGGGCCACCAGCGTCGAGAGCAGGCCTTGCGTGAGCCCCAGGTGCGCGCCCCAGAGCACGATGCCGGCGAAGAGCATCGGCATCGAGCGGGTCGCGCCGATCAGCAGGTCCGCCGCGACGAGGGCGCCGATTCCGCAGACGAGCAGGGTTTTCCTGAAGCCGCGGTCCGCCGCCACGCCCGCGGGATACGCGATCGAGGTGTACGCGACGTTCATGACGATCAGCACGGCCGGCACGAGCGCGATCGCCATCCCGAGATCCTGCGCCCGCAGGATCAGGAAGGCCTCGGAGAAACGCGCAAGCGTCAGGACCGCGCCGAGGGCGACGATCCGCCAGTACTGTTTCCCGAGATTTCTCATCGCGCTGAAGGAAACGGGGTTTTTGGCCGAAGCGCGCGGGACGTTCGCAGGCTCGGCTACAAAAAAGACCAGCACGAGAACCGCGAGGACCGCCGGGATCACGGCAAGCCAGAGCACCAGACGGATATCGTCGAGGAACAGAAACATCAGCCCGATCGCCGCGAGCGGGCCGAGCACGGCGCCGACGGTGTCCATCGCTTGGCGCAGGCCGTAAGCCGCGCCGCGCTGCTCGGCCGGGGTAACGTCCGCGATCAGCGCGTCGCGCGGCGCGCCGCGGATGCCTTTGCCGATGCGGTCCAGGAAGCGCGCGCCCAGCACGAGCGGCACCGAGCCGGCGAGGGGGAAGAGCGGCTTCGACGCCGCCGCGAGCGCGTAGCCGAGCACCACCAGTGGCTTCCTGCGGCCGATGCGGTCGGAGATCGCGCCCGAGAAGAGCTTCACGATCGACGCGGTGGCTTCCGCGATGCCCTCGACGATGCCGACGGCGAGCATGCTCGCCCCCAATACGGCGGTCATGTAAACGGGGAGCAGGCTATGAACGAGCTCGGAGGAGACGTCCATCAGCAGCGAGGTCAGGCCCAGCGCCCAGATCGTGGACGAAAGGCGCGTCGACGAAACGCGCGTCGACGAAAGGCGCGGCTTCGGAATCGGCGTCATCCCGAATCCGCCTGGCCGGTTTCCTTCGGCGGCGGGCGGCCGCCGCCGAACTGCGCCCAGGCGACGCCGGCCATCGTCACCGCGGCGCCGGCGATCTTGAGCCAGGTGAAGGACTCGCCGAGCGTGAGCCACGCCATCACGCCCGCGATCGGCGGCATGAGGTACATGAACGGCGCGCTGCGGGCGACGCCGCGCACGGTGTTCACCCAGGTCCAGGCGAGCCAGCCGAGGAACGACGACATCACCAGCGCCCAGAAGAGGCCCGCCCATACCGCCGGCCCGAGGTTGCTGAAATGCGTCTCCGAGAAGGCCGGGAACGTGACGACGAGCATCAGCGGCGCCGAGAAGAGCAGCGTGTAGGAGAGCACGATCAGCGGGCCGTAGCGCTCGGCGAGCGGGCGCGAAAGCACGGTGTACGCCGAGAACGCCACGCCCGCGACGAGGAGCGTCAGGTCGCCGGCGCCGGCGCGCGACAGGCCGCCGGAGAACTTGTCGGCGAGAAACAGCACGATCCCGGCGAACGCGACCAGGGTGCCGAGGATCTGCCGGGTCCGCAGCCGCTCGGCGCCGATCATCGCGAGGATGCCGAGGGTGAAGAGCGGCTGGCTGGTCAGCACCAGCGAGGAGGAGAACGCGGTCGAGAGGTTCATTCCGTACATGACGGCGCTGATGTGCACGATGTGGCCGACCAGCGCGCACAGCACGAATCGCGGCAGGTCGGCGCGCTTCGGCCAGGTGCGCCCGAGGCGGCCGCGGAACACGATGGCGAGCAGGGCGAAGCCGAGCAGGGGCAGCACCGAGAAGCGCAGGAACATGAACGCCCCGACCCCGAGGTGATCGAGGATGTACTTCACGAAGGCGAAGTTCATTCCCCAGGCCACCATCGTGCCGACGGCGGCCGCCAGCGCCCACTGCTCTTTTTTCATCTTCCCTAAGTCTAGAATAGAAGCTTCCATGAAGAGCGAAACGCCTACTCCTCCTGAAACTCCTGCTCGTAATTTAACGGCGCGCGCCGCGGTGCGCGCCCTTACCGCCTCCAAGATCCGCGAGCTGGTGAACGCGGGGCAGGGGCGCTCCGACCTGCTGACGTTCTGGGTCGGCGAGCCCGATCAGCCCACGCCCGACTTCATCCGCGAGGCGGGCATCGACTCGATCGCCGCCGGCGAGGTGTTCTACACGCACAACCTCGGCATCCCGTCGCTGCGCCAGGCCGTGGCCGGCTACATAAGCGGCCTGCACCGCGAGACGTCGGCCGACGAAGTCGCGATCGTCAGCTCGGGCGTGAGCGCGCTGATGCTCGTCTCGCAGCTCCTCGTGGATCCGGGCGACCGGGTGGTGGAAGTCGTGCCGCTGTGGCCGAACCTGCAGGAGATTCCCAAGATCCTGGGGGCCGAGGTCAAGACCGTCGCTTTGAACTTTTCGAAATCGGGCTGGACCCTCGACCTCGACAAGTTGATCCATGAATTGAAACCGGGAACCCGCGCGCTGTATCTCAACTCGCCCAACAATCCGACCGGCTGGACCGTGACGCGCGACGAGCAGCGCGCGATCCTGGAACATTGCCGCCGGCACGGCATCTGGATCTTTGCCGACGACGCCTACGAGCGCCTTTACTTCTCCGGCAAAGGCGTCGCGCCGTCCTTCCTGGAGATCTGCGAGCGCGGGGAGCGCGTCATCAGCGCCAATACCTTCTCCAAGGCCTGGCTGATGACCGGCTGGCGCCTCGGCTGGCTGGTCGTGCCGCGCGAGCTTGCGCCGGAGCTCGCGAAGCTCATCGAATACAACACGTCCTGCGCGCCGGTCTTCGTGCAGCGGGCCGGGCTGGCGGCGGTGCGCGACGGAGAAGCGGTGATCGCGAAGAGCCGCGAGCGCTTCAAGGCGGCGAGGGATTTTCTTGTCGGGGAGCTGAGACAGATCCCCAAAGCGAAGGTCGCATCGCCGGACGGGACGATGTACGCGTTCTTCGGCGTGGAGGGAATGACCGACAGCCTCGCCTTCTGCAAGCGCCTGGTGCGCGAGCAGGGGCTCGGGCTCGCTCCCGGGGCCGCGTTCGGCCCCGAAGGCGAAGGGTTCGTGCGCTGGTGCTTCGCCGCCGACGAGGAACGCCTCGCCGAGGGGATCCGCCGCTTCCGGCGGTTTATTACTACTTAGCTTTTAACTGCTCAAGCAACGCCCACCCGGCGCGGCATCGCCACGCTGACGTTCTGCTTGTCGAGCATCTGGATCTCGCCGGAGAGCTCCGCGCCTTCCTCGACCTTGATCTTGGCGTAGCGGATCTTGCCCGACACCTTGCCGGTGGCGTGGATCACGAGCTGCTTGCGCACCGTGAGCTCGCCTTCGCCCTGGAACACGCCATGCGAGGTGATCTCGAGCACGCGCGAGTCGAGCGTCGCCTCGATGCGGCCTTCCACCACCAGCGTGTCGCAATCGCTGATCTCGACGCCCTTGATCTTGATCTCGGGGCCGACGACGAGCTTGGCTTCCTTGCGCTCGTCGGTTCTCGTTTCCGGGCGCGCGGCGGAGTCGGAGGGCAGCGGTGCTGCATTCGCAGGCGCGGTTGCCGGCGTCATCGTCTGATTCTTGTTGAACATGCCGTCATCGCGTTTGCGGAAGAAACCGTCTTTCTGTAGCACTTTGAACTCCCTCTCTGTAATGGGTGGTGGGACAGCTTGTAGTCATAGGCACGATTCGTACCTGAAAAGTTTCTGTCCCGAATCAGATAGATAATGAAAATGCGCGGGCAGCCTGCGTCGGCCTGGAGCGACGCCCCGCAGGCGCACTGAAGAAGGCGCCTTGATTACAAACCCGATTCTTTGTCGCCGATACCCTACGCGTTGAATTTGCGCAGGAGCTTTCCGGGCATCTTCTTAGTCAGGCGATCGCCTTCTCCGGCGATTCGCACCCCGTTCACCCAGACGCCGTGCACGCCGAGCGGCGCGGTGGTGAGTCGCGGATGCCCGCCGGGCAGGTCGAACACCCTGCGCTTGGGCCCGCGGTCGACGCTCGCGGGATCGAACAGCAGGAGATCGGCGTGATATCCCGCCTGCAGCACGCCGCGCCCGGCGATGCCGAAGACCTCGGCGGGATGGCCGGTGAGCTTCTTCACCGCCTCCTCGATTTTCAGCACGCCGAGCCTGCGCACCCAGTGCCCGAGCAGGTGCAGGCCGAAACCCGCGTCGTTGAAGAACGTGAGGTGGGCGCCGGCATCCGAAAGCGAGACCAGGCTCGAGGGATGGCGCAGCATGCGCGCCACCGCCCGCTCGTCGGAGTTGAGCAGCATCGCGTTGAACACCGTGTCGAGATCCTCCGCGAGCGCGAGGTCGAGCATGAAGTCGAGCGGATCCTTGCCCGCCTCGCGCGCGAGGGCGGCGACGGATTTCTGCTCGAGCTCTTTTCTTTTCGACTCGATGATCTCGACCCGCTCCCATTCGCCGTTGAACAAACGAAAGGTCGCGGGTTTTGAAAGTTCTGTTCGCATCCCGTTTCGGAATTCAATCGTGGAAATGATTTTCTTGAACTCATCCCCTTTCTTCCCGAGTGCCGGCCGCCACGATTCCAATCCTTCAAACGTATAAGGCGAGTGCAGCGTGAAGTCCATCGACAGCGGGCAGCAGGAGATTGCGCCTACGAGCCTGTGGCCGCGCCGGTTCGCTTTTTCGATCTCATCCAGATCTTTGAAAACCGAATCGGGATTCGTGCTGTTGTGAAGCAATGCAGCGATGACGACCGGGCGTTGCGTCGCGCTCGCGATTTCTTCCAGCATTGGAATGCGCGTGTGCCCGCCCTTGGTGAGCATGAACACGCCGCCATGGCCGGCGTCCTTCAGCGCGCCCGCGAGCGCGCGCAGCTCGGCATCGTCGGCGAGGCGCGAGGGCATCGGCTTGCCGCCCTCGCCGTTGTGCGCGGGCGAGGTGCTGGTCGAGAAGCCGATGGCGCCGGCCTTCAGCCCTTCCACCACCAGCTCGCGCATTTTCAGGATTTCTTCGCGCGTCGCGGCGCGCTCGGTCGCCGCCGCGCCCATTACATAGGTGCGCACGCCCGAGTGGCCGACGAAGGCGGCGATGTTGATCGCCGAGCCGCGCGCCTCGAGGCGGTCGAGATATTCCGGCACCGACTCGAAATCCCAGCGCACGCCGCTGCGCAGGACTTCGAGCGACATGCCCTCGACCTGCGTCAGGTTGCGCATCACCAGCTCGCGGTCGGCGGCGCGGCAGGGCGCGATGGTGAAGCCGCAGTTGCCGATGATCGCGGTGGTGACGCCGAGCGCGGGCGAAGGCGAGAGCTGCGGGTCCCAGGTGATCTGCGCGTCGTAGTGGGTGTGGTTGTCGATGATGCCCGGCATCAGCGCGAGGCCGCCGGCATCGATGGTTTCCCGAGCGGGGCCTTCTACATTGCCTACCTGGGAAATTCGTTGATTTGAAACTGCAAGATCCCCCCGGAACGGCGTGGAGCCCCGCCCGTCGAGCAGCGTTGCGCCTCTTATGATCAGGTCGTGCATGCGGCTCAGTATACTTAGGGCGTGAAGCTCTTCGAGCTCGAAAAGAAAACCGCGCTCGTCACCGGCGCCGGCCGGGGCATCGGCGCGGCGACGGCGCAGCTCTTCGCGGCCGCGGGCGCCGCGGTGGCGGTGCTCGACAAGGACGAGAACCACGCCGTGCGCACCGTCGAGGCGATCACGCGCGCGGGCGGCAAGGCGGTGGCGGTGGCCTGCGATGTCACGCGCGAAGCGGACGTCGAGGAGGTCTTCGCCGGCATCGTGAAGGAGCTCGGCGGCATCGACATCCTCGTCAACAACGCCGGCCGGGCGATCCGCAAGCCCGCCACGGAGGTGCCGATGGCGGAATGGCAGCAGGTGATCGATCTCAACCTCAGCGCGCTTTTCGTGTGCTCGCGGATCGCGGCCCGCCACATGCGCGTATCGCGCCGTGGCGCGCCGGCGCCGGCCGGCGGTTCGATCGTCAACCTCGCCTCGATCATGGGACTTTCGGGCGGCATCTTCCCGAACGCCTCGTACCAGGCTTCCAAGGGCGGCGTCGTCAACCTAACGCGCGCGCTCGCCCTCGAGTGGGCGAAGGACCGTATCCGGGTGAACGCGGTGGCGCCCACGTTCGTGAAGACCGATTTCACGGCGCCGATCTTCAGCAATCCGGCGCTGCTCGAGGAGGTCGGGAGGCACACCCCGCTCGGCATCCTTCCCGAGGTCGACGACATCGCCGCCGCGATCCTGTTTCTCGCCAGCCCGGCCGCGCGTTGCATCACCGGCGTGACGCTGCCGGTGGATAGCGGATACCTCGCCAGATGACCCGGGTTTCGCTGCTTTTACTCTCGCTCGCATTCGTTTCCGTGAATGCTGCGGCGACCGGGTCCGCCGCTTCCGGCGGCAAAGGAAAAGCCCTGGGTAGCGTCGCCGACACCGCGCACGGCTCGACCGGCGGGAGCGGAGGAAGCGGCGGCCGCCCGCTGGACGAATCGCGCAAGGTCAGCGAGCAGGATTGCTCCAAGCCCGTCGATCCGCAGGCCGGAAACCTGCGCTGCAAGTAGGAGAGGTGCGTCAATTTGCCGCGGCAAGGGCGCCGGCAGGCACTCCGGCGCCTTCGTTGTTCGGGCCCTGAAGTTGTTCGGGCTCCGAACTCGCGAGTAAACTAGCCCGGATGAGGCATCGCAGTCCGGTCGCGGTCTATGTTGCCGTCCTGGCAATCGCGCTGCAGGCGCTGTGGCCGCTTCTCGCCCAGGCGAAGCCGAAGAACGCCGTCCTCGTCCCGGTCTGCACCGTCCAGGGCGTCACGCACTACATCGAGCTTCCCTCGAACGGCACGCCGGTCGAGGAGCATGCGGCCTCGCAGCACGATCACTGCTCGTTCTGCTCCTTCGGCGGCGAGCGCGCGGCGCTCACCCCCTTTCTTCCCCCGGTGCTTGCAGCGAGGATCGACGAAACGGCGCCGCGGCACGTCGCCGTCTCCGAGCCAAGAAGCGCAACGCCGTACTCCGCCCGGCCCCGGGCGCCTCCCGCGGTCTCCTGACTCGTCGTGCAGTCAGGCCATGCGCGCGATTGCGCGCATGCGATAGATCGTTTCGGGAGAAAGCACCATGAAGCAGCAGAAGCTCGTCATCGCCGCGCTCGCGGCGCTTTGCGGCGCATTCGCCGCGCTCGAGGCCCGTGCCTCGTGCGGCTCGGCGTATTGCGTCACCAACACCAACTGGGACACGCACGGCGCGTGGTCCGAGCCGGGGCTCAGGCTCGACCTGCGTTACGAGTCCATAAACCAGGACCGGCTGCAGGAGGGCCGCAAGAAGATCTCGCCGGGCGACGTGCCGCGGGACCACGATGAAATCGAGACGAAGAACCAGAACTGGGTCGCCGGGGTCGACTACACGATCAACGCGGACTGGGGCGTCAACGTCACGCTGCCGCTGGTGAAGCGCCATCATTTCCACGTCCAGAACGATCCGGATACGGGCGAGCAGACTCCGGAGACCTGGGACTTCACCAAGCTCGGCGACGCGCGCGTGCTCGCCCGCTACCGTCTCGGGACTTTCGAGTCCTCCGACCACAGGCTCGGCACCGCGGGCCTCAACTTCGGGGTGAAGCTTCCGACCGGGCAACGCGACGTGCGCAACGCCGATGGAGAGCTCGCGGAACGCACGCTCCAGCCGGGGACGGGCACGACGGACGCGCTGCTCGGCGCCTATTTCTCCCAGGTCCTGCCGATCAAGGATTTATCGTGGTTCGCGCAGGGCCTGCTGCAGGAGCCGCTCAATTCGAAGGACGGCTATCGTCCCGGGCGGCGCGTCACGCTCGACGCAGGGGTGCGCTACGAAGCGACCGAGCGCGTCGGCCTGCTGCTGCAGATGAACGGGCTGTACCGCGGGCGCGACTCCGGCGTCAACGCCGAGCCGGAAGACAGCGGCGGCAAATCCCTCTTCCTGAGCCCCGGCGTCAGCGTCGGCTTCACGAAAGACGTCAGGCTGTACGGATTTCTGCAGCTGCCGCTGTACCAGTACGTCAACGGCGTGCAGCTCGTCGCGAACCGCGCCGTGATCCTCGGGCTCAGCAGCCGGTTCTAGGAGTAGCTAAACCTTATGGGACCGGCGTGTCGTGCGGGCAGCCGACCAGGGTACCGTCCGGGTTGGTGACGGGGGCGTTGAGGTCGACCGGGAAATCGGCCATCCGAACCGCGTCGGGACTTGTGCCGCGGCGAAGCCGGTCGTGAATCGCCGCGGTGTTCTTGCCAGGAACAGGATCGTGGTAGGACCCGAGCTTCAGCCATCGGAGGCCGGTGCTGAACATCGTGCTGATCGGCCGGTTGAGGCCCTGGGGCGCTCCGACTCCTCGATCCAGCACCTTCTTGACGGGGCCGCCGGCCTTGCGCATCCAGATCTCGTGCCTGCCGTTTCCGAGGGCCGACCACTTGATGTGGTGGACGAAGTCGTACCAGACATCTGGCTGGAAGTCGTCATAGATGCATTGACCGGACTGCGTGCTGACGCCGTTGAAGTTGTAGCTGTATTGCTCGAAAGCACTATTAGGGTCTCCTCCCTGCCCGCCGGTAAAAGCGCGGAAGAAGGTCCTCGGGGTCGATCCGAATTGCTGGATGCCCAGCACAAAAATGACGGCGTCCCCGCCTGCGAACGACATAAAGCTTGATCCCCATTCGTGTGGGTCTCCGAACATCGAATCCGCCGGTATCAATATCGAATGCGCCCACCACTGCTCCGCGCCTTCGCTGACGTCGGTATCGGTGGCGCTCAGGTTGAGCTGGGTGCGTTCCCACGTTGCCCCGTCGTATTGATCGAGGTCCATCGTCGAGATCCTGATCGCCGAGTCGTCGTCGCGACCGGGGCTCACGAGTTGCACGCGGTTGCGGCATTCGAGGTTGTTCTGGTCCGTGCAGCGCGCGAAGGTCTGCACTTCCCAGGGATGAGGGGTCCCGATCCCCGTGGTGGTGATCCACGGGACGGGCGGGTTGGTGTTTGAGGGCGGCGGGGTGTTGAACTGAGTCTCGGCGGGTTGCCAGTTCACGCACAAATTGGCGCTGCCGCAGCTACTGCCACCGCCGCCACCGCCACCGCCGGCAGGCATCACACGAATCTGATCCGGGGTGGCGTACTGCTGGTCGGCCTGGAGCTTGAGCACATGCTGGCCGGCGTTGAGCGGCACGCCGGTCTTGCTGAACCAGTTGAAGGTGTCCCAGCCGCCGGTGGCGGGAACCGGAATCGTGCCTACATTCGTGTTGTCGATCTCGAGGTGGAACTGAGCCGCGGTGCCGCCGTTGGACGCGCTGACGCCGATGTCATAGGTGCCGGCGGCCGCGACGTTGATCGTGTAGGTCAGCCACTCGCCGGTCTCGAAATTGGTGACCGCGGGAGTGGTGCTGCCGGTGCTCGTCCTGATGTCGACGTCTTCGGCAGTGCGGAAATTCGCGTTGCCGGCGTTGCCGGGAACGTTGTCGTGGTAAGCGACGTTCTGGCCACCGCAGTTGAAGTGCTCGGCCTCGAAGGTGGCGCCGCTGCTTGGAATTGAGATCGGGTTGCCGTTTACCGGCGCCTGGTCGAACGGCCGCAACGTGCCCGTATTGCAGGCGGCCGGCGTGGCGAACGCGGTGAACCGGATCTGATCCGGGGTGGCGTACTGCTGGTCGGAGTAGAGCTTCAACACGTGCTGGCCGGCGCTAAGCGAGACACCGATCGCGCTGAACCAGTTGAACGTGTCCCAGCCGCCGGTGGCGGGAACCGTGATCGCGCCTACATTCGCGTTGTCGATCTCGAGGTGGAACTGGGCGGTAACGTCGTTGTTGGACGCGCTGACTGCGATGTCGTAGACGCCGCCGGCGGCGACATTGATCGTGTAGGTCAGCCACTCGCCGGTCTCGAAATTGGTGACCACGGGAGTGGCGCTGCCGGTGCTCGTCCGGATGTCGACGTCTTCGGCGGCGCGGAAATTCGCGTTGCCGGCGTTGCCGGGGACGTTGTCATGGTAAGCGACGTTCTGGCCGCCGCAGTTGAAGTGCTCGGCCTCGAAGCTGGTCGTGCCGCTCGCCGAGATCTGGATTGGACTGCCGCTGACTGGCGCCTGGTCGAAGGGGCGCGACGAGCCGGAGTTGCAGCTCGCTGTGGCCGTGGTGTAAGTGATCGTGAGTTTCGGTAACTCGCCCGGATAGGCGACCTGTTCCTTCGGAATGAAGTTGTTGTAATTGCCTGGACTGCTGCTGCTGATCGCGGCGAGCTTCCAGCCGAAGTTCTGGGCCGGGTTGGCGGCGAAAGCCTGCACGCCGGAAGTGACGTCGATGTTGAGCCAGCAGGCCGCCGGAAAGGGGCCCGCGGCAGTTACATCGCAGTTGTTGGCGGCGGCGCTGGTGAGCGAGCCCTGGCCGTCGGCGGTGGCCACGTAGTCGCTTCCTGCGCTCAACGCCCCCGGCGTCGTCCAGGGCACACCGGTGGCCGCGACGTTCCAGGTCGCCTGCGCTTCATCCCAGTTCTTCAGCAACCGCCAGAGCTTGAAGGTGGTGTCGGGTCCCTGGAACCTGTAGAGCGAGAGCGTCGCCGAGGTGATGGTGGCGCTGTTGGGCACCGGGCCGCCGTCGGCGGCGAAGATCTTGAAGCGCACCACGCCGACGTCGCTGGTCTCACTGCGAACCTGCAGGCCGCCGTTTATATTCTGGTCCGGGCCGGCGCTGAACAGAAACGCATCGGCGGCTCCGGCGTAATTGTTCAGGCCCTGCTGCAGCGTGACGGTGGTCTGCGCGAGCGCGCAGGCCGCAAACACCCAGGAGAGAAGCAGGGCAGCGACACGTGACAGGATAGTCATGGGATTTTCTCTTTCCTGCGTACGTCAGAGGGACTAGGCGGGGGCCTTCATGCGATGCAGGCTACGGTAAGGAATATCCGAACCGCTGCCGTCCATCCGGCATTGCAGAGTGCGCCGCACGGCGTCCGAAGCCGCCGCCCGACAAGGCGCTTCGGGCTAAAACGCTCCCTAAACACAACGATGCGCGCGCGTGCGCGCGATTGTTCACATGCGGCGTACGCGCGCAATGGCGCATTCGGGCTCCCGCCATGCGCCGGATGGATGCGAATAAACTCGAGCTTTGGCCTGCCCGCTTTACATAACTTTACCCGCCGGACGACATAAGCGACAACACGCAGGCTTTGGGTCCGGCCAGCGCAAGCGTTCGCATGTTCCGGGCCGGTTCAATAACCGGCCGCCCTATCGACGAGATTCAGCGCCGGCTCGCCGCGCCGGATGCGCTCGACCTGGTCGGCGATCTTCCTCACCGCTGTGCGCGGCTCCGTGAGCGCCGCGGCATGCGGTGTAATCGTGACGCCCGGATGCAGCCAGAGCGGGCTCGCGGCGGGAAGCGGCTCTTCGTCGAAGACGTCCAGGTAGGCGTGCGCGAGCTGCCCCGAGTCGAGCGCCGCGATGAGATCCGGCACCACCACGTGCGGGCCGCGCGCGACGTTGATCAGGCCGGCGCCTTTTTTGAGCCTGCCGAGGTTCACCCGATTCAGGATGCCCTGCGTTTGAGGCGTGAGGGGTAGCAGGCAGACAAGGACATCGGTTTTTCGCAGCATGTCCTCGAGTTCTTTTTCTCCTGAAAATGATTCAATTCCCTGTAGAGCCCTCGGACGGCGCGACCATCCTGCTACTTTGAACTCCAAGGCAAGGAGCTTGCGCGCGGCATTGGTGCCGAGCTCGCCGAGGCCGAGGAGGCCGACGGTGTGATCGGACGCCATGTACTGGCGGTAGCGGTGCCAGCGGCTTTCCCGCTGCTGGGCGCGGTAACGGTAGAGGCGCCGGTGCCAGTCGAGCGTGTGCAGGAGCACGGTCTCGGACATCGCCGCGACCATGCCGGGATCGACGAGGCGCGCGAGCGGCACGCCTTTGGGAAGCGCAGGGTCGGCGAGCAGCCTTTCCACGCCCATCCACAGCGACTGGATGAGCTTCGCGCTTTTCAGCTTCTCGAGCGTCCCCGGCGGCGGGGACGCGACCAGGGCGACATCGATTTCTTCCGATGAGCTACTTGTAAAAACGCGATCCCGCGGCAACGCCTGCTCGAGCAGCGGGAGCCAGCGCTCGGCAGGTTCGACCTGCGAGGCGAAGAGGATGTTCATGCGATGGTAGGATTCACGGGGAGAAGAATGCCATGACGCTGCGCCGCCTGTTCAAACGTTTCATGCCGTCCGGTCGCCGCGTTCTGCTCGGCGGGCTGATGCTCGTCGCGGGCGCGGCGGCGGCGCAGGACTGGCCGCGGCAGAAGCCGATCCACCTCGTCGTCGCGTTCGGTCCGGGGGCGACGACCGACATCGTCGCGCGCCTGATGCAGCCGAAGCTCTCCGAGGCGCTCGGCCAGGCGGTGGTGATCGAGAACAAGACCGGCGCCGGCGGCAACGTCGGCGCGCAGCAGGTGAAGCGCGCGGCGCCTGACGGCTACGTGCTCCTGGTGACGAGCGTGGCGTTCGCGGTCAATCCGAGCCTCTACGAGAACGCCGGCTACGAGATCAGGGATTTCGCGCCTGTGATCCTCGGCCCGACCACGCCCAACATCATCACGGTGAACCCGGCGGTGCCGGCGAAGAACCTGCAGGAGCTGGTCGCGCTCGCGCGCACGGAGAAGCTTTCCTACGCCTCCTCGGGAATCGGCACCACCACGCACCTCTCGATGGAGCGCATCAAGACCATCGCGAAAGTGGATATCACCCACGTGCCCTACCAGCCGGCGCAGGCGGTGGGCGCGGCGGTGGCCGGCCATACGCAGATCTCGAGCACGTCGATGCCGCCCGCGGTGCCGCACGTGAAAGCCGGCCGGGTGCGCGCGCTCGCCGTCACGAGCGCGCAACGCTCGCCCGCGTTGCCGGACGTGCCGACCGTGAACGAGCAGGGCTTCTCCGGCTTCGACGATCTCACCTGGATCGGCGTCTTCGCGCCCGCCGGCACGCCGCAGGACCTGGTGAACCGGCTCAACAGCGAGCTCGGCCGCGCGCTCGCGGCGCCCGATGTGCGCGAGCGCCTGGCGCAGAACGGGCTCGAGTGGCGCCCCAACACGCCGGGCGAGTTCGCCGCCTTCCTGCGCGAGGAAACGCAGAAGTGGGCGCAGGCGGTGAAAGACTCGGGCGCCAAGGCCGAATGAAGCCTCCCCGGAACGAACTGAAGCCACCCTTTCGCGCCGACCAGGTGGGCAGTCTTCTCAGGCCGCTCGATCTTGTGAAGGCCAGACACGGTGGTCTTCCCGGGGATGAAATCCGTGAAATTGAAAACCGGGCCATTCGAGACGCGGTGAAGAAACAGGAGGCGATCGGCCTGCAGGGCGTCACCGACGGCGAGTTCCGGCGCGACTGGTGGCACCTCGACTTCCTCTCGCAGCTCGAGGGCGTGACGCTGAAGGCGCTGTCCGGCCCGAAGTTCGGCGGCACCGAGGAGCAGCCGCCGGTCCCGACGGTCACGGGGAAAGTCGCCTACAGGAAGAAGGTGATGCTGGATGACTTCGTTTTTTTGAAATCGGTTGCTTCGAAAACCCCGAAATTCACCATCCCGTCGCCCTCGATGCTGCACATGCGTCCCGGCCGCGCGGGAATCTCGCGCGAGGCCTATCCCGACCTCGCCGAGTTCTGGGCCGACGCCGCCGCCGCCTACCGCGCCGCCATCGCCGCGTTCGCGGACGCCGGCTGCACCTACCTGCAGCTCGACGACACCGCCTTCGCGTACCTGTGCGATCCGAAGATGCGCGAGGCCTGCCGCAGGAACGGCGACGATCCGGACAAGCTGCCCGCGCGCTACGCCGATACGATCAACCGCGCGCTGGAGGGACGGCCCGCGGGCCTGACCGTGACGATGCATACCTGCCGCGGCAACTTCAAGAGCACCTGGGTGGCCGAGGGCGGCTACGAGTCGGTCGCCGAAGCCATGTTCAGCGCGAACGTCGACGGCTTCTTCATGGAGTTCGATTCGGCGCGCGCCGGCAGCTTCGAGCCGCTGCGCTATCTGCCGAAGGGGAAGAAAGCGGTCCTGGGCTTGATCACGACGAAGTCTTCCCGGCTGGAAGAGAAGGATTTCATCAAGCGGCGAATCGAGGAAGCCAGCAGATACGTTCCGCTGGAGAACCTGTGCCTGTCGCCGCAGTGCGGCTTCTCGAGCACGCACCATGGCAACCAGCTTTCCGAGGACGAGCAGTGGCGCAAGCTCGAGCGCGTCGTCGAAACCGCAACGGAGGTATGGAGATGAGCAGTGAAAAGGAGATCCTCGCGCTCGAGGACCGGCGCTACGCCTCGATGACCGGCGGCGACTACGGCGCCCTCGAGGCGCTGCTGCACGACGAGCTTCTCTACACGCATTCCTCGGGCCGCACCGACACGAAGGCGAGCTGGCTCGACTCGCTGCGCTCCGGGAAGACGCGCTACAAGAGCGCGGTGTTCGGCTCGCGCAAGGTGCGCCTGCTCGGCGACAACGCGCTGGTGACCGGCGACGCGCACATCGAGGCCGAGATCGGCGGCCAGCCGCGCACCCTCAAGCTGGTGTTCCTGAACGTCTGGACCAAGACGCCGAAAGGCTGGAAATTCATCGCTTGGCAGTCGACGCCGCAGCCCACGTAACGCCCTTCGCCGGCCGGCGCGAGGACGACCGCCTCCTCACGGGGCGGGGCCGCTACACCGCGGACTGGAATTTTCCGGGGCAGCTCTACGGCTGCTTCCTGCGCGCGGACCGCGCGCACGCGGAGATCCTGTCGCTGAATGTCGATGCCGCGCTTCGTTCCCCCGGCGTGAAGGGGATCCTCGCCGGCGAGGACACGGCGCACTGCAAGACGCCGCCGCCGCAGGTGACGGTTCCCGGCCGCGGCGGCGAGGCGCTCAAGGTCCCGCACCGCGACGTGCTCGCGCGCGGCAAGGTGCGCTTCGTCGGCGAGACGGTCGCGCTGGTGGTCGCCGAGACGGCCGAGGCGGCGCAGGATGCGGTCGAGCTGATCGAGATCGAGTACCGCGACCTGGACGCGGTGCCCGACGGCGCGGCGGCGCTCGAGCCCGGCGCGCCGCAGCTGCACGCGGATGTCCCGGGCAACCTGGCGTTCGACTACGTCTACGGCGACGAGGCCGCGACCGCCGCCGCGTTCGCCCGCGCCGCGCACGTCACGCGGCTCACGCTGGACTCGACGCGCGTGTCGGGCAACCCGATGGAGCCGAAAGCCTGCGTCGCCACCTACGACCCGGCGAGCGAGAGCTACGACGTCTACGCGAGCTCGCAGGGCATGTCGATGATGCTGCCGAACTTCGCCGCGATCCTCGGCATCAGCGGCGCCAAGGTGCGGCTGCATGCGCTCGACGTCGGCGGCGGCTTCGGCATCCGCTCGCAGGCGTATCCGGAGTACATCGCGGTGATGCTCGCGGCGAAGAAGCTCGGCAGGCCGGTGAAGTGGGTCGGCTCGCGCTTCGAGACCATCGTGAGCGACCACCACGGCCGCGCCGCCCAGCTCAGCGGCGAGCTCGCTCTCGACCGCGACGGGCGCTTCATCGGCTTGCGCTTCGACTGGATCTGCAACATGGGCGCGTA
>WNFL01399035.1_pt1 | contig 28439 bp, 18 predicted proteins | sample 5400361 | NCBI WGS metagenome assembly WNFL01 (sample SAMN13153351, study PRJNA577476) | soil metagenome | isolation source: 40 cm soil on Douglas fir-dominated hillslope | place: USA:California | collected 2013-09-17
CGAAGCGGTGGATGGCATCAAAGTCGAAGGTATTGCGGGTTTCCCCCAGTTGCGGCCCCAGGCGGTAGGTCCGGTCATAGTAAGCCTGAATTTGGAAATCGGAAGTGTCACTGAGTTCATGGCGCCAGCGCCCCAGGAGATTACCGCCGGATACGTATTGCGTTCCGTCAACGTTCCGCTGTGCGGGCGGAGAATAGTAAGCGATGCTAATCTGCTGTCCGATGTGCCCTTTGTACAGATCACCCTGAAGGGTGAGCGTGTCACGGGCGCTCAGGCGGGAATCGGCGCGAAAACCGGCCTGCCCCAACTGCCAAGCATCGTATCCGTCGCCATCCGAGTGGTATCCCGGCGCTCGCCCAAATCCCATGGCGTAAGCCCGGTAATCGAGATTCTTGCCGTGCCCGCCGCCATAGCGCACTCCTCCCGCACCTTGACCGGAGCTTCCGGCGCTCGCAGTTGCAAGTTCTCCATGAGTATCTTTTGCGTTCTTCGTAATAATGTTGATCACGCCGTTGACGGCATTCGATCCCCAGATCGTGCCCCCGGGTCCCCGAATCACTTCGATCCGCTCGACATCTTCCAGGAGTACATTTTGTACATTCCATTCCACCCCCGCAAACAAGGGAGTGTAGACGCTGCGTCCGTCAATCAGCACCAGCACTGATTTCGAGAAGCTGTTCCCAAATCCGCGTATGCCCACAGCCCACACGTTCGAATTGACCCGGGCTACCTCGACCCCGGGAACAAGCCGAAGCACTTCCGGGATGCTGGTCGCCCCGGACCTGCGAATGTCTTCCTGTGTAAGAACGTAGACCGCTGCCGGGGTTCGCCAAACCTGCTCGGGCTCCTTGGAAGTGGTGGTGACTTCGACATCGCCGAGCTGCTCCAGACTGAGCTGTTTCAGAGGCAAGCCGCGATCTTGCTCACCCTGAAGGCCGTCCGCCCAGCTCCCGCTCACCATGGCTGCGACCACCAACAAGCCCGACATTGCTTCTCGGAGGGTCTTGTATCCGGCGAAATGGAGCGGCTCATTCATCCTTGGAGATCGGCAGGCGCACATGATTACTTTAGTCGAATCTTTAATGCAGGTAGGGTCCGGAATAGGCAACGCGCCCAAACAGGGGAGAGAGAGGAAACCGGGTGTAACATTTCCGGGATACCTTCCATCTTTACACTTTAGCGGTTAAAGCGGGAGATGCAAGGCAGGCCTTGCCGCAGAACCCCATCTATCAACTACGTCCGCAGGTCCAGCAGCCGACGAGGCATTTCTTGTTCGTTATCGGGAAATAAGCCGGCGAAGAGCGGGCGGCACGCCCCAAGACCGGATCTGGGGATGGAATCCCTAGAAACCCTGGGAGCAATATCCAACCCCATTCAGCGCTTGGTTGCTCCACAAGGTTTGCACAGGATACGCGCCTCCGTCGTTTCCGATCATATTGAATGGCGCGCCAGGAGCCTGCAAGCCGTCGCCTACCCACGCGCATTTATCGCCAATCTCCCAGCTCTGGTAATCAAACCACGCGCCATACTGAACCTGGCCAGCTCGCGACTCCGCGCCCGGATCGGTCACCGTCTCTGCGATCTCGTGCCCCAGCACAATCGTTACACCATCCTGATCCCCGGTGGGCGCTGGATTCACGAAGTCCTTCCCGCAGCCGCCGCCGGCGTTGAGCACGTAAGGCATGTTGACGAACACGATGCCCGGGGTCACGCCGGGATAGGATAGCGGCGTCGTGTAATCGTGCCAGGCGCAATACTGGCTCTGATTGAATCCCGCTTCATTGAACTTCTGCGGCGTTGCCACCACAATCTGCGCATTGAGCAGGTCCGTTACATGGAAGTGCTGTGCCGCGCGGCTCGCCTCGCGAGCGAGGTCGATTGGTCCAAGATTGTCGTAAATGGGGGCGGCGTCGTCGGACCAGACGCCCGCCAGCTGCTGCTTTGGGTTTCCGGCGTTAGAATAGGTCCCGTTGCTGTTGGATTGGTAATACTGGGTCGCAATGTTGCCCCAGGAAGTGCCGCCGATGGCGGCGATGAACCGCCTCATGAGCGCGCCCGCGCCGTCAGGATCGCTTGCCGACCCGCCCGTGTGGTCAAACGCTCCGGGTGTCCCCCAGCCCCAGTAAACCAGGAAGATCTTTGGATTTGTTTGTACCGCTCCCCCGAAGTACGCCATGTTCACTGGCATCGGTTGTCCAGCTGCGACGCCCGGCGGACAGACACCGGCGGTCATGCAGATATCGACGGCGGGCGGCGTAATGCCCACTGGCGGCATGGCATGAGGATTGGTCGGGGCGGAGCGGACGCAGCCGTCGCCCGTAACGTCGAATGCCTTGTTGCTCCACAGCGGCTGTACCGCGAACTTGGCGTGGTTGTTCATGGCAACATTGGCCAGGCTCGTCCAGGCGCACTTGTCGCCGTTCTCGCTGCCCTGCACATCATTCCAGCCGTCCTGATCGCTGGCGAAATTGTCCGGATCGGTGACCGCTTCCGCATACTCATGCCCGACCACAATGCTGTAGCCGTCGAAGACTCCGTGACCGAAGTCGTCGCTCACCACATTCACGGAATTCATTCCGCATCCGCCTTGTCCCAGGCCCGGCCAGCTCGCATTCAGGAACGGAATGAACGAGTACTGCAGCCGGTAGGGATTGCCCAGACCGTTCACGCTGCTCGTCTGGGTATGGTAGCCGCAGTAGACCGGCTGGCCCGTTCCAATTGTCGTGGGCGGCGTGAGAATGATATAGGTTGCCAGCGGGTCATATTTGAAATGCGCAGAGGCGCGCATCGCCTCCATCGCCAGTGGATCGTCGGCAAGATTCTCCGCCAGACCCAGCGTGACAATGTTGTCCGGCACAGGCGTGCTGTCAGTCCATACGCCTTTGAGTTGGTTGCGCGGATTGGTCACGTAGTCCGCCCCTGCTACATCCGCGCAACTCGTCGTGCCCACCGGAACGTTGCGGCAGTACTCGTTCTGTATGGCGGCCCAGGAAGTGCCGCCAAGGTTGCTCAGGAATGCGGTAACGTACTTTTGCAGTTGCTGGCTGGTGTACACGCGCCCATTGGCGTCTGCCGTGGTGAACCCGTTAGCCCATGCCGGGCCCCAGAAAATCAGGTACGTCGCCGGCTTGGTCTCCACTCCGATGGCGCCTGGCCCGGCATTGCCGCCATGATAGATGAGGTCGTTGGCCAACGAGCCCGGACTCGGCGTATTGGGCTGGTTTGGCGCCCAAAAGATGTGCTTCGCGTTCGTGGCAGCCCACGCGGGAGAACAGATCAGGACCAGAGTACAGACAAAGGCCAGGAGCAGCAGGCCAAGAGCGGACAGGCGTTGGAAAACCTTCTGAATGGTCATCGTTTGTCTCCCCAACTGTTGCTGCGGTTCATTCGCGCGAGCGAGAGTCGTGCTGCTGTCACCCAACGATTTGCTGTCAACGATCGGGTGCGCTGCCTCTTTAATAGGCAGGCGGATGCTAATTGAGGTGAAAGACCATGGTCCATACGGTGGGATTGGTATGTCGGGTCGGGTAAATCCTGTAGTCCGGATCTTGTTCTGCGAGGCCCGTCGGTTGCGCAACCAGCGTTTGGGCGACACCGCGCTTCAGCGCTTCGGTCAAGAGGTCCCTAGAACTCCGGGATTCAGCCCCCTGCGCTCCAAGCTCCTGTGGCGCGGACACTCTTGTCCGCGGGGTCCTGCATGAGGAATCAAAGGTTCGAGAATCCCAAGTCTGAGAACCCGATCCAACCAACCATCGGGGGGCTTTCGCCCCAAACCACCTTCATAGAATCTTCAGACATTGAGTTGATACTCACGCGTGTGGCGATCTGATGCTTCTCCAGTGCAATGAATCATTGCATCCAGCAAGGGACATCTTGAAACTGGCAGGAAGTCAACGCTCCTATCACGGGTTCGAGCGGTTCGACTGTTTCCACACGGCGGCCATTCTCGCTTCGCTTTATGCAGTCTTTATGTGCGCGGTACCGGCGGTTACCTGTGCGCAAGTCGCCGGAGGCAGCATAACTGGAACCGCCCGAGGAGACTCCGGCTCCGCAATGCCGGGAGTTCGGATCTCTATAAAAGATGTGACCACCGGCCAGGTCAGGACAGTGCTCACCGACACGTCGGGCTCTTACAGCCTGCCCGCGCTACCTGTTGGCAAGTATGAAATGACGGTTTCCGCTCCGGCGTTTGTTTCCCAACTCTGGACGGGCATTACCGTAACAGTCGGAAGTCGGCGGATCCTCGATATTCTAATGCGCGCTGGCAATTCCGAGTCGGTTGTACGCGCGACTGTGCCGGGCGCGCCCTCAAATCAATCGTCCGGTAACGCCGATAATTCCGTCGTGCAGAATACGCCGCTCAATGGACGCGATTGGACCCAGCTTGCCACTTTGCAGGCGGGCGTCACCGGCGTTCAAACCGGAAGCGCCAGCGGCGGTGGAAATACCGAACGCGGCTTTGGAGCGCCAATAAGCATCTCCGGTGCCCGACCCGACCAGAATAGCTATCGCCTGGACGGAATCAGCATCAACGATTATTCCAATGGTGCTCCCGGCAGCGTCCTTGGTGACAATCTCGGAATCGACGCCGTTGAGCAGGTCTCTGTTCTGGGCAGCAATTATCCCGCCGAGTACGGACGAACCTCAGGCGGCGTCATTAACGCCATCACTCGTTCCGGAACCAAAGCGTTCCACGGCGATGTATACGAATTCTTTCGCAATAGCGCACTGGACGCGCGAAACTTTTTCGACGGCAGAATTCCACCTTTCAAACGGAACCAGTTTGGCGGCTCAGCCGGTGGACCGATCCAGAAGGACCGCATGTTCATCTTTGGCGACTACGAAGGCCTGCGCCAGTCACTCGGCGTGACCACGGTAGACACCGTCCCCTCGCCAGCCGCGCGCGCTGGAAACCTTTCCACCGGAAGCGTCACCGTCGATCCCAGTGTGCTGCGCTTCATCAATGCGTTTTACCCGTTGCCGAACGGCCCGCTTCTCGGCGATGGCGATACCGGGATTTTTTCCTTCGCCGGTCAGGAAGTGACGAGCGAAAACTATTTCACTGTCAAAGTCGATCGCAAGTTGTCCGGCAAAGACACGCTGGCGGTCACTTACATGCGCGATAACTCCAAAACGGTTCAGCCCGACAATTTCAACGAGTTGCTTTCCAATACTGTTTCCCGGCGGCAGGTCGTTACTCTCCACGCACAGCACATCTTCAGTGCCGCCTTTCTGAATGCCGCTCGCCTGGGATTTAGTCGCTCCGTTGGCATTACCGGAGGCTTGACCAAGATTTTGAACCCGAACATGCTGGATCCCTCTTTTGCATTTGTGCCCGGAGGCTTGGCCGGTGAAGTGCGTGCGGTGCCGGGCGTAACCAATTTCTCCGGCGCGCCCACGAAGGGGGGAGTTCTCCTCTCCGAAAAGTCCCTTGCCTGGAATTCCTTTCAAGGCGGTGACGATGTCTCTATCTCCCATGGTGTCCACAACATGAAGTTCGGCGTGCTGGTTGAACGCATGCAGGACAACCAGCTCTCCCTTGCTGCCGTGAACGGGCGTTTTCGCTTCGATTCGTTGCTCAATTTTCTGACCAATCGGCCCCTCGTTTTCCAGGGTTCCGCCAGTCCTGATGTGCCGGATGTCGGATTGCGCCAGACGCTGTTCGGCGCCTATGCACAGGATGACGTTCGGCTGAAAAAAGACCTCACAGTGAATCTCGGCTTGCGCTATGAGATGGCAACGGTTCCGACCGAGTCGCAGAATCGCATCTCCAACCTGCGGAACCTTACCGATGCTGTCCCTCACGTAGGCGCGCCGTTTTTCCGAAACTCGACCTTACGGAATTTCGAGCCGCGTGTTGGCTTTGCCTGGAATCCGCGCGGCGGAAGGACTCTGGTACGCGGCGGTTTCGGCATTTTCGATGTGCTGCCGCTGCCTTACGAATTCACATCTTCGTTTCAACTGGCTGTGCCATTCGTGCAATCCATCTTCGCCAATACTCTCCAGCCTGGCATGTTTCCAACCGGCGCCTTTCAACAATTCGGTAATCAAACGAATTTCGGGCTTGCCACCTACGCCGAATTTAATCCCAAACGCAATTACGTGATGCAGTGGAATCTGGGGATCGCCAGGGAGCTGACCTGAATTCACCTTCCGTACCGCGTCGACAACATCGATATGGTCCTCCCCACGCTGACTCCGGCAGGCTACGTGTTTCCCCCGACGGCGACCAGCACTACGCTGAACCCGAATTTTGGCCGCATCAATTCGACCCTCTGGCAGGCCAGTTCCTTTTATCACGCGCTGCAGGCCGATATGGCCAAGCGCGTCAGCCATGGAGTCGAATTGCGCGCTGCCTACACTTGGGGCAAGAGTATTGACACGCTATCGGCAACCGCAGTCGACGACGCCTTTCCTAACGGGTTGTTCAATCAGCTTTTCTTTGATCAGCGCACTACGCGCGGGCCCTCCGATTTCAACGTCGCACAAGCTCTGGTGTTGAGCTTTACCTGGGAACTTCCTAACCCCACCCGGAGTTCCCGAGCCTTGGCTTGGGCTGCTAGCGGTTGGCAATTGGGCGGCATCTACAAAGCAAGTTCTGGCCAGCCTTTCACGCCAACCCTGGGCGGTGATCCTGCGGGCATGAAATTGGATGAGACCAGTGAACTTCCGAACCGCCTGGCAGGGCCGGGCTGCGGCACGCTTACCAATCCGGGAAACCCCAATCACTACATCAAGACGGAGTGTTTGTCTTTCCCCGGTGTGAATAAGTGGGGGAATTTGGGTCGCAACAGCCTGATTGGCCCCGGCGTGTCCAAGTTGGACATTTCCATATTCAAGAACAATCACATTCGGCGCATCTCGGAAAATTTCAACGCGCAGTTCCGGGCGGAATTCTTCAACATTCTCAACCACGCGAACTTCGCCTCGCCGACTAGCAATTCGACGGTTTTCGATCAGAGCGGGAACCCCATCTCAAGTGCTGGACTCATCACCTCCACGCAAACAACTTCTCGTCAGATTCAGTTTGCCCTGAAACTTATCTGGTAGCTCCTAGCTAGGACTTTGGCCTCGGCTGAATTGCAGCCCGTTGCCTTTTAGCCCTTTCTCTCGCATCCTCAGCACCGTATCCTTCAGCTATTTTGTGTGGGCGAGTCTGAGGGCAGCCACTTGAAGGCGTGCGTGTACCACTCCAGGGAGGGAAAACCGCGCAAGTTGTTGAATGGTCGGGACGGGCAGATTTGAACTGCCGACCCCTCGCACCCCAAGCGAGTGCTCTACCAGGCTGAGCCACGTCCCGACAGGAAGAAACCTGACGAAAGTCAGGTGGGGTTGACTGGTCAATTCTACACTAGCGGGGGGCGGGGACGGGAACGGGGGCTTCAGCGAGGAAGCCCAGGTAACCTAGGATTTGGGTGGCGGCTTCGCGGCCAGTGCGGACGCAATCGGGGACGCCGATGCCGCGGTAGCCATTGCCGGCCAGGGTTAGGCGGGGGGTTTCCTGGAGGACTTGGCGGATGCGCTCGAGACGATCAAGGTGGCCGACGGAATATTGGGCCATGGAACTGGGCCATTTGTAGACGCGCGAGGCGAGCGGAGCGGCGGTGATGTTTAAGATTTCGTCGAGTTCGCGGCGGACTGTGGCTAGGATTTCGTCGGTGGAGAGGGAGAGGGCGGCTTCATCGCGGGAGCCGCCTAGGAAACAGCGGAGGAGACAGCGGTTTTCGGGGGCGCGGTGGGGGAATTTGTTGTGGACGAAGGTGCAGGCCAGCATGCGCTTGTTTTCCGTGTGTGGAACCAGGAAGCCGAAGCCGGGGGGGAGCGCGGCCGCAACGGTTTCGTCATAAACCAGGCCGACGGTGATGGAGGACCTGTAGCGGATTTCGGCAAGTTCATGGGCCACGGCGGGGGCGGAATGGCGGATGAGTTGGGCGGCGGAGGGGGTGGGCGTCGCCAGGATGACGGCGTCGAAGCTGGAGCCGCCCGTTTCGGTGTTGACGAGCCAGCCATATTCGCGACGCTGAATTTGTTCGACGGGAAGATTTGCGCTCCGGGTTTAGGCGGGCGGCGAGAGCATCGACGAGGCGGCTCATGCCGTCGCGGAGAGAGGAGAAGATGGGACGATTGTTCTGGTTATGGGTCGAGGCCTTGCGGGTTGCAAGCATGGCTCGTCCCAGGCTGCCGTATTTAGCTTCCATGTCGGCGAAACGGGGGAGGACGGCGCGGACGCTGAGTTCATCGGCTTCGCCGCCGTAGACGCCGGAGAGCAGCGGGTCGGCCAGGCGCTCGACCATTTCCCTGCCGTAGTGGCGCTCGACGAGAGCGGCGACGGTTTCATCTTCTCCGTGGGTGGGATTGGTGACGTCGTGTGGGGGATAAAAATATTCGCGGGCCATGCGGATTTTGGTGGAGAGGGAGAAGAGCGGGGAAAGGACTGTGGGGAGAATCTCGGTGGGGACCATGAACATGAGGCCGTCGGGCATGGGGATGAGGCGGTTGTTGACGAGGATGTAGGTTTTGCGGGCGGCGTCGTTGGAGCCAATGATTTCGCTGGCGATGCCGAGTTCGCGGCAGAGGTCGGTGGCCCAGGGTTTCTCGCTGAGGAAGGAATCGGGGCCGGCTTCTATCAGGCAGCCTTCGACACGTTCTGTTTGTAGAACGCCGCCGAGGCGCCGGGAGGCTTCGTAAAGGACGTAGTCGATGTCCGCGCCGGATTGGCGGCGCTGTTCGAGTTCGTAGGCGGCGCTGAGTCCCGCGATGCCGCCGCCGATAATGGCGATGCGTTTCATGATGCGACTGCAAGCTACTGGGATTGTACAGTTTTGACCGAGTATTCCTGGACGAAGCGGGCGAGGTTCTTTACGTTGTCGACCGGAGTTTCGGGCAGGATGCCGTGGCCCAGATTGAAGATGTGGCCGGGGCGCCCCGCTGTAGATTGCAGGATTCTTTCCGCGCTGGCTTTGAGTTCCTTCCAATCCGCGAAAAGTAAAGTGGGGTCGAGATTGCCTTGCACAGCGCCCTGGAAGTCGAGGCTGCGCCAGGCGTCATCGATGGGCATGCGCCAGTCGACGCCGATTACGTCGGCTCCGGTCTCTTTCATGGCGGGGAGCAGCGTGGCGGTGTCGGTGCCGAAGTAGATCACCGGGACTCCTGTTTTCTTCAGCGCTTGTACTAGCTCCGTGGTGTGCGGCAGTACGTAGCGGCGGTAATCTTCGACGCTGAGGCAGCCCACCCAACTGTCGAAGACCTGGATTACGTCGGCACCGGCCCGGACTTGCTCAGCGGAATATTCGGCGGTCACCGTCACCAATTTTTGCAGCAACTCGTCCCAGACGCGCGGCGAGTTGTACATCATCTTCTTGGCGTGCAGGTAATTGCGGGAGCTGCCGCCTTCAATCATGTAGCTGGCAAGAGTAAACGGTGCGCCGCAGAATCCGATGACGGGCAAGCGCGAGCCGAAATGGGCGCAGACCTTGCCGACAGCTTCGGCCACGTAGCCGAGTTCGGCGGCGCGGTGGGTTTGGAGGGCGTTCACGTCGGCTTCGGTGCGCAGGGGCTTTTCGATTTTCGGACCTTCGCCGGCGGCGAAGTGGAAGGGAAGGCCCATGACTTCGAGGGGGAGAAGGAGGTCGGCGAAGATGATGGCGGCGTCCACGCCAAGGGCTTCGGCGGCGGTGATGGTGACCTCGGCGGCGAGTTCGGAATTCTTGCAGATCTCGATGATCGAATGGCTTTTGCGCACGGCGCGGTACTCGGCCATATAGCGGCCAGCTTGGCGCATGAACCAGACTGGGACGGCGTCACAAGGAAGGGCTTTGCAGGCGCGAACGAAGAGGGAGTCAGGTGCGGACATTAGTCTTCAATTTAGCATTTTTGGGGTTGGGCGGCGGGAATCGGGAATACAGCTAGGCATCTTCTGATACAGAAGATGCATTTGACGAGTTTAGTTCATCCGTGACCGCCGACTCTTCGGTGAGAGAATATTTGTATGTCGAGAAATTGCTTCGGCGCCCAAGAGGCTCGGCGGCTAAAAACCGCCGGTCAAGGGATCCTCAATCGCAGCGTTGCGCTACCCGAACATTAGACCTTACCCAGGGGTTGAAGCCCAGTTAGTGTGGCGTCGGACGCACGGCTGAAGGCATGACCTGATACGAAGCCTCGATCTTTAACCTTGGGGGCAAAACCGATCGGTCGAACTGTCTTGATCGCAGCGCTGAAGCGTTGCGCAACCCAAAAGCGTCCAGAAGACGGTCGGGGTTCTTGGAACAACTGCAGATCCCTCCCGTTGGTCGGGATGACAAATCCGCGTGTGGACCAGAGTTTTTCCACAATGTGCAGGCAGCCCAAGAGTATGAGTAAAGGCTCCGTCTCAAGCACAGGGTCGAGGTCCGTGGTTCTCATCCTTTTTTCGCAAAGAACGCGAAAAAAGAATGGGCACCCTCGTCCGTGGCTATGCCAGCGAGGTCAAATGCCGGGGCCAACCCCTACTTCGCGCTTCCTTCTTCGGACTTTTGCGGCTGAGGTAGCGGTTTGCGGGGCAACATTTCCGTCCGGTTCGCCGCGTGGTACACGACCGACGCGATTACTGCCGAGCACTGCATCATGTCGGCTGGCGGGGCGTGGTCGTAGGTGTCCATGTCGGAGTGGTGGGTTACGGTCATGTAGTCGAGGTCGTCCTGGATGAATTGGAATCCGGGGAGGCCGACGGCATCGAAGCTAAGGTGGTCGGTACCGCCTGTGTTGCGGATGGTGATGCTGCCGGTGCCGAGGTCGCGGAACGGGTTGAGCCACTCTTCGAAGATAGGGCGCATCATGTCATTGCCTTGCAGGTAAGCGCCGCGAATTTCTCCGGCGCCGTTGTCCAGGTTGAAGTAGCTGGCGAGTTTGGCGTGCTCAGGCGTGGTCTTCATGGTTGCGGGGTCGGCGAAGTGTTGCTTGACATAGGCTTTGGAGCCGAGCAGCCCCTCTTCTTCGCCGGTCCAGAGGCCGATGCGAACGGTGCGATCCATCTTTAGATTCAGCGCTTGCAGGATGCGCATGACTTCGATCATGACCGCGCTGCCGGCGCCGTTATCGGTGGCTCCGGTGGCTCCGTGCCAGGAATCGAAGTGTCCGCCAATCATGATGACTTCATCTTTCTTCGCGCCACCGGGAATTTCGCCAATGATGTTGAAGGAATCGACATCTTTCTCAGTGGCGGTGGTCTTGAGGTTGATGCGCAGTTTGACGGGCTGGTTCTTGGCGAGGAGCCGGGCGATGCGGTTGTATTGTTCGCGGGTGACGGAGAAGAGCGGGAGCGCGAGCGGATACTTGGTTTGGTGGGAGACGGCTTGCTCGGCGAAGGTGAGGCCGCCCTTGGCGCGTGCGTCCGAGATGAAGGCGGCAACTGCGCCTTCCTGGATGAGGAATTCGTTGAGCTTGGAGCGCGCGTCCCGGATGGCGTCGAAGATCTGGTCGATTTGCTCTTCCGTTAGTGAGCTGAAAAACTGGCGGCGTTTCTGCGGGTCATCGGGAACCTGCAGGTTTTTCATGTCGATCTGCGGCTTCTCGGCGGGCGTGGGGGCCTTGGCCTTTTCCGCCAGATCGGCGTCGGAGTCGCGCTTGAACAGAGGGTCGGTGGCGGGCGGAACGGGATCGGGATCGGATAGGAGAACGACTTTGCCTTGCAGCTTGCCGCGATAGGTGGCGGTGAATTTGTCGAGATCTTCCTGCGCCTTCTTTGGGCTGTAGGAGCGGGCAATGGGTGCCAGGACCGGCTCCCCGATGACAGTTCCAGAAGTGGATCGAGTCCATGCGAGGGGCGTGGCGCGCAGGTGGGAATAGCGCGGCTCGATCATTTCGACGGAATACTCCTGCAACTCCCAACTGCGGCCGAACGGGCCCCAGGGCTCGAGGTGGACGTTGTGCAGGCCATAAGACTTCAGGCGTTCGACGGTCCAATCGGCGGCTTCCTGCGCTTCGGCAGAGCCGGTAAGGCGCGGACCGTAGCGGTCGGAGAGCAAGGAGAGCGTGTCCATAACCTGAGAGTGATCGAAGGCTTCGGTCTTGATGCGCTGGACGACGGAGAGATCGACGCGGTCTTTACTCTGTTGTTGTGCTGGGGTGGCGGGGCTGAGGATGGCGACTACGGCGACGGAGAGAAATCCCCACGCGGCTAGAGTCTGAATTCGTTGCAAGATTTCCTCCAGGATGGTGCTGGTAACGGCGAGGCCATGATTGCGCTTTGCGGATTTTAGCATTCTGCCGGGTCATACAGCGCTGGGTTGCAGCCTCCTGCCACGATGAACAGCAACTTCGGATCCCTCGGCGAGGAAGGCCGATGTTGGCAAACTCCTGAGGGCTGCGCCAAGATCCCGACCATAGAACTTCGTCAAATCGCCTTCCAACTTGGCATCTCTACCGTTCCAGACACGCCAGGAGGGATGCGCAACGCGGTACTCCATGCTGCCGCCTTTGGGTTGCGCGGCGTAGCCCCAGTAGTGCTCGGTGATGAATTGTTCCTCCGAGCCCTCTGTGGGGAGGGCGGGGTTCCCATCTGTAGTTAGGCTTATACGATTCCAACCCGCTTGGAAGCGCCATGCGTACTCGCGCCATTCATACTCAATGGAAAAGCCCGACTCGGCCCTGGCCTCGATCCGGTGCCGCATGGGCAGGGACACGTAGCGCTCGTTGTAGAGCGTACGTGCCATAGCGGCGATGGCCCAGCGGGGGACGATCTCCTTGATGAAGACGACGCCTCGGCGAATCTCGCCGCCTTCGATACGCCGAACATAGAAGCGCAGGTTCACCTCGTCGAAATTGCGGTGAAAGGGAAATGAAAGCCCGAACACCTTCGTATTTAGAAAACGGAACCCGACTAAGCTAGCAAAGACTTTTCCGTTCCATCGATCCAGCTCCGTCCCCGAGGGGACGAACGGAAGCAGGAGATTGGGATCGACCTCGTAGTTGAGCATTGCGAGCGTGCGCCACTCGGCGGTCAGAAAGACGTTCTGCGAACTCATAGCCTTAGGATGGCTGCAAAGGGACTATGGCGCAAGCGGGCGGCGTTCTGCCCAATTGTGTTCCCCTTACGCATGCACTTGGCTTAAGCTTCTGGTTATGCGGAAAGCGCATTTCGCAGGTTGGTTGATCGCCGGTACTGGGCTCCTCAGTGTCCTCACTGCTTGCGGTGGCAGTACTGCGACGACAACACCGCCGCCCCCACCGCCGCCAAACAGCGTCACGCTGACCCCGGTAGTTTCCGGGTTGGCTAGCCCGGTTGATCTGGAGGCAACGGACGACAGCACGGGGCGGTTGTTTGTGGTCGAACAGGCGGGGACGATTCGCATTTTGCAGGGCGGAGCGATCCTGCCGACGGCGTTCCTCGACATTCGCGCTCGGGTTAACTTCAGCGGGGAGATGGGCCTGCTCGGCGTGGCCTTTCATCCGGGGTTCGCGCAGAACGGCCGCTTGTATGTGAATTATGTCCGCATCATCGGCAGCGGCGCACAGCAGCAAAAGCAGAGCGTGATCGCTGAATATCAGGTTTCCGCTGGGGATCCGAATCAGGCCGATCCGGCGAGCGAGCGAATTCTTCTGGTTGTGAACCAGCCCTTCGACAATCACAAAGCGGGGCAATTGGCATTTGGCCCGGACACGTTTCTTTACTTCGGGCTGGGCGACGGGGGCAGCGGAGGCGATCCCATGGGAAATGGCCAGAATCTGCAAACGCATCTGGGCAAGATGCTGCGCATTGATGTGGACCATGCGACCGGGGGACTGCCATACGCGATTCCGGCGGACAATCCGTTTCGTTTCTCTTTTGATACAACGACGGGAAAGCTGTTCGTCGGCGACGTGGGGCAGAACTTGTACGAGGAAGTCGATATCCTGCAAAAAGGCGGCAACTACGGCTGGAACGTGATGGAAGGCCTGCACTGCTACAACCCCGCTACGGGCTGCAATATGACGGGCCTGATGTTGCCGATTGCGGAGTACAGCCATACGGAGGGAAATGCGGTGATTGGCGGCTATGTCTATCACGGCACCGGGATTCCGGCGCTGGCAGGGAGCTATGTCTTCGGCGACTTCGGGGCGGGAAAGATTTGGCGATTGACGCTGGACAATTCCGGCGTTTGGCAGCGTGTGTTGTTACTGAGCGGCGGTCCGAACATGAGTTCGTTTGGGCGGGATGCGGCGGGTGAACTCTACCTGGTGAACTACGGCGGCGGAGCGATCTTGAAGGTTACACCCTAGGACTCGGCGTTCCGGCTCAGCCCAAATCGGCGTCGTCCAGGAGCTCGCGGATTTTGTGCGCCAGAGCGTCGAGGAGAAAGGGTTTCTGCAGAACAGGGGTTGTTCCATTGTCGGCACTTGGAATCGCGGGCTCCGCATAGCCCGACATGAACAGCACTTTCATGCGAGGATGCAACTCCTGCAGACGGCGTGCCAAGTCCCGGCCCCCGACATTGGGCATCATGACATCGGTCAACAGAAGCTCGATGGGCTGCTTGTGCCCGCCGGCAATCCGCAGTGCGTCCTCGCCGTCCATGGCGAACAGAACGGTATAGCCTTTGCGCTGCAGGAATTCCCGGACCATGTCGCGGATACCGTCCTGGTCCTCCGCCAGAAGGATGGTCTCGGTCCCGTACGGAGCGGCTTCGAGTATGTGTTTTGCTTCTGGCACATGCGCCGGCGACTGGGAAGTGCCCACCTGCGGGAGATAGATTTCAAAGGTCGAGCCCTTGCCGGGCGTACTGCGAACACGGATCGCGCCTTCCATCTGGTTGACCACGCCGTAGACGGTGGCCAGGCCCAGACCAGTACCCTTGCCGGGTTCCTTGGTGGTGAAGAACGGCTCAAAGATTCGCGATTGCGTTTGCGGATCCATGCCGATGCCGTTGTCGTGGACGGCGAGCAGGACATAGTCGCCCGCAGCCACGCCATCGCGGGTTTGAAAATCGCCTTCGCTGACGGTGACGTTCCTGGTTTCCAGGGTCAGCCGTCCGCCCTGCGGCATGGCGTCGCGCGCGTTGACGGCAAGATTCAAAATCACCTGCTCGATCTGTCCCGGATCTGCCTTCACGCGGCCGAGGGACGCGGCTTGCAGGACGGACAATTCAATGTTGTTGCCGAGCAGGCGGTCCAGCATTTTCGTGACTTCGACCACCAGCGCGTTCAAGTCCAGGATTTTGACGTGGAGGATTTGCTTGCGGCTGAAGGCGAGGAGCTGCCGGGTCAAGGCGGCGGCTCGAGCGACGGCGCGCCCAATCTCGACGACATCCTCATGCGCTGAGTCCGCCGGCGCCAGCCGCTCGCGAAGGCGCTCATTGTGCGCCTGGATGAGCATGAGGAGATTGTTGAAGTCGTGGGCGACCCCCCCTGCGAGTTTGCCGACCGCTTCCATTTTTTGCGAGTGACGAAGTTCCTCTTCGAGACGCTTGTGCGCGGTGATTTCGTAGAGGACGCCCTGCATTTGCAGTCCGTGATCTTCGGTTTCCTGCAGCATAACGGCCTCGTCGCGGAACCATAGAACCCTTCCGTCGCGGGCGAACATGCGGTACTCGGCATGAAAGAGTTCGTGGGTATCCTGGAAGCGCTTCTCGGCGGCCAGAGCGATTTCGCGATCCTCGACGTGGATGCAATTCATCCAGCTCATGGGATCGGCCAGCCACTCTTGCGGGGAGTATCCCAGCATGGTCTCGATTTGGGGGCTGACAAAGTGCCAGGGGCCATCGGCGCCAAGTTCGGCCACGTAGGTGATGGCGGGGAGACGCTCGACCAGCGTGCGATAGCGGTCTTCCACAAGGCGGAGTTGGGTCTGGGCCCGATCGTGTTCGATGGCGATGCCCGCCAAGTGAGTGGCATGGGCGATGAGTTGCAGATGTTGTTCATCCGGAACGCGTGGTTCGCGGTAATAGATGGCAAAGGTTCCGGCAACCGCACCGTCCGGAACCATGATCGGCGTCGACCAGCAAGCCCGCAGGCCGTGCTGCAGGGCCAGGTGGCGATATTCCGACCACAATGGGTCGGTGGCGATGTCGGAAACCGCGACTAGCTCTTTTCGGTAAACGGCCGTTCCACAAGAGCCCACGCTGGGTCCGGTCCTGGTTCCGCTGATTGCCTGGCAGTATTCCCGCGGCAGGCTGGGCGCGGCTCCGCTCCGCAAGGTGACGCCGTCGGCGTCAAGAAGAAGCACGGAGCACAGCAGACCAGGATGCTGCTTCTCGATCCCAGTACACAAGGCTCCCAAGATCTCTGGGAGGGGATTTCGGGACATCACCATCGCCAGGATGGTTTCTGCGAGCTGCGGCCATGGCTGCGCCGAATTTTGCGGTTCCGGCGGCCGTACTTTTCCAACTCCCGTAGACATGACCATCCCCAAAGTGTGGGAGGGTGACGAAAGGACAGTCCGGTGTCGTCGGGTGTCCAGGATCGCCCTCGTGTCTCATTATCTTTAGCTATGAGGGAGCCGACCAAGTTACCGGCGTAACGCTGAGCCGTCGGGTTGGCTGCATTGCAGAGTTAAAGCCGGCTTACATGGGTTGGAAAATCTGGCGGTGCGCGCAGTCTCATGCGAACTCTTCTTCGCTCAAAATCCCTGCTAACAGGGAAAAATATCGGGAATGGATTTCTAAGAACTTCCGGGCTAATTGACAGCCTGAAATTTTGTAGACTGCTGAAAACAAATGGCGGAAGCGTGTGGGGGTCGAACCCACCGGTGACATCGAAGATGCCGCCCACCGGTTTTGAAGACCGGGAAGTTCACCGGAACTTATTCGCTTCCGCGTTGGACGAGTTGCTATTGTACGGTGGCGAAGCGCAATTGCGAATCCGGCCCTAACTGTCCGGATTCCGCAACCGGCTGCACAAACCAGAAACCGGCTCCAAAATGGCCGACAGTATGCGGTTAAGACATAATGGTAGGTGCCGGGAGGACTTCTCATGCGGCGATTTGCCATTGTGCAGGTGGATGTTTTCACAAAGAAGCGGCTTGAAGGCAACGCCCTAGCCGTCGTCACCGACGCAACCGGGCTGAGCGATGCGGAGATGCAGGCACTCGCCAAGGAAACCAACCTCTCGGAAACGACGTTTGTGCTTCCGCGCGACGCGGCGACGGAAAAAGCTTGTGGCGTGCGGGTGCGAATCTTTACCGTTGCCGAGGAATTGCCCTTCGCCGGCCATCCCACGCTGGGGACGGCTTTTGTGGTGCGTGGCGCGAGCGGAGCGCTTGAAACCTCGCTCGAACTCAACGTCGGTACCGTGCCGGTAAGCTTTGAAGACGCTCCCGGCGCGGCGCCGTTTGGCGAAATGCGGCAGCGCGACCCGGAATTCGGCGCGCGTCATGACGCCGAGACGATCGCGCGCATCACCGGACTGCCTCTGCAAGACATCGACACTCGTGTGCCCATTGAAACCGTATCCACCGGACTCACGTTCACCATCGTTCCCATCAAGACGCTGGCGGCGCTGCAAAATTTGCGGGTCGACTTGCACGCGGGCAGCGAATATCTGCAAAAAACCAACGGGAAGTTCTTTTATTTTGTTTCGCGGGAAACCCTGAACCCGGCGGCACGTCTGCACGCGCGCATGCTCTTCTACAACGGCGAAGATCCCGCCACCGGTTCAGCCGCGGGATGTACAGCCGCATGGATGACGGCGCATGGCATTGCCGCGCCCAACGAGCGCGTCCTCATCGAGCAAGGCCTGGAAATGAAACGGCCCAGCGAGATCTTCGTGCGTGCCGGTCGCGACGCTGGCCTAGTCGGCAACGTGCGCGTCGGTGGAAATTGTGTGGAAGTGATGCGCGGAGAAATCACCCTCTAGCGCCCTGCAAATGCACATGCAGGGCAGGCGCCTTGCCTGCCTACAGTGGAAAACTTTCTTGCCCGGAACGCTTCTGACACTTTAGTGGAACGTATTTTTCGCGCTGCTCACGGCATTCGCGGCCATCACACGATCGTGTATGGCACTGAAGTTGCATTAACTGCGCCGCTACTTTACACGCTGTTCGCTGCCGTTTACGATTCTCGCCACGCTGAGTCGAAGAAAGAAAATCTCATCGCCGGGGAAACCATGAAGCCAAAACGAACCATCCTTTGCGCCGACAGCAATGAACAAGCGCTCTCCATTCGCAAGATTCTCCTGGAAACACGCGGCTACCGCGTGGTTTGCTGCGGGCGCGCGGATCAGGCGCTGGAGCACCTGCGCGGCGGCAATGTCGATTTGGTGATTGCGGATTTGATTCTTCCCGATCTCGACGGACCCAGGCTGATCGAGGCAGTCAAGGCTGCCTCGCCGCGGACGCCGGCGATCTTGCTCTCCACCCGGGTCAGGATTTTCGAATACGAAACAAAAGCGGATGTTTTCCTGTCCAAAAATTCGCAGTCGACCTCCGAACTGCTGGGCCACGTGAAGACGCTGCTCGTGCGCCGCCGCGGTCCCAAGCGGACGGTGACGCCTCCGCTGGTGCCGGGCTCGCACCTTGTTCCCGTCACTGCCAACGCCTAAGCTAACTCTCTGACCACGTTGACGATTGGCGTTTTTGGAAGGGGCACGGCTTCAACCGTGCCGTCAAAGCCGCACAAAATCAGGGGCTTTAGCATCGCTTAAAAAACCAGCGGGATCGTGTAAGATCGTTCCTTCACGAATGCCCGCCTTCATCCAAGCCGAAAATCTGACCAAAACCTACCGCGTCGGCAAGGTGGAGGTGCCCGCCCTGCGCGGCGTCTCGTTTGAGGTGCAGCGCGGCGACTTCGTCACCATCGTCGGCCCTTCCGGCAGCGGCAAGTCCACGTTGTTTTACCTGCTCGGCGGCCTCACTCACGCCACCAGCGGGCGTCTCGTGATCGACGGCGCAGACCTTTCGCAACTCTCCGATTCCGAGCGCACGCGCCTGCGCCGGGAAAAAATCGGCTTCGTTTTCCAGAAATTTAACTTGCTCCCCACGCTCGATGCCCGCTCCAACATCGATATGGCACAGGAAATTTCCGGCCGCCGCGCCGAAGCCGCCCATTTCGAAAAGGTGTGCAGCCTCCTGGGTCTCGACAAGCGCATGGATCACAAGCCTTCGGAAATGTCCGGCGGCGAGCAGCAGCGCGTAGCTTTGGCGCGCGCCCTCATCAATCGCCCGGCCCTGGTGCTGGCCGACGAGCCCACGGGAAATCTCGACTCCAAAAACTCCGTGGCCGTCCTGCAGATGCTGCGCCAGGCCAACGCAGAGTTCGGCCAGACCGTGATGATGATCACCCACAACCCCGAGGCCGCAGCCTACGGAAACCGCATCATTCATATGCGCGACGGCGAGATCGTAGCGCCCGAGCTCGATCCCCAGTGGGTCGGGCACCGCTAAGCCCATGTAACGCTGGCACGTGTTTGCCCGTAACATTGCCGCTGCGCAGGGCCTTGGATATAATGAACAGGTCGTCTGAGCGGGAGTAACTCAGCGGTAGAGTGCGACCTTGCCAAGGTCGAAGTCGCGGGTTCAAATCCCGTCTCCCGCTCCATTTCCCTTCCTTCGGGCCGAATTTCCTTCCCTGTCCGAACCTTAGCTTGGTGGCTCAAGTTCACGATTGAGTGGACATCTTTACCCTGGGGCTTGTACCCGGAGGGCTCGACCGCGGCTCGATCCGAGACCAGAAGCTTTTCCGGCTGTTATAATCCGATGTCAGGGCGCGGTACCCAAGTGGTAAGGGAGAGGTCTGCAAAACCTTTATGCGTCGGTTCGATCCCGACCCGCGCCTCCAGCCTTCTAATCTCTCTTTAAATCTCTACAACACAAAATCTCTTAAGCCATCAACTCTCTTTCTCTTTAGCCCATGAAGGTTAGTTTTGGGGTGGTGAAGTTTCCGATGTTGGGGAAGACGGAGGCCATATCGGCGTCGGCTACGCCGAACCAGGAGGCTAGGGTGGCGCCGTATTGGTCGAGGGAAGTGGTGGGGATCCAGCGGCCCTGGTTGGTGGCATCGTCGGGTCCGCCCAGGGCTAGGGTGGGGAATGTGCCGTAGAGGTCGCCGCCCTGGACGGCTCCGCCGAGGATGATGTGATGGCTGCCCCAGGCGTGATCCGTTCCCGATGTGGAATCCGGCTGCAGAGCGCGGCCGAAGTCCGACAGGGTGAACGCGGTGACCTGCTGCTGCACGCCCAGCTCGATCGTCGCCTGGTAGAACGCGTTCAGCGATGTGGAGAGATCCGCGTAGAGCGAATTGTGGGCATTGAGCTGGTCGCTATGCGTGTCATAGCCGCCGGTTTGCACAAAAAACACCTGGCGGCCGAGGCCGAGCGCCTGGCGCACCTGGATGATTCTGGCGACCTGCAGCAACTGGGCCGCCAGGTAGCTGTTCTGCGGAAACGCGGTCTTGATTCCCGTTGCGCCGGCAAAGGCGTCGGAGAGCGCCTTCGTATCCGCGAACGCATTCTGCATGGTGCCGTTCGCGGTCTGTACCAGGGACAGGCCGGAATCGAAGGTCAGCATTTGCTGCATGGCGTTGTAACGGCCCAGGTCGGCGGCGTTGTTCAGGTTGAAGCCATCCAGCGCGGTCACATTTCCCGGGGGAACAATCGCGGGGCGGGCACTCTGTCCGCCCACAAAAACGTTGGCGCCGTCCAGCGAAACGGTGGCCGGCAACAAGGCGGACGCATTCAGCGCCTGCACGCTGGGCACTTCGACCACGCGCCCGCCCCATCCGACTTCGGCCAGCCCGCCGGAAAATTGGGCGCTCTGCATTTGCAGTTGCTGATCGAGATGGGAAAGCAAATTGTCAGGCAGTGCGGCGCTGCCGTTTTGCACCTGCTGCTTGGTCACGGGACCGATCAACGTGCCGACGTTGGCGAGAACAGCAAGGTGCTTTTGATTGAAGAGCTGCCGCAGTTCCGGAAACTTGGCATGGAATCCATAGGGCGTGCTCGCGCTCGGCGGCTGGATCTGCAGCAAAGAGCTTTGCGCCAGCGCCAAACCCGCACGAGCCTTGCTGTAGGCCGAATAGCCAGCGCTATCGAGGGGCACGATCATGTTGTTGCCATCATTGCCGCCGTTCAGGAACACGCAGACCAGGGCCTTGTAGTCGGATACCGTCTGGGCGTAGGCGTTCATCACACCGAAACGGCTGAAACTCGCGGCTGCACCGACCGCCATTCCGCAACATCCCAGTCTCAAGAAATCTCTGCGATTGATTGGCGCCATGCGCTTTCTCCTTTGCGTCCTGACCGGGGGGTTAATGTCCCCGTGTTTTATTACTCTGTCCTACCGAATGCCCATTGATGAAACCAGTTATTAATGCTGCACTGAGTACGCTTGCGAGGACGCCACCAGGTAAATCGCTGTCTTGGCGCGGCCATTCAGATCCTTTGGGTCCAAAATGTTTAACGCAGTGACGATCGATTGCCTGAGCTGATCGGGCATCGCTCCGTGCATCATGGCCGTGTTCAGGGCATCCAGCAGTTTCGTGTTGTCGGAGGCCAGCGTGACCCACGGCGTGTAGTCAATCTTCGTCGATCCCGGCGAATTCCAGAACACGATGCCATTCACGGCATTGGCCCGCTCCAGCGCGGTCGGGGTGGTGTAGATTTTCATCTCGGGAGCGAGCAAGTTGTTGCTCACAAGCTGGTAGTTGGGAGGATAGTAGTTGAATACCGAAGGCGAGTTGTAGAGATCTTCCTTCATGTTGGCGGAGTAATAGTTCAAGTTGTTGCCGTCGGTGGTGGCATTCAGAGCGCGCAACAATCCGGTGATAAACAAAATCGGCTCTTTCAGCTTTCCGTCGCTCTGTGCGAGCTGCGTTGGGTCATCTCCCCGCCTCGCTTCCGGATCCAACAAAATCGTCTTGATCACCGTCTTCAAGTCGCCGTGCTGGCCAGAACCGTTGTCGGCAAAAGCGGCTGAGCAGCGCGTCATGTAGGCCGGACTTGGGTTGCTCATGACCAGTTGCTCAATCAGCCGCTGACACATGAACGGTCCCACGTTCTGGTCGTTCACGATGTTCAACAACGCAGCGTCCAGATCCGCAGCCGCTGTTTGCCCGCCCGGAAGAGTTACTCCGTCGAGCAGAGCCTTCGGGTTCTGGTCGTGGTTGGAATCGTTCGATTCCATTGGTCCAGTCCAGTTTTGCGGATTGTGGATTTGTTTCGTCTTCCCCGGCGCTGTTGGGTAAGTCCAGCCGGTGAAGACGGCAGCCAAGTTCTGAATCGTGTCCTGGGTATAAGTAGGGATCAAATTCCCCGAGGCATCGGTTTGGGTCGAGCCATCCGCATTCAGCCGGTTCAGGCCGATGGAGAACAACTGCATGATCTCGCGCGCGTAGTTTTCGTTAGGAAGCGTTCCATTATTGGGATTCGCTTTGTCGTTGTTGACCATGTCCAGGTAGTGCCCCATGGACGGGCTCAGGGTCACATCCTTCAGCAGCGTCGAGTAGTTGGCAAAAGCGTCCTGATGCAACATGCGCACGTAGGGAGGAAATCCGTGGGAATCGACTTTGTGGTTTGAGATCACCATGATCTCGCCCAGCGCGAACGCGACCCGCTGGCGAAGCTGATCCTGGCCCGTCATCGCATTCACGAAGAACCGCCTCTGCATCACGTCGATGCCGTCATTCGTAGCCAAGTCCGGCCAGGCGGAAACAGGAGCGGTGAATTGCTGATCGAGATAGGCGCTAAAACCAAGGTCCTTCACCAGGGCCACGCTCGAAATGGTCGGGCCCCAACTTGCTTGTTCCAAAAACCGTGATGCGGCGGCATCGGAAACCAGCGGATTCGAGTTGAAGATTGTCGTCAGGGAATCAGCCTTGAAGGTCGGGTCGGCGGCGCTTACCGCCTCGATGGTGACCGTCGGAGGCGTCGGAAGCACTGCCGGCGCCGTATAGAGACCACCGGCGCTGATCGTACCGCTGCTCGCGCTTCCGCCAGCCACGCCGTTCACGGTCCAGGTCACAGCCGTGTTCGAGGTCCCGCTCACCGTCGCCGTAAACTGCTGCGTCTGCGCCAGATTCACAGTTACGTTCAAAGGCGAAACGGCGATCACGATGGGAAGACGCTGCAGAATGATGTCGACGCTGCCCTGCTTGGTTGTATCTATGGCGCTTTGCGCGGTAATGGCAATGGTCGGAGGCGAGGGAATCGGCTGTGGCGCTGTATATAAGCCGGTGGCGCTGATGGTTCCAAAAACCGAGTTGCCGCCCGGGCGCCCATCGACGAACCAATTGACGCTATGGTTCGCTGTGCCGGTCACAACTGCCGTAAATTGTAGCGTGGTTCCCGCCGTTACTTTCACGTTGGCAGGCGTTACCACGATGAAGATCCCGGTCTTGGGCATGACCACAACCGCGGAACTCGCCGCCGCCTTGGCATCCGCCATGCTCGTCGCGGTTACGGTCACGCTGGCTGGGCTGGGCAGGGTTGCCGGGGCCGTGTACAGGCCCGCGCCATTAACTCTTCCTACAGTGGAATTCCCTCCGGCAATGCCATTCACCGACCAAGTCAGCGCCGTGTTCGTCGTTCCTGTCACCGTCGCCGTGAATTGCTGGGTAGCCTGCACGATCACGTTTACACTCGCCGGTGTGACCTTCACGCTGACGCCCGGTTTTGCAAGGGGCTTCGAAGGATCCAGATTGCAACCCGCCAGTCCTACGGTCACAGCAGCAATACACAGGAATGGTGCCCAGCGAGTCTTCATTCTGATTCCCTCCCAGCCGGTTGTTCAACCTACCCGATGGTTCAACCTACCCGATGTTCAACCTACCGATGGTTCAACCTACCCGACGGTTCAGCCTGTCGATGGTTCAGCCCCATGGTTCACTCTTCCCGATGATTCAATCTTTGCAACTGTGCAATCTTCGCAAAGGTGGGCGAGCCGCAAGTGTTGCTCGACTGTAGTTCTCAAAACTTGAGTCCGGCCAGATTCCAGTAGTTCATCGCAGCAACAAAAGGGTACAGCTCGTTAACTTAAGATCGGTACACCTCCTCCGCGTGCATCTGGCGAGCTGATGCGGGCTACATTCCTACGGCACCTTAACCTGAACACCTTAGAAAATGTTGGGGCTGACTTTCGTGAGTTGAGCGCTATCGAGCGCATCTCGCCGTTGCCGCGCAAAACTTCAATAAAGACCGCGAAAAGTTGGGGTTTCGTCGTGCGGGAGGTTCCCTTGCAATTCATAGCTTGATGAAGGAAACGGATTTCTCAAGAAACGCAGGCCGAGTTATCCAGTGTTGCGCTAAGTCGAGGGGTATGATGCGAAAGCTTTCTAGTTACCAAAGACCACGGACTTACGGAAGTTCAAGAACAGCCAATTACGCGGGTAACTTGCCGCTCCACACCAATGGGCTAGGATTTGATCATGAGTTACCTAGCCCTCTTATTCTGCCAAGATGAGAAGACCGCGCGCACGGTTACGCAGGTCCTCAACGAACTCGATTTCCAGGTGGAGCCGTGTTCCGAGACCTTTGCCGCGGTCAAGAAATTGACCACGCAGGCCTTTGAATCCGTGGTGGTGGATTGCGAAAATGAGGAAAACGCAAGCCTGCTGCTAAAAGCGGCGCGCAACTCCGTGGCCAACCAGGCGGCGCTGATGGTCGCGCTGGTAGAAGGGCAAGCCGGGGTCGCAGCCGCGTTCCGCATTGGCGCGAATCTGGTACTCACCAAACCGATCGCGGTTGAGCAGGCTCGCAGCACGCTACGCGTCGCGCGCGGACTTCTGCGCAAGAACGCCGGTTTGGCAAATCCGGCGGCCGCGGCCGCCACAGGCGCAGAGCCCGCCAGCACGCCGGAAACAGCCCCGCTCAACATCCCGGCCAATATCCCGGCGAGCTTCCCAGCCACGACGACGACGCCCGCTGCGAAGCCGGTACCCGCGCCGGTTGCAGCTCCAACGCCCGCGCGCATTCCTGCCGCTGCCATTCCTGCAAGAGCTCCGGCAACAGCTCCGGCAACGTCCCGGCCGGTTCCGCCACCGCTCCCCGCTGCGCCCCGAGCTACTCCCGTTCCGCCGTCGGCCCTGCGAGCAGTCGCGTCCTCGTCCTCCAGCAATTTGGAATCGGAAGCCGAACACCAGCCCGCGCCTGACGCCGCCTCGGCGGGTTTGCTGGAGGCCCTCGACTTCAAGACGTTTGAAGCAGCTCCCGATCGTTCCTTCGGACTCAGCGCTCCGGAGAGTGTTTCCGTTTTGGAAGTGGCGACGGGCGCACATGAAGCGGTTCGCTCCGCCCTCGCCCCGAAACAGGCCCTCTCGTCACAAGAGTTCGGTGGATTTGGAGCCGCCGCCGCTCCGGCGAGGGAATTGGCGAAGCCACCCGCTCCCGCTGTGTCCACGCAGGTAGCCGATCTTTTCGAAGCGCAGGTCGAAGCTCCGGTATTCGGCAAGGCCGCTTCCGCCACTGCGGCGCCGGCAGAGGAGACCGCGCCGTACCGGGCCGAACTCGATTTGGGCGGCAGCCCCGCGGCCAGCCGCAGCAAGTCACCGCTGATTGCAGTCGTTGTTTTGCTCGCATTTGCCGCGGCGCTTTACTTTGGATGGTCGCAGTTCCACAAGCCCGCAGGCGCCACAACGGCAACCGCTGGCCCGCTGCAGCCCCCGTCGCCGGATTTCGGCGCCGCCGACGCGGCAACTTCACCCGCCCCAAGCCACGCGGTACCGGCCGCCACAGCCGCCGACTCAGCCCCGGTGGAAACGGTCAACCGTTTCTCGCGCCAATCGAAAGTAGTAGCGAACCAAGTCGCGGCAAACCAGGTAGCAGCGAATCACGCCGCCACTGACCAGGTCACCACACCGATCACCATTGCGCCGTCGCGCACTGCTCCAGCGCGCCAAGCCCCGATTCAGGTGAAAACAGAGCTGCAACGCTCGCAACCGGCAGCCGCCCAAGATGCTGCCGAAGCGCCGTCCATCGCCAACCTCGGCGCTTCCGCCAAGCCCGACGCACTGAACGCCATCGCGACCGCACTTCCGGCCATGCCTTCCAGGCAGCGCATCTCGCAGGGCGTTTCCGACGGATTATTGATCAAACGCGTGCAGCCCGTCTACCCTCAACAAGCCATACAGATGCACACGCAAGGCATGGTTGCCCTGCAAGCCACTATCGCCAAGGACGGCTCCGTCCGCAACGTCAAGGTCCTAAGCGGCCCCGCCGTACTGGGGCGCGCCGCTACCGAAGCGGTGCGGCAATGGAAGTACAAGCCCTATACGCTGAACGGCGAACCCATCGAAGTGCAGACTGAGATCAACATCAACTTCGTGCCGCCGCGGTAGCTGAGAGGCGCTTTCCGAAAACTTGCTTGCGGTTTTGGATCAGTCTTTGTAGAGGGCTGAAACAGGCAGCCCGGGACTTACCGCCCCTTATCCCGGTTCTGCTTCAGCCAATCCAAGAACATCTGCTCGTTGGACTTGCCATTGAACGAAGTGGCAGATTTCTTCGGCGCAATTCTTGGCGTGGTCTCCGGCGCGTTCCAGCGATTGAGCCATGAAGAGGACCTGAATGCTTTCGCGCGTGGGTTGGCCTTCTGGGTTTTCCACATGGCGAACAAACATCAGGTTGCGCAGGCGGTCGATTTCGGAATCGGCGCGGAGGACGGAGATGGCGCGGTCTAGATCGCGCGCGGAGAAGGCCTGGCGCACGTCGGCGAGCATTTTTTCCAGAATCGAAGCGATGCGGATCAGGTCCTTCACATCCTGCGGTTCGAGGCGGGGGCCGAGAGCGCGGGCGCCGGAGGCGAAAGTGGAGACAAGGTCGCCGATGCGTTCCAGATCGGTCATGAACTTCATGCAACAGAGAAGCTCGCGGCGCTGAGTTTCGAGGCCGCTGCCGAGGGCGTGTGTGAGGCGCTCGTCGAGTTCGCGGTCGAGGGCGTCAAGTTCCTTTTCGCACTCGTCGACAGCGATGAAAAGCGACGGCCCGTTGGAGGCGATGCCGTCGGCGGCGTGGGCGACTGCGGTTCGGGCTACCTCGCAGGCCTGAAGGGTGAGGTCTACGAGGTAGCGATGCTCCGCTTCGGGATCAACACCTGGATTCTCCGCGCGAGCCGCCATAGTCTTTCTTAGCCCTGTTGTGCGTGACCTGCATTCGCGACCTGTTATCCGTAAGCCCAGACTGAATGTCGAATTGGACACACGCCGCTAGGTACAAGTTTAGCGCGTGGACATCAACATTGAATGAAGGAAATGTGAAAGGTGTGTAAAAGTGCTCACTGCGGGAGGGCGGGCTTATTCTCGTTAATTGGTAATTCGTACTTCTTGTTTATTCTCTTTCCAAAATCTCATCGATGGTCAGCTTGCTGTTCTTCTCCACGTTAATGACGCGGCGGAGGGGCTTGTAGCCGGTGGCGGAAATGTCGACTACGTAGTTGCCGGGATTAAGTAGGAACTCGGCCGGGGAAAGGCGGTCGAGGACGCGCTGGTTGACGCTGATTTGCGCGCCTTTGGGCGTAGTGCGGATGGCGACCGAGCCCATGCCGGCCACGCCGTCCTTGCCGCCAAACATCTTCTTGAGCTTGTTGACGGAGCGGATTTCGTCGGTGCTGCCCAATGGCCGCAGGCGGGGTGCAAAGCCAATGTTTTGAGCAGGTTGAACGTCGGCGGTCATGGTTTCGTCGAGGTAGCCGGATTTGCGGACGAGCACGCTGTGCGAGCCCTTTTCGAGCGTGAGCGTGGCCGGAGTGAGCTTGCCGGAGTCGCGTCCGTCGATCCAGACCGAGGCTCCGAGAGGGTCGCTGGAGACGGAAATGGTGGCGGCCAAGGGGATGAGGTGCACGGAGAGCGCGTTTCTGCTGCCGGAGCTGACGGTAAGCACTTTTGTTTCAGCAGTATAGCCAGCCTTGGAGATGGTTAAGTTGTGTTGCCCGGGCGCTAATTGCGAGAGTGTGAATGGGGTAATCCAAGTGGAATCGGCGTGGCCATCGACTTGGATCTGGGCGCCCTGGGGAGAAGAGTCGACGGTCAGCATACCGGGAGCCACCGCCAGGGCAGGCTTCGGGGCGGCCTCTCTTGCCTTCCTTCCTCTGGACTTGGCAACGGGTTCGGACACGGCGATGGGCTCTTCGGCCTGCAAAGCTGTGGCGTCTTCGGCCTGGGAGAAGGCTGGCTCGGGAACTGGGGCGACAGCGGGGGCTTCTGAGGGCGCTTCCGCAGGTTTCGTTGCGGCGGCGGGGAGTGGGGTACCTTCGTCGTCGGAGGTGTGGACGTGGACGTAAAAGGCGATTAACGCGACAACAAGCAGGATGATTGCCAGACCGCCGAGGAGACCATGAATCAGGAGTTTGGACTCGATCTGGGGCAGCTCGAATTTCTTCTTTTCCACGGGCGCGGGGGCGGTGAAAAGGGTGGCTCCGGGAACGGGTGGGGCTTCCGGTATGGACGGCGCGGGCGCGGGTGGCGACGCGAATTGGTCGGGCGCGGGCGATGTCAGGGGCGGCAGCTCGCTGTCGGCGAAACTGCGCGCGGGAGCTGCGGCCTCGGTCATCGCCTCCTGGGCCATCATGG
>WNFL01076437.1_pt1 | contig 28433 bp, 27 predicted proteins | sample 5400361 | NCBI WGS metagenome assembly WNFL01 (sample SAMN13153351, study PRJNA577476) | soil metagenome | isolation source: 40 cm soil on Douglas fir-dominated hillslope | place: USA:California | collected 2013-09-17
CATACGGTCGGTTGCCCGGCGCCGGGCCATGACATCAGGCTCATCGACGAGCAGGGACGCGAACTGCCGCCGGGTTCAACTGGCGAGATCGTCGGACACTCGGAAGGCATCATGACCGGCTATCACAACCAGCCGGCCATGACGGCGGAGGCGCAATGGCTCGACGCCGCCGGCAGGCGTTTCATCCGCACCGGCGACATCGGTCGTTTCGACGAGGATGGATTCCTGGTGCTGATGGATCGCAAGAAGGACATGATCATCTCCGGGGGCTTCAACGTGTATCCGAGCGACCTCGAAGCGGTGCTGCGCGGCCATGCCGACGTGGCGGAAGCCGCTGTCGTCGGCGTGCCGTCCGAGCGCTGGGGCGAAACCCCGGTCGCCTTCGTCGTGCCGAAACGGCCCGACCCGCAACTGCCGAAAGCGCTGCTCGACTGGACCAACAGCCAGCTCGGCAAGACGCAGCGGCTCGCGGCAATCGAACTGGTCGATTCGCTGCCGCGCAGCGCGATCGGCAAAGTGCTCAAGCGCGAGTTGCGCGACGCTTACAAATCCAAAGCCACGGAACTCTCATAGACAATTACTTCGAATTTTGTCTGATTGGGGGAAAAATAGATGACAGGTGACCCGACGGAAGGCTGCATTACGACCGAGCTGCGCGATGCTTACAAAGACAAGGCACTTGCGCTTTAATGATGGTCTCAAGCCAGGCGCCGGACGACCGGGCAGCCGGCCCACAGTCGAGGGTTATCATAGGTTCCTGTAGCAATCGTCGAATCCGCAAGCTGACTCCCCAGAGGTGACGCATGATCGCATTTCAAAATCTCAACGTTAAAGTCGTTATCGGTTTGGTGCTCGGCGTGATCGCCGCGTTGATCGTCGGCGCGGCCTCCTGGAACATGGGCGAACCGCGCTGGCTCAACTGCCTGGTCAGCCTGTTCGGCGCGCTGCTCGGCTGGTGGTTCGGCATTCTCGCCTCGCCGGGCGAACAGGGCGAAAGGCGTCCCTTTTCCGAGTTCGGTAAAACCCTGATCGCGTTCGTGGGCGGATTCCTGTTCGCGAAAACCGACAGCGTGTTCGATGTATTCCTGGTGAAGGATGGGGCGCCAGACCAGTTTTTCGTGCAACGCGTGCTGCTGCTTGGCATCGCGTTTTGCCTCGGCGCGCTGTTCACGTTCCTGGGCCGGAAATATGTCGGTTTCGGAAACCGCGGGCAATAGGGACCGGCACCAGATCCGCGATCATTAAATGACGGAAAAAACGGATCCGGCCGAAGGCCGCATCACGACCGAACTGCGCGATGCTTATAAAGAAAAATCTACGTCACTTCTTTAAGCATCTAAATCCTAGATCGAAGTGCGCACCACGAAGGCACGAAGAACACGAAGATACACGAAGAAGAACGAATTGGAATGTGGGCGAATTGCTTTCATTAATGCAGGTGGTCAATGGATGTGCGACCGCTACTACCTCCCATAACAATCTTCTTCGATATTTGCCCTTCTTCGTGCGACTTCGTGACCTTCGTGTCTTCGTGGTGCGCATTTGACTGATTGAAGGAAAGAGTAAATGACGGAAAAAACGGATCCGGCCGAAGGCCGCATCACGACCGAACTGCGCGACGGCCTGTTCCTGATCGGCATCGACCGGCCGGCGAAGCTGAACGGCTTCACGCCGGTCATGCTGCGGGGCATGGCACAGGCTTACACGCGTTACGAACATGAATCCGAAGCGCGCTGCGCGGTGGTGTTCGCCGAAGGCGCGAATTTCACGGCCGGCCTCGATCTGCCGAAAGTCGCACCTTATCTCGGCGGCAACACGTTGCTGGTGGAGGAAGCCGAGATCGATCCCTTCGGGTCGCGCGCACCGTTCCGCACCAAGCCGGTCGTGTTTGCGGTGCACGGTATCTGTTTTACGCTCGGCATCGAGATGATGCTGGCCGCCGACATCGTCGTCGCCGCGGCCGATACGCGCTTTGCGCAAGTCGAGGTCAAGCGCGGCCTGATGGCGACGGGAGGTGCCACGATCCGCATGGTGGAGCGCGCGGGCTGGGGCAATGCCATGCGCTATCTGCTGACCGGCGACGAGTTCGACGCGCCGACCGCGCTGAGGCTCGGATTCATCCAGGAAATCGTCGAGCCCGGACGCCAGCGCGAACGTGCGATCGAACTGGCGAAGAGCATTGCCGGCCAGGCGCCATTGGCGGTGGCGGCGACCATCGAAAATGCGCGCATCGCTCTCGGCGAAGGACCCGCTGTCGCCTCGGCACGGTTCGGCGCGACCCAGACGCGATTGCTGGCGTCGGAAGATTTCCAGGACGGCTTGCGCAGCTTCAAGGAAAAGCGCGCGCCGAAATTTCGTGGCAAGTGAAGCGAAGAGATGCCTCGTTCCAGAGCAACTGAAAATCTCATCACGAAGACACGAAGATCACGAAGAAACACGAAGAAGGACAAATAACTAATTGGATGTTGATTTGCAGAGTTGTAGGTCTCGTGGGTCGCGACTAACATCAGAATAATCGACAGTCTTCAACACCATCTGGCAATTCCATACCCCATTCCGGCGCTCTCGCATTTCTTCGTGTTTCTTCGTGATCTTCGTGTCTTCGTGATGAGAATTAAATCGCCGTGAGATCTAGACAGGGAGGTACACGTTGTCCGGATTTGTAATGACCGCGGTGTTGTTCGCGGCGCTGATGCACGCATCGTGGAACGCGATCATCAAATCGGGCAGCGATACCTTCCTCGACACCTTGCTGGTCGGGTCCGGCGCCGCGCTGGTCGCCGCGGCGACGCTGCCGTTCCTGCCGCTGCCGGCAATCGAAAGCTGGCCGTATCTGGCGATCTCCGTGATCCTCGAGCTCGCTTACTACTCACTGGTCGCCGCGGCTTATCGGACCGGGGACCTGAGCTACGTATATCCGATCATGCGCGGCAGTGCGCCGCTGCTGACTGCACTGGTTGCCGGTTTCTTCGTCGCTGAACATCTCACCCGCGGCGGCTGGGCCGGTGTCGTGCTCATCAGCGCCGGCATCCTGCTGCTCGCCGCGAGCCAGTGGCGGGTCGGCCGATTGCATGCTGCGTCGACGTGGTTCGCTCTGGCCAACGCGGTCGTGATTTCCACCTATACGCTGATCGACGGATTAGGCGCGCGCCTGTCGGGCGATTCATTCAGTTACGTGGGCTGGTTGACGGCGCTTACCGGTGTCGCGCTGGCGGCCTTCCTGTTCCTGCGGCGTCGTGAGGCGGCGATGCGGCGGCTGCAGGCGCGCTGGCGCATCTGCCTGGTCGGGGGCCTCTGCACCTGGGCTTCGTATGCCATTGCGCTGTGGGCCATGACCCGTGCGCCGGTGGCGCTGGTGGCGGCGCTGCGCGAAACATCGGTGATCTTCGGCACGGTTCTCGCGGCAGTCGTGCTGAAAGAGAAATTCAGCAACGTACGCTACGCCGCCGCTTTCCTCGTCTGCGCCGGCGCCGTGGCGCTTAAGGTTTTCTGAAACACTCCAGGTCAAAACACTCACCGCAAAGGACGCGAAGGACGCAAAGGAAAAAACAAGAACAAGGAAAAAGCATATTTAGCAGGGTGACCGTTCATGAACCTGCGCCGCCAATGAATGCCGCGGTGGCTCGCCAGCCCTTGAATACCCAACACGCGTCCGTTGCCCGCTCTTGTCTTTCCTTCGCGTCCCTTCGCGTCCTTTGCGTTGAACGCTCTTCCGGTCTCAGGGGAGAGAGTTGTCTTTTGCGAGGCGGATGCCGGTCATCTGCCACCGGGCGGTGGCGGGGAAGAAATTGCGATAAGTCGCCCGGCTGTGGCCGGCGGGGGTCAGACAGGAACTGCCGCGCAGCACGTACTGGTTGGCCATGAACTTGCCGTTGTATTCGCCGATCGCGCCTTCGGGCCAGAGGTAGCCGGGGTAGGACGCATAGCTCGACTGCGTCCATTGCCACGACTCGCCGAACATCTGTTGCAGGCCTGCCGCGCTCCTTACCGGTCGCGGACGCAGGCGATCATTATGGTCCGCATCCTGCGTCAAGTTGACCGCGCCCGCAGCGTGCTCCCATTCCGCTTCGCTCGGCAGGCGCGCGCCAGCCCAGCGCGCATAGGCATCCGCTTCGAAGTAGGAGATGTGCACGGCCGGAGCGACGGGATCGAGCGCCCGCTTGCCGCCGAGCGTGAATTCGTCCCAGCGTTCACTCCCGCGCTCCCAGTAGATCGGATGCCCGATCCTGTTGGCCTGGATCCAGTCCCAGCCTTCGGAGAGCCACAGGCGCGGATCGTGGTAACCGCTGTCCGCAATGAAATCGAGGTATTCGCCGTTGGTCACCAGGCGCGATGCCAGGGAATAGGAATTCAGATATTGCTTGTGGCGCGGGGTTTCGTTGTCGAAACGGAATCCTTCGCCGCCGTGCCCGATTTCGACGAGGCCGCTGTCGAACGCATGCCATTCGATTCCGGTGGCGTCGGGGGATTCCTCCTCCTCTTCCTCCCGATAGGCCGGTTTCAGCGGATTCAGCGACAGCAGGTGCTTGACGTCGGTCAAAATCAGTTCCTGGTGTTGCTGCTCGTGGTGCAAACCCAGGTCGACCAGCGTGCGGAAAGCCTTGTCGTCGCCATGGTGCTCAAATATTTTCTCCATGCGTGCGTTCACCTGCTTGCGGTAGAGCATGATTTCGTGCAGGGCGGGTCGAGTCAGCAATCCGCGATGCGGGCGCGGGTACTTTTCTCCGACGCCGTTGTAATAGGAATTGAACATCACCCTGAACGCCGGCAGGAAAGGCGTGAAGGATTCCTCGTATTTTTCCAGGATGAAGGTCTCGAAAAACCACGACGTATGGCCCAGATGCCACTTCGACGGGCTCGCATCCGGCATGGACTGTACGCAACAGTCTTCTTCCGACAGCGGCTTGACCAGGTTGACGCTGTGCGCGCGGATCCTGGCATAACGCCGGCGCAAATCCCCGCCAACCGTCGGGATGCCGTCTCCTCACTGCGGTTTTGCGCATCAGGCGACGGCGTAGAACAATGCAAACCAGTCGCGCTGATCGGTCCAGGCGGTGACGTTCCTGAAGCCGGTCCGGCGCAGCAGCGCACCGAATTCATCGAGACCGTATTTATAGCTGTTCTCGGTGTGTATGCGTTCGCCGGCCTCGAAGAGGCGCGAACCGCCGGGCCAGCGCACCTCGACGGCAAGCCGGGTCTCGACATGCATTTCGGCGCGCGACTGGGTCTGATTGAAGAACCCGCAATGCCGCCAGTCGCGCACATCGAAATCGGAGCCCAGCACGGAGTTGACGTTGTTCAGCGCATTCAGGTTGAACGCGGCTGTCACGCCGAGCGCATCGTCATAGGCGGCATCGAGGATCGCCTTGTCCTTGATCAGATCCACGCCGATCAGCAGGCCGCCCTGCTGCTGGCATTGCCGCCGCAGGTCGGACAGGAATCCGGCCGCATCCGCCGGCGTGAAATTGCCGATCGAGGAGCCCGGATAGAAAAACAGGCGCCTGGCGTCGGGAACCGAGTCCGGAAGCGACAGGCCTTCGGACATGTCCAGCCCCAAGCCGGTCATGCCGACGTCGGGAAACCGGTGGCGCAGGCGCGCCAGCGCCGTCTCCAGATAGGCTGCGGAAATATCCACCGCCACATAATGGGCCGGCTTCAGCGCCGGGAACAGGCCGGCCGCCTTCTCGCAATTGCCCGCACCCAGGTCGATGAGAATGCGGCCGGTGCCGACCGCGCGCGCGATGTCGCCGATCTGCCGCGAGAAAATCGCCGCCTCGGCGCGGGTGGGGTAATACTCGGGCAAATGCGTTATCGCATCGAACAATTGCGAGCCCAGCGAATCGTAGAAGTACTTGGAAGAGATCCAGGCTTGCGGCGCGTTCAGGCCTTCGAGCAATTCTTCACGGCCGTTCCACGACCCCGTGAGGATTTGGCGGTTGCGCAATCGCAGCGCATCCGTCGCCCTGCCGGCCTGTACGCGGTGCGGGGCTTCCCGCTCGAGTTCAAAGCTCCCGATGCCCGGATTCGCAATGTCGATCGCGGATTCTGTTTGATCCAATTGCAGCATGTTCAAGGCTCCTGTTGTTGAGTTTTCGAGCCGGGGCAGGAACAACCATGTTAGTCCTTTCCCGCGCGACGCGTCTCCCTGGGAATGGCCTCCGCCGGTGGCGTGCAAGCGCAGAGCTTTACCGCTGCGTGCCTGTGCCGGCCCATTCCGGTTGCGGGTGATGCCTGTGGACGGGGACTTTGTTGCGCTGGCGATGGGCGGCCCGTCCGCTCTGGTATTCGGACAGGTGGCCGGTCGGGCGGTTCCGGACATTCATCGGAATTCGAGGATTTTTGCAGCGTCGATCGATCGCCACTGATCTGTCGCAAAAGCCAGACATTTCCGTGGATTGCACGGAAAGATTCAAGAGAAAAGAGAAAAGAGGAAAGAGAAAGGAGGAAAGAGGAAAGAGGAAAGTAAAGGGCCTGAGTCCCTGGCTCTTTACCCGGTCGACGACCGAAAATCCGGCCCAGAGGGCTTACTCTCCTCTTTCCGCTTTTCTCTTTCCTCTCGGTTTGGTCGCCGCGGCAGCCATAAACTACGTGTACTGGCGTATGGTGCAACCCAAAGGCATCGTATAACGTGGGGATCGCATATCGTGGATGACACTCAGGTTTCATCACCTTCCCGCAGGAATCCGGCCGTGATCCTCAGCGCCCTCTATGATCTGTACCGGCATCGCGATGCCGCCACCTTTCCGGCGAGCGTCGTCGCTGCGCTGGCGCGTTGCGTGGTCTGCGATACGGTGGCTTATGTCCGCATCGATCCCAAGGCGAAGAGTTTCGAATTGACGGCGTGGCCGCGGGACACCTTCGACGACCTGGACCGGCACGAAGCGTTTGCATTGCATGTCCGCGACCATCCCCTGGCCAGCCATTTCCGCGACGCCCGTGATGCGCGCGCGTGGAGTCCCTACGATTTGGTTGCGCCGGAGGCTTTCCGCCAGACCGCACTCTATCGAAAAATTTATCAGCCGCGCGGCATGGAATACCAGTTGGTGATGCTGTTGCCGAATCCCGCTCCCGGTATGCACGCCATCGTTCTGCACCGCTCGACCCAGGATTTCTCCGACGAGGAGCGGCAGGCGCTGGAACTGTTATGGCCCCATTTCATCCAGGCCTTGCGCAACGTGCGTTCATACGCGCGCGGGCGCGATGCCGGCATGGTGAAAACGCTGGTGGAAGGGCGCGGCATCATCGTGCTGGACCGCGATTGCAACGTCGAACTGTGTACCGAGCAGGCGCGCCTGTGGCTCACACGTTACAGCGCGGAAACATTCCTGCGCGGGAAAATCCAGTTGCCGGAGAAACTGGCGAAATGGGTTGCCGACCAGTTGGCGGATACCTCCCCCGCGAGGGCGATCCCGGAGCGCAGCCGGCTCGAACCGCTGACGCTGTCGCGCGGCGAAAATTTCCTGACCATCCGCTTAATCGCCGACACTGGGCGGGGTCAGCACCTGCTCATCCTGGAAGAAGAAACGCTGAACTCGCCGCCGGTTGCCCTGGAAAGCCTCGGACTGACCGAACGCGAAGCCGAAGTGCTGGCCTGGGTCGCGCAGGGCAAGAGCAACCCGGAAGTCGGCATCATCCTCGGCATGAGTGCGCGCACCGTGCAGAAGCATCTGGAACACATCTTCGAGAAGCTCGGTGTGGAGAGCCGTACCGCGGCGATTCTGAAAGCGTGGCATAGCGGCCGGTATGCTCTTTTGGCGCCGCGCTAGCGTGGCCAAAAGAGCGGTGATCAGTGAACAGTAATCAGCGAACGGATATCAGGCGAAGCTGTTCCAACTACCGTTCACCGTTCACCGTTCACCGTTCACCGTTCACCGTTCACCGTTCACTGCCTCATTCGTCCCAGCAGTCGACGTTGAACTGCCGCACGATCTTGCCGTCGCGCATCTCGGCGATGACATGGCCCAGCACGCGGGCACCGTCGGGGTACTGGCAGGATTCGCGTATTGCAAAGCCTTCCGGCCCGACCACGATGCTGGTGACCTTGTGCATCATCTCGCGCGAACAGATGTCCTGGTACATCGCGAGGACGGCGGCGCGCCCCTTGCAGAGCAGCGGATTGCTGGGTGGATAATTACGGTTGACGATCAGGAATTCGACGTCGTCCGCGTAGACGCTCGCGGCGAGCTCCGCGTCACGGCCTTCGAGGCCGCGCTTCAGGGTTTCGCAGACCGCGGCGGCATCGGCCGCCGAGGCGTTGGTTCCGGCGACAGCTTTGACTTGCATGTCATCCTCCAGTCTCGCGCGTGGTTCAAAGTTGAAGCAGCAGCGCGGCGGGTTGGTGGCGATTGTATTCCGATCGGGCCGGCGCGACATGGTTTCGCACCGGCCCGGTCGGACGGGGGCGTGCAGCCTAATTCCGGTGGAGCTTGGCGTAGGTCGCTTCCGCCTTTTTGATGTTGGCCTCGGGGCTCTTCAGGAATTCCTGCTTCGCTTCTTCCTTGCTGAAGCAGAACGTCTTGCCGTTGGCCGGATCCTGCCAGTTGATCTTGCAGTCGGTTTTGACTTCGACGCCGTATTCCGACAATCCGTAGGCGCAGGTCGCGCCGAACTGCTTGTCCGCGGCGATGGCGGAAAGGGAAGCGACAGCGAGTGCGATGGCTACGATGAGGTTGCGCATGGTTCTCTCCTTGAACGGTTGTTGGTCGGGACCAGCCGGTGTTCCGGCGTGGTGTGGCCAAGTTACCGATCGGGAGGCGAACGCAAAATACGTGTTCATGCGTAGCGCTTGCATACGCATGTATGCGTACCCAGGGGCGAGGGGCGAGGGACGAGGGGAGAGAGGAAACCAAAAATGTGCTGGGTACTGCGTGCTGAGTGCTGCGAAAGAGCGGGATGCGTCGTGCCGCGTCAACCCAGCCTTAACTTTAGCGTTCCTGCCTGACTCCTTCTCCCAGCACCCAGTACCCAGTACCCAGAACGCAGCATCCGTTTCCTCAGTCCGCCTCGAAATTCATCGCGACGCCATTGATGCAGTAGCGCAAATGGGTCGGCGGCGGGCCATCCTCGAAGACGTGTCCGAGATGGCTGCCGCAGGTCGCGCAATGCACTTCAGTCCGGATCATGCCGTAGGATTCGTCAACCGAGGTTTCGGTTGACCCTGCTATCGGATCGTTGAAGCTCGGCCAGCCCGTTCCGCTCTCGAATTTGCGTTTCGATTCGAACAGGGGCTGATCGCAGCCGGCACAGGAAAACGTCCCCGGCCGTTTTTCAATGAGTAACGCGCAGCTATCCGGCGCCTCGGTCCCATGCGCCCGCATGACCTGATATTGCTCCGGTGTCAGTTTGCGACGCCATTCCGCATCGCTGTTTGTGACGACAAACGTTTTCTGCATGATGTCCGCCTCCTCCTTGTCAGGCATGGTCCGGCGTGAAGGTCATGGCAACGCCGTTCATGCAATAACGCAAGCCCGTCGGCGGCGGACCATCGTTGAACACATGGCCGAGGTGGCCGCCGCATCGGCGGCAACTCACCGCAGTCCGGGTCATGCCGAACGAGCTATCTTCCGTGGTATGGACCGCCTTCTCGATTGGCGCCCAGAAGCTTGGCCAGCCGGTATGGCTTTCGAATTTGGTTTTGGACGAGTACACGGGTAGCTGGCAGCCGGCGCAGGAGAAGGTTCCAGCCCGATGCTCATTGTTTAGCGGGCTGGAAAAGGCCCTTTCAGTTCCTTCCTTTCTCAGCACGGTGTATTGCTCCGGCGTCAATAATTTCCGCCATTCCGCGTCCGTATGGGTGAATTCGAATTTTTCTTTTTCGGCCGCGACCACAGCGGGCGTGGGCCAGAATTGCCTCGCAGCCAGGACCGCCAGCCCTCCGGCGCCCGCCATCAAAAAGACTCTTCTTTTCATCTCAACGTCTCCTCCTCGAAGCAGCCCGGTTCGAAGATCGATTCCGGTTTGTTCGATATACGTTCAGGCGGGATATATGGATGTTCCGCCGCCTTGCAAGAGGGCAAGTTCGAAAGATGTGCCGGGGACTCGACTTCGCTTCGATCTGCGGGAGAGCCCCGTCGGCACTTCTCCCAGCACGCAGTACGCAGCACCCGCGCGCCTTCCGATGCCCGTTACACCTAGAGCCTTCCCCCGCGCTTGATGTCCGTGTAGCGGTTTACCAGCGCCATCGGCAGCCCCTCGGGTTCTTCGTCCACGCATACGGCGCCGGCGCGCTCCAGCCTGCGAAAAGTCAGTTCACGGCTGCGCAGGTAGTCCGCCGTGGCCGCATGCGTCAACGCCCGGTCGAAGGTATCGACGCGCGCGCTCAGCGCCCGCGACAGGATGTTTTCCCGCAACGACGCGAACAACACCAGATGGCGCGACTGCAGCAAACGCAATGCCGGGGCCAGCGTTTCGTCGTCTTCGTCCCGCAAATTGGACAGCATCACGACGAGCGAGCGCTTGCGCGTGCGCTGCATCAGTTCGACCGCGGCTTTGTGATAGTCGGTCGCGGCGAGGGTCGGATGGAGGTCGTATACGTTGTTGAGCATCAGATTGATGGTCGATCGCGATTTGCGCGGCGCCATCCAGCGGCCTTCGCCGGACATGGTCAGCAGCCCGACTGCATCGCCCTGGCGCAGGCTGACATAGGCAAGCAGCAGAGCCGCATTGACGACGTGGTCGAAATGCGACAGCGCGTCGTCGCGCGCGGCCATGCGCCGGCCGCAATCGAGCATCAGCACGACCTGCTGATCGCGCTCCTCCTGGTATTCGCGCGAAATCAGCCGCGGCATGCGCGAGCTCGCTCTCCAGTCGATCTGGCGCTGGGCGTCGCCCTCGCGGTATTCGCGCAACTGGTGAAAGTCCATGCCCTCTCCGCGGCGCCGGCGCTGCAGGATGCCGATCTGCGAGAGCCGGTTGTCGGTGGCCAGGATGGCGAACCGCGTCAGTACGGAAAAGTTCGGATAGACGCGAACCGTCTGCGGCTCGCCGGTCATCCGTGCGGACTGCCATAGCCGCAGCGGCGAGCGCATGCGGATTTCTATGCGATCGAACTTCAGGTCGCCGCGTTGTATCGGGCGCAAACGATAGCGCAGCTCGGCCCAGCCGTGAGCGGGCAGCACGATCGTCTGCGGCTGGCCTTCCACCTCGGTGTCCGCCGGTGCGTGGTCATGCGCCGTCAGGCGCAGCGGCCTTGCACCCCCGTTTGCAAAGCGCAGCGCGATCTCGTGCGTGACTCCGAGCGGCAATGACCCCGGTACCGTGCGGCGCGCGGCCGGCGTATCGAGCCTGGACACCAGTATCGCATCGGCAATGCAAAGCAGGGTTAGCAGGCCCAGCGCGCCGGCCCATGACGGAATCGCTTCCGGCCATACCGAAGCCGCGATGCCGCCGGCGGCGATACCGGCGGAAAGCACGAGCAGCGGACGGGCGGGGATCAGCATGATGAAGGGCCGTGAATGCCGTGAATATCGTGAATGTCGCAAAAGCCGCAAAACCGGCAAATGCCATGACTGGATTGCGGGAAAGCGTCTTTGGCCATTGCCCTAGTGATTCTCGCCGTTACGACATTCACGACATTCACGGATTCACGACATTCACGATTTCTAGATCCTCGGTGCCGGCACTTTTTCCAGCAACCCCTTGAGCAGCGTGTCGCTCGAGTGGCCTTCGATTTCCATTTCCGGCGAAGGCGTGACGCGATGCCTCAAGGCGGCCAGCGCCATGCGCTTGATGTCGTCGGGCGTGGCGAAATCGCGCCCGGAGATGAGCGCGGTGGCGCGCGCGGCGCGGATCAGCGCGATGCCGCCGCGCGGCCCCGAACCCGCCGCTACGCCATTCCAGGTGCGTGTCGCGCGCACGATGCGCACGGCATACTCCAGCACCGCATCGTCCACGCGCACCGCGGCGGCCACGCGCTGCAGCGTCAACACCGCTTCCGGCTGGATCAGGGGTGCGACCGCTTCCACGTTCAGTTTTTCGCCGACCTGGCTACCGGAGATCTTTCTTACCATTGCGAGCTCTTCGCTCTCCGGCGGGTAGTCCATGCGCACTTTCAGCAGGAAGCGATCGAGCTGCGCTTCGGGCAATGCGTAGGTCCCTTCCTGTTCGATCGGGTTTTGCGTGGCAAGCACCATGAAGGGCGGCTCCAGAAGGTGGGGCGTGCCTTCGATGGTGACCTGGCCTTCCTGCATGACCTCGAGCAGCGCGGCCTGGGTCTTGGCGGGCGCCCGGTTGATTTCGTCGGCCAGCAGCAGGTGGGCGAACACCGGGCCGCGACGGGTGGTGAACTGTCCGCTGCGCTGGTCGTACAACGTGTGGCCGGTGACGTCGGCCGGCATCAGATCCGGCGTGAACTGGATGCGCGCGAAGCGGCCGCCGAAAGTCCGGGCGAGCGCGCGCACCAGCAGCGTCTTGCCCAGCCCCGGCACGCCTTCTATCAGCACGTGGCCGCCCGCGAACAGGGCGGCCAGCACCTGATCCACGACTTCGGCCTGGCCGACTACCGCGCGGCCGATCTGGGTGCGCATCGCCACCGCAGCCTCCGTGGCGCGCGCAAGTGTTTCTTCCGATAATACTGTCGTCATCACGTCCCCTTTGTGTGTACAGCTCGACGTTTCAGCGCGAGTCTTTCATGCACGGTCTGGTAAAGCCTGATGGTGTGGAGGAAATCGAGCATGCCGGCCGGTACCTTTTGCGAGAACAGGATGCGCGACTGCACCGCGTCGAGGCCGAGCAATTCCGTCATGCGCGCTTCGCGTTCCGCGTCGGATGCGGCAAGCAGTTCGGGATGGACCCGCACGATGCGGCGCAGGCAGGCTTCGCGCGCGGCATCGACCAGCACCTGGGCACCATCGTGGGCCCACAGGAAACGGCCGCTCGCACGCAGGTGATCCAGCAATCTGCGCCGGGCGCGCTCGGGATCGGGGGCGGTCGGGCCGAAGCGCGGTACGGCGCGCCACAGCCAGATGAGCAGCAGGACCACCGCGCCGGCGATGGCGGACCAGGCATGGTCGCGCAGCCAGTCGAACAGGGATAACTTGCGCGGGTCGTAGAAGAAGAATACGGAAGGCGCCCCCTGGTCGACTTGCACGATGCGCCACAAAAATTCCGCGTGATCGTACTCACCGATCGAATGGTTGGACAAGGCCTCGAAATCATTGAGTACCAGGGCGTGCCCGCGGCCGGCCTGCAACAGCAGCATGGTGTTGGCCTTGCCGTTACCGAATTGCGCCAGCGCGCCGTTGGCCTTCAGGTCGATATGGGGATTCATCCCGACGGTCACGGGGGCGAGTTCCGGCGGCAGCGCGATTTCGATCGGCGCCAGACGGCCAGACTCGTCTTCGTCCTTTTTGGGCGTATCCGCTGTTCTGATCAGCTTGCGTCGTACGCCGAGCGCACCCAGCAATGGATCCGGCAGATTGGGTATCTCCGCCTCCACGATCAGGCGCCCGCCTTGCCGCACCCAGTCGAGGAGGCTTTGCCGCAATTGCGGGCTCAGCGATTGCCGTCCGCGCGGCAGCAACAAGGTTGCGGATGCCGGCAAGGTACCCAGCTCCGGCAGTGAACGGACCGCCGCGGCCTTTGCCCCCATGCGCTGTAACAGGCGCTCCGCGGCCAGCCACCGATCGTGGCGCGCCTTGCCCTGGAATCCGACCCACTCGCTTTCCGTGCGCCGCTCGAAATTGGAATAGAACCAGATTGCCGCCGCAGCGAGGCAGGCGGCCAGGATTGCGACGACGAATACGCGGCGGATGTTCATGGTTGCGCCGTGCCGGAAAAATGCGACCGCCATTCCTCGCAGAGCTGCTGGATGCCGGCCGCATCCGGTGCGCGGGCGGCGTAGGCAATCGACTCCCATGCGCCGACCAGCCGCGCGAAATAACCGGCACTGGACGGCAGAACGCGGCTGACCGCGCGCGAACAGTCTTCTTCGGTATCGCCGGAGCCGAGCGGCAGCCGATGCCGGTGCACCAGCGCCGACAATGCGCCGCGATAGAGCAGCGACAAGGCTTCGCGAAACTCGCCCCTGCGCGCCATTTCCGCTGCGGCGCCGGCGACATCCCCGGGTAGCGATTCCGGGGCGAGATCGAATCCGAACAACGCGGCGGGAGGGCGGTAGCGGGGGGCATTGCGCAGGCGCGGTTCGGGAATGTAGCGGCGCAGGGAGTACAAGACGGCCACCAGCAATGCCGCCGCCGCAATCCAGAGTCCGAATTCGGCGACCTTGCCGAACAGCATGCTCAGATAGATCAATAGCGGCGATAGGCCGGCGCCCTGGGTCTTTTCCGATTTGCTCTCGCCAAGGTAGTGCCAGCGCGTCTCGTCCTTGTGTTGCGAGAACTCGGGAGTTTTGAGCACGGCCTGGATCTCGTCGTGTGCGGATTTCTCCGTCGTGTCGGCTGCATGCGCGGCGTGCGGAAGGATCAATACGCAACACAGGGCTGCGACTGCGAGCATCGCTGCCGGAACGCTCGCCGGTGCATTCACGCGTTCTTCCAGCCTGCGCAGCGCCAGTTCTATGTCCCAGCCCTCGAGAATGGCGCGCCGATTGAGATAGAGCGCGAAGCCCGCCGTGACATAGAAAGGCTCGACCAGCGAGACCGCCGTCATATAGTAGAACGCGTCCTGCCAGTTCCATCTGGTCAGTTCCGTCCAGAACGAGCCCTGGTAGATTTCGTCGTCCGGTCCCGGAATGCCGGTGGAAGGCGTCAGCATCTCGGCCAGGTAGACGATGCCCAACAGTGCGACGACCTCGAGATTGGCGCAGACCACCGTGAGCCATACGCCGACGTTGCGCATGCGGCTGCCGAGCGCGGCATGCCGGCTGCGCGCGGCGCGGCCGCGTTGCCGCTCCAGTTGCGCCACCGGTAACGCGAAGGACCGTGCGAGGTTGAGGCGCGACAGGGTCAGCGCGGCAATGATTCCGGGCGGAAGCCATTCGCGCACGGCGCGCAAGGTGGTCAGCGCCCCTTGCGGTTCGCCGAATACAGCGCGGCTTGCCGTATGCAGCACGGCGCGGTCGAATACCGGCTTGAGCCACCACAACACCGGGACGACGTAAAATTTGTTTGAGAACACCAGCAGACAAAGCAAGGCGACCGGCAGATAAACCGAAAACCAGACCGCCCAGATCGGCCTCCACCATTCGCGCGCCATCTGGAACCCCAGGTCGAGGGCTTCCCAGCCGACGCGCGGACGCAGCACCACGGCCAGGCGGTCAGGCCGCACGGCCACGTCCCGAGAACAGGAAGTAAGTGAGCACGAAGGCCCACATGACGCAGCCGACCGTGTATTTCACGGAGGCGGGAAAAGCGGTCAGCGGCGACCAGAAACCTTCGATGAATGCGGCGATCAGGAACATCGCCGCCGCGCCGTACATCAACCTGATCGCGGGTTTGGCGGCCTGCACGAGCGCCTGCGTACGCGAGCGCAAGCCGGGCGCGATGACCGCGCTGCCGAGTTTCAGGCCGGCCGCGCCCGAGAGCACGATGGCGCTCAGTTCCATCGCGCTGTGTCCGGACACGAAAGACCAGAACGGTTCGCTGAAGCTCGCGCCGCTGAAATGGCCGGCGATGGCGCCGATCTGCGCGCCGTTGAACAACAGGTAGAAAATGCTGCCGAGGCCCAGCAATATGCCGGTGGCGAAAGTCTGGAAGCCGATCTTGACGTTGTTCCAGATGTAAAACGCAAACATCATCACGTTGTCGTCGGCCTCGCGCATGCCCAGGCGCGGGTTGGCCGGATCGTACATCTCCTGGAACCGCGCGAGGCCCGCGGGATCGACGAAGTAGTAGATGAAATCAGGAAACACCGGCAGCACCGCTAGCAATATCAGCAGCGGCCCGGCAAACAAGGCGGCCGCGGCGGCGACCAGACGCCATTCGCTGCGGACCATGCGCGGAAAGCCGGTGGTGAAAAAAGACCACAGCCGCGCCGGCTGCCCGCCGCGCGCGCCGTACAGCAAATGGTGGCCGCGCAGCGCGATCCGGTTGAGCCGGTCGATGATATCCGGGCTGTACTGGCGGTCACGCGCCAGCGCCAGTAACTGGCAGATGCGCCGGTAGGCCCGCGGAATTTCCTGGTCGGGCAGTGCGTCGGCGCGCGCCGGCGGCGTGCCTTTCTTTTTTTTCTTTTCGTTCTGCTCGAGCCATCGTTCGAAAGCTTCCCACTCCGCCTTGTGCTGTTTTTCGAAGACGATCTGTTTCATTGCCTGCCCACCAGATAGTTGGCGATGCCGATCAGGCGCGCGGTCGCTTTGCCCGCGGGTACGCCGTCGGTGAGCGAGCGGGGGATCTGCGCCAGCTCCTCCGCCCGTTCCTGCGTCAGGCCGGTCGAGCGGGATGCGAAATCGATGATGGCACGCTGCTCGGCGATGGAAAGCGCGAATCCGGGCGGTTGCGGCTCGGCATCGGGAATCGCCAGTGCCTGGAGTTGTTCCTCGCGATAGACGACCAGGGTGTTGGCGGCAAGATCGCCCAGCCGTTTGAAATCCCGGTTCATCACCATGGCCAGGAAGCCGGCGAAATACATGGCCGGCAAAAAGTCGACGGCGCGCAGAAGATTGCGGGTGAGCGCGGCCGGCCATCGCAACGGCGTGCCGTCGTCGTTCAGGACGATCAGGCCGAGCGCGCGTTTCCCCGGGGTGCTGCCCCACGTAGCCTCGAACCACGCGGGATAAAGCCATTCGATCAGGAAGGCGCTCAACAGGAAGATCGCATAGCCGAACTGGTGCAACGCGGTGCCGGTGAACGCGATGATTGCCAGGACGACGGCGCGCAGGAGCAGGTCGACGGTCCAGGCCAGCGCGCGCGGCACCGGGCCGGCGAGCCGCAGGGTCAGTTCTATCCCTTCCGGCGTGGATATGCGGCGCGCAGTATCGAGCACGGCGCCGCCGGATCAGCTCTCGTAAAAAATGTCGCGGTAGCCGGTGTAAATCGAAGCCAGCAGGACCGGCCCCAGCAGCAGCCAGCCGAGCATCACGGGGATGCTGGCAACGATTGCGAGCCCGAAGAATGCGATCCCGAACACGAGGAACGGAACGACATTCTTCAGGCAGGCGGCGAAACTCGCCTTGAGCGCCTCGCCCACGCGGAGGTCGTTGAACACGATCAACGGGGACGCAAACCATAGCGCCATGTACAGCGGCACGCTGAGCGCCAGGAAGAAGAGCGGGACCAGCAGGAAGCCCAAGCCCATGGCTTGCATCTGTTCCGGCGTAGGCTGAACGCCGAGCATGATGCGCGCCGCTTGCGCGCCGAACACGATCATCGCGATGACGAACAACGCCGCGAATACCGCGAGCGACGCGGCGCCGACACCGATCAGCCGGAAAGTTTTCTCGCGAAACCCGGCGAACAGATGGCTCAATTGAATGCTGCCGCCATTGCGCACGGCATCGCAGCCACGCATCACGCCGCCGTAGAACACCGGCATCAGCAACATCAGGAGCAGCGGGCCGATGATCGGCAGGAAGTTCAGGGCGAACAGGATCACCACGAAAACGACGATCAGGCCGATCCAGGCGCCTTTCTGCGTCTTGATCATTTCCCAGGCGTCCGTGATCCAGGTCCAGCCGTTGCCGGCCGCCACGCTACGGCCTGCCACCACGAAGTTGCCTTCGGCGTCGATGGTGCGGACATCGGCGACACGGGACTTGGGGGCGGCGTAGGGATCGACTGCCATGACGGAGGACCTCCTTTTTCAGCGCTTCAGGTTGGAGAACTGTACGTGACGGCTAGGGTAGTGACAGCGGTGCGGAGTTGCAAGTGTCATGACGCGATCGCGTCAGAGGAAAGAGGCGAGAGGAAAGAGGAAAGAGGGGTCTAAAGCTTGAAGCATTTACCTTTCCTCTTTCCTCTTTCCTCCGGGTCGCGAGCGACTTGCGGCTAGTAAGTCGCTCGTCCCCCTGATATATCGAACACGCCTCCTGTAGTGAACGAACATTCCTCCGAACACATCCACGCCACCATCGCGGAGAGTTCTTCGGCGCTGGCCATGCGTCCCATCGGAGTCTGTTCGATCATCGAATCGACGAGCTTCTGCGGAAAAGCCTTGACCATGTCGGTGCCGACCGCCGTGGGGGCGATGCAGTTGACGATCACGCCGTCCTTCGCGAGATCCTTGCCCATGGATTTGGTCAGGCCGATGACGGCGGCCTTGGAAGTGGAGTAGGGCGCGAAATAGGGGCTGCCGTTCTTGCCGGCGATCGACGCGAGATTGACGATGCGGCCGTACTTCTGCGCCATCATGACCGGGATCACCGCGCGGCTGCACAGGTAAACGCCGTCGACGTTCACCGCCATCACCTTGCGCCATTCCTCGAGCGGATATTCCCAGCTCCTGCGCACCGGCCCGGCGATGCCAGGTAGGCCAGCGCAGCTTTGGTGGCGGAGTTGACCTGCAATTCGTCCACCACGTCGACGACGGCGGTGTGTATTTTTCCTTTCGCCCCGAGCCGCCTGGCTTCGGCATCGAGTCCGGCGCGATCCATGTCCCACATCGAAACCGCGGCACCGCCGTCCAGCAGGCGCTCCGTGATTACCAGCCCGAGCCCGCGCGCCGCGCCGGTGACGATCGCGACCCGGCCCTTGAAGTCGAATTTGTTCATCAGAATTTCCCGAACTTGAGATAGGCCTCCTGCGGATCCATGCCGCCGAGGATGGCGCTGCGCACCTTGTTCTCGGTCAGCAGCACTTCTTCCGTCTTGCCCACCACTTGTTCCGCGATCTTGCCGGGGATGATGACCACGCCATCGCGATCGGCCAGCAACCAGTCGCCGGTGCTGATGGTCACGTCGCCGATCGTCACCGGTTGCCCGAAGCGATCCGGCACCCAGCGCCCGACGATGTCGGACGGCGTATTGAAGCTGCAGAACACCGGGAAGCCCAATTTGAGAATGAAGTCGGTATCGCGGCAACCGCCGTCCACGACATAACCAAGCACACCCTTGTGGTGCAGCGTCTCGGCGGACAGTTCGCCCATCAGCGCAACCCTATGCGTGTTCGGCTGGCAGACCATCACCTTGCCAGATGGCGCCTTCGACAGCAGCCCGGTCCATTGCACCAGCGTGTCGTGCGCGTCGCGCGTCTGGTCGATATAGCCGCTCACCGTATAGATTTCTCCGGCGAGTTTCTTCGTCGGGTCGAGTGGCTTGATGGTGTGCGGCAACACGCATTGCGCGTAGCCCATGCCGCGAAGTACGTCGTGGACTGCGGCGGCGTAGCATTTTTCGAGTCTTTTTGTTAGTTCCATTCTCTCTTCCTTCCTAGATCAACGTGATGAACCACGGAGGACACGGAGGACACGGAGAAAAACAAGGGGAACAAAAGAGATATGAATCGATCAGTGGCGATGTGCAGACCGCGTCCAATTCGTGGCGCTGTCGATGACCACTTTCTCTTTCTTCTCAATTGTCGACCCGGCTCGTTCTTGCTTTTCCTCCGTGTCCTCCGTGGTTCAACTATGAATATCCGGCCGCACGCCAGAAATTTAAACGTCGTGCACTGCGGCGGCGTAGCATTTTTCGAGGCACTTTGTGAGATTCATCTTCAGTTCCTTTCGATGTCGCCAGCCGTCACGGGCGGCAGGTTATGCTACAGATTCCCGGGGATTGGTATCGGGAGGTCCAGTTTTGTGCACAGTAGCCAGTTCCGATGGTTTGGACTATGCTTTTCGCATGTTGCAATACTAGGTGGCCTCTTTAGAGGCGGACTTAAAGGCTGGTTAGTTGTAATTTCTAACGAATCACGTTGTCCCTCATCCGAGGATTGGTATGAGAATACAGTTTCTACTAGCTGTTGCGATTCTTACAGGTTGCGCCACAACCAGTATCACTGGCTTTACGGATCCGGACTACCGCAATAAGAGCTACAAGAATTTTGTGGTCGTCACGCCAAATTTAAATTTGGAGTATTCCTCCCTTCTTCAGGGAAAAGTCTGTAAGGCGATTCAGGCGAGAAAAGCATCCTGTATGCGGGGACTTGATACTTTTCCACCGACGCGCACGTTCAACACCACCGAGATCGTGCGGATACTGACTGACAATCATATAGATGGCTACTTGCTACTTACCTACGGCGGCGGTTCAATGCAGAGTCAGCAGGTCGGTACCTTGAGCTACGGAAGCGCTAACGTGTTCGGCAATTCGGTATCAGCGTATGGATCATCAACGCCGGTCATGTCGTTCTCGCGGAGCGACGGATATAGCGTAGTTTTAATCGACACGCAGTCGTATAACAAAGCCTGGATTGGCGGAGCCAAAACACAAGCGCATGGTCTTGCCAACATAACGGATGATGTTTTCACAAACAGCCTTGCGGAGAAGATTGCCTTGGAACTAGGTGCAGCGGGTCATCTGTAGAACTTTACCATCCAACAAGAATATGAATAACAGATGGCGTCAGTGAAAATCGACTTTGACCTTATTTTTTCCTGCGCAAATATTCAAGGTGGGATGAATGAGTAGCTTGGCTTTCTTCCCTTGGCTACGCCTTGCTACCAGTGTAACGGCTGACAAAGTCACGTTCCTTCCTTATCAGCGTGGAAAGCTTCCGTTCGCAAGTACTCCGCATCAAGATGTGCTCGACACTTTAATCGGAAGGTACAGGATCTCGCCAGACGGTCCAGTGGTCCACGCAGTTATCGCCGCATATGAAATTAGCGACCCAACGCGTCAGATTTCAGAATCAGAGATCGATAACCTCTTTGAGCTACGCGAACTCATCACGGTATCGGCCCTTTCCTGCCGACCGTATTTCGAGAATGGCGGCTTCCGATATTGCAATAGTCATAATTTTTCGCTTGTTGTGCAAAGGTTCGAAAATCCCGCCTCGGGAGTTAGTGTGACATCACGTCGTCGCGATGGCCAAGCACAGGTCTATTGGTCGGCAGATACTTATCGAGTACAGAGACCAGATCACGTTCCCTCGCCATTTGTAGGATTGGATCTGGATATCGATTTGCTTGAAGCACTGATGAAGGCTCGTGAGAATCAAAAATTTGAGCGCATAGCAGAATCATTGGCGGGGTTCAATCTTGCCAATACGGATAGCAGTGAAGTTTTTCAGCGTGTGGAGTTGATGTTGATGAACGGTGCATTTGAGAGGCTTCTCGATTGCCGTAGTGGTAAGGAGGAAGATTTGGCGCGCGAATTTGTTTCCATCATTCGACCGACGTCCGAATTAATGGCCGGTTCGAGCCCGCGGACCGCCGTTGCGGAAAGTCGTGGAGGCCGTCCGGTAACGGTAAGAGAGGTATGGATTAGAGACTTTTTCCGTTCTCGTGGCGACTTGGCGCATGGTCGTATCAAGCCGGTACGTCCGCTAACGTGGAGCTTGCATGAACATCTCTTGCTTGGGTCGTTCATATTCCCTCTGGCCCTAAAGGTCTTACTTTCGCAAGAGGGTTTCTACAATTTGACGGCAGACGACCGGGATTTAATCGACATATTTGAAAAGCTTCTCGTCACGGAGCTATTCAAATCCGATGGACATGAGGCGTTGGCCGATTCTTGGCCTTGGAATCAAGTCATGGAAGACATGCAGACTAGCCGGTTGGCAAGAACATTGGCCGCGACATGGAATGAGCTCGGTGGTGAAAAAACATAAGGAATTTCGCGGCGGTAAATGTAATTGCATGCTCACAACGGCACGTAAACGGGCTCAGAGTCGATTTTCAAACAGGGAATCAGGGCAGGCACAATTACATAATGGATGGATCCAATGCCCATATACAGCTTCGCAAGTCTGACTTCATATCTGCGCGATAATTACTAACGCGCGCCTCGATCGCGTCCGAATGCACCGGCGCCGTACTGAAAACCCGAAGGAGAATCTTTCATGGCGGAGCAAAACAGGACGAAAGTGATCATCCTTACCGGCAGCTACCGGATCAAGGGCTATATCGATCTGGTGCCAGGGGCGCGGGTCACGGACTACATGACCGAGGCAAAGAATTTCATTGCGGTCACCGACGCCGAGGTTTGGGAAGCCGGCGAGCGCCGCGTGCTGGCCGCTCCTTTCCTGAATGTCTCCCGCGACCACATCCAGGTCATCACACCCGAAGGCTGAGCAGGAGAAAGGGGCGGATCGAGCCAGCCCCGATTCGTTGCGCCCGTACTGCCGGCTGTCGTCGCCAAGCACGCATTCAGGCCCGGGAGCCAAGAGGCGTTCAGGGCGCCAGTTGGCAAGAAAAGTGCTCTCTAGCTAAATTAAAATGGACCGGGGCCGATTTATCCTGTAACTGAACAATGGATGTCGACTCTGACCCCCTTTGTTTACTAGACTGTAAGCTTCATGCCCGCTCAATTCCCGAACCCGGATTCCGTTACCGCGACGCCCCAGCCGACCCCATTCGACAGCCTTCTGGTGCAATGTCGTGACCTGGCCAGCGAGCGCCTGAGCCTGGCATTGTCCGGCATGCTCGACAAAGTCGACGACGCCCTTTCGGCCCTGATCAGTGAAACCAGGGATGTGAATGTGCAAAAGCTCTATTCGCAGACCCGGGACAAGGCCCTTGCGCAACGCGAAGCCATCGAGAAGCAGTTCCGGGCGCGCTATCTGCGGGAGTTCCAGCAACGCAGCAACAAGGTCAAGAAAATAGGCGATAGTTTCGCGGATATCGACTTGTCTTCACTCGAGCTGGAACTGGTGGGCGATGAAGACCTGGACGAGACCATCAAGTTCAATGCCCTGGCAGCCAGGCTGCGCCAGTATTGCGACGAGGAACTCATCGCCCTCGACCAGCGGGTTGGCGTGCTGATCGGCGACGCCAGCCTGCAGACGGAAGACAATCCTTTCACCCCCCAGGCGATCTGCGATGCGTACAAGGATACGTGCCGCCAGCTCGATTCGAACGTCGATGTCCGGATGGTCCTCCTGAGGCTGTTCGACGACCATGTGGTCGATGAGATCCGCGCCGTTTACAAGGCCGTGAACGCATTGCTGATCCAGAATTCGATCCTGCCCAAGATCCGCCTCTCCGCCAGGAAGGAACCCGGCAAGCCGCCGACTTCTACGAAGGCCGCCGGGGAGGCGCCCAAAACCACTGCGAAAACTGAACAGAAAGCTCCCGAAGGCGAGCAGGATCTTTTTTCAATCCTGAAAAACCTGCGGGCCAATGCGATGCCTCCGGCAGGCGCGGCCGGAGTCACTGGCGCGCCGGTCGCCGGTGCGGCGGGGGCGGCAGCGGGAGCGGGCGGAGTGCAAGCGGTGCTCCAGGGTGCGGAACTGCTGGGTTTACTCACCCGCATCCAGCTTGGCGACTTGAGTGCCATGCCGGGCAATATCGTCCCCACGGCGAACTCCGCCGGCGAGCCGGGCATGGCCAATGTCCTGCGCGGATTGAAAGAGACCAGCGTGGGCGCCGGCATGAACCAGTTGGACATGATGACGCTCGACATCATGTCCCTGGTGTTCGATCAATTGTTCGATGAACCCAAGATTCCCGTCGGCGTGAAGGGGCTCATTGGCCGCCTGCAGATCCCGATGCTCAAGGTCGCGATCGCGGACAAGACGTTCTTCTCGAAGAAGACCCATCCTGCGCGGCGGCTGCTCGATACGCTGGGCGAGATTTCGTTGCGCCTGCCGCCCGACTTCAATGCCTCCAGCCCGCTGTTCGGGCGCATGGAGGTCATCCTCCAGGAACTCATCGACCGCTTCGAGGCCGACCTGGATGTCTTCGATGCCGCGCGCGGGCGGCTGGAGACGCTCATCACCGAAGAGGACAAGCGTGTCGAACAGGACACGCTGTCCGCGACGAATCACATCGAGCAAAAGGAAAGGCTCGCCCTCGCCAAAACCGTGGCGCAAGCGGAAATCAAGCTGCGCGTGCGGATCAGCAACGTGCCGGTTCCCGTGCTTGAATTTCTGATCCAGCAGTGGGTCCAGGTTCTGCTGGTTGTGCACGTCGTGGACGGCGAGGATAGCGATGCCTGGAAGAACGCGCTGGAAACCATGGATCTGCTGATCTGGAGCGCCGAACCGAAACGTACGCTCGACGACCGTCGCGAACTGGCCGTGATGGTGGCGGAAGTCCGCCAGCGCATCGCGGCCGGCCTGAAGAAGGGCGACATCGAAGACGCCGTCCGCTCGGAATTTTTTACCGAGCTCAGGGAAGTGCATGCCGGGATAATCGGCAACCTCGAAGAGGATGATGCATTGACGCAGGACGCGAGTCGCGCGAACGACGCCACGATTTCCGATTCCGCGTCTGCCATTCAACGGGAATCCAAGTCTGCTGCCGAACTTCCAACGGCGCCTGTTGTGGAACCGGTAGCGATGCCCGCTTCCGTGCCGGACCTGGATATTGCGCCAGCGCCTGCTGCAGAAATTGCACCCGTGGCGGTTGTGGAACCCGTGGCAGTGCCTGCTGCGGAAATTGGATCCGTGCCTGACCTGGAAATTGCACGGACGCCGGCTGTGGAAGTCGTGCCCGTGCCGGTTGTGGAATCCGCAACGGCACCCGCATTCGCGCCGGAACTGGAACGCGCAGCGCCTGCAGCGGAAGTTACACGCGTGCCTGCCGGGGAACCCGCAGCGACACCCGTTCCCATGCCGGATCTGGATTTTGCACCAGCGCCTGCTGCGGAAGTTGCGCCTGCGCCTATAGCGCAGCCTGCAGCGACACCCGTTTCCCTGCCGGACCTGGAATTTACAACGGTGCCGATTCCGCAAGTTTCGCCCGCGGCTGCTGCGGAAGCTGCACCCGCACCTGCTGCGCAAGCCGTACCTGCCTCTGCCGCGGAATTCGGTTCGCTACCGGAATTGAAATTCACACCGGCGCCTGCTGCGGAGCCCGCCGCGGAAACCGCATCCCTGCCGGACCTGAATTTTGTAATCGGGCCCGCCGCTGCGCCTGTCGCGAAACCGACCGCTGCGCCTGCCGCACAACCTGCGGCGAAATCCACCGCTGCGCCAACTGCGCGACCTGCACCCACGGCACCCGCACAACGCGTCACCGTGCCGCCCGCCGCGAAAGCCGTGGCGGCGCCAACTGCGCCCACGCCGGCCGCACAACGCGTCGCCGCGCCGCCCGCATCGAAACCCGCAGCGGCGTCAGCCGCGCAACCTGCTCCTGCGTCTTCTGCGAAACCCGGCCTTGCGCCAGGTGCGCGATCGGTATCCGCGCCGCCCGCGAAACCCGCTCCCGGGAAAGGTGTTCAGCCTGCCCCGAGGTCGCCGGCCGCGCCGCAATCCCGGAGCGAGACCAACGCATCGACTTCGCTGGACTTTACCGCGCCGATCACCGTCCGGAATCCCTTCGGCGGTGGCAAGGTCCAGGTCGAAGACCTGGACTTCACCGCCAAGCCCGCGGCGGGCGCTGCCGGTGCTGCCGGCGCCAAGCGCGACGCAACCCCTGCGCAACTCCCCGCCAACCTCGCCGTAGGTACCTGGGTGGGCATTCGCGAGAAAAGCGAAAAGGATGCGCGCAGGTCGGCCAAATTGTCTTACATCAGTCCGCTCAAAACCCGCTACCTGTTCGTCGACACGCAAGGAAAAACCACCCTCGATTGTTCGCGGGCCGAGCTCGCGAGCCGATTCCAGATCGGCGAGATCGTCATCATGGACAAGGTGCCCGAAGTGCCGTTGTTCGATCGCATCACGGAGGGCCTGGTCGGCAAACTCGGCGGAGGCAAGACACCCCGGTGAGTTGAAATTCATCGACAGGGCTCAGGGAGGTGATATGGATGCGCGATTCCGTGAAGTTGTCTCCAGCGAAGCCCAGTTTCGCGCTGTGGTTGGGCACCCGAATAATCGGGTCCAGCAAAAGCAACTCTCCGCCCTGGATGAGCACTGTCGTACGTTCATTGCCAAGAGCCCTTTCCTGCTCATTTCCTCCTGCGACGCCAATGGGAACATGGATGTTTCTCCGAAAGGGGATCCTGGCGGATTCGTGCGCGTACTCGATGACTCGACGTTGGCCATTCCGGATCGCCTTGGAAACCGGCGTGCGGACACGTTCCGGAATCTGTTGCAGAACCCGCATGTCGGCCTGCTCTTCCTGATTCCCGGAAAATCGGAAACCCTGCGCATAGGCGGAACCGCGGTCATCGTCCGGGATCGGTGGCTTCGTGACGAAATGGCGATGTCCGGAAAATCGCCGGACTTCGCCATCGTGATAACGGTCAACGAGGCTTTCTTCCACTGCTCCAAGTGCGTAGTGCGATCAAAGCTCTGGGATAGTACGCAGTGGCCGGAGGTGGCGGGGCTTCCGTCTCTGGCGCAAACGATGGTCGATGGAGGCAAATTGACCGAGACTGTTGAAGAGATGCAGGCTCTGATCGAGAAGGACGCGCGCGAGCGCCTGTACTAGTCGCCCGCGGCTTGAAGTCCGTTGGACGGTGCGACCCTGACCATGGACCTCGAGAGACGCGGTGGCCGGGCTGCCATCACCAGCGGCCGCACTACTTCACGGATTTAAATCGACCTGCCAACCGGCTCTATGTCCAGACGTTCCGGTGCAGAAACTGGCGTGCAAGAGTCGGCCAGCCGTCTTCATGGTATCCGTAATGCGTGAGCATCTGCCTGCATACGAATTCCCAGGCGGTACCGCTTGGCGACACTGCCAGGCTTCGAATCAGCGACCTGGGCACGTGGTCGTCCACGGCAAAGCGCAATCCCCGGAAATACAAGTTCACGTACCCGGTGCCGTCCTCCTCCAGATAGGCGAAATCGGCGGGGTCGACCGTAGGTAAATGTGTCCGGTGTGTGTGCGCAAAGCCGAACAAGTCCTGCTGGATTTGCAATGCAGAAGATGACTGATGCTGGTCCATGGACGCCTCCCGATCGTCAAAATGGATGGGGCTTTCCGGCGCAGGCCGAAACGCACAATACAGGCCTGGGAGGATCGCCCTCGCGGCAACCCGGCCTGATGCCTGAAGGGTTCATCCCTGGCAGGACGAATAACCACCCAAACCCATGATCTGCCCGGAATTCCGGGGTGTTCTGTGCGCTAGCGCACATAGCGTGCAGAATTAATTTCCGGCTTCGATTTGCTTCGTCGGCGTTCGGCTCCGGCGTATCCGGCTTCCCCGCTATACCTGTTTTCCCTTGCGCACCCCTCAAGTCGGTATTTGAAGGGAAAATATTGAAATAACTACGTTATATTTCCCTCGTGAGCTGTTCGGTCAACGTCGTGACCCGGGCATTGGCAAGCGAAAAAGCCGCGCCCTTTCGAGGTCGGGATATGGAAAAGAGCCCTATGTATCAGCCCTTGCGGATACAGGTACTCGTCACGTCGCCACGGCCTGCGGCCGGCGCAGGCTTGCGATCTGGTTCGCCACCAGCGCCCCTATCACGATGCCGCCGCCCAGCAGGGTCGCATTGGTAGGTTGCTCGCCGACCAGCAGCCAGGTCGAGACGACACCGAAGATGATCTCCAGCACGGAAAGCAGCGTGATCTCGGCGGATGACAGATAGGGCACGGCCAGCATGAACAGCATCAGGCCCAGGCCCAGTTGAACCACGCCCATGATTGCCAGCAAGCCCAGATCCACGGCGCTGACCGACAGCGGTAGCGCGAAAGGCAGCGTGAGGATCATCGAGAAAACGCCGGCAAGAAAAATGGAGGGGATCATGTCCACCTCGGCGCGGCTTTTCCTGAGGATCACGACGCTGGTCGCGAACGCGACCGGGATGCACAGCGCAATCAGGTTTCCGGTCCAAACGCCGCCGGAGATCGAATCGAAGAACATGACGACGATGCCTCCCAGGGCGGCGATCATGGCGATCCAGGTGCGCGGCAAAACCGCTTCACGCAGGAACAGCCAGCCGAACAGCGCGGCAACAAAAGGGGACACGCTGCCGAGCACAAGGGTATTGGCGACGGTGGTGGTCGAAAGCGCGAGGATGAAACTGATGAACATCAGCGCGAACAGCAGGCCGGTCACGATGCCCGGCCAGCCCATCGCGCGCATGCGCTCCGGCAGGCGCCGGCCATGCTGGAAGGCAATCACGCCGAGCAGGAAGAGCGTCATGAAGAACGAGCGCCAGAAGGTGATCTTCCAGCCATCATGAACTTCCATGTTACGCACCAGGACGCCCGCGCTGGACCAGCACAGGCAGGCGCCGACAATCAGGGCGATGCCCTTGCGGTGTTCCGCCGGCGTTCGCATTAGTTACTACTTTCAGACAACACTCTCACCGCAGAGGACGCAGAGGACGCGAAGGAAAAACAAGGGAGAGGGGGAAGATGTTGGAGGGGGGACTCATTGATCATCGTATACGACCTGCCACGGTGGCCCAGGTTGGTACTGTTCAGAATTTCCAAACACTATTTCCCTCCAGTCTTTCCTCCGCGTCCTCTGCGGTTAGCGCGTGTGGTTAGGTTAGGCGATAGCCGTGGGCGCGGTGACGCCGAGCTTTTCGCTCCAGGCCTGCAGTGACGGAAGAATGGCCGGATACAGTTCGACGCCGTCCCTGAGTTGCTTCTCGCGGCGG
>WNFL01391563.1_pt2 | contig 28424 bp, 42 predicted proteins | sample 5400361 | NCBI WGS metagenome assembly WNFL01 (sample SAMN13153351, study PRJNA577476) | soil metagenome | isolation source: 40 cm soil on Douglas fir-dominated hillslope | place: USA:California | collected 2013-09-17
ATTACAGAGAATATGCACTCTTTCATCATCGATATGGCTCAGCACAGTATGGGTTCTGTCACTGTGTACACGAGACGATCGGAGGCACTCTACGATGAGAACCTTAGCGCCTATGTGAAGCTGACCACTCGTAGATTCTTTGCTAAATTGATTGTGAGTTGCTTACACCTCGTTTAGTGACACGGTTACCAATTCTTTGGTAGGACTTTCTCGAGGGAGCTGAAAGATTACTTTCGACTTCAAGTCCATTAGACGTCAGCAGGGATAGTAATTACAACAAGGCTGCTCTCAAGAAAGTCTTGAAGGATTTTTCTGGCAAAGATATGCGACGATGTGTTGATGCCATGTACAAAAGAGTGGAGAAGCATTTCGAAGAAGAGGGCAGTGGAGGCGCTGGAGGGAGCGCGTTACCAGGGACTGTCAACGCCGAGGTGTGGAAGGCCTGTGAGGACGACTTGGTGAATATTACCGAACGATTTCGGGCCCTCGTGAGTAAGTGCTACGGAAGTGATGGCGGCATGGAATTTGGAGTCCCGGATGTTGAAGCTGCGTTCAAGAAACACCGCACCTAGAATTAATATCCGCGGCATTGGTCCCTCTTCCCCCTGCCCTCTGGGCGTTTAGCTTGTGCTTTATCACCACTGTTTATACCCTACTTGTTTGTTGTTGACTCTGTATGGATGTCAACTCTGACTGGTGATAAGACCTCGTTCAGCCATTCCGTGCAAATGCTAGCTGTTTCTTTGCTGTGCACTGAAAGCCTCATGAATAAAAACACCCTGCAGTGTCCTCAATGACTTACGAATGCAGAAGGCGTGTGGTAAATCGGCATATCGGGTGTTCTGAGCGGCAACCTCCCTCCCAAGATGTCGCACAAGCTCATCTCCGTGCATCCCCACCCATTCATCTACGAAGCCATACAACCACTTGATCTTGCTCTTGAGTTCATCCAGTAGCTCCACGTTGAGAGCTTTGACGGTTTGCATTTCGTCGTGGGCCATCGTCAAAGCAGCAAAGACCGATGACGGAGATTTGACCAACTTCTGAATGACTTCGCGTTGGTGGGACGGCCAATGCCAGAAGAGGATAGGCAGGAGGAAGGGACAGGCCGGGGCAACGAGTGAGCTCAAACTTGATACAAGGGAAGGGAGAGGTGGATTGAACAACCACTGGCTACGTGTTAGCATTTCAGCAGAATCCATGAAGGTTAGACGTACAGACAACTTCCTGCCGTTCGGAGTATTTTTAATGTTCGACACAGTTGGAAACAAGGCAAACATAGTGTGAATAGCATCCGAGCGGTCCTTCATGACCTGCATGCAAATCCAGGAACCTATACTGTGGCCCATCAAGAAAACGGGAACAGGCGCAGGGAACGCTCTGCGAATTTGATCAAAAGTAGCGCATGTAGCCTCTACTTGATCTTTCAGGGTTAGAGCATCCTCAGGCGCTGCTACTCGTGCATCATGCCCAATGTGAGAGTGGGCGAGTATGGCCAAAGATGGGAGTTTGACGTCGTGACGAATGTACCCAAGAAAATCGATATAGAAATCAGAAAGACCAGGGTTTCCTAGAGTGAAGAAATTAGTAAGTGAAATGCATATATGTGATTTTAAGACAAGTATCAGTTCCAACCTGGAACGAATATTAGGATCGCTGAATTGGTCCCATCTCGACTGGGCCACCAGAGGGCCTTGGCTTTTCCTTTGGCTTTCCCATGATCTATCCACCCACTGAGAGGTAAAAATTCTTGTGATGTGTCTACCCCGTGGAGAAACGCTGGGTGCGAAGACATCCTTGGGGTAGATTTTCACGATTGACGAAGACGACTGAAAAGAAACCGCTTAAAGGGAGACAAACAGTCCTTAGAGAATGGCCAAAGGGCGAATTGACGCAACTTAACCGGTAGCCCGGGTGTGGTGTGCCGCCAGTTCGTTGCGCCAACCTTTGTCTGATGCTCAGCCTCGCGATACCACGACGGGCGTAGCATAGATCAAAGGCCCTAATGCCTAGTACAAGGATGTAATGAATTCGCAATCTATACGGGCTGAACACAGAGGGCAGACCAGTACGATTCCTCTGATGTACCACGGGTCGCCAACGTCACAGACGAACATAACCCTTGCCTGAACGCTCCACTAGTGGTAGATTCGTCGGAAAACCGAGCGGTACTCTGCCGCGAAGCCTGCCGAAGGGCAGACACCTGGACCATGGTACACACAGTGTCCAACACCAAGCATTTCACACTACGTCCCTTTCCTGTATCTTCTGGTAACTTGGTAAAAGGTCCCATGACGAGCCCCCGTGTCGGATGATTGATGGTAAAGTAGGGCGTTAGCCTCTGCATTAGTTGTACAAGTACCTGAGAAGACTGTCATCCATTTGCTCAACTTGTCCATTTCCAGTGTTCACGTACTGGACCGTCAAAGATAACAGACTTGCGTTGTACGGCCCGAAGCAAGAACGAAAAGATGATCTAAACCTATTGTGAGTCACTCAATCAAAAAAAGAGGAGCTATCTAATACCTGGGTGGTTGGGGGCTTACTTGCTCCGAGTTCCCAAGCCATTCTCGGGAGAGTCAACACCCAGTCTGCAAAAAGCTTGACTCTTTTTGACGGGGGTTGTTTTGATAGAGGGGGCAGTTTCATGGTCAATCTAAAGTTTCCGGTGTATAAAGGGTCCGTTTCTAGCTTAAACGAGGAGAATGTGATCGAGTAAGTTTGCCGCGAATTGGACTAAGAGGTCGGAGTTTCACGAACCAGTGCAAGATAGGCAATGATATCAAATAATACCCTCTTGACGGCAGACGACGACCCGACTTTCTCCCATTGATCGAAGAGAGACGCAAGGACTTTCATTTGAACGGTCGTTTGATCACCTTGCAACTTCAAATTACTTGAGTGCTGGTTAAGGAGGGCCCACACAGTTGGTAAAAGGGAGCGACAGGACTGGGGCGTGAGTTGCTGGCCCATCGGTTTCAACGTGGTTTTCAACTGAAAGGGATGTGATCCAGCACTTAACCCCGCTATAGATATTAGTGCATACCTGACCAGCAAGTGCCTTTGCGATCCAGTCGCTTATTCGAACGAGTTGGAGAAGGAACGCGGCATCTGACATTATGCCATTGGACTGTAGGGTGGCAGAAGCCTGACCATACTGTACTCTCGTTAGCGGTTGGTCATGTAGAATGAGCAGCGAAGCCAGCTCGCAATAAACGAGATTAAGCTCGTGCAAAATATCTTCCGTCTATCTTTTTATTTAGCCAGATGTGCACCAAATGTATTCATGGGTCATACCTGAGGGTCCCTTGTGAAGACTCCGTCGCCGCCAAAAGGGAAATACGTGGAGAGGTGGTTCAAGAAAGCTTTTAGGTCGTTACAAGATGTGCGGTCAATCTAAAATGAAATACAAGGGGTATTAGTATAGCAGTATTTTACACATTCCTTTGCTCACCAAGCTGGATTGGCGTAGGATTGGCGAATACAGGGCTCTGGCTAGTCTGCCGACGACGTGCACAAGTTTGGTCTCTACAATGAGGGACTTTGAAGAAGACGAATTAGGAGCGAATGCCGCTGGCGCGTTATCAAGGAAGGTCGATATCAATGTCGGTTGCAGCGATCGTGCCAAAGACCTCATCGCTTCTGGATAGTCGCCTGGAGTGTGCATACTGTCGAAGGAGCCAAGCAATATCTCCGCGTCATCAAGGTCCGAAGCACTCCACGGCCGGCCCCCCTGGACGAGGCTAAAAAAGGGAGCGGAAACTGGAGCATCAGTGCGGTCTTGCCATGATAGATAGGGGCGCTGAGAAGAACGCAAAGGTTGAATTGTGCGAATGAAATTCTGGTACGCCGTCTTAGTCGCAAATGAAGGGGTCAAGAACCAAGGCTCTTCCTGATCACCCTCTGAGTGAGCTGTATTTGCGATAGACGTCGAAAATTCAAGAAACGTATTGAGGGAATTGAGGGTGAGTAGTTTGGAAGCGGCCGAGAGGTGGACTCCAGGTGGTGGCGCTGCATCTACACGCAATCGTAAGACAGGGACCGGTGTAGGGACGAGGGGCAGACCTTGGTCATCTTTATGTCTTCCTGAAACACTCAAGAGGCCCAGGTAGCCTTGCAGGACACGATCACCATGGTCCGATGGACCACGAAGCACGACACACTCTGGCACGACTCGTAGTAGAATGTCCAGTAATTGCACTGCATCAACACGTATCTCCGGGAATATGTGTGTTTGAGCGGATGTTGTGTATAAGAGCAGGGAGGGTATATGAGGAACGAGGCTGGTCTGAGAGGAATAAAGGCTTCAGAACGAAAATTCATGATAGTAGTGACATACTTTTGGGACCTGAGGTAGTAGCCATTCAATAAACGAGAGTAGGGCCTTACGCACGGTGGTGTCCTAATCATGGTCGAAAAAGACGCCAATTGATAACGAAATGCATATGCATACCTCGTCACCAATCAAACGCGAGCAGCTCTGTACCACAGGAGCAATGGAGGGTTCCAGCATCCCCGGGTGCTCCGAGAAGAGTTCTCGTAGTCCAGCAAGAGCGTCTGTTGATGGCATTTGAGAAGCTACGAAGGCCGTCATGGCGGAGTGGGCGAACCTCGTTGGGTTCCAGGAGAATAATGTTTTAATAAGGATAGAAGTTCCTCTAGCGTTTGCTTCCGCCTGGTACTTGGGCCAGCCTGAGATTTATCGACGAGGATGCTTTGGCTGGGAAGTGCGATCGCTGCCAGGCATTGAGAACGAAAATTTCCATAACTATAGCACTTTTAGTCGTCTCACATCGAGCCTTAAACGAGGTATCCACGGCATTCTGGGCTGGTTTTTTTCCCTTTCCAAGCTTGAGCCTTGCTTTCTGGGACATGGTTAGTGAAAAACAACTGTGCCATGGTGACATAATCTTTTACTGTGAAGTCCGCGGGTTTCTCCGTTTTCTTTTTGGTACTCTTGGGCATTTGGCCTGTGGAAGTCGTCCTTTAAGTTTTGACAGGTCGAACCTCGACTCTTACAGCATTGATACTCCAACCCAAAGACGTGAGAAAGGATTAACCAGAAGATATAGGCTACGGATGATGCTCTGTTCAGCTTTTGACAATCATCTCGTTGCGGTCAGCTCAGGCGCCATTCTAACTCACCCGGAAGGTGAAGCACCAAATTTGATTTATCAGTGACGTTTGTCGGAACTCTCTGGGTCGTGGGGAGCATTGGATTTTATACAAGCCCTGTCCACAATCTGAAAGCGGTACTCTTGCGATCCGCGATAACAAGATGGCTTATAATAAACCTTACGGCAAATGCAAATATGTCTCATGTACTAATTCTCGACTCATGGTGTCATTCGCAAGAAGTTCATGCCCCAAAAGTTGGCCTGCCGTCGACAGGCAGCCCATTTTCAATTCTAGCCCCATGATTCGTCAGTCGATTCGATGATGCACCTGCCGGCCAGCGCCACATCCATTTGTGTGCTGCGTTGCGTCACCGTCCGCGTCACGACTATTTAATTTAGCCTTTCAATATCAGTCCCTTGTCCTCCATCTCCTGTCCACTGCATCCAACATGACCCAAGCAATGGAACGTATCTCTAGCAAACTTCAAGATACCGCGAAGATCAAAGACTTAGCCAACGATACCTGGGATTCCTCCACTGTCCACGGTCGAAACGTAATGACCACTGACCATGGCACCGCTATCGTCAACCCAGACACATGGTAAGTCTCGAGGTTATATCGACGTATTCGTTACGTCTTACCTTCTTTCAGGCTCAAGGTGAATGATGGCAAAGGCGGACCTGGGCCCGCTCTTCTGGAAGACCAGATTGCCAGGGAAAAGATCATGCGCTTTGACCACGAAAGGATACCTGAGAGGGTGGTTCATGCTCGCGGTGCGGGCGCCCATGGCTATTTCCGCCTTAAGAAATCGATTCCGGAATACTCTTTCGCACCTGTCCTCAATGAGACTTCCCGCACGACGCCCGTGTTCATACGCTTCTCAACAGTTCAAGTAGGTGTCAAGTTATAGTCTTCAATGCGTGGATCTGACGAGAAACCTGCAGGGCTCACGAGGATCCGCCGACACCGTTCGAGACGTCCGGGGGTTCGCAGTTAAATTCTATACGGACGAAGGCAATTGGGACATAGGTTAGTCATACATGGGATCAGTAAATTGGGTTCCTAACCTTTTTATTAGTCGGAAACAATATTCCAGTATTTTTCATCCAAGATGCGATCAAGTTCCCTGATATCATCCACGCTGTTAAACCTGAGCCACACAACGAGTGCCCGACAGGAGCCACAGCCCATGCGTCGGCTTACGACTTTATTTCCCTCCAGCCCGAGACTACGCATATGTTGATGTGTCAGCCAAGGTTTCATTCAACTTAAACTCCTTGCTTACCGTCCCGTAGGGACCATGTCGGATCGTGCTATTCCCAAGTCCTTCCGCACGATGCAAGGAGTAAGACCATTTCGAAAGACGGCTCTCGGGTAACTCACGGCTCTCGTAGTTCGGGGTCAATACCTATACCCTGATCAACAAATCTGGCAAACGCCACTTTGTCAAGTTCCATTTCACCCCAGAGTTAGGGGTGCATTCGCTCGTTTGGGATGAGGGTCAGTACAACATAATTTACGACGACAGCAGCAGTATTGACCTACTTCAAGCCCTGAAAATTAACGGACAGGATCCCGATTTCCACCGGAAGGACTTGGAAGAAGCAATTATGAACGGTGCTTATCCGCGCTGGACGTTTGAAATCCAAGTCATCCCAGAAGGAGACGAGGACAAATTTGAATTTGAGTGGGTTCATTTCTCTTTGCTTCCAGTAGATTAATCTCATGGGTTGTCCCGTAGTATTCTCGATGCCACCAAGCTTTGGCCTGAAGAATTAGTGCCGAAAATTGAAGTCGGAGAGATCATACTCAACCGTGTGGTCGACGAGTTTTTCACAGAGGTCGAGCAGATCGCCTTTTGTACATCGCACGTCGTGCCTGGTGTTTCGTTCTCGGACGATCCTCTACTACAAGGCCGCAACTTTTCATATTTCGACACGCAAATAACTCGTCTGGGTCCAAACTTCCAAGAGCTCCCCATCAATCGCCCTCTCTGCCCCGTCATGAATTTCCATCGTGACGGTGCCATGCGACACCGCATTACCAAAGGCAAAGTCAACTACTGGCCAAATCGTTTTGACGTCGTGGCCCCTCAAAAATTCGATCACACCGAGGCCCTCGAATATCCCCAATCAGTCCATGGCGTCAAGCAGCGGTACCGTGGGCCCAAGTTCGACGAGCATTTTAATCAGGCCCAGCTATTCTACAACTCTCTTGCTCGTTACGAGCAGCAGCATATCGTCAATGCCCTCTCTTTCGAACTGGACAAAGTGAACGAGATGGAAATAGTCCAGCGCATGATAGAGAGATTGAACCAAGTTGACTTCGAGTTGGCTAGACAAGTAGCCATAAACGTCGGTGGCGACATCCCGAAGGATTCACGCCCTAACCACAAGAAAACGTCCAAGTATCTCAGTCAAGAAGCCTATCAAGCCCTGACACCAACCATCAAGTAAGTACCAGTTCGACTCCGGCAGGCGCAATGCTTACCCGAGATTAGGACTCGTAAGGTGGCGGTTCTAATCGCAGATGGTTTTGACCTTGAATCTTATGACACAATGAAAGCGGCACTTTATAGCGCTGGGGCGGTAGTCGTGACCATCGGTGTCCGTAGAAGCAAGGTCACGCCAGCGAGCGGGAATCCTGTCATCCCCGACCACTTCTTGGAAGGTGCTCGTTCCACACTATTCGATGCTCTTCTTATTCCTCCTGGCGAGCACCACCACAGGACTCTGCTGGGAAGTGGACGGGTGGTGCATTATATACGTGAAGCGTCAGTCTCAGTCTGAGTCTCATTGATCACCTGGAGCTGCTCTGATGGTTACATAGGTTTGGTCACTGCAAGCCCATCGCTGGCCTCGGCGAGGGGGTAACGGTCGTTTATAATGCGCTTCCTCTCCCCGAACTCAATTATTCCAAGGAGGGGCCTACTGTCGTCAACTCGTATGGCGTTGTCACCGCGACCGTCGGCGACGTGAAAGCTCTCACGTTTGGCAAAGGCGAGACAGGTTTCCTAGCCACATTTGCATTGGAGATTTCCAAGCACCGCAACTGGGCGAGAGAGACTGATGGGCTTGTCACTCGCGTTGCATTCTGAAACCTTGAGATCTCGTTCCCCTCGATATCGAGATGTACCATTACGAAACATAGTAACATCAATAAACACATGACTAGGCTGCTGGACGTAGAGGATTGACCTGGCATAGTCTCCGCTACTCCGCTACATGAGCACCAGTAAATGTAGTGGTCTCTCTCACTTTCTCGTCAGTGCGTCAGTGATTTTCGTTCATCGAGGAGGATCCGTGCATCGTGAGCCTCCCTGCCTTTCACCCTCGCGATGTTATTATCTATTTATTCTCGCGCCTCCTGCCCTCATATCCGTCCGTCCCTATATTTCATGCAAGGCGACACCGTCGGAAGGACAGGTCCGTAAGCACAAATTATAAATTTTCATCGACATGCATTGGTACTATCGTGATACCATCGATGCACGAGGTTCGAAGTTCTTTATGCCTCAGTCACGAACGAAGATAGCAGCGGCACCCATACCTTGTGTGGGATGAGCCTTGATCTAGGTGGTTGTAATTCAAGTAAGAACGAGCCACTCACCAAGCCCAATGCACATTGAAGTGACTAAAACTCTCCCACCTCTTCGTTCCAACTCCGCTAAACCCGTAGCAATCTGTCTGGCACCCGTAGCACCGAGGGGATGCCCCAAGGCAATGGCTCCGCCATTCACATTAACCTTGTCGGTATCAAGGCCCAGCGTACGCACGCAATAAACATACATGCTCGCGAAAGCTTCGTTGATCTCAAACAGGTCGACGTCGTCCTTCGCGATTCCCGCTTGTTCAAGCACCATCGGAATCGCGATACTGGGGCCAATACCCATGATCCTGGGTGCGAGGCCCGCTATAGCGGTCGTGACATGCTTTCCGAGGATCCGGAGGCCCAGCTCCTCGGCCTTTCGGCGCGTCATAAGCAAGACCGCCGCCGCCCCGTCAGTAATCTGGCTAGCGTTGCCGCCTGTCGTCTTTCCCTCGCCCCATTGCGGGAAGGCGCTTGGAATTTTGCCCAGGGCTTCCTTGGTCGTTCCGCGGCGAATTCCGTCGTCCTTTGTTAGAATGGTCCTGGTACGTTTACCAGTCTTCGGGTCCAATTGGTACGCTTCGGTGGGGACAATCTCGGTGAACAAGCCAGATTGTTGGGCGCGTTCAGCGCGCTGGAAGGACCTGCGTTAAGGTTATTCATGCCACTGGATGCGCAATTGTAAGCCAGAAAACTTACAAGGCAGCAAACTCGTCCATGTCCTCCCTCGAAATCTTGAAATCATTGGCAACATTTTCACTTGTCCATCCCATCGGCATGCTACAGTCCCTGCCATCCTGGACGCTCATAATCTCCTCACTAAACGGTGGGCTACCCTGATCAGGATTGGCCGTCATGCTCTCCACTCCGACGGCGAGCCCAATCTGAATTTGTCCGGACCGAATCTGATTCGATATGGCGTTCACCGCCATAAGTCCAGAAGAGCAGAACCGGTTGATGACTTGGAGTGGAGTTGAGGGTGGGATCCCTGCAGCTATAGCGGCTGCGCGGGCTTCGTAGGGCGCCCGGGAAGCAAGGACCGTGCCTACGCAAATGTCTTGAATTAGGGAAGGTTCAATTTGGATATGTGCGAGGGCTGCCTGAAGGATGTGTTAGGTTGGCCAGAAGCCTTTTTTTCGTTACCTTAAACATGGACGTGACGAGTTCGTCGCTCCTGCACATGCAAACGTGACCAAGGATCACTCGAATAGGAACTAGGCACACATACCTAGTATCCTTGAAACCCCCCTTCCTTGCCTTAGTCAACGGGGTGCGAATGGCCATTGTAATGACCACATCGCCTGGCGACTTCTGGAACAGTGCATCACGTCCATAGCTCGACTTTCCAGTAAACTGTCCAGCGAGCTGTGTTAGGCGGTCCATGTTTACAGGCGGGTAGAGAGAGAAGGGAGTTGAGGTCGAAACAGCAACACAAGGCGGGGTCAGTCGAGGGCATTCGGCATTCAACATGACTTGTGGGTGACTTACATAATGAGATAAGTGAGCATGATGGAAGACCCTCACAGAAAATTCGATTGGTGGGCTGTGAGGGTTTTGTTCTTAAATGACGGAGCTGGTACGTTCAAATACAGTACTACATACTCAGGAAATCAGGGCATTCCAGTACACAAAATGAGGATCACAAAGTGTTCCACTGATATTATGGAGCTGGGGAGCACGGAACCTTAAATACAAGTCGATCACAATTATCTACGAGAGGTTGTCAAGCTTTAACCGCGAGGTGTTAGTAAGGGGTCGCGGGCTGTGGAACAGGGAACGGAGGTGGGTTGGGCTCGGGATCAAGGTGATACGGTTGGGCACTCGGGCTGACATTGCGCTGGCGAAGGTCAGGGGTCTGAGTGAGCGTCGATGAGGCCGCCGATTCAGGAGAAAAGGGTTTGGGTGGGGCGGGAGGCGAGCTTCCGAAACTGTCAGGTGGACCACTTGGCGGTGCGGTGGCTTGCTGAGTAGAAGCTGGGGAGGCGGGTTTAGCGGCCGGGTTAAGGAGCGCGGCTCCTGCAGTTAGCATTGCTGGAGCGTATTGTGCGAACAGGCCGGTGAACGAGCCAGCAGAGTTAGCAGCGGGCTGTTGGGCGGCACCATCGGCCTGGACCTGTTGCGAGCCAGCCTGCTGAGCAGCCGAGAGACGGGCGAGGACGAATTGCAGGATCGACCGAAGGGCATTCGTGGCAAATGTGAACAGGTTGCTGCTGGCAGCCGTAATCGAACTGTCGATCCGTTTTTCGTTCATGAGCATAAATGGAACCACGTATTGGTTGTAGAGTAGCGTCGAACCCTGTTCCATGGGTCTCAGTCCCGATCCTTTCGTCATATAGAGTGTAATGAGCTTGGGACTAACCTGGGTCGCCGGGGCAATAAGCCAGAGAACGAAGAGAGCCCTGAGCTCATAGTAAAGAGGCACCCTGGCAATGGAGAGGTCGTATGAGATGGGGCGGTTACGTGTGTGAGAGAAAGCCAGCGTACCAGTCGATGAGCCATCCTGCAAGCATTTCTGTACCGAAGAGTATACCAGCAATAACCCAGTACTCTGAATATATCTCGACCTGGTGCAATGTTTGCTGGTCGCTTTGATTGCTGTTCAAATGAGCCCGCGCCTGCCAAGTTCTGAAACTGGGGACCAGCAGGCCAAATACCGCGCTGGGAAAAATGAGCCATGATATTTTGGCTGTTATCGTAGACGTACACGAAGATTCTAGAGGCGAGAGCAAAGAGTCCCATGGATGATTTGGGTCAAGTTGAGGTGGAAGGTGGTTGTCTTTGTCAATCAACCTTGCTCTCCAACTACCTCGAGTCGTTCCTTATCTGTTGCAAACCCTCGACGACGCACAGCAGCACCTTGACGACGCGTCTTCTTGCCATTCATCTGCTCTGCACGCGCTTTGTCGCCAAAAAAGGTCTTTGTCCCCGTAGTTGCGCGTGTCGCTCAGCCTCCCAGCGCGTTCTATCCGCGCTCTTCCGTCCCAGATGCACTCCTTCGCGCTTTCTTTCCAAATTTCGTGCCATTCTGTTTCGCCCCTCGCGTCACGCGCCCAATATCGAACCCCTAACCCGGGTGAAGTCTAACCCTAATGATGTCCTTCGGCTCGCGCTTCCTTGTTTCCTTCATAGCCAGCCTTTTGCTGCACGATACTGGTGGGGCATACCGCTCAAAGTTCAACGCGTCCACTCCAGCCAACAGGGTCTTATGATCTCACCTACCCACATGTCACTTCTTATTATCCTGCTCTTGGCAGGGTGGCCACTCCGGCACGTGTCCGCTCTTCGATGCATATCGACCGGGTTCCGAGGCGCGAGTACGCACAGGTCCTTCGCTCCCGCCTTCGCGGCACCCCCTGGCTCTGCTTTGGCGGCCAAGGTTGGTGAGTTGGCGCAAGGCTATTGTCGTCGTCTCCCCAGTCGGTCGGATGAAAGACACTAGAGAGGCATCCACGGGAACCCTTGGAGGGACCTCTGTGGGTAGCATGTTGGCCACATACGAGACGCTTGGATCACTACCCTTGAGCGGGTAATGTAAATGTCATTACGCTCCACCTGACGCACAAGCGACCTTCGTGTTTCTATCCTTGGTCGTGCAGTGTGGGGCTGAGGCTGTTGGAGGAAGCAACGAACAAGAAGCCGAGTTCGCTTAGCTCCGCAGAAGCGGATGTTATAAATTTGCTCGCATCTTGCCTTAGTGTTTGATGCATTCAGAGCGACGGCCTTGTTTTCACCATTTTGTTTGCCGTGCTAACCTTCATACACTCTTTCAGAGTTGATGGAGGAAGGTGAAGATAATCAAGATGGTCGGCTCAGCGCGAGGGACAAGCAGCTTGGCCTTTGGGTTGAACTCGTGAAGGTGACGAACAGGATAGCCGTGTTTCGGAGGCATCGAGCGTCGCGACCATTCCTATGGAATGGTGCATCTTCGGGGTTTACTGGCTGGTAGATGTGCGCCGTGGCAAAAGATGTGAGGTTGCTGCTCGAGGAACAACTAGGTGACACGCTCGACCCTTGACAGGTACCGTTTGTACGGAGGGTGGTTTTTGAGCAGTTCGGCGACATCAGCTTCGCGACTACGCCTCCGCATTATATCGAGCATTCAGAAGGTTTTCTACAACTCCCAATCCAACCCTTTACGTACCCTGTCATCACAGATAGGTGCAACCGCGGATATACGACATTCTAGCTCCACGTCCTGCCGCCGATCTCGGCCTCACCACTTCTCTCTTGCCATTCCCCGGACCACGGGCCGACGGTGCAACATGGAGTATCACGAGATCGAGCCAGGCATACCGCGGAGATCATTCGACCAACCGCCTTCATCTCGACATTCTTACTCTCCATCTCCCAGTACCCGACCTGCCCCACGCCCCGCCAAATCGACGATCCACCGTCCTCTTGATCATTCAAACGCGGTTGTTCTATTCTTTCCGAGCCCCCCTGGCCCCCACGCCCGCTCTGAACAGGCTTCTTTCGTACCCGTGATCATAGCACCTTCGGGTAGCAGTCCGTCACATCGTGCTCACATATGGTGCGGAGGTTCAGATTAAATTCTGCGGCTCCGTGTCGAGCACGGTGCGGCGTCGTACCGCTGTGATAGAGTTTTGCGCTCGATTCCTCGGGGCGGACTGGGCTTCGTTCTTGGTGTGTCTGGCGTGGGGTGATGGCGCGCAATGGAAGATTGTGGACCTCTGTGAAGGTGGTCAAGAGGTGGTGGGGAGGTTGGGTGTGCCGAGTGTGGAGGATGTGGAGGTGTGCTGTGGTTAAAAGGGAGATGAGGTGCCGCAGTAGGGGTGTGTTTTTCGATTTGTGAGCGGGTTTGGTTCCATCTTCGCTCTGTGTTAAGGCCCGTTCGGAATGGGTGGTGACGAGAGCGTTGTAGGTTAGGTGTAGTAGAAGGCTGGCTAGTACCCTCTCGTGTGGGGAAATCCCCTTCTACGTTGGAAGTGGACGAGGGATCGGTGGTATAAGGGCTTGTTGGGGCGACGCGGTGTCGTTCGTGGTAGGGAGCTTATATGAGCTGGAGACTTTGTTGGGAGGTGTTGCCCTCGTTGGATCGAGGGTAGAATGTGACTTTCGCTTGATCCGGTTGTGTGTCGGTTGGTGAGAGCGGCCCTAATTTTTTCCTCTCCTTCGGGAGTATTTGTTTCCATAAACGCCGGAATCATTTCAAACAGGACGAAAAAGCTAAGTACTTATCCTTACACTGGCAGCAAACCTTGATTGCCCACACAGTTGATAGTGTAACTTTCGTGCTCCAAATTGTGCATTTGCCTTATGACACTTCTTTATAGGTTTCCCATAAGGCACACTCTTCCGGGTTCAACTTCACATCGAAGTGCCATTAAATTACCATTAAATCAGAAAAGTATCAATTTACATGAGAATTCTAAATGAGGGAATAACGTTCCACAACGCGCGCAAGAGACCGAAACGCGTCGCGCCGGGCGGAGGGTTGGTAGAAAGTAGTATAGGTTCCCTTGTTATCTCTTACTGTTCGTGATCGCATGGGGCGCGTGTTGGTTCGGCTAACGGGCAAGGCAAGGATGTAAAGGTCCCATTGTAATAAATGAAGCGCGTCTCCAAGCTTGCACTGTTCTAGCATAAATACTGCAAACTCCCCTTACTGTGACGTAAAATTGGCTTATGATTACCTGACAAATATCAATGGCGACATGCTTTGGCCTCTGCGAAAGCAATAGGGCTAATGAGCAACGTAATATCGGCACCCCTCACAATGGTTTATTGAGGACTCCGAAATGCTGGGAGCCTATTCAGCGGCTTACAGAGACACTAGAAAAGTGCCCGGTTGAGTGACAGTCGCCCTTGCTCATTATGTGCTTCAGTTTGTCTTCGGGAACACACGTTACGGTTTGTAAACCGCAGTCACACCTGACACGTGACTTTCCCCTCAGCGTGATGTGATGGTTTTATGCCAGGTCAAGACAATCAAGGTTGTATCAGTCACTTTAGCTCAAATGTGACCCCACATCCTGTGTATCATAACCAATGACCAACATAGTGAGCACCCTAGCTCCCACAACCTGATCGACTTTGGAAAACGAGTCGCAATTTTGTTCAAATATACTATATAGCAATCAGCATTTTATCGAGTAGACACGACAAGTACAAGCACACTCCCCATTTGAGTTATCGGAGGAAGACACTCGATCAGGCTTGGCGCGCCACAGAGGAGAGTTTGCGCCTCCAGAATCTCTATCTGTACGCCATATCTCTATCTGTCGTGGCACACCTTAGTATGAATTTAGCCCAAGAAGACGACGTTGCGAGGGGCGAGAATCATTTTGTACCAACGTATGCGGGGTCAGTCTAGAACGAGGTTCGCTCAAAATTTCTGACAAACACAAGCCAATTTAGAGGTGGTTTATACAGTCCGACTCGTGAATAGTAGCCGCCAGGGCCCGTACAAACTCTGACAAGGTGTCGTCAAGCCACGTGCATAGCGAGAAATCCTTTACAATACAGCACCCACTTTATCTCTGCGTTAGTCGCCCCGATATTCCCGACTCGAAATAAGGGACCCTGATCAATCATCATGCATTTACGAGGTCGGGCTTCCCGGAGGGTCCTGATGATACTGAGATATAAGCCTTACTTCTTCACATCTTGTTGCAACCGCAAGAGAGTCTGGGCAGTATCTGGTATAGAGGGTCAACTTCTCGCTCTGCTTTATCAGTCGTTAGACATACCAATAACAGTGCGTTCATATCCGCGATACGTGATATTGAAGGCCTTCTTCGATTTTGAGTTGTCGGCCGCATAGTACTCGCCTGGTTCCAACCCGATTCCAGTTCCTGGTTTACCTTCTGGAATGATCGCCTTCTTATCAGGATAACACTGGCCACGTATTCGTTAGAAATCTTGTTCGATCGCATGAATGGGGGAACGTGCCTTTCGCAGAATATCGGCGGTATCCTGGTTCGAGTACGTCTCGTCGGCGACGACGAAATATCGCTCATATTTGGAGGTCCCAATGTCAACCTCAACGGCCTTTGCATGTACCTCACCTAGATCACGGACATCGACCCAGAGATGGACTCGATTTGGAGGGATGGTCTCAACCTTGCCACTGAAGAGGTCCCATATGACAACATTGGAAGAATTGAGATTTTCAAGGGATTGGTCATTGATGATGGGTCCAAACACCATGGGAGGGCAAAGGGTGACAACGCTAAAAGGAGGGTCGAATTCTTGCACAAACTCCTCGACTACTTTCTCTGCGAGCTTTTTCGAGGCGCGATAGACATCTATTTTGGCAGTCGCAGGGTCCATTGCCTCTTGGCTGGTTATGGGGTTCCAATCTAACAGGAATACGCAGTAAGTTAAATAGAAGCTAGTGAGACTGAATGGAAAAAATCACCCTTCTCGCTATAGACATGTCCCGGACGCATCCCCTTCGACGGGTCGATGATTGAGGCAAAGCTGCTTGTAATGACCACCCTCTTCACTTGGGGCGCCGCATGTTTAATGGCATGGAGAAGGTTCCTAGTGCCATTGATAGCAGGTAGGAGAAGCTCCTCTGGTTTCTCGAAGGTCAAGTAGAAAGGGCTGGCGGTGTGGATGACAGCGGTCAGGTCCTCTGCATCCTGAAAGACGTCTTTATACGCATCGGGACTTGAAATGTCTAACCGAGTGGTCACCGAGTGGTGGTCAGTCAGATGGTCCCTGTTTCTCGTGGTTACCCACCCGGCACGACCACATAGTCCAAAAGGTGCTTCCATTGAATATTAGCAGCAAGAATATTCTGTGCTTTCTCTTCCGATCGTACTGTAAACCTAACCTTCCATCTCTCGAACAAATTATGGTCAGGATGTTATCAGGTAGGATGGGAGCTGGTCCGCTCACCCGCGATGAAGGCAGGAATTGAGACAGTGGGCTGCGATGAAGCCTGATGCTCCTGTTAGAAGAATTTTTCCCATTATCGAGACGAGTTGAGGATCAAAGTTAGGGATCAAGTAGTCAACATGCGCTCCCCGTTCCTTTGTAAAACCTTGGCACCAAACCATCATCGATAGGACCGCGATATCAGTACGAAGAGTGTGGGAACGAGATGGCGATTCAGTTCAGGCTAAGCGTCTAACGAGCATTGATTACAACGTGTTGCAAGGACTGGACCTTGTCAGGTGCTGGCAAGCTTTGAGCGGATTGGCCATTCTCATGTTAGGACCGTGTCAGGAGACTGATGTGTCATAAGCACCAAGGCTCTGGTACTTCGTCAGGCTCTCGACGCATTTAAGGCGCGTAGGCGCCATCAGTGCCACCCCGCTGAACGCGCAACCCACTACTTACCACTACCACCGACAACACGCATGTCTCATTTACCTCCAAATACTACAAACTTCGATTTCAGCCGCCGGGCAGCTCGTGCCATCAAGGGAATCCAAGAACTTTCGGAAAGCGACGAGGATTTATGTGCGCTCGATTATACAAATTTATCGAAATATCTGGCCTTTGCATCTCAAGAGGGATTTGCTATCGAAGTGAGCTTTGATGGGGAAGTATCTCAACGCCCCTAACCGCCCCTCAGGACTCTGCGACACTTTTGGGCCTGCTCGTCAAGGTGAGATGTGCCAAAACACAAAGTTCTCGATATAATGACCATCGGATATAGCCTTCGACGTTGAAATTAATGCAAGGGTTCTTCCAATACCGTCCGGTCTCCTTAAGTATATCGGATTTTTCCATGGAATTGCCTTTCTCGAGCTATATCACTGTCCTGCGTGTACGCATACGTCTCTTATCTGTTTATCTGGAAAGGTGCTGATATTTTGCAAGTATTTCGCGTCGGAAAATATGCTCAAGACTTCAAGGGAGCCCGATATCAAGTATTTCAATTCAAGTACCCACGGTACAGGGCCTTATCAGCATTGACATCATTTCCAGTTGCTTATATGGCGTTGTTCATACCTGCTTTTCATCAATTGCAGAGATTGTGACCACATGCGTTTCCGAACTCATCAGCACGACGCAGCGGAACGAATTGGTACAATCGACATTTACAACCGCCTGCGAGTTTCTGCGACAGTAAATGATATTATTGTTGGGAGCAATATTATTCGCGCTTATCAGGCACTTGCATAGGTACTTGCGACGCTTCCGCCCTGCAATGGAGCAATGGGGCACTGCTATTATCAACATCAGCGAACATATCGAAACATGCTTCAAAAAGTGGCAAAACAGCATGGCTGAGGCATCAAAAGGGACTCTAGAGCCCCTTCAAGACCACATCCAAGGACTACTCCGTCAGGTGCAACGAGAAAAAGAACGAATCGAGGCTAGGCCGGTGTCTAGACCTCCGAACAACCACACCAGATCGTCACTGGAGGAAGCTCTTCTCGCCCAGATAGCAACCACACCCTACGATGCACCTGGAGAGCTCAGACAGGAAGGAGCTCGGCATGGTAACGACGACGACGATTTCCAATCCATTGGGATCGCACCAACCAATGAAGAATTGCAATGCCAGCTTCCTCCTGCCCTGCCGATCAACCATCCCGCGGCTCCTCACCACCTCGAACTAGGCACTATGAAGCGACATTTAGATGTGCACTTCCGACTCTATCGGGAGGAGTTTGTGTAAGGCCCTTACAATTTTGGAGGCGTGTCCATGGCTGAGAGAACATGCATAGGGCCCTCACCCGCAATGCTGTGCAGCAAGTCCTATGGGATCTCACGCAAAAGCGTTCTGAACTACATAAGATATTTCGAGAGAAAGGAGGGCGGTACAAACTGACCATGAATCATCATACATCATCTCGGTTCAACATTTATACTGGCGTTGGTTTTTCAAAGCTAACTGTCACTGCGACACCCCCCCCGGAAGAGCGCGTGACAGCTCACCGGACAAGCGAGCAGAATACTGGAAGTCACTCCATGGCAAACGCCTTCTCTATGGCAGCCTCGTAGTTCTGGTGTGGCCGGTTGAGGGCGACCAATCGCGTGTGTATCTTGGCACCATCGCCACATCTCCAGATGATCTTTCGAAGGGGGCCAGAAGGAACCCCCAGCAACTCATGTTCAGTATTTCATTCTTCGATCCCGAACTAGAACAGCGGGTCCTTGACCAGTTGCTCAACCACATCCCGAGGCCCACTCGTCTGTTCCTTGTTGAAGTCCCAGTGATGTACGACGCAATATTCCCAATCCTTCGATCTCTCCAACAAGATCCACCAATTGAATGCTTCAAGCAATATCTCCCACTTGGAATAGCGCCTTCCGTGCACATTCCACCTCCTTCCTACAGTCGCCATCCCGATTTCAAATGGAACCTGGCCTGCTTACTCCCAGAGAGTACAGATCCGTTTACTTTTGACTCTCATCACCAAGCCTCGGTTTATGAAGCAATCGCCGTCCTTCGTGATTCCAGTGCATTCGACGTTACTCAAGCGACTGCAGTGGTTGAGGCTCTTTCCCGCGAGCTCTCTCTGATTCAAGGGCCACCAGGCACGGGAAAGGTAAGATACTCTGCCATTGCTGGATCTCTCTGAAAAAATTCTTCAGAGCCGCGTTGTGAAAGATATAATCCGAGTTATGATAGCAAACAGCGTTGGCCGCATCCTCGTTGTGAGCTTCACCAACCACACAGTCGACAATACCCTCGACATGCTGCTCGATACTGGTGAAAGAAGCTTCGTCCGTCTTGGAGGGCGTTCCAAGCACAAGCGAATCGCAGATTTTGCCTTGGAAAAGCTGGAAGATGCTTCAACGAATCCAATTAAACTGAACACGAAATATAGAAACATGCGGGTGATGGAAGAGCGGCTCAAGAATACCGTTGAAAAGCTACAAAGCCCCATAGCAGAAGGAGACATCATGGAGTGGCTGAAAGAGGAATCCCCAGAACAGTATCAGCGCCTCAATAACCCTCCAGAACATGTTACATCCTCAAATCGCGTGCAAAACGCCAAGCTTTCTACAGATGACGGTTCACCATCGCTCTGCAGCCAGTGGATCAAAGGCCGTGACATTCAGCTGAACAAAGCGAGGCTCATTCATTTGCCGCAAGACGAGTTACCAGAAGAGAACGTTCAACCCGACCATTCTTCCAGATTTCTAGATCAGCCACCCACGTCAGGTCGGGGGGGTTCTCCTCTCTTATGTGACCCAACTGTTCCATCAAAGGTCCATCGGAAACCGGCCCTTTTGCTTCCCGATCTTTTAGTCTGTGAACAGGTCTGGATGACGAGCACCGAAGAACGGAAGAACCTGTTTCAAAGTTGGAAAGAGTCGGCGACGGTCAAGCTACGAAACTTACAGACAGCCAGCTTGAAAAAAGCAAAGGAGGAATTAGAGAGCGCTCGAGAGACTTGGGAAGACGGCAGGGATTCGGTACGGCGATTAACATTCCTTGGAAACCTCATGCTCAACGATTACAATCAGCACCGTCTCGACATCCTCCAAACTCGCAAGGTTATCGGCTGCACAACCGCCGGCGCTGCAAAGATGATCAAACTCATAAAGGTCAGCGAGATCTCTCAGCGGTGGACGGAGTTAATTGTTCCTTAGGAGTGGCAGCCCACGACCATCATTGTCGAGGAAGCTGCGCAGGTGCTCGAAGCCCACACCCTGGCGTCATTGGTTGATAGTGTCGAGCATTTAGTTCTTGTGGGGGATCATCTCCAACTTCGTCCCCCAATCTCCAATTATGGTAGGCGTTTGTGGTATTTCCATAATAGCAAACTGATTGTCAATACGCAGCGCTGTCGACGGAGAACCCCAAAGGGAAAATTTACCGTCTGGATTGCTCCCTCCTCGAACGCCTCTCGGGGGTTGGATTCCCAATCTCGCGATTGAGGAGGCAACGCAGAATGCGCCCGTTAATTTCTGATCTTCTAAGGTCAGTGATGCTCTGACTCTTGGTACTGAGCTCATGTTTGTTATAGAATCAACAGTTATCCAGATCTGGAGGACGACGAAACTGTATGCAAGTATCCATACGTCAAAGGGATGAAGAAAGACCTATACTTCCTGCACCATACAAATCAAGAGAGCTCTAGTAGTGGAGATGGTATCAGCAAGTCTAATCAATTCGAGGTCTGAGTGCAGCCCTTGCACGCATCTGAAGTGGGCTCACCTCACGATAGGCGTCGATGGCCATCAATCTTTATCAATATCTGAGACGGTATTGGGCAGTTCGCTTTGTTTCCGCTCTCGTCCTGATCACCACGGTAGACAAGGGAACTACTCGATTACGATACTTGCAACATACCTGGCCCAAATTCCAAGCGTCTTGGATGAACTGCGACGAAACAAGCTGTATGGTCAAGTTGATGACCGGGATGCCGAAGCACTTGCCGAAGAAGATGAGCTGGTGACTTTGAACGATACACCCCGTGGAGAAATTCGCTCATCAGATCGGGTTCGTCTAGGAACTCTCTGTTTTGAATACTTTTGACATCTGGAATAGGTCACCATTCGTACTGTCGACAACTATCAAGGTAGCTTCTTAAATTGACTGATGCAAATTAATCGTTCTCATACCTGTTCAGGCGAAGAAGCAGATATCGTCATTCTGATGTTGATCCGCAATTCAGGCTTCGATAGTAGTGCCGAATTTGGCTATAAATCTTCCATTGGTTTCCTAAAGGTACGTCGGCTCTTTGCATCATTAATAAAGTGGACTCAAATCCCTCTAGAACTGCAACCGAATCAACGTGGCCCTAAGTCGAGCTCGCTTGGGATTGTATATTCTGGGCAACGCGGATGACTTGAGTAGCCACAGCGCCGAATGGAGAAAAATTATCGAACACCTGAAGCGGTCAGATGCGCTTGGAGATGCGATACCATTAGCTTGTCAGCGCCACCCAGATATTGAACAACTCGTGTCCGATCCCAGAGATTTTCTCCAGATTGCCCCAGATGGTGTGTAAAGTCTTCCTAAAAACCGGACTGTTTACCTATCATCAATCAGGTGGTTGCACATTGCCCTGTGATGCGCTTCTCCCTTGCGGTCATGCTTGTCCCGCAAAGGTCTGCTGTCCCTCCCTAAAAATCGAGTACTCTCTCATCCGTTTTCAGTGTCACCCTGATCATGATATCCACGACTCCATCCACTGCGATGAACCTTGCAAACGTACTTGCGACGCTAAGGGTCATCTCTGTAAACGCCCCTGTGGTGATGACTGTGATGAGTGCCTGTTTCCAGTCGATCATGTTTCATTGCCATGCAAACACGAAGTTAATCTGACATGGTGAGTAGTTTAATGTGGATAAGGTATATGGTTTGACCTGCGTCACACAGCCATGCAGCTCAGAACCCAGATTCGGTTTCATGCCCTGTCGAGGTAGTGAGAGAGCTCCCGAGATGCGAACACGCTGCCAAGATGCCCTGCCACCAAGACCCTGCCACATACATTTGTCACACACCTTGCAGCCGATGTCTCCCTTGCTGTGGACGGCCATGCGAGAGCCACTGCTTCGTCTGTCAGAAACTTTCGAATGGCACGGAACGCGATGTGCATGGCCCCCATATTTGTCAAAAGCTTCTCAGTTGTGGACACCCTTGCGAAGAAGACTGTGCCACAAGTCAGGGAGCGTGTTCAGGGGACTGTCAAAAGCAATGCGCGGTCATGTGTGACCATGGGCCATGTCCCATGGACTGTTCAAAACCATGCACCCCTTGTGCAAAACCGTACTCATGGTCGTGGACTTGTGAGTCGTTGCCACTATTTCATGCGACGAAAATAACAGTCGACCAACAGCCATGCAGACGCCCACCATGCGACGTGATGTGCCCAAACAAGTTGCGATGTGGTCATCAATGTCCCTCGCTCTGTGGAGAAGATTGCAATATCCAGATATGTCCCGAATGCGCTTCCGAAAATCAAAGGCAACAGGTTGTCGAATTCATTGAGAATAAAACTCTCTCGGAGGTCTGGGAAAACAAGAAACTGCCGCCCCGACTCATGACACTTACTTGCGGGCACACTTTCGCCGTCAATACCCTTGATCGGTCGACCAAACTCGACCTCTGCTATGATAAGTGCTCCGAGGGGTGGAAGGCGAGGGATGGACACGTCAGTGTTGAAGTTCCGACATGTCCCCTATGCCGCTCGCCAATTCGTGTTCCACGTTATACCCGCATCCGCAAGCTCGCTTATCAAAACACCCTGGATCACAAAGAGGCTCGTTACGTACTGAGCGGCCTTAAACAGCTCTATACTCAACTCCAGAGCCTGGGTGATTTGGAGACTACAATCCCAGATCACGCCAACCCACTGTATTTGACTGGTAACTCCAGCGAAAAGGTGCTAGATGTCGCTATCAGGCGAGAAGATGTCGCTATCAGGCAAGGAGATATCCTCAGGAGTGCCTCTGGGACACGGCCCATTCCACGACGATTTTTCCTGCACCCGAAATTAGTCTCAGACCATGGGTTATGCGATCCTGATGCTGGTGCATGGGTAGAAACCGTCGATCCACTCCTGAAACTCTACCATGAAGCGGAAAGGCTCGGGAACCGGCGTAGCGGCTCATGCCAAATATACGAACGTGCGGTTGAGCACGCATCCCGCGCAGGAAGGACCAAAACATCGACCAGTAGATCACCAGTAAGCAGAGGTGTTGAACAGATCACGTCTCGTAATGCCCAGGAGTTGACGGGGCCTCGGCCACCACGGGAAAACTCGGGTCGTATTCGATCCATCTTGTTGACCGTGGAAATCCGATTAAAGATTGCCCAGCTAGCACAGGCTTGGCTTTCAACCCTTCGTGACTGGAGGAACTTATCAGACTCATACAAGGAGCTCTGGGAACGTTTCATCGTCTTCATTTATGACACTTGTCTTGCAGACACTGCCCTCGCTATTACATTTGCTGAGAGTAGCCAACTCCAAAGGCAAAAAATCCAATGCCAGGTTGCTATGTCCCGTTTAGAGGTACAGCGCTTCCGCTTTACCACTCAAAATCAACTAAGGCCCTGGGTGTCGGACGAAGTTCGGGCCGATCAGGAAGAGAAGGCTCGGTCGATATGGACAGAGCGTCAGGTTCAACTGGATACAGCCGCCCAGCAATATAGAAACGCCTTCCAGAGTTTACACCCTGACGATGAAGAGTTCTTATGGTCACAGTTCTATGAACCCATATCATCATTAGAAAATGAATGGGAGGCCATATGGAGTTCAATCTTGTCCGGTAGCGTATTTTCGGAGGTAAAGGGGGAGGAGAAGCGAGACATACGGAGGGCCTTTGAGTTCGGTGAGCGCAATTTATTCCTACGAAGAACCACCTCTAATTTCTCTGTAGATGCCCGAGGTCACTGGTATAAATGTCGCAACGGACACCAGTTCGTTGTCACAGAATGCGGCGGCGCAATGGAAGAGGCTTATTGTCCAGAATGCAATGCGCCTATTGGTGGTCGTGATCATAACACAGTAGATGGTGTTCGTCGAGACAGTGCCATGGAACGATTAGAGGCTGAGCGTGGTGTCCCAACTTCGCCCTGGCAATGGGCAGAGGACGCCTAATATTTACTTCCATTGGTAGTAGCAGCGCCTAGTAGAATTTCCCTTGAGCTACGGAACCGTAATAAGTCGATGTCTTCGTACTTAACTTGTGAAATTACACTGTGTGAATAGCAATCCAGCAGACTCGTAGGAGAGAGAATAGATACAAGAATCAACACCAAGTCAATGCTTACAGTGACGGCCCAAAACTGTACAGGGAAGAAACGTAGACACCCTAGTCACGATGGTACTTTACGAAGGGTGAAGATATACCCGCAATCTATTCAAGATCCTGGTTAGCGAAATAACTCCTCCAGCTGTCAGCCGTTGCATGGCAAGTCCCGGGTACTTTGCGTCGATCACTTCGGCAGGATGCTCGCTGCGCTCGATCAGCGCCTCCGCATCGTCAATCACCTTCTTCAACCTGCCTTTTCTGTAGTAGAGCCACGCAATATCTTCTTCAAGTCCACCGACTGGGACCTCCAATGCTCTGCGAACGAACCCGCGAGAGAGTACGTATGCTTTCTCGTTGTACAGACGACTGAATAACAATTAGGATGTGCTATCGGATTCCGAGTTATCTCTCACCTATTGACCTGGCCTTCCTCCGTTCCTCGTAACTTCTCGTATGCGGGCTCACAGTACCATCTGTGAATAAGAATTGAACGAAGCCATCGGAAATACAAGATGCTAACACTCACGGTTCTTTAACCAACACAAGCCCTTGTATCGAGACGAATGCCTGGAGGAGGGACGACCGGGCAGGATTCCAAGACTCTGTCCGGTCGCCTGCCCAAGTTCCTAAGATCGATAAGCAAACTTTTCCTTCTTCATAGAGGTTCCTGCCTCAGTCTGTGAGTTTGAAGCATGTAGTATCGCGTGTCATACACGTACGGGTTGACCCTGCCATTGCCATTGGTCCAGCTCAAGAAGTGAGCGATAGGGGGACTGTGTGGAAACGTCCCCTCCAGCCGCCAGTCAATCACAAAAGGTGCATCTTCGTATGGTGTATTACTTGGTCCAATAATAAGGCAGCGCAGCAAGTCTGATCGGTCTTCAAAGGCTCGAACTAGTATTGAGTCTGTTGAGGGATGAGAATCCTGTTCAGGTTCTGATCGACGAGACTCATACCTGGTAAACTGCTCCCCAAGACACGATACTCTTTATTGAGCCTCGTCATGAACGTCTTCGAAGGCTGAGCGACTGGAGTGTCGAAAAATGTATGATCTGGGGGCACAGAAGGCAAGAAAGCAAACTTCTTCCATCGTTCCTCCACTTCTGCGACGTTCTCCACTTCAAGTTGCAGTCGGCCCTCCGTATTTAACAAGCCCAGTGCTTTGGACGCCTCCTCGGTAAAGGGCGTCGCTATTGCCGGTGCGGAGTCAATAACCCTTAGTGACGAGGGAGAACTCAGCAGTGTTTGGGATGCTGCTGGAGGGGAGGGCGATGTCGCAACCTGGCTACTATTGGATTGTGACGAATGCTCAGACTCCGGGGGTTCTGGAGAAGGCGTGAGCCGGAAGGTCCCTGGCATATCGACATGATGGGTAAAAGGGGACGATCTGAGTTCAGCTTCTGCGGGAGGATCTTCTTCGATATGCCCCCAGTCATCCCGCTGATCAGCCCCGTCAATGTCCTCCCAACTTCCTCCAGATCCTTCGTCAAGCAGTTCCTCACCGGGGTCCAATGCGGCCCCCAGGTCCCATGCTAGATCATCCATGTCTCGGAACAAGGAAACGCGGGATAACGGTACGGTGATAACTTCATCATGTGGTAAAACAACTTGAAGACTTCCATCGAGATTGAGCTATGAAGGGACGATATCAAAGCCTGATCGTGGATGGCAAGGTAGGACTCACATCTACCACTTGTCCAAACCATCGAATTTCTGTTCTAAGTGCTCCGTCAGGTCGTGGGAGTGGCTTCTTGGCAGTGCCCGTAGCAAGGACGTCCATTCCAAACTTTGCCATATTTGATCTCCACCCAGTTGGTTGAGCATCCTCGATATACATTGGAAGTGATTCGCTGACCCATGCCTCCATCTCTCCTATCCGTGGGACAATCGGCAGAGTAGCGGAATTGGTAGTCCCTTCCCTATGAATAAGGACGAATTCTCCCCGATGAATGCCGAAAGTCTCCGGACCTCCTGTGGCCTCTGTGAAACCCAGACCATGAGGGTCGAGTTCGAGTAAAGGTACTTTTTCGGTTTCATTGTCGGCTTCCCATCGGACGGTTGCGATCCGTTCCTCAGCCGAGACATCTTGGACGACTCCGATGGCTTTGCTTCGCTCTTCGTCCCCTTTCCAGAATATATAGTCTCCAGGCCTATTATCAATAACTAAGCGACTCAACCAATGGGGTGGACGAAATGCTATTACCAGCAGTCAAATTCGTCGGGATTGATGTAAGGAATGACCTCAGTAGAAGGAACCCATTCACGAGTACCGTCCTGCCATAGTATCTCCACACGGGATCGAGTAGCGACCACTGTGAGAGCGTCCACATCAACTGTGAAATGCGTGTCTGGATCCTCGTGATGACTGGTGGGGATGCCAAACTCTTCCATCGTCGGCGGTGAGTTGGAGACCAACCAGTAGATCTGGTGGACTTACCAAGAGCACGCCTTGGGTCCCTGAATGTTACTCTTTCGCTAATGACCCCACTGCTCTCGCCTCTTGGTCGCATAAAGGTCAGCCTATGCATGTCCTCCCACGACCAAAACTGTTTAGGTCGTTGTCGGTTCTGCCCCTCTTCGGGTGAGAGCTGGTTCACGGATTAGGAGGAGGGATCATTTTGTTTGTCAGGGCACCTACTGTTTGGTTGAGGGCACTCCAGGATATAGCGAGGACAACCGGTATTACCTGAATGACTACGTCGGTTGGGGCGGGTACGGGTACATCCTGGTTTTCTGATAGGACTGACTAAAAAGTTGCCAATTAGGTTCTCGTGCATAAACGCCAGAAAAGTGGTCTTACATAGCATAGTTCTCCTACAGAAAATCTTTGCCCGAGTTCATACACCGGACCGATCTTTCCTCCTGGACTAGCTACCATCGCCTCATTGAAGACCTATATATGGTATGAGGCAAGTCCGGGACTCCTTGCATCACAAACACGCACTTCCTCCACCTGGGGCTCCTTGTAAGTGATCTGTGGTTGTAGCGGGGGGAGTACCCACCATGCCAACCCAATCGTCACATAAGACGTAGTCGCCAGGAGCCCATTGAGCTCCTGTGAATTCCGTTCTATCGATCCATTGGTCCACTTGTGCCTTGGTGATGGCATGTTGAACCTTGACCTCGCTGTTGACATTCAAGACGACACCGGAACGCAGGCCATTCCAATGACGTTTGACGAAATCTCCTCGCACAAAATACCGGTCACTCAATCGAAATAAGGTGTCCGGGAGTATCTGCCGTTCTCCATTTGGGTAGAATTGGACGCCGATCTCGCCTTTGCGTAATGGACGAAGCAATGGCTCATCTGGGAGTGGCTGGAGCGGGTCAAGTTCTGGTTGTTCGCTCCAGGTACGCTGTTGTTATTCATCTCAGCAGTGGTATGCGAACATTTGAGCAAAACGTACTGCTACGACCCCAAATGCACCGTCTTCGATTCGCTCGACAAAGTCCTCGGTGAAGAACTGTGAGATGATATGCGTAAACATCTTGTGCGGTTCTGGACGTTTTATATGTAGTGGTATACCTGACTAGGGCGTGCATCTAATTCTGACTGCATGAGATGGTTGGGTCCAGGGCGTTCAAGCCGGGTGTGCCTGAGTCACGAGCTCTCGGAGGCGTCACGCCTCTGATGAGGTATAAGTATTGACGGACAGAACGGAAATGGACTTCGCTCAGGAATAAGTACGCAGACAATGTACGGTGAACGAGCAAGGAGAGGAGAGAACGTTTGCGACATCGCGACAACCCAGAGAGGGTGATGACTGCCTCTATGGAGCCATACTGAGATGACTAGGCCGTTACAGCATATCCGACGGCGCTTGACTTTCTCTAACAGCCTCCGTCACCGAGCAGTTTAGCTCCGCCTAAAATGGAGGTCATATCCTTGAAGCTGAGAGGGTTGGTCACGTTATAGGCCTTCTCATTGCCGAAAATGATGAAAATTCCGGTGATCACAGCGTTCTTTATCATTCACCTCCTTCACCCGGCAACTCACCAACGCCACCGGATACACCCAATCTTGGAATGTCACATTTCCGATGCCGGTGGTGCGAGCGGTACGCTTCCGGTGGCTGTGA
>WNFL01035102.1_pt4 | contig 28407 bp, 39 predicted proteins | sample 5400361 | NCBI WGS metagenome assembly WNFL01 (sample SAMN13153351, study PRJNA577476) | soil metagenome | isolation source: 40 cm soil on Douglas fir-dominated hillslope | place: USA:California | collected 2013-09-17
TCCACATCAAACTCCTCCCAATTTTTTGTTTCTACTCTCTTGGTATCTCCGCCTCCCACCCCTGACCCGGTTTTCGGGCCGCAGGAGGACATCCTAGTGACTGACGAAGTACAAGAGACCCGTAAAGTTGGGGACCCGCCATCCATAAAGCCAATGGATGTCTTCCGTGGACAAGCGGCCTTAGGTGGAGGCCTAGAGGGTGACTCTGCTTTCCTATCAGCCACTAAATGTTCACCCAAATATGCCGCCGTCGCGTCTGCTATCGTACCTGCCGCTATTGTTCCCTCAGTTGAAGTCACTTTACCCATGGATCAGCACGAGGTCCTTCATACCTCGCTCGAATCACCTTCTACACCATGTATAACGATGGAGACGAAAGCTTTCATTGAGACCCAAGGCCCACCCGCTTCTCTTAGTCTCGAAGCACCACCAGGCAACTCCACCAAGCCCCTGAATTCCGTTCACTCCAACTCGACGGGTCGAAATCGCCCAACGCATACGCTCGCAAGCCCATTTCGCTCCCCTCTCAAACCCAAAAAGCTCAGGAATGAGAACTTGCCCCCATCTTCTCCCATGGATGATTCCACGACTGCAAAACCAGATAATACTGGCAAGCAGTCCCTTGGGCAGTTCTTACTACCGCCTGTCCCTCTAAAGAAACCCGAATTCACCTCAGCCTCCCACCTAAAGAACAAACCCACGCGTGCTGCAAAGTCCGCGTTTAAACCCCCTACTCTCAAGTCGACCCTATGTGCCTCTCCTGCTACCCCCACGTCTCAAAGCTTAAATATCTACCCATCCTCCTCTGCACCCAAGAAAACTGCGTCAACACCCATATGGACGCTATCGGACAACCGTCCCGCAACAGCGCTAACGATTCAGACCCTCGAGCGTCGGCTCGCACTGCTTAAACGTGCAATCAATATCAGATCTGAGCACGAAGGGGAGGAAAGACTTGAAGACTTAACACGGAAATGGAAGGATGTGGCTCGTGATGTGAGTTGGGAGCTGTGGGCAATTGTGAAGCAGAATCATGAAGATGGGGTGGGAGGTATCGTCAATGCGGGGGAAGAGTGTGGTTTATTCACAAAGCCTAGGGACGAGAATGAATTTGGGGGCAGGTTTAGAAGTGGATGGGGGTGGGATGAAAAAGACAGAGGCGAAAGCTCTACAGATTGGAAAGCTGAATGCGGAGAGGAAGAACGACCTCAGGATGGGGATGTAGAGAAGGAAGAGGAACCCGAGACTAGGTTGACGATGGGCGTCATGCTTCGGCAGTTGGGCGTTGCGGAAAGTACACTGGGCTGGGAAGAAGCGGAAGGCGATTTCAAGGCTGACTAAGCATCCACCTTATACTTATTGTTGCTATTCCTTGCTCGTGTGTGGACCAACTACTCTACCCGAACACATATTGCAGCCTCGCCAATCGAAACAATAAAAATTTCAAGATATTAGGGCCCACAGAGATAAAAACCAACGCGCGACATATCATAAGCCACGTCCGAATCATGGTCTCCTTTTCGCGGATAACTTCTGCACTCGCTCCTCCACTGCCCTCTTGATTTTAGCTGCCTTTGCGCGATCGGCTTCCTCTGTAGCAGCTTCTATTGCAGCGTCTATGAGCGTATATGGCAAGCGAAGATAAGTTTGCTGTTGAGTCTTCGCATCGGGGCCAGATACATTTGACGTGAGCTTGCCGTTGGTAAGGAGGGGGGACTGCTTCATGTCGAACGCACGAGCGTTAAACTGCAAAGGTGCTTAGCGATAAACGAGGCCGAAGTGACTCGTACAGACCTCATCTACGAGCGTCAAGGTAGAGTCCAATGCAGTGGAGACCATATCATATCGTAGGTATGTTCGTATTAGGTATTCTGGTTCACGCTCTTGGAAGAACTGTATCAGTCGTGCTGGTGGAGGCACCACTTGGTTTAGAGCGAGCAACCGCTCAAAACAAGTCTGACGGGGCGATTCAATGATTATGGAGTAGCTGCGATAAAAAGGGTTCACACCTTTCGGTACCGGTATCCATTCTGGAGGTTATCGTGCCGATCCAATAAATCGAGCAGCAATCGCCATCCTTTATAGTCGTCACTTCCTTCCCATCGTGCAATATGTTCTGCTTGGAGCCACCCAGTTTCATGCTCAGGTCTGAAGCGAGCATCAAGTCAGCACGACTTGGGAGAGAGAAGATAGGTTACGTACAAGCTGGAGTGGTCACCCAAGCTAAAGCGAACGCATTGGTCGACAAGTAGGACGAAAATACCCGTCATATCTTCCTGGAAAGCACTCGCTGCAACGCAGGCTTCCTCAAACAAACCTGCCTGTGCGTAACGAGAAATAACTTCGAGGTGCCCCATCTTCCAGTCTATGTGAAAGTAAGACGTCCGTCGGCCGCTATTATCGGTCAGGAGACCGTTCGTGGCTTACCGTCTGGGAACTCCAGCCGTGCTAGTTGCCGTCTACTTTTGCACAAAATAAACTCCTTCCGCATGTCCACCAAATTAACGATTTCGACATTTGGCAATCCTTCCTTGAGCATCTCAGGTGGGAAGATATCCAGAACCTGCTTTGCGCTGATACCTTCCCTGCTAACGCTTGCAACATGGACGCTGATCCACGCGTCCTTTGAATCGAGCATTGAAAGGGCACCAATTGCGACAGTGTAGGCATCCATCTGAAGTGCTAACAGCTGATCTGTCTGTGATGTATCGCGCATTCCAGTGAAGAGATGGTCGTCGAGTTTTCGGGCACGATAGTACATTGTGTACGCGGCTGTCCCCAATATCAGTGAGAAAAATTTGTTGGCGACCAGACGGCGTACCATTCCGATAGTCTCCTCGTTGAATGTACCACCCGTACAGGATTTGGGCGTAGAGCGGCCTGCGATCTGGAATGGCATTTCTGGATTTGAAGCGCAAAACCTGTTCGACCTCCCCAGAAAAGCCGACGAAGTTGAATTTCATAAGCATCTCAACCCGATTCTCTACACACATCACTTCCACCAGCTTGCTCACACACTCGCGACGCCTGCAAGGGATTCAGCATGATGGCTTAATAAAAGGTATAAGCACGTACGTGGTCCGATCAGGCATTGTGACAAGGCTCAAATATGCAGGCTCAAATTCCTTTTGCGAAAGCTGGCCCTCAAACACGTATTTCCAGAGATCACCCGTCGATTCGTGCGGTTCAGCGTGTTGAATCGCAAACCTCGAAAAGTGCACATCGTAAGGGACGTTACCCGTATCACGGAAGAGCTCAGCAACATGAGCGTAGTAAGCGGTCAGCGATGAAAGATCGAGGGCAACAACGGCTCTTAGGGAAGTTGCTTCCGCAGCGGTTGGTTGGGCGAGAGGACCTGTTAGGCCATATGCAGTCAGTATAGCCTCCTCTCATTCGGAGCACGTGATGTACCAAAGTTTCGAGCGGCCCGCTCGAAGTAATCAGCAGCCCCGTCCACGTCTCCGAGTTGGAGTCCCATCCTCCCCACTACGTAGCACACCCCCCCCATCTTCGGTAACCAATCCGCCACCTGCAGAACCACAGCAGGATAGCTCGAAAGGCGCTTTAACCGGCAATGAGCGCTGTATCCGAAGCCAATAAGTGGGTGGAGCGCAAGAAGTAATCTGAAGCGTAAGGAAGGGAGAACTTGTCGGGCAGCGGGTCCAACAAGGCTTGAAGGAGTGACTGTATCGACTTGACCTTGAAATTGTACTGATCAGGTAGCCATGATACTGAACGACGCCCCACGTCCAGCCCTTCTAATCGCTCCAAGAGGGTGTCAGCGGTGCCTTCCCGCTTCAGGGTGTTCTTGGGTGTTAATGCGCCAGATTTCAATTGCTTGCCCTCTGGTCCTTCTGTCACTTGAGCACCAATATACTTGAGGATGGTAATACTGCGATGAAGTGCGAAGAATGCGTCGATGATATCAGGGTCGATTCGAGACACTACATAATCGTCGTAGTCATTATTTTCCCTCCAGGCAAGGAATATAAGCAAGAACAAAACGCTCGAAACAAGGGCATAGCGAGCTTCCAACGTGGAAGTGAGGTACGAGGCCGTGACGCTTTTGCTCCATTGATGATGATGGTCGATATTGCGTTGCTCGGATCCTTTAGGCACGATATCGAGCAGATATCCCTCGTCCTCATCTTCCTCGTCCTTGACGTCTGCTCCAACATCTCGCAGCAAATTTATGACTTTTGTAAATGCCTCTCGTTGATCCGCGTGCTGTTTCAATGGGTTCAAAAATAGGAGCACAGCCCGAAGTGTAGATTCATCAAGCACTGCCATATTGAGTTCTTGCGCCATCTCCAGGAGAGTGGTGTTATAGGTTTGCTCTGGTTCGCTTTTTGGGAAGAACCTCAGCGAATCCTCGACGTCTTTCCACGAAGCTACGTGGATTCTGTATCTCAGGAGCATAGCGGCGTTAAGGATTGGATACTGGGAGGGAGGGTAGAGGCCATCTTCAGTTATTCCTTCCTCCAACCGGAAGCTGATCTGACGATATATGGACAGTGGGGCATCTTGATTCACAAGTATGCCCGTTCTCTCACGCTCTAGAAGCACGATCTGATCTTCATAACGCGCTAAAGCGAGCGGCCAGCGGGCAGACCTTTCTATATCACGACAACGAGCCAAAAAGCCCTCGATGTCGCGCTTAAGAGCAGTCCAGTAGTTCTCCCATAACTCTGCGCCGGTAGCAGGGTCTACGACTTTCGTGACTGTGCAACCAACAATCCCGGAGATTCGCTCCACAATCCCTTCATAAGGTTCCTGCAAGGCTTTGTATGGAGGGTCAGGCATAGTAAGGAGCGATTTACAGTATCCTTCTAGCGCTGATTGTACGGTGTAAGGAGAGAAGGCCCCTGGTCGTAGAATGGCGTTAACAATTTCCTCCTTTATGGCTTGTGGATCGTCAGAGAAGTTGAACATGTCGGTAAAAGTGGGAGAAAGAACTTCATCGTCTAGATATTGGGCCTCCCGCCACAAGTCCGGTGATTGCTCTTCGTCGTCGCTGTTCGCCACCCAATCGCCAATGTCTAGCTGAGTGATCTCATAAAGAGTTCTCCCTCCGGTATCCCACACTACGTGCAGAACACTTTGCGAAACCTGAAAGTCCCTCAACTCGCAGCCAAGAGTCTGGGAGGAGCATAGTTTTTCGCCAACGACCACTAGTTTATTGGTCCGGGTGTCAAAGCCATATAGGATGAAAAATCCTGCATGTATGTTGGATAAGGGTGTTGGAATGAAGGCAAGGACGCGAAGGACATCAAGCGGATTATGGTTAACGCGAGATTCGCCCATCATGACGCGCAGGAGGGTTCGAGGATCAGGAGAGAGTAGACCAAAGGGGGCAGGGGTGGTTTGAGGGAGGACGGACTCCCTTTGTTCATCGCCGTTCAGACCAGGGAGTGGTGGCATAGAAGCCCAGGAGATGTTGCCCGCCCAACGATCCCAGGCACGGAGTGTGCGGTCACGGGAGACTGTAAATATGATATCGCATCCCGGGTTAGATGGAAGCGAGGCGATGGAAATAATTTGATCCGCTTCTGAGTGGCCAGGTCGAAGAATTTTAGACAGTACACCGGATTGAGGGCCATGTTGGATGTAGTGAAGTCTTTCTTCCCATGCATCTGGACAAGCCATTATAAGAACACATGAACTATGGGGGCTCACGTCGACCAACCTTGCTGGGTCGCTCCGTGCGCGTCCATTTGGAGTAATGCCCCATTCTCGAGGGCAATTACGACTCTCTGCTCGTTGTGCACAAGGGCTATGCCATGTAGAGGTCTTGGAACCGAGGAGTATATGCTATGCCGCGCACACCATTCTTTGGTGGGTATTTCGTGATACTGTCGCCCTTCCAATGGATATACGAGGCGATAGAGGGTCCCGTCGTACGTGAGGGCCAGGACCTCTGCACTCCTTTGATTCAGGTGACTTGGTACTACCGCTGGCATGGGTAATATTCGCTCCGAAAATTCGAATCGCGTCGGTTCATCGTCGGAATCCAACAAAGTGAGCTCGAGGTGATACCCACCGTTGATGACGCGAAGAAGTATGTTCCCTACTCTGTCATCCGCGCATATTGACGCGTAAATCGCGTGATTCTCAAGGGTCTCGACTTTGTGCTGGATCGGTCTTGTTGCTCGTCGGCTGGTGGGGACTTGGACGCGTTTGGGAGGTCCAAAAGCAGCAGAGATGTGCGACGCAACAAGGAGGTGTGGATCTCTCGTCACCGTCATTTTTAGGTGCAGTTGCTGAAACACGCCTTCGTGGCTGGGACCAAGATTCAAACTCACTTGGATTTGAATGAATCGCAGTTGCTCGGCGTTTGCGTGCGATTCATATTGTACTTGCTCTTCGAGGAAGTCGACAAGATTGAGGAAATGCTGTCTTGAGGCGTGCGTGCTCAAGATTTCGCATGGATTTCGCCAGGCAGACGGGTCACAATCGGTCAAGTTGTCCTCTGCATCCCCACGATAAAAGCAAGTCCGCCGTGTAATGAAATACAAAGAGGAGGGTTCCTGACCAGTCCGCACTCCACGGTTCCACGGCCTCCCGATCCGGTCGTCTTCCACTTGAACTTTGAAGGAACTTTCCCGTAAAGCCAGCATATACAGCCCCGTTTCAACCCACCTAGCATATAGTATCATGTCAAAGCCCGTCCGTGTTCTTATCAGTGAGCCCACACATCTTCACCCACATGCCCACACAATAATGAGCTCGACTAGTCGGAGCTGGCGCCGTGGGTTGTTTCTATGCGTCTCGAATGCACAAGGAGCCTCACGTACTTGTCTCCTTGGTCTGTCGTTCGAACTACGCTGCAATTAAAGCCAATGGCGTCACCCTTACAACGCACAGTTTTGGCGACTACCATTTTTATCCTGAATATGTCTTTAACTCCATCCAAGTGGCTGCTGGAACCAAGTTACACTGGGACTACGTAGTCGTAACAGCCAAAGCCCTCCCAGACGTTTCAGACGACAGCCTCCTCGTCGGTCCAGTCGTCGACAAGGAGAGTAGCATAGTCCTCATCCAGAACGGAGTCGGAGTAGAGGAACCCTATCGACGACGATTTCCCTCAAATCCCGTCCTGAGCGCAGTGACAGTCATCAGTGCAGAACAAGTCGAGCAAGGCGTGATCCGTCAGAACCGCTGGACTAGGATCAGCATCGGTCCATACACTAACGGTTTGTGGGACCCGGAAAGCAAGGCGACAAAACTGGGTGAAGCTAAGACGGCAGAGTTCGTGAAGCTCTTGAAGGACGGGGGCATCAAGGATGCCGAAATGTACGACGAGCAAGGGCTACAATTCGTACGGTGGCACAAGATAGCTGTAGGTACCTCGGGCCCTCAGGTCACGTTCCTCCACTGAGGGCCCCTATAGATCAACGGCACCATGAATCCGTCGGCTGTGCTCTCAAACGGCACCGGAAATGCGCGCATGTCGCTGGACCCGGAGTTAAGGATTCATTTAAAAGCGGGAATGGAAGAAGTCTTCCGTGCAGCTGAAGCGGTACTTGAGGCACCTATACCTAAGGCCCTCGCCACAGCTGAGCAGATCCTCAAATCAACAGAGAGGAATACGTCGGGCCGACCGAGTATGCTGCTTGACTGGTATAAAGGCGCGCCCATGGAGCTCGAAGTGATTTTGGGCAACCCAGTGCGGCTAGCTCGAACGAAGGGCGTCGAAATACCGAGATTACAGGCTATGTACGCGTTATTGAGAATGGCGCAGACAAGAAGAGATGAGGAGAATACTGAAAAAAAGCAGAATGCTCAGGCAAAATTGTAGCATAATATGGATGCATCATCTTTATGTAGGTGCTAATGGCACCGATGTACTATCTGAAGCATTCGCAGTGGTCTCGACTGTGTGACTCGTCGCATCTGGCATTTTGAACATTGGAATCGTTCGCATATTTTCCATATTTTCCGTGGGTGCTTCAATGTCAACCCTTTTCTTCTTTCCATCTCGCTACAGTCATTGTCAGCACGCAAACAGTCAATGAATGAATAATCACTCACAATACCGAGCCGTGGCATCCCTCGCTCTAAACCTTCGAGTAACGTACAGGCTTTACACAGGTCATTGCTTGATATGTACCCGCATCTTTTACACGTCTCTGCCAATAGGGTTAGTGATGTGGATTTCAAACACGCTTCTAGCCACCCCTACGCTGCTGCTTCAATTTGACTTCTTGGGCAACCTCAAACGCTTCACCGGAGTGGATGATATCTATGATGACACTTGGTCGTGCTGCTTCAAGGTCCTTGAGGAAGGCTCTTGCGTGACCTCGATATGCGTCTGGTGAATAGATACACTCGGTGGAGAAATAATCCAATTTCTTGAAATACGCGTACCTGTAAAACGATCAGACTGAAGGAAGGTTGGTCGAGGACTCGCATTATTCACATGACAATCTCTTTTTCGTATGCATATTTGAACGGCTTGGACCGTCGTACGGTATCTTCTCCTTCAGTACATATCAATGTACAGCGCCCTAATCGTGCTATGTCACCTCGCATGACTAAATGATAGACATTCAGTATTGGTACGTGGTACCAGTGCTCAGTGCTCACTATTCATCAAAACGGTCTCCGCAATATCATCGGCATTGTGCCCAGTAACGATATGGTCTACACCCAGGCTCGCTGCCCCACGATCTAGAGCTTGTCGTCTGAACACTCCACAAAATGTACCTGTTGGTAGTCAGTCAAGGTTGGAAGAGAATGCAATCCACCTCACAGTTATTCTTTCGCCCAACTTGCTCCACAATGGCGTCCATGGTCCAACCATAGAGCTCACCATAGCTCAAGATCTTCAGGGGGAGGTTGTACTGCTGTTGATTCCGCTTGACAGTCTACCGCACCGTGAAGAGCCAGGCACTACACGAGGAATCGGGTTACCAACCTCGAGAGAATCATCTCTGTATCCAGTAATTCCTTCGTCTATGGAGAGTAGGAACAGTTCGAGCCCATAATTATACCGTTCATTCAGCGTCTTCATCACATAGGCTAGAACAGTCGAATCTAGACCAAAAAACTCGAGTCAGAGACGCTCAGGATGGTTCGTATATCTACCTTTGCCTCCTGAAGCACCTATGGCCACTTTCTCTCCCGCTTTGAAGAGTTTTACGGTGGTAATGGTATTATGGACTTCCGTCTCAAAAACCCAGAAGAAACATTCTTTGCAAACGTGATCTCCGGTCTTAGGGCGCCTGATAATCGCTCGTGCTTTGTCACAGAAGGCGCACTTCCGGGGTGGCATACGGTCAGTGGCAGAGTTGTCATCTGTTTGTCACTTCAAGTCACTCATACCAGACAAGCGAGTTTGGTCGCGAATGGGCGACTTAAATTTAGAACGACCCGGTATCTACATACTAGTGGAAGGGACACATGGGGGTTGGGGGCAGTCGACAATACGGTTTCGTCAAAACTACGTATAATACCCAAGGGAGAAGAGAGTGGAAACGAGGTTAGCGAGTTAGATTTCGATAGTACAGGTGTGTTTGATGGAGATTGGAAAGGAAGCATGAATTGTTCGAAACTCGAGCGCTAATGGATGATGGATGGTAATGATACTCGAAACTCTTCCCTTCGACGACGAAGGGAAATGCACGACAGAGCACAAACATGTACGGTCTCTTTGGGTGAAGGGACAGAGGAATATGGTAGACTTGACGCAGAGGTACCAAGAAAACGAAGTGAGAATGATGACCTCTGCACAACTATTTGAGAGGAACGAGATGCAAATAACCCTTTAGATGCGAACCATAAATGCAGATGGCATGGGTATGAATGAGGAATGAGATGGACACAGTTGGCCCCAGGCAAAGGACTAGGAACAACGGAAACACGACGGATTGGGGTAGTGGGATGGATGCGAGGGCTTGCAAGCTGTTGGCGGATGAAGCGATGAAGGAAGGCAGAACCGTGGACCACAACGTTCAATTGTCAGACGAGACAATCTTCCCACGCAGCTTCTGGGTGTATGGTGACGCTGAAATATATGACTTTTGCTACGGTGTTATGCGCAAGGTGCCAAAAGAAATCGTTACACAGGATTGGGTTCCGTCTAGCATGGAGACGGAAATGATGGACGTGAAAGCATGGGACAGATGGATCATGCAGGTTCGTAATGTAAGTTTGAAGTGTAAGTGAAATGCTAGAAATGGCGATGAGCAGATGGTGATGGAAAAGCGTTGGTGATGAAATGCAACTGTTGGCGAAAGGGCCTAAGCTCGTGATCTTGGCGGGAACGCCATTTGCAATGCGAGAATCTCATGGGAATTGGGGCCATTGCCCTTGACTAGTTGGCTCAGTCTGCAAAGAGGTCCGTAAGTTGGGAGTCAAGGTTCACACTAGAAGTCTGGACGCACTGAACCGAAAGTCTGGAAGGTGGATCCTGGAAAAACAGGTCCGGCGGTGGGTGGGCTCGTCGCGGGCATGAAAGAAAGAGACTGGTGGATAGAAGAGCCACTTGGAGAAGCAATTGAGATGGGGGCCCTATTGTGGGATCTGGAGGTAATGGCGGCAAAAGCTCCACCCCCAGAGCTGATTGGTGGAGGAGACGCAAGGAGCCGATTTGGTGGGGAAGAGGCAAATGCCATTGAGTGTTCGTCGTTACGGAGGCGGGAAGGTAGATCAGCGCCTGAAATAGAAAGTCCTCCACGTGGGTGAACATCATGAAGCGAACCCATTGGGGGGTTCATCCCGAATTGCAGTGGAACCGGCGGGATCTGCGTAGTGGGGCTCCCGAGCGGACTGCCAACCAAAGACGGTGGTTGCGAAGGACCATTCGGGACGGCTGTCCGCACTCCGAGGGGATTCTTCGAATAAGAGAGCCGGATGCCCCCCTTGACAAGTCCGTTGAGTGTGTTGCCGTACTGCTCCTTGAGGGCTCGGGTGGCACTGGGGACGTCGTCGAACTGGAGGAAAAATGGTCAAGATGAGGCAATAGTTATGTAATTTGCTTACATACCTCAACGAAGCACATGGGTCCGTTCGTCTTTTGACGGAAGCAGAGTTTGCGGTAGCCGGGACAACGGGAGAAGAGTGTAAGCAGGGCCTCTTCAAGGTATTTGGATTGTGGGGCCTGGGAAGAAGGCAGGTTGCCGACGTAAAGTGTATTGATGGGAGGATTCTGATCGGCAGTGTTGTTCCTCCGACTGCCTGTCGAGCTGTCGCTGCTAGTCCTTACGGATTCACCTCCATGACTGGAAAGCGCCTGCATTTGCTTTCCGACAGAATATAGCGAACTGTCGGTGAGAGTCTGGTCTCCAGGCGATCCAACGAGACCACCTCCGCTCCCCACATGCACCTTGGAAGTTCCTTGCATGATCTGCATAACCTTGCTCATGGCGTCCATGTGCGAGTCAGGGGACTGCATCCCCCCGACTAGAGAGTTGGCCATCGATTCGTTGGGGGAGAAGGACCTCGTGCTATAATCCGAGTTGTACCCTGCGCCGACTTCGGTATCATTGCTCGCACAGGACGTAGTGGGAGGGCTGGAAGAGTTGACAGACGAGGCTGGTCTTGGCGGTAAGGAAGAGAGGGAAGACCCCATAGAAGGAGGGGAAAGAGCGCCTGTCTTTCCGTCAAGCTGCCCATTCCGATGCCTGACGTATGGTTCTCCAGGACCAGAATGGAGAGTTGGCTGCTCGTTCTGCGCGGAGACCGGCGAGGGATCATTTAGGGCCCAGGGGTTAGTCGGCTCAGGTCGACCAGGGGAATAGAGCAGATCGCGAGGGAGGATGACGGAAGGGTCATGGGGAGCGAACCCGATGTTCGAGGCCTGAGGTTGGAAGGTCGGCACGGCGTTGACGATGGGATGGGTCACCTTGAACGGATCGGCGTCGCTCATCCGTGAAGTGGCCGATGCGCTATATGCAGGCGCTCCAGAACTCAATGGTGAATCCATAGCGTTTGTCAGTCCGGTAGAACTGGATACGCCGGCAGCAGGTCCCAATGCGTGGTTGTCGGGTGAGAGCATCCCGCTAGCCGCGAGTCCATTGATATTATTAGCGTTGGTCGCATTAGTTGCAGTCGAAGGTCCCTGTAGCGAACCAACACCCCGTTTAGTGTGTAAATTCTTCTTCGCCATTTCTGCCTTCAGGACGGAGCCCTTCTCTATATCGACCCTCCGCCCATGTAGAACATCTCGAGCTTCTAGGGCCTCTTGTCTGGTTCTAAACTTTGCGAAGCCTATGATCTGCTTCCGAGATTGCAAGGTCGATCCAGCTGTATTGGTGCCACCTGCAACACCGAGATCCGTAGCTGTTGATGCGTTCGAAGCTGCGATGGATGTGGCAATCAGTGATCTTGTATACACATCGTCAAGTCCAGTGGACCAAGCTGACGAGGTCGTTGCCGTCTGGTTATTGCCTTGATCGACGACGACACCGCCCGAATTGACCGTGACCAGATTATATGGGTCGCTGGCCCCAGCGATTGCGTTGGATACAGCATTGGCAGCAGCGAGAGCGGCGGCCTGCCGTGGACTAACTCCACTGCCAGGAAAGACCCCACGAAGTCCTGACCCTGCAGTCGATTGACCATTGGGGAAGGACGGCGTGTCTTTGGCTGGCATCTTGAGAGTAGCGGCTTCGTATCCTGGGCAAAACGTGAACATGTTTTGAAATTCGCGTTCCTGAAAGAACTTGTTAGAGTTCTACTGAATTGAGTATCTGGTGACTCACTGTCATGTCGTCGGGAAAGCCAACCACAAATATTGTGGAGATCTCCTCTTGTGTTTGAGTGGGTGGGGGTGCGGCTTGTGCAGAGCCCATCATTGCGGCCAATTGAGTCAGGATGGGCTGTGCATTGGGGGACTGGAGTAACTGAGCAAGTTGAGCAGCAGCCGCTGGAGATTGTGATGGCGACTGGGAAGTAATAAGCTGCAAAATTTGCTGCTGATTCAGAGGCGGTTGTGTGCCGGGCATAACTGGAGATTGCGGCATTGGCGAATCGTTGACGATTGGGCCATCGGGAGCGCGGTCAGCGTGGGAACCGGAGCTTGCAATGGTTGTGGTGGAATGTGAGTCATTGGAATGAGTGGAGTGTTCAGTTGAGGCAACATCCCATAATCTACGTTGGCGCGTCGCGGAGGCAAGCCAGCGGCGGGGCCTGTGACACCAGCGGCTTCAGTAAGTTGTGACGGCACTGCAAGCATATTGGGAGAGAGGTCCGATTTTGACGGTCCGATTTTGAGCTGGGCGTTGAGATCCAGGTTCCGGAATGTGTCAGCCTCGGCAGCCGGGCGTGAGTTTAAACCAGTATGAGTACCAGTCGGGTTGGCAGTTCGCAATGAATGCGCGCCAAAGGAGGCGGGAAACAAGGATGAGTCAGGAAGGTCCACAAAAGCGTCATGTGCGGTTTGTGAGTAGAAGGAACTGTAGAGAGAATCGGGAGGGCCCTGTAGTTGTTGGGGAGCAGTGGAGGCGTGTGCGTGGTGAGATGAAACAAGGAGATCAGGGCGCGTGAAGCTAGGTGCGTCCGGATCGGATAGATGCTGCTGGGACATGATATTGGACGCTGAACTGGGCCGTGAGTCGACCACCGGAGGATGGCGAAGGTCTATTGCCTCGTGCGCGTCGAACGAGTCGAGCAACGAACGGCTGAGGAAATGCTCGTCGGAGGGGACGGGAGTGGATGCTATGATGGACGCCAGGGTGGGCTATTTGGGTGATGCGATAGGTGGATATTTTGCCAAGTAATTTGCAGGAATAATTCGTAGCAACAAGTGCTGGTATGGCAGTTAGTGGACAAATGTTGAGATCAACAATGGGACATGGAAGAAGGGGTTAATAGGCGCGTAAGGCTCGACGGTGCGGAAGGCGCTGAGTACGGACATAACGAGTAAGCATGAGCACGGTGCAAGGCGGGTGAGACACGGACCGAAAGGGGTGATACGAGTGGGAGGAAAGGTTGGAACGTGCTGTTTCGTTGTGGGGACAAGTCGAGATACGCGACAGGTGAGGCGGGAGGGGGCCGGGTGGTGGAGAGGGACCAGCCTGGACGAGCTGAGCGCCGCAAAGAACAGCGACGACACACGCAGCAGTCACTGGTCAGACGACGACAGCGACGACGAGAAGAGAGGGAGCTTTGATCGAATAATGTGGTCGGAGTCCAACCAGGAAAGTTGGCGTTTTACTGACATGTTTTTCGTCCAGGAAAGGGTATCTATCCATCCATAGGTCTTACAGACGACGAGATGATTATTCTTCAGATCGCGTCTCAAAAGTCCTATGGGTTCGTGACACGAGGCACTCGTCATCTTCATCTGCGGCTCTGCGACCTGTTCACAAGCTCATAAACGAAGAACCACCGCTAGCGAAAAATGGGCTATGGCCATGGGTCGTGCACCATACTCTTGAGCTTGAGCCTTACCAACGACCAAGGACAGATCTCCTCGTCTCCCCGTTGTGTACAGGCTCCCGCTCTCGTCTTGTTGAGCACATTAAACACTTGCAGACTTGCAAGAATTCTACATGTAAACGACAACACGTCGACGATCCCTATTCATCTACTCTACCCTACCACCACCCGAGAGCTTCTGACCGTTACGCCTTCAAGGCACTGCGGATTGGGCGGCGGTTTCTGTGTGTGCGTGTGCGTGTGCGTGTGCGTGTGCGTGTGCGTGTGCGTGTGCGCGTGGGCATGCGTGTGCGTGTAACGGAGGTAACTCCGAGTTGTCTTGAAGACCCGCAATAAAGAGTAAGCGAAAATGCCAGGTACCGTTTTATCACGTAAGGTCAAGTACGGCACGTAGGTTACCAACATCAGGCAACGGGCAACGGAGGCTGCAGTTGGGCGCTCCGTGCATGATTAATGATTGGCTTGCCAGCTTGCCACCCAACATACACGCCATAGCGCCAAAGTCAGCACGCTCCGACGCCGGCCAATATTTTACCATCGCAACATGGTGATGGTGCGATGGTGCGATGCGACCAGATTCCAGTCAGATTCCAGGATGCTCACGCTTCACTCGCGGGTGTCCTCGCCGAAGGTCGGCAAAGCACCAGCCTTAGGGGCACTTGCCTCGGAGAGCGCCTCCATTGAATTGGAACGTGGCCAGTTCTTTGAAAGCGCATGATCAGACAAGACTCATTGCTTCCCATGTCATAGAATAGAGGACTCACCATAAGCTCATATCTGTATTAGTCGCCAACAGACCCATTGATGGAGCCCTGCAAGGGCTCGAGGTCAGAGGAGTATCATCTCTGACATCATCGCACGGTTACAGTCGACGCTTGGTTGAGTCGCCATTCCCGCTCCGTCGGATCAGCGCATTGGGCGAGGAATTACTCTAGGCTCTTCGCCAGTTCTGCAAATGAGAGAATCCACCGGGGAGAAATTGGTTAATGAGTATACTCGGCACGGGTAAGGACCGTTATATTCGCACTTCTCCCTCTGAGAGCCGTGGCGGTCTTCACCCAGAAGAAAGTCGAACTCTGGGGTGAATCACGGCTCTGCAAAGAAGAGAGTTGACTTGTCTCTCGGCTGAATGGCAAGCTTCGGTTGCCAATGGGCTGTTTAAGATACACCTTTCGTATATGCATACGGCAGGGACAATCACCGTGAGAGCTGTTTCCATTACACGTCCATGCCTGCTTGTGCGACCTACAAGGGGCCCCCTCGAGGCTTTGAGGCGGCCTATCAGTAAGTCAACTTCCCGACGGGGTGGGCATTGGTTTTGCATCGTGAAGCCGAGGAGCTCGCGATGATCCATGCCAGATTGTGGAAAATATAGTTCCGATAGTGTACTGAGCACTTCGTCCCTCTCTGAGTATTGCTAAGACACAGTTAAGCGCTGATACAGTCCAGGGAGCATGCGAGCGTGACCAAATGGGAGATAAGTTCAAGTGCGACAGTTCCAGCAGGCACAGTGGTATACTTCCAGCAATAATCAGGTTAGACGCTTATTTGCCCCATGACTCGATAACGTACCAAATACGATACAGCGGAACAGAGGTCCTTAAGCCCTAATGCGGCTCATGATGGTGACGAGCCATCGCCGAACCTCCCATAATGATACCACACACCAACCAAATGCCGAGCCCGAAGAATAAAGCCCCGAAGAACCGCCTTCGCGCTCGGTGGTTCGCTTCCGCCATTGCGTGTGGCCCCGTGGGATCGTAATAGACTTGTGGGAGTAGTGATTGATTCCCTATTGGTGTTGGTCCATAAGCACGACTCGTCCCTTGTGGTTTTGTTATTTAATTCTCAGTGTCCCACTAAACCGGGATTACGCCACGCACCGGCGACAACACTGGAATAACTCGGGGGCTGCGAGATGTCCTTAGATTGCGCATCCTCAGCCGCGGAGTTTATCGTTGTCGTCATGAGGATTCAAGGAGGTGGAAGGGTTTACGTAATGATAAAGCTATGAGCCATAGGTGGACAAACAAAACCATTTCGGAATACGGTTCAAGTTCTATGAGCACATTTGGCTGTGCATTGGCAGGTATTAGTACGGTTCCAGAATAGACGGCCAGACGACACCACAGGACTTCCAAAAGCGGGGAGTAATAGTTCTGCATTGAGGAAGCTCTCTTATTGAGCCAGTAAGAGCGGAAGAGCGGATCGCCTATTTGACTGTCTTTTTTATCGAATCCTCCCTTCAGAACCTTTGCCAAAGTCCACCGGTTCAGGTTACTTTGATAGGGAGTCGTATCCTCCATATCCTGTCATAATGCGATGAGAATACAGGTCTTATAGGCAAAGGGGTTTGAGCACGTACCCGAAATCCCTTCTCCTGATGCAATTCATCATCCATGCTCGCAAGGATCGTTTGTTCCTTGTTGTCCCCGGACCAGTTGTATCAGGTGGGAGGCCAGCTTAAGAGATGTCCCGCCTCCTGAAGGACACTCTGCCAGTATAGTATTGCTCTGTATCAAGCTCTTTGTTGATCCAAATTGGTTTGTTTGAGTCGCTGGTCATTACAGGAACATCAAAATATTTACGACCACTACCATCTCGCCGCTGGAATGGTAACAGTAAACTAGACTGCCTCTGCAAAGATCATTCAGCGATTAAATGAACAAAGTAACGCTACCTCAAATGTGTCCGATCCTGCAAATCCCCTCATGTGTCCGTGTCCGTGACTGTAATATGAAGGCACGGCCAGTCCCAGTATTATTTAACAGACTGTAGGCGATCTGGAGGCTATGCTAACCGGCGAGACATGGGTCGGGCCGGACCATCCGCTACTTGCTGCTGCCTGCGGAGCCCTCACGTCTCTTGGCACCTTAGTCCGATGGGAAACGACCAGTCCTCGCAGAAAAACAAGCACCACGAACAATACCAATACCAGCTGAATCACGCAGCCAGTAACCCACCAAAGCGTCGTGCCACCTCCGCCGCTGCCGCCTTCCGGGCGCCTTCTCACCCGCCACCCTCCCCAGCGCCGCCGCCATACTCGACGACAGACGTGTCCACATCTCCACCACCACCTATACCCGATGGAAAACAGATGGTGGAAACAAATCCTTTCCGAATACAAGTTCCACAGTCTCCCAGGCGAACCAAGTCGCACGGTACGCACGTCGTGCCACGGCGATCTCAACTCCTAGCGGGTACAGGACATGTTCGCATGCCTGCAGTCCCTGCAGCGACGGAGGAAGTCATCCCAATGCCAATGCCCATACCAATGCCAATGCCCGAGCCACATCCCGCACCACCCTCACAAATTCAATTCCCCGTTCCTACCATTAGTACTGTGCGTGAAGAACCAATCATTAGGCGAAATAGCAGAGAGGACCCTCTCACTATGCTCCGAAAATATGACACAGTCATCATCGTATGTTTGACGTCCTCGGACTCGAATGCGTGCTGACATACACACCCCAGGTGGATGACTCAGGCTCAATGGCTGGGGCACTCTGGAGACAGGCTAGGGGAGCGCTCTCGGGGATTGCAAGCCTCGCGGGGACATACGACAGCGACGGAATCGATATATTCTTCCTTAATTCCCCTGCAGTTGGTCGGAACTTGAAAGTATGTCGCCTGTCTACTCAGAGAATGACCTCTGACCCCCGCAGAACGCCAGGGATGTAAAACGACTCTTCGATGAAGTTCGCCCAAGGGGTACGTTCCCGATCGTCTTCCGGCGCGGCTAGCAAACAGGCAGCGCGCCTCTTTGCATCTCCGCACAGTTCCCTGACACTCCACTCTCCTAAAGGTATTACTCCGACTGGCGCTAAGCTCGAGGAGCTGCTGCTAGACTACCTCTTAAGGCTGGAACAGACGGTCGTCGACCCTGAGGCACCACGAGTTAAGCCGGTCAACTTTATTGTCATCACAGATGGTGCGCCTACCGATGATCCCGAGTCTGTCATCACCACAGCGGCGCGGAGGCTAGACAAGAATAATTTCCCGTTATCCCAAGTGGGGATCCAGTTTGTCCAAATCGGTACCGATCCGGACGCCACAGACGCCCTTCGTGAGTTGGACGATGAGCTTTCGGGCAAACACAATATCAGGGTGAGTGCAAATGACACACGAAGTAGCGAACTCAATGCTCACCCACGGACAGGATATGGTCGATACAACACCATACACCGGGCAACAACTCACAACCGAAACACTAACAAAGATCCTACTGGGTGGTATTAACAGAAGAGTCGACAAACGAGGACGAGTATAAATGCAACTTTCTTAATCCCGCGCGGAGCTTGTGGATTCAAAGAAGTCACACCTGCTACATCTAAACAAACTTGCACCCCTGTCGCACATACTCAGCATTCAGATTTTCCAGTGATTCTGTTCTGCTCGTTCGCATCGGACCACGGCCGTTGTAATGATACATTATGCGTAGAATCCCTATTTTCGTTATATATCACCGCCAATCCATGTCCATTTTACCCTCTCTTTGCTTACATTTTCCCGAGTGATGTGGAAGAACAAAGCCAGCGGACATGCAGCGACTCATTTACCAACGAGACGCTGTTTAGGAATCGTCTCTACTTCTTCACTATGTGCACCACGTCCTCATCCTCAAGTACATGATCCAACCCCACCTTCTGCCCTCTCGAATGTTTTGCACTAGAACCCCACACCACAGCACTGTGGAGGTGTCAGTATCATTCATCCCCATTGCGAGCCACCCAGGGTGAAGTACTTACTACTTTAACTGCTTTGCGATCTCCTTGTGGATGGAGTTACAAAAGTCCTCCACTGTGCATGCTTTGCGCTTGAGTACGACTGGGGAGGTGTAGTCTGGTGGGAGACCTCGGGGTTTGGTGTATACCCGCACGAGATCAAGGGCGCTCCATAGGGCGTCGAGAAGTTCGTCGATGTTTAACCAATCCTGCATCGAGCATGGGTTAGTGATCGAGGGCTGGAGAAGGAAGGAGGGCTATGGGACACCTTAGAAGATACAGGGACGGAGTAAGGAATTTTATACAAGAGGTCGAGCTCTTCGATCGAGATCGCGTCGATCTGTATCTCCTTTGAGGTTTATGTTCTTGGCAGATACCCATAGAGACATACTTTATTCAGAACCTGCATCGAATGCATTAGTCGGGTATTCCACTCAGGATATATACCGACGACTCACATATATGCAGGGGATGTATACCCGATTTCCTTCAATGACGTCAACCAAATCATCCGCTGTGCAGTTCGGTTCTCGAATGGCTACATCGGCGTTGGCAAGTTTGTACTCGCTCAGCACGGCCTTGATCTCGTCGTGGTCGATGTTCGTTAGGGGAACGGTGTTAGTGATAGCAATCCCTCCCTTGTCCTTTTTGCGCACAGTGATGTTGGGTGGCTTCTTGTTTAGGCGGATACCGAAGCCCTCGAGCTCCTGTTCGATAAGCCGTTTGTCGTTGAGCGGCTTGAGGACGTCGAGGATTATGAAGATGAGATTGCACGTGCGAGCGACTGGAGACCATAGGTTAGTGAGATAGTGGTTACGTAGGTTATACGAGAGCAGCGATTCACCAGCGATGACTTGTCGACCTCGACCTCGACCGTCTTTCGCACCTTCAATGATACCAGCTGGAACGGTGCATTAGATCATTTATTTGGGCGTCTTTGGTCCAGTCCTTACGGAGATCAATAATCTAGGAAAATGTTAGAGGACCTCGCAATGTTTAAGTTGCGCAAACAGACTTGGATAGGGCTCCCGTGCAATCGGAGCGTTCCAGGTACACTAGTCAAGGTTGTGAATTCGTAAGCAGCAACTTCACTGTGTGTACCGGTAAGTTTTGACATGAGCGTCGACTGCAACAAGAAACCGTCAGGAAACGCGAGAGGATACCGGCGGAGAGTATAACTTGCCCACGGATGGGAAGCTATTTTCGGTGATTTAGTATTTGATCGGTACAAAGGCGCCAACCACTTACCCTACAAAACCCACAGAGGCGATCCCAGTTCGCGCGACATCGAAGCCAGGACCGCCGGCGCCTCCTCCACCGCCTGATGGTGCCAATAACTCTCTCCGAAGCTTTGCAAGTTTTGCTTTGAGGAGACCCAGATGATAGCTATTCGGGACAGATCGGTCCCGCAATCTCTGAGTTGGCCAATGGTTCGGGCATACCTCGTTGCCTACAAACGCCATTGAAACACTAATTATGGGAAAGATACAAGATTTACCTTATTCTTCTGGGCTGGTCGAGTAGGTCCATGGTCAACTTGGAGAATCACAGATCACAGGTGGAAAATCACATACTCCTCGCCTGGGTTCGCCCGTCAGATAATCATTTACAGAGTGAACTAAAGGGTCATACCATCTCCTCCTCGATTTCCTTGATTTTCTGCACGGTCGTCATGGTCGCTCCGAGTCTCCGAGTAACAAAGAATGCCGAATAAAGCGCTCTTGAACCCCCCCATTTCGACTTTCCCTCCCGCTGCAGCAAGGACGAAGACGGCGACAAAGTCACTCTTTTTGGCACTCTCACTCACTAGAACAACCGTGCCTCGCTCCCTCTTTTGGTCTGTCCTTCGCTGGTCCGACTTCGCAGGCCAGTCCCCCTCGTCCGCAGCAAGTAAACCGACTCTTTATCCGACAATCTCACCATGGGTGGTCAGAAAGGTCCAAAATGGAAGCGAGAGGCCGTCCCAGACCACAAGGTACATCCAGCGTGTTGCCCCCGGTTGACCGGACCTCATCCCTCCTGAATAGTTTGACTTTATCGACACTCGCGACTACCACTCCAAAGCCCTTGGGATCAGGTTGCAGTATGTGCAGCGTCGTACATGGCTTCCCACCGTTGCTGAGCGCTGTGGTGACCTAGGTACCTATGGGTCTATATCCTCGTTATCAAGTCGTTCCTTGTCTATATCTCCGATATCTATACCGCTACAACCATGTTAACATCTAAAGACTGGTCGAACAAAATCTTCACGGCCTGCCAGGACCCGAGAGGTTGCGTTGCCATCCCTTTCGAGGTCGCAAAGTGGTTGTTCGTCGGCTGTATCATCTTCTCCTTCCTCCTGGTATGCACACGTGTCCCTCGTCTATAGCAATGTCTCATGAAAATTCAGCTGGCATACGAGGCGCGCAAGGCCAAGAAGATCATCGCCAGCCGCGACATTTCCTTCGCCTTCACTAATGTCATGGCCCAGAACTACTACAGCCTTCGTATGTCCCGGCAATCTCCCGACCAATATCTGGCACTAACAAGTGGTTCAGGGTCCTACGATCATTTTTGTTTCTTCTGCCACATCAACGATTCGACAAAGAAGAAAGATGACTTTGCCTTCTTCATCTTCTTCACTTTCAAAGGTAAACACCTCTACTCCTGGTTATCTTTGTATTCTCTTTGACCCGAGACCAGACTGGAAACGTCTATTATTAGCAGACGGTCCTCGTCAGACTATCAACGCCTTGACGCTCTACTCTTTCATCATTTCCAAGAGCCATGAGGCAGGACAGTGGTGGTATTTGCCCAAATACTTCAGCAGAGATGACATGGTAACCAACGGCCTCCTGGTGTCCATCATTTTCACCGTCACGGTGTTCCTAGGCTCTTTGCTGTTGTTGATCATTGCGGCAATACTCTACATCCCTCTGCTGTGCTACATTCAGGGCAATCTCAAAGAGTATTGCTGCCATAAGGTCGACAAGGTACGATCATTCGACCCAGTGCATATCCCAGGTATTGAATGACTCGTTTATAGCGCATCTCCGAGTTGATCCAAAGGAAGCGAAAGCAGCGAGTGGCAAGAGTCCAACAACTCGCCAAGAAAGAGGCGGCTGGCGACTTCTCCCACCGAACAGACAAGAATGGTGTCGTCCACAATGCCCCTCAGCCTACGCTCCCACAAATCTCATTGGATGACGACGATACCACGTTGGCAGCACCGAAGAGCGCAAAGTATCCAGGTTCAGTTCGAACAGATAGCCACTGGAGCGCAGACCATAAAGCCGACCAAAGTGTGTTTTATGGCGGTGGACCTGACTATCCACCGATGCCCGCCTATGATCCAAACGCGTACCCACCTCAACCTGGTTATGCCGCGGGATATGCGTCGTCGCAAGGTCACGACACAGTCTACAGCGATGTTAGTATGCACATTCTGCCGGTAGCCCTTCTATTAACCCCGTCCCATCAACAGTACTCCAACCAGTACAACTATGGTGCGAACGGTCATGGCCAAACAGGATACGGTCAGCATCAGGACACATATGCCTATGGTGGCTACGACCAGCAAGGGTACGGTACCGCGCCAGTACACCAAGACCAGTCGCAATACCAGCAACGGGCGCCTTCGCGTAATATGCTGTCGAGAAATGAACGAGACGGTGGGCAGGGCAATGGCGCCGGTGGCTATTATACGGGCGGCCACGCCGTATAGAGCTTTTCGGGGTTTCCTTTGTGTAGTTGTTCGAATTGTCTTCCAGTCTTCATTCACATCTAGCGCCGACTCTAATCGCCCCACGATGTATTGTTCCACCCATTCTGCAAACCAAGGACCATTCCATGCTGATATCTGGTCGCACATTTCACATTGTTCTCAGCACAAAAGTCACGGTACTCTGACTGGGGAGTATCTTCGGCTTGCTCTTCAAAGTGCATCGTTACCATTTATGGAGAAACCGTGGAGAATTGGTGAGGTTTAGCGAATGGTTACCAAATCGTCAATGCATTCAACTTCTCACTCTCTATATAAACAAATCAAACAATACCAAAGGCTGCGCCAAGGGGCATCTAGTTTCTCTTCAAAAACTTAGTGATGCCCCGCAATCGCTCTCCTGCGTCCTTGAGTGTTCCTAAATCCTTGCAGAAGGCAAAGCGCAGGAATCGCTCCCCAATGTGACTGTGTTCATCGCAGTAAAATTCCGAGACGGGAATCGAGGAAACACCAAGCTTTTGAGCAAGGAACCAGGCGACGCTGGTCCAAAGCCTCAGCATCTACAGTCATTTAGATGTGCTATACGTACTGGAAGTCCCTTCCTCGTCCCTTGATGGTTGCAGGGAATGGAAAGTCTTCTGGATACTTGACTTCGCTGACGTCCTAGACATGTCATCAGACAAAAGTGAGTACCGGAGATTTCATTACGTACCACGAGGACGAAGTACGTTCCTTCCGGTACACTATACTTCAAACCTATTTCGTCGAAATACCTCAGCAGTGTATCCCTCCTTTCTTGATACTCCTTCTGCTGCTGTTCAAAGAAGCCCCTCTGTTTGGCCTGCTCCAACCCAGCAGCAGCAGCCTCTTGCAATGGGGAGTTGGTGCAGAAGACGATACGAGTGGTCGCGGCGAGCGTTGGGGCGATGAGGGACTCAGGACCGATTAAGTAGCCGACACGCCAACCTGTGCACGCGAAGGACTTTCCTGCTGAGAGGACAGTGATTGTTCTGTCCCACATTCCTGGGAGGTTGCAAAATCGGAGATGCGGTTTGTTGTCGAAGACGAGGCAGTCATACTATAATCACCGATCCGTGAGCACCAGAGTACCACGTGGCGAGTGGTACTTACCACCTCGTCGGCCATGACCAGTAAGTTGTGCTCTTCTGCAACGGCGGCGATACCTTCCAGTTCCTGCTGAGTGAAGACCTTTCCGACAGGGTTATGTGGTGTGTTGACGATAATCATCTTCGTCTTAGGTGTGATTGCCCTCCGAAGTTCATCAAAGTCGATCGTCCAATCGTCCGATGTTGATTTGGCTTGCTGAAGGGGAGGCGGATGTAGTGGAACATAGACCGGGACACCATGATTGAATGTAATGGAGGGAAGCCATTGATCGAAGAATGGTTCGAACATGATCACCTCATCGCCTGGTTCTAGAAATGCAACAAAGATGGCATACTGCCCTGTCATCGGGAAGTGAGAAGACACAGAAGGCAAGGGCGCGACAAGAATACCTTCATTCGCGCCACTGGTTACTAGGATCTCAGTGTCAACGTTCAAAGGCCTTTTGAAATCTGCAGAGTAGAAGTCGCGAATCGCCTCCCTTAAGCGGATGCGACCTTTGGGGTGAGAATAATGATTCCCAGGAACTGTAGCGAGTGCATCGCCTGCAGCCTTTTGTACCCATTCAGGGGGTCCAAAGTTCATATAGCCTTGCCCAAGGTTGATACAGTCTTGTGGAAGATTGGCGGCGCTGAATCGCGGGGTAATCAGGTCCACAAGAGGCACTATCAGAACATTCCAAACGTACTTGAAGATGGACCATACGTCGAGAGACATGGCGCGCCCTGTGAACATACGAGAAGAGAGTGCGATTTCCACTTCCCGTCTGGGGGTATCATTTGGCACATCGCCTGCGGTGCTTTGCGTGGCCATAGTGCTTGTGAGGTTGGAAACGGAACGTGATATGGTACGACAGTTGCGTGTCACAGAAAATACGCGAAGGTTCATTCGGTGTTGGGCTAGATCCGATTGGCGTCTATCCGTCGTCCGGTGGACACAGGCGTATGGATCGGCTGTCGATTCTGCCGCCGATTCCGCCGCCTAGAGGCCAGAGAATGGAGCGTAGGTTGTGCGGACGGGGAAATGACCGGATGTGAGGAGGTCCAAGGTGTTCGTTAGCGGATGTCGGTTACGAAATCACGAAGGAAGGCCTTGGAATAGCGCTCGACGTCCCGCACAAGCGATCAAAGGCGATGGGCTGAATGGTGAGCCGGGACTACCCGTTGAGCTGACTGAGACTCTGCCTAGTCGGAATTTGGTTTCGCTGTACTTTGCTAGTTATCATGGCTCTTTCTTGGTTCCTTCTTGGTTTGGTTTATGGGCCAGCCTAAGGAACAAAGCGAAGACGAGTTGGTCCTGACGTCGTTCTCTCCAAAGTTTCGTTAAGAGCTATCGTAAAGGAATCAAAACACCAGAGCCTGTTAAATTTACAGGCTTTGTTCAACTTTGTAGGTCATGTCCGCTGAGCAATCTCGCACACTTGGGACGATAGAAGAGTAAGCAAGTCTGCCTTTTAAATCCATGCAAGGGCGTTTTATGAGAGCAGTGCTGATCGCGAAATTCTAGGTCTGGCCTTTCAGATGCTCAGCCTTCACGCAGTCCCAGCGATATGGGAACAGATTCGCATCCCCATTCGCGTGACTCGGCACACGAGGAACAAGAAGACTCAGATGATGAACCGTTTGTTTATCCCGGTTCTTCCGAACCTCACATAGAGGACGTGCCGGCGCACCCAGTGGCTTCAGCAGAAGAACCTCCAATCGCCCCTGCACCACGTTCACTGAGGCGTCCTGTCGCCAGCCCAGAACAATTGGAAGAGATATACTCAGCTACCGCCACCGGAGACCTATTTCTCTTGCAGACCCACTTCCAAAACGCGCTCGCAAGTGGAGATCTGGAAGCGTTTGCACTAGCAAATTCGGCGACTTCGAGGACTGGATTAACTCCATTGCATGCCGCTGCAAGCCGAGGACACGTGGAGATCGTTCAATGGTGTACGTTTGCCACTGCCCGGTACAACAAGTCTTAATTCCTGATCCAGTGATCGAAAATTGTGGAGCAATGCCAGACTTGGAGGACAAGGAAGGAGAGGTCAGCTACTGCGTCCGTTCATGTTCTATGTAACTTTCTGATCTACAAGCTCCCAGACCGCCCTTCATAAAGCCGCTCTCAACGGACATTTAAATGTCATTGAATTCTTGCTAGGACATCTTCACACGAACAGGGCAGATGTCCACGCGCAAGACGGTGACGGTTGGACAGCCTTACACAACGCCTGCTCAAAAGGATACCTGGACATTGTCAGATTTCTTTGCGAATATGGCAGAGCTGGTGAAATAATAAACCATGAGAATAATGTCATCACTCAGGGTGTAGACAGGAAGAGCAAAGGAGGATGGACACCCTTGAGTATACCATTCTTTTGCAAGAAATCAGTGAACGCTGCATCCAAAGGCCATCTCCCCGTCGTCCTATACCTTCTGACGAAGCAACACGCCAACCCTCTAGTACGCAATAATTGGGGTGAGACTGCATATGACATTGCAGCGGCAGTCTTTGAAGTATGGATCTGCGAAGTAAGTATTGCTTTTGTCTAATTAAAAATCTAGCTCAGTGCTCTCCGTAGGTATTACAGAAGGCAGAGGCTGAACGTTGGCGATATCCGCCCGCCACGTATGACCCTCTGGCGGTCCATATGACAGTTCCTCTCATCTTACATGAGAACCAACGTCTAGACGTACGCTTAAAGACTCTTGCCACATCTGGTGGGCGACCTCGCTTCACCACGAGTGGCCTCGGTCGAAAGGGCAGGCGCGCTCCGTTTGAATTGCGCTTGCCTCCTGATGAGAACGGAAATAAGCGCGATACCCCCGCATGGAGGAGTGACGTGCAGCTACCCTTGCGAGAGGAACCATTTACCCTTCCAAAGCCGAAAACACCCCGCGAACCGTCCTCAAGAGGTGAAGGTGCAGAACGAAGTCATTTCTGGCTGTGAGTAGTTGGAAAACGAATTTTTATTATTGAGTTATTGAGCTTGATCTTAGATCGGACTGGACGGTTGATCTCACTCATCCCCGTGTCGACGTCAGCGAGGGCTGGCAGTATGCCCGATCCTTTGACGACCCAGACGAGCGGTGGACGGCACAGCCACCTCCACCTCTCGAACGCGTTCTCTCTGGCGGTGCCAGTGTGCTCACTCCCGCCTTGACAGGCGCTGGTGGACCTTCCACGTCAATGGCAAGCACATCGACTGGACGAGGACGAAGTGGGAGCGGAGGTGCTGTCGCCCAACTATCCGACCACCCCCCTGCGACCTCGTGGGTTCGACGCAGACGATGGGTACGGGTTATGAGGCGAAGGCTTGATATCCCGCCTCTCACGTTCCTCGAACCCGACGGTGGAAGGTACTATCTTAGCACTGATGGTGAGCTTATCCTTGCACATGTGCAGGAGGACACAACTGTAGGCAGTGGAGGCGTGGGCAGCTACGGCAGTGACGGAGGACAGGAGATGGGCATTATGAACACAGGCTTCGGTACACATAGTCAAGACTATGTATCGAGGGCTCGGTATCTGGCTGGAACGCAGCGTGGTACAGATGCACTCTCTAATGATGCAGAGGGCAATTTGAGCCGAGCGGACTTGAAGAGGTCTATCGGAAGATTGGAACGAGCAATACTGGAACTTCGATCTGGCATTCTTGGTACGGTAAATCCATTTACCAAGTGTATTCATTGTGATATTCGTTGCAAAGGTGACGAAGATGCGGAGCGGAGAACTCATGCAGAAGTGCTCCTCAATGCCTACAAGTATGTCAGTCTTTATCCTCATTGATCGTTTCCAACCCTCATTCCAGTCGTGAATTAGAGCGATTAAGACAGAGGGTCGGTCTAGCTGCAACCTTTAGCGGGATCAATGAAGTGGAGGAAGAGGATGACGAAAGCTCCTCTGACGAGAGTTTCCACTATCCCACAGCCTCTTCTCCCACATCTACGGCCCGGGCAGCATCAATTCGCTCGCACGCGACCAGCGATTACTTTCACTTGGGCGCGTCTACTTCCAGAGCTTCCTCGTCGCGAGCGGGAACCGTCGATTTGACACCCCAGCTCTCACAAGCACCCGAGTTCAGGGTTCCGACTCACGAAGCACCTCAGAAAGTGACTCCTCGATGGACGCCACCCTCCCCACACTCGATGCAACCACTATGGGAGAGGGATGATGCGGCACCCGATTGTCGGAATTGCAGGAGAAGGTTCACTTTCTTGCTGCGGAAACATGTGGGTACCTCAAAGTCCAGATTAGCAGGATATTCACTGTATTATACCAGCACTGCCGAAAATGTGGCAAGATCTTCTGCGACCGGTGCTCGTCCCATCGAACTTTGCTGGATCCCTCGGACGTTGTTCAAGACCCCTTATATCCCGACGCGTTTATGTATCCATCAACGGTCCATCGAGTTTGTGATACCTGCCACGAACAAGTCACCGCCAATGTACCCGGTCGGTTCCAAGGCGTGCGCGCGGGGTCCTTGGAGAG
>WNFL01124823.1_pt1 | contig 28356 bp, 46 predicted proteins | sample 5400361 | NCBI WGS metagenome assembly WNFL01 (sample SAMN13153351, study PRJNA577476) | soil metagenome | isolation source: 40 cm soil on Douglas fir-dominated hillslope | place: USA:California | collected 2013-09-17
TACATATTAATAGCATCTAATCTGGCAAAGGTGCGTTTCAATGGATATAGATCGTGTTTATAGGTTCTGCGTCCCTTCCTCTGGGGCATCAACCTCGTCAATTCCGAACACGGTAAACCCAGAACTGGATTCTGCCCTTCCTCTTCCGATATGGTGCACTTCGACACTAGCACTAGCACTAGTGTTTCTTCTACTCCGCATTAACGACCCTGACTCTGCAACACGGACACTGTTCCGACGACTGGGTAGACCGCTAGCCGGGGAGAACATCGAAACCGGAGATCCAAGACTTGAGGACAGCGAGGGCGGAGGCACGTGGGGGTACGTGAGCTGATTGATGCTTGGCAACGATTGAGGCGGGATCGCGGTGAGTTGCGGAATGGACGCTGGTGTGGTGAGGGTAGTAATGGGTGATGCAATGGCAGAGTTGGGCGAGAAAGGAAACGGAGAGGGTGGTAGCGATGAATTTGGGGAGTTGGACGACGTGGTAACGGCTGATGTAATTGGCACCGGCTGCTGAGGCCGATGGATCTGGCTTGGAGGTCGTGGAATAGGCAGAGGACGTGCAGATGGCCTCCCATTCACTGGGAGAGGATGAGTAGGAGCCACAGGTGACGAGGAGGATTCACGCCGTCTGTGGATGGGCTGCCTGAGAGGATCCGTGTCTGCTACCAGTAGAGTGTCTGTCGGGATTCCGAGCTACCAGGAACGTGTGATTAAATGCATTAAGTTCCGAACTGGTTCAGCTCACGCGTCTTCTTAGTTCAATGAGTTCCTCACGATAGACATCGTTTAGTCGAACCATGCGGACAAATTCGCGCTCGGTGTCGACTAGGCGATTGCGTAACATTTCGTTCTCTCTTCTCAATGCATTGATCGTGATGTCAGCTGAAGGATTGTGCGGGTCAAGCACTGGGGCGTAGCTCTGAACCGGGCTACTGCTAGCACTGTCAGCATCATATGCATTTGGTCCACCGGGGTGTGCATAATTTTGTGCATGTGCCTGCTGTTGCTGCTGAATCTGCTGTTGGCGAAGAGCCACGAGTTGCCGAGTGAGCCGGTTGACGAGGGACTCATTCTCTGCCTCCAGGGTATTGGCTAGTTGTATCTTTTCTTCTTGAAGCTGTGAGATGCGACTCGAGTCAGCTTGGGTCAACCAAGCGATACAAATGAGCCGACCTGCTCAAGTTTTCTTGAGAGGAGATTTACAATTCGTTCCTCTTCTGCTTCAAAGTCGTTGATGAGCTTCCCAATGGAGCTATGGGCCTCTGCATCGCTAGGCAACCGGCGCGGGATATCCATGCGAAGCTTGAGCTCGAGTGCACAGGAGAGATTGGAGGGCTAGGGTAGCTATTTTGAGCGCCGTCTGGAAGCCCTGAGACTAGTGTGATGCCTGGACTTTCGTTTGGCGAGAACTGGTTGGAGACAACAAATAGTGGGACCAAACTGACCTCCCACCAAATCACCTGCTTTCTCGAAAATGCCAACGGATTTATCAGCAGCAATCGCGGCAATTCCTCCCGTAACACGGACACTCGTAGCTTCGGCATTGTGCATTTCTGCGCCAGTTATGGCGAGAATGGCATCGGGTGGATGGGCGGGGTATTCGAACAGAAGGATATTTCAAGGCTTCCAGGTGCGCAACAGCATGTCGTACTACGAATGAACCAACCGACTGACCGTGTTTAGGTTTGGCGCGCGTATACAGGTTTCTTCCTAGGTGGTAAGTCCGCCACGTTGTAACTGACGGGGGATATACCAACCTACAGCGAACCGTTCTGTCAACAGATCCGAGAAACCCTTTGAAATTCCTGTTTGAGGTCATCATGGTTTAGTACGCATCGCCACGGCAAATCACAAGTTCCTTTTTCCTGACCCATACTTTTGTAGTCAGTACGTCAAGCCAATAGAAGAAGAGAAATACCACAGGCGGCTTCCGGACCTTGTGTGGCAGCTCATCTGCTCTGGTGCGGCCCTTCATGTGCGTCCCAGCCCCTCATTCTTTAATTCTTTCCCTTGACTGGCATGACGACAGGTACTAGGTGCTCTGACTGGGAGATTCGTTGGATCATCAGACACTGGGTCTGACTGGGTAGCCTTGATAACATTCGTCATCCACTTCTACTCAAAACTCTACCCAAACGGTATGGCCAATATCTTCGGTCTCGTCCAAACGAGCATAATATATCTGCCTTACGCTGTGGCAGCCATGGAGCTGCTCATGGGTGGACCTTACGCGGGCGCTATAGCCGTGAGCGGGCTCATCGTCTCTCAAGCGTTCTACATGCTTGAGTGGGACTCGAATGGCGGCACACCCACACCAAAGAGGAATGGGTGGCTCGCGGCACCGACTTGGTTCAAGAATCTCTTCGGAAGAGCAATCGCACGTCCAGACGCCGTTGCTACTGAAAGAAAGGTGTATGGGGGGGCCACTGCTCCAGCCGGTCGGGGGTTCGGTGATGGTGGGCACGGTGCAAATACCGCCACTACCTCTGGATATCAATGGGGCAAAGGCAACAGACTGGGCGATTCGTAAACCCCCTCTCCATGTACCATTTTCGGGCACTTCGTGCACACCCTTTCGCATCCTAGCAACCATTTTCATACCTGTGAAAACACGTTCAATCTCATGTCGTGCATGTCGAGGCTTGGTACTAGAATGAAATCGGCACTGGTTCACCGTACGTGCTTGAGTCGTCTCACTTTCATAATCTTCTAGATCTCACCGACAATGGTCTTCGGTGTTGGTCGCATTGCAGAGAAATTGAGACCATGTCGCTGTGTTCTTAACTGGCGAACATATATGCCCGAATAGCATACAGGATTCTTGGTGACAGTGAGGGTGGCTGCAGCTACAACGCGATCAGAGACGTTGAGCGTAACTCGTTTCCAGTGATGGAAACAGCTACATCCTGCTTGCCTCGCGGCTCTCACAATGCTGGACCTATTGTCAAGAGCCCCATCAAGCATTGCATTGGACGAACATGGATTTTGTAAACTGAACAGTTGTCACATCCTCCCATCTCACCAGGTGTGCGATCGGCATCCTTTGCAGGGCATATATGTCCCACCGGCTAAGACACTCGCAGGTTCCCTTCTATTCCAGGTCGACCACAATAATCTTACGTAGTGCTCTATTATTGGCAGGGGTTACGCGGGAGTAGGGATTGTTGTACGCATGCTCGGCTGCAGTGTAACGAGGGCGTCGCGCCGCTCTCCAGTACCCATTTCAGCGCGAAGTGCCGTGGCCTTTGCGAGCCACTTGATCATGTTGCGCTTTGTTAACTTTCTCTATAATTTGGTCAATATAAAGGTTGTATGTACACCAACCGCTTCCGCGCACGGTGTGGTACTCATAACCCAACGTCGCCAATATTGAACGAGAAGCAAGGCCAGTGCCCAAGAAAGGAAAGAGGCAGACCTCATGGTGCACAGTAGGTCAAGGCAATTCACACTCCTCACCCTATATGAACGGTTGAATTGGTGCCAGACACCGAACACGCCCTACCAAAGAAGGGATTGCACTTTCGCTCTTCCAAGTGATCCGATGGGTCCTAAAATTCAAACTGTAGATACACGATAGAGACCTATTGGCCCCTTGCGTGGAGCTTATCGTCAAAGTTTTTCTATAATCCCCAGTTAGCCTCGAAATGACCTGAAGACTAGTGATAGATACCTTGACAGCGTCCATGTAGATATTGGTAGTGACCCAATGCTCGCGTTCCATCCTACGAAAGGCGTATGATGAGATTCTGACCCAGTGGCCTAAATAAACACGTACCCCTTTCCATGGATCGCGAGGGCGAGATCCTTGGTCATCACTCCCTCTATATCAATCACTTCAACACATGCGGCCTCAAGATCTTTGCACCACCTCTTGAGCGCATCGTTTTTGTCAAGTTTGGCCCTGAAAGCAAGACCGCGGGTCCACGCGAAAATGCTTGCGACGGGGTTGGTGCTGGTCTCCTTGCCTTTCTGGTACTCTCGATAGTGACGAGTAACGGTCCCGTGAGCAGCCTCGGATTCCATGGTGTTGCCATCAGGGGTCACCAACTCTGAGGTCATCATGCCCAGAGAGCCAAATCCTTGTGCAAGTACATCTGACTGTACATCCCCGTCGTAGTTCTTGCATGCCCATATGAAACCGCCGTCGGACTTAATGGCCTGAGCGACCATGTCGTCGATCAGTCGGTGCTCGTACCGGAGACCTTTAGCTTCGAATTGGGACTTGTACTCGCTGTTCACAGATCTCAGTGACATTCAAGCATGTTGGGGGCGACCTCTTACCTTTCATAAATCTCCTGGAACAAGTCCTTGAATCGCCCATCATACTTCTTCAAGATAGTGTTCTTGGTGGACATGTACAGTGGGAGGCGCTTGCTAAGGGCCATCTTAAAGGAGGTATGTGCGAAACCTCGAATTGAGTCATCGGTGTTGTACATGGCAAGTGCTACACCAGGTCCCTGGAAGTCATAGACGTCCATAACTGTCGATTTACTACCACCGGTGGGTGTATATACGAGTTGGAGCTTTCCTGGACCGGGGGCGAGGAAGTCGGTAGCCCGATACTATCAATATTTGAGTAAGGTGAAAGGTAGGGCACTCAAGAATGGGTACGTACCTGATCGCCGAAGGCGTGTCGGCCGATAATAATTGGCTTGTCCCACCCAGGTACTGGCCTTGGGACCTTTTGCGAGATTATTGGCTCTCGGAAGACAGTACCACCGAGGATATTTCTGGTGGTCGTTAGTGTGAAAACGGTCACAAATTCGACTTGCACCAACCGAATGGTTCCATTGGGTGATTTCCACATGCTCTGGGCGGGATCAGCTGAGGGAACTTGACAGAAATAGAAGTTGCGAACCTTGAGTTTGAACTCCTGCACACGTGCTTCATCAGGTGTGATTGTGGCACATTTCACACCAACGGAATGCTTGAGGATGGCTTCCGCAGATTCTACAGTAACTCGATCGTCCGTGGCATCCCGATGCTCCAGACCAAGGTCGTAGTATTTGATGTCGAGGTTCAAGTATGGAAGGATAAGCTATTGGTAAGGCAGGTCATCACCATGTAGATGTCAGAGTATGTCCCGGTGCCTTGTTGCAAGTCAAGGCGAGGTGGTGAGTTGGCAGCGCACCTCCTCTCGGATCCTGGAAGTTGCCACGTAAGTTTTACAAACGACCACCAGACTACTTTGCTTACTTTTTCCAGATAACCCTGGTCATTTCGTCACCATCAAGTTCGACGATAGGGTTTGCCACATCGATCTTCTTGAAGCCATGGTAGTCTATCGATTTGAACAACCGGAAGGTATGAGAGCAGTAGGTGAAGACGATTAGAACAAGACAGTGATAGATTGAGAGCGAACCGAACAGCAGAGTGTGAGAACAAGCAATGAGCGCACCGCAGGGAAAACCACATTGTCAGTGAAGGAATCGGTGTGATGGCAGCAAGAAAAACACATACATCGTATATTTCGTAGGCTGATTGATAGAGGAGCATACAATGAGGTGCGGGTGGTGAGTGGTAGCCGCAAGGTGGAAACGCGTAACATGAGAGAAGGAGTAGTCGATGGAAAGGTATAAAGGAACTCTTTTATCCTCTAAGATGCAGCAGCCGTTGTATGAGAGGTCAAGGCGAGGGTCGAAGGTAGGATGACAACCATGTCCGAATGCGGGCCGAACTGTCGGGAAACAAGGACTATATTGAGGGCATGGAGTGCATGGAGATCGTCAAGACGGTCGTAGATTACACAATTAAACCATCTAGTTCCCTATAGAACACACCAAAGTTGCCTTGACCATTCACCCCCCGATCTGCAGGCCTTGCAGTATCAAGCACAGCAAAAGTGATCTCTTGCCACCAGCCCCCCGTAAACTCTTCTTCATTGAATACCTCTCTATAGAGTTTGGCCACCTCATTGCTTGGGTTATGGAATGCGCCGCACCCAAGGGCTCCTAACACCACCCGTCGGTGACCGTTAAAAGCCGCTATGCGTAGAGCCAGTCGTAACTTGGATTTAGTGAGCTCCCTATCTTCTTTACGAGCGTACTTCGGGGGGTTATCCGTAGTAACTGGTGGGTCCCGGATAGCAGCGATAGAGATGACAGAAACGACTGGAAGGGGGGTTGGAGGTGGAGCCCCAGGATGGCCACCTTGGTGTATCTGGCAGATATATTTCGCCATGGGATACAACTCGTGTCCGTGGATGCTTCGGGTGCGGAATATCGCCACAAGAGGTGAGTAAATAGCTCCAGTATCCTTCATCGGGTAGTACTTGCTAGGGAGACTAGCATACAATGTCGATCTGTGATAATCCTGTCAGCTGAACGGATAGAAAGCAAGCGTAGCGCGCACCGGTAGCACAATTCCTCCTCCTGGGCCATCGCTCCTCTTCGCCAGCCACCACCCCTGGTATTCTGATTTGCAAGATTCAAAACTACAGGTGATTCCTCGCTAGAAAGCACGTTCGCGGTGCCTTGACTCCCTGGTGCTCGAGTGATCATATCGCTTGCGACGTCGTAGGCGTCTGCATCAATGACCTTTACTATGCAACCCTTTCGGCTGTCTCCGGGGGCAACTGTGAATCCCGGACAGTACCTCCTTCCAATGAGTCCAAACCGTTCTGAGTCGTACAAATAACCGGTTGGGGCATGCTCGGGGTCGGTGAATACGGTGGGAACAAGATATTTCAATATTTCAATATTCTCGGCAGCAATTGCTGCGTAATGCTCGTTATCTTTATTGACTTGCTGTCCAAGATTCGGGGTGGACGGGCGAGACGACACCGCCAAGACACTGGGCGGAAAAGGAACGGGCATTGAAATAGGGGCCTTCAGGATTGAGGGCGAGCCGCCATCGTCGAGTTCCATAAAGCCGGTCCCCACACGGACCATGAATGGCTTACGTGCAGAGGTAGTCGGAGAGGCAACGTAAGGAGAGACGTGTTGCAGGTTCTCGTCCATATGCTGGGTCCCCGTGGGCATCGCCACTGGGAAGGGTGGAGGATCGGTGGGTGGGGAGAATGATGATGACGGCGACGTGTTCTCGTTGCCTCTCACTTTCTCGAACGCATCGAATAACGTTGTTTGCTTGGTGGGCCTTGCATCGAGTGCCTTGGGTTTCTTGGACATCGCGGAAGAGTAGAGGTCAAAACGCTGATCTGTTTGGCGCGAGGGAGAGGTTCGATCGCACAATGTGGACACAAACAAATGGGTTAATCCACTCAAATACTCGATCGTATGGATACAGGTGCCTGCATGGGCTCATAAGTTAAACACATAAACCGGTATTCAGGGCGTCGACTGGGCAGAGGAACATCTACCCCACCCTACAAGTACGCCTAGGATTCCCATTCTGCACGTATCTCCCAACGACTGGCCATCCATCGAGTCAGGATCGGGCCGACCAACTCCGCCCTGTACTTTATGTCATCGTTCACAGCGAGCAGCGCAATATCGCTCCGTAGCCGCTTCAGGTCTGCTTTAATTTGAATGCTGCCTTTCATTTGTAGAAATTCGTGAGGGGTGTCCCCTAGGCAAAGAACTCAACGAGATATGGCTAGTATGAACAGAAAAATAACGTACCGACAACATATTTGTACCGAGCCATGGCCCGAAGGACCCATTCTCGGACATGTACAGGGCCCCATGCTTGCAAGCAGCTGTGTAGGGTGAAGGCGGTCGTTTGCCAGTCTTTAGTCAAAGGCAAAAGAACGGGACTCTCTTCTGGAATCGGTATTGGAGGATTTCGGGCGTCAAAGGGTGGAAATGTACGTTCGGGAGGAGGGAGGAAAGCCGACAAGCCGACGGGGCCGCTTGCTCGAAGCAGAGCATTGATGACTGTTACACCAGTTCGATGGCGGGATGAGCCTTGGAAAATATAAATACGTACTACAATCACCGCATTGCGTGTCGTTAAATGCGACATGTTTGAAAACCGCAGATGCTTGCTTGCGGGAACCGAAGCACTTCCAGCGAACCAGTTGGCAGTTTGCCCAGGACTGGAGTGATAACTGTTCTTGACTCATCGTAAGGTTGCCATTGGAGACGCGCGGCCACTGCTGGAGTGGCGGTCCATTTAGCATGCCATATGGGAAAGCATCCATCCACGCTATAAAGTAGTGAGTCAAGGGTTTCGGTGGAGAGACACAGCACTTACAGAGAAGATACTCTGTTTCCTTCGGTGGCTCCTCTCCTGCTTCCTTGAATAAAGACTCGAGGCGCTCGGGGCTCAAAGTAGCCCTTTGAGGGAGGGTCACATGAACTTCCTCGGTGCTTTCGTCTCCTCCGAGTATTTCCCAAGCCTTTTTGCCCTCCTCAGCGCCCCACCTGTCGTCATCAGCGCCGATCGTGCCAACGATCCACGACCATAGCATAATTTCTCTGGCGCGTTCGACGACTAAGTGGGTAAGGAGAAATGCACTGTAGACGTCACGCCCACCGCGGAAGCGGTGTCCCGATGTGTCGAGGAACTCCTCGAACCAAATGCTGGATGCTTCTGCGAAAAGCACTCGAGACATCACTTTGGGAATATGGGCGAGATAAGGGCGGTTTCTTCGGCCAAACCGTTCATTGAGGAGCCAGTTGGAGTATTGCAGAGGGCCCCATTCACCACTTGCCTGGCGGTCTGGCCACTCGGCTGCTTCAACAAGAAGTTTAGGAGAGAATCGTAGTACAACACCAAAAGCTGAAAAAGGAACGTAAGGAACGTGATGCTTCGGTAGTTTTGTACATACGTGATGAATAGAAATCTGTGACTGCAAGATCTTTGGTCATAAAGTGGTCGTCATTCTATGCGTAGCTTCATAAGAGGTTCATTCAGCATAAGAGCCGACGACGTACCATGTAAATACTGTAAAAAGCACTTAGTGGGACTAGATCTAAATCACAGCAATGACGTACTAATAATCTGATAATTTGTGCAAAGCAAGAAACTGCGATTCTATGGAAAAACTGGAATCGCGTCAGTTGGCGCTTTTTATACAGTAGACAAAATAAAAGGTTTTACCTATTGAAACTCGGATGGCCGGGACCAATGAATATTTGAGAATGGTGTTGCAGATCAAGACTAATATGACCATGCTTCCAATGATCCCTGGCTTCATAGTTTAACCATCGCGGCATTAGCCCGAGTCGGACCCGACCCTCGGGGTGGGGCATATCCGCAGTGACGACATGGAATTGAGTCGTGTGACCGCCAAAGTGCTGGAGAACGGAACGGATTGAGTGCTTGAGCTCATCGTGGTCACTATGTACGATCGTGAGCTATATAATAGTGGAGCTGAGAACCACGCAACGGATGACATTCTCACCGATAAAGCTTGCTAAGCGCGGCATTCTTTCGGGACTGGGTAGTCAGGGAATCTGCGGCATCCCACAGCGCTTGTTGAAAGAGGACATCCGATCCGTTGACCCACGTCCAGACGACATCGAGCGTTGTTGGGTGGTGTGCCGAGCAAGGCTTGGCATTAGCGAAAAATTCGTCGATGCAGTGGGATGGGTGCCACGATTGTGTGGGTACCATCAGAGCTTCCATGTCGCTTGCAGGCCGTAGCAAGTTGTTGGTGGACTTAGGTGCTGAGCCTCGAAAGCAGTGGTAGAAGGCCGGTGCGGCTTTCCAGCACAACTCATTACTATTATTATTGTCACCATTGCCTATCCAGGGTATACCAGAGGTAATATAGGAGTCAAGAGAGCGAGTGAATATCCTGGGTGGTGAAAAGCACAGGAGAAGGAATATTGAGATGGGGAGAGAGAAAAGTAGGATAATGACTATCCGTCGCCGCGGTTGATCAATGTGTTTCCCCATTCCGGACGTGTCCAACAAAAGGTGCGTGCGGGTGAGGGAGTGTTATGAGGATAAGGTGCTTGATCATTGGGGACACTAAAATCAAAGCTATCTCTAGTATCCCACCTGGACGGACTAGAATAGACCAATGCGCAGCACGTCGGCAATTGGCCGGTGAGTGTTGAGCTAATCCTGGAACTATATTCTCAGCTACGGCCGGACCCAATACAGTTTAAAAATACCCCCCAACGACGCGGTCATATCCAATTATGTCCCAATATTTATATCTCAGGTCTCATATGCCCTACCCCTGGCGCGTGACCCCAGGTTAACATTAGACGTAGACGGCGACTCAATCATCTTCTTGTTGTTGAGGGATAATGTCGTCCAAAACGACGGCGGACTCGAGTCGTATTTCGGTCTTGATTCGTGAGCCAGCCTTCTTCCGTGCTGGTCCATATGTTGCCACCAGCCCTAGCCCAACAGTGGCGAGCACCCTCCTAAGTCCCACCCGAGGCTCATTCTCTGAGCGCCGCAGTCCTTCGACCATCACCGACACATCCGTCATCTCCAGGGCTTGGAACATTGCATTGACTGCTGGCACACGAAGGTGATAGAACGTCGACATAACTTTTTGCTTGATATCAACCTCAAGCGCCGCGGCACCGCCGTGGATGCTATAAATATTGTCTTTCCACGTGGTTGCTTCCTCCTGCGCGGAAGGACAACCGGCAACACTCAGGATAGAGGATAGAATATGGACCATTGTATCAACAAGAGAATGGTCTGTTGGAAACTCGGGGCTCTGTCGGATAGCCTGGTGGGTGATCGCCCTCCAGCGTGCAGCAGTGGTTTGTGACGCTACAGCGTGATTCAGTCGATCAGCGGATTACAATCAGGTGACTATGAGTAGGACATACTTTCGCTTCTGACAATTGCAGTGAGTTGATCAAGGAATTCATTCAAGTCATCTCGGAGACCGAAGCATCCACATTCAACTATCGCATCGACCTGGGAAACGAGGCAGGCCCGAACGGCCAAATCGAGGAATAGACGCCGTTTCTCCAGCTCATTAGTTGTAAGGAGTGGGAGAAATTGTCGTGATAGGAAGGAAGTCACGGTCATGCGGTCTAGATCGCTGATTTCTGGCCAATGCAAATCATTAACGGCCAGCGGAGCGCTGGTAGCTATCAAACCGGCGAGGTGACTGATTTCTTCGTTCATCCGTACGACGCGCTGGAGGACCGCGTCCGCGCGAAGGCCATCCTCCATGTTCAAGAACTCCTGCGTACTCGCCATCTTGTCTTGGAGCCGCAAGACAGTCTTTGAGGTCGAATCATGCTTGACGGTAAGCTCCTTGAGAGCACGATCCTTGAGCTCCAATTCTAGTTTGGCTTTCTCGAGTTTTCCCTCTAATTCGCGGCGTACCTCTAGTTGGCGCTCCAAATCGTCGTTGAGAGAGGAAGTTTGAATGACAAGCCGCTTCAGCTCGTCGTCGCGCTTGACGTCCCTACGGGTTCGGAGCTCGGGAGGGGGCAGAGCGATGACGGCAGTCTCCGTAGTTTGCAAAGAATTTTTCCGCTCCTTTTGGAGAAGCGACGCTTTGAGCCGCTTGTTCTCTCTCCGTAAGTCCTCCAACTCCTTGCGTACGGTCATAACTTGCTCCCCCGTCTCTCTTTGGATTCTAAGTGCTTGCTTCTGCCTTGCTGCGTCGTCTTGCCGTCTCTCGCCGAGCTGTCGTCTTAAATTCATAATCTGCTCATTCGCATGAGTATATCTCGAGGTGACCACCTCCAGCGTCGACTTGGTCTCATCGAGTCTACCAGAGAGCTTGTTGTTTGCGGCTTCCTGGCCTTGTAGCTGGTCTTCGATTCGATCGCACTCGACAGCGAGCTGGAGGAAGTCGTCTAGGATCGGACCAGCAACGGCCTTGATGCGAGGAGGGACCCGGCGAAGAGCGGGGATTGCGCGCCCCGTTTCTTCTGCGTCTGTGAGGTGGAGGCGGCTGTTGGTGCTCTTGTAACGGAGGACGGGAGGGTTGTCCATCCCTGTCGCTGACTGGAGACCGTGGCTCTGGCGAAGCTTAGCTTGGGCTAGGTCCAGAATTGTCAACCTTGTCTGCGGTCAGTAGCCAATCCTCTGCCGTCGCTCTATTCGAAAGGCAGTGCATTCTCCTATCTTCTTACCAGTGTTTACCGAGCTTTCCTGCGTCGCCGCCACGTCCCTTTTTACTCAACCCACAATCCCCGCTCGTCCCCACGGTTCGAGCTCGCCTGCTCGCTTTGTCCGCATCGGTGACCAAAGCGCGTCTGAGAACACCACATGACTTGAATTATCCCGTATTAGGGGCGTGGAATTGCCGTTGACCGAACAAAGCGCCTTTCAACCTGACCACCCACCTGGAAACTATCTAGGACACGACCTGAACGATGACGCACGCCGGTATTCATTCTGTGTTCATCCTCGGCAATGGGATCGCTGGCCCCCTCGCCGCCCTCGCCATTCTCCAACGAACCGAGATCTCCAACGTGACAATCTTTGAGCACCGCGACTGGCCCGCAACAATCGGTGGAGCCTTCAATCTTGCACCCAACGCTCTACGCGTGCTTGCTAGACTCGGCGTGAAACCAGACTATGGTGCTCCGACTCCGAGCATTTTCCTCCAGTAAGTCTTTGTTATCAATCTAAAAAATGTGTCAAGCTGACGACTCGCAGGAATGAACATGGTGACACGATTGGGGAGGTTTACTATGGCGGTCGTAGGCCTGGTGGCGCATCGACGCCTGCCCATTCATCAAAGCGTACCCATGACCCAGAGCACATCCCTTCGTGCGATTTTGCAAGGGGATATGAAGGCACTCGGGTCCTCCGAACTGCCCTTCATGCGGCTCTTCTTGATGCTCTGGAACCTTACGAGGATTCGGGCAAGCTCACGGTGATGTATGGCGCTAAGGCTGTTCAAATCGCAGAGGGAGACGACGTCGTCCATGTCACGTTTGACAATGGCACTATTGCCAGTGCGGATCTCCTTCTCGGCTGCGATGGCATTCACTCCTTCGTGCGGGACCAGCTTTATAAGGACGCGCCCCCGTGAGTGACGTGCATCCACCTTGTAACTCCTGCTCTAATTCTTACCCTCTAGGTGGGAGAAGCCTCGCGCAGTTTATAGTGGCCTTACTATGACTTGTAAGTGGTCGCCCCAAGTGCAGATGGCTAACGTCATTCACTTTGCTTGTAGACGGTATCCTTGAAACCGATTCGCTTCCGCGATCGTATACTGCCGCCTTGCGGACCCACAAGACAATTGGGGTACTCTCGCGAGACCACGGACTTTTCACCATTGCCTCCGCGTCAAATACAGGAAGCCACATATATTGGTTCGCTTCTCGAAGTCCAAAGATAGTACCCAGTCCGGAGTCTGAAGAAGAACGCCCCGCCGCCATTCGTCGAGAGCTCCTCGAAACGTATGGGCACTTCCCACCGCCGTGTCCCGAGATACTCCGTGCTACTCAGAAGATTGCATACTGGCCGGTGTACACACTTCATCCATCACCAGACAAGTGGTATTCTCCAAAGGGTCGGATCGTCTTGCTTGGTGGTACGTTGCTATTCTTTAGTCGAAGCGGATTCTAACATCACATTTAGATGCTGCACACCCAATGCCACCGTTTGCGGCTCAAGTAAGTGCTCCACCTGCTTTCATTCTGCCGACTGACGGAGTTTTCAAACATTCAGGGTGTCGGGATGGCCGTCGAGGATGCGGCTATGGTTGCGAATATCCTTGCAGCCGTTATGACCCATCCTGATGGTTGTTTGAGTGCGGAACTTTGGCAGCGCGAGTACCAAGGTCGACGCGAGTCGCGGGCCCGGTCTTTTGTGCAGAAGGCTGAGGCCATGAGCAAGCATGGTCGCTATGATGTGTGGGGTGACGAGGGATTCAAGGAGTGGGCTACTTGGGCACTGCTACCTGCGATGAGCTGGGCTGGGAGCGAGAAGGACGTACAGGGCTGGGCATACGACGTTGACGAGGATACGGTGAAAGTGGACGACCTTTTCAGAGAACTCTAATAGGTGATGCTTGTAGCTACTGTTCAGTATCGTCTAAGACATTCCCCCGTATTTTCTTGCTCAACAACTTGTTCTCCGCCTCGTTGTTCTAATGCTCGGACTTGCGTCCCGATCGTTGGCGAGACCCTCGCGTCTTATTTCCCTTCCTCGCCACTCTTTTTTCCCGTTCAAAGCTCGCACAATGGCAAACGTTCCTAGCGACTACGTATGTCGTGTCCTTCATTCTCGACAGCCCGTGGGACCTGATTTGGAGCTACACCGGTGCTCTTCGCCTGTTCGCGCGGTGGAGCCTCTGCCATGTACGCTCGTCTTTAGGATGCAGCACTCTTCGTGGTGTCCCTTCGAACCATGAGGTTGTCCAACTCTTTGCAGAACTTTTTGTCGGAATCGTCCCATAGCGCGCTGCTGAAAAAATTCTCCCTTTATAGAACGCGGATCTGTACAAGCCATTGGCAGAGATTGATCCTGTTGTCCAAAACATCATTGACAAGGAGACATGGCGCCAGTACAGTGGTCTCGAGCTAATCGCGTCTGAGGTACGTCTTCTCCACCCTGTTGGCTCTGCCCAGTCTCTTACACTCCGTTTCATGTAGAACCTCACCAGCTTGGCCGCCATGCAAGCCGTTGGAAGTATTCTCACGAATAAGTACTCCGAGGGTTTGCCTGGCGCTCGTTATTACGGTGGCAACGAGTACGTCGACGAACTCGAGTTGCTATGCCAAAAGAGAGCCCTCGAAGCATTCGACCTCGATCCCAAGGTCCGCAGCTCCTATCTGAATCATGTTTGACAAGGTCCTGATATTCTCACCACCCTCAGAGCTGGGGAGTAAATGTGCAGCCGTACTCCGGCAGCGTGAGTGTCTCGCTTACGTAATCAAAGTGCTCAGCCTTACCCAATCCCCAGACCGCCAACTTCGCGGCCCTCACAGCCCTCCTCCAACCGCAAGATCGTCTCATGGGCCTCGGCTTACCCGATGGTGGCCATCTGACCCATGGTTATTATACCGCCAAAAAGAAGATCACCGCGTCTGCTATCTACTTCCAGTCGCTGCCTTACTCGCTAGTGCCGGAGACCCAACTCATCGACTATGAAGGCGTCCACAAAACTGCGAAGATTTTCAAACCTAGACTCATCATTTGCGGTGCATCCGCGTACCCTCGTGACTGGGACTACAAGAGACTCCGTGCAACTGCAGATGAGCAACAAGCTTGGTTGATGTGTGACATAGCCCATACATCTGGCTTGATTGCTGGCGGCCAGTTGGCGAGCCCATTCGAGCATTGCCATGTCGTTACGACCACCACGTGCGCTCTTCTCCTTCTTTTGTTACTATAGGATATTGACTGCCAGTTGATAGTCACAAGACCCTCCGTGGACCCCGCGCTGGTCTCATCTTCTTCCGCAAGGACGTTGAAGGCGCAAAGGACCTCGAGAAGCGTGTCAACGACGCTGTTTTCCCCGCCTGCCAAGGTGGTCCCCACAATCACGCCCTCGCGGGCGTCGCCACCGCCCTTCTCCAGGTTGCTCAGCCCACCTGGAAGGCTTACGCCAAGCAAATCGTGGACAACGCTCGTGTGTTGGCCGCTGAGCTCCATGGCAGGGGTTACCGTCTGCAAACTGAGGGTACCGACAACCACCTCATCCTCTGGGACTTGCGCCCCATTGGCCTCACTGGCTCCAAGGCGGAAAAGGTTTGCGACTACGCTGGCATCATTATCAACAAGAACGCCGTCAGCGGTGACGCTTCCGCTCAAGTCCCTGGTGGTATCCGTGTCGGAACTGCAGCACTTACTTCGAGAAGCTTGAAGCAGGAAGATTTCAAGACGGTCGCCGGGTTCCTGCACCGTGCTATCCAGATCGGCCTGCAGCTGCAAAAGGAGGCGGGCTCCAAGTTGCTCAAGGATTTCGAGCGCGTCGCTCTCACTGGTGATGGCGAGGGTGCCAAGGCTGTCAAGGAACTCCGCAAGGATGTCCGTGTCTTCGCCAAGCAGTTCCCTCTTCCTGGTGTCGACGTCAGCACGCTTACCAGACCCGAGGGCATCGAGGAAGATGACTAAAAAGCTCCCCTTCACACTATGAGCCCTTAACTGGTTTATAGTGGTTTCTTTGCAATGACTTCTTCAACGTCGCTTCATTCATTTGGCATTATTGAAAGATTCAACGATCACATAGTTTTTGGACTGGGCTTTTTCAACACCGCCCAATTACTTCATCCATTTCTTTTTTCTTTTTTGCATAACGGTGTACACCCGTGATTTGAAATTGAAGTTGCGTACGTGACAGGAGAGGCGAGTGTTCAATTAATCGTAAGCAAAGAAGCACATCGAAGAGCGCAAAAATCCTAATTCTCCTCCATATCATCTGTGGGAGGCTCTTCATCACCATGATTAGTGTGGATATGGCCCATACTCCTCCAGGTGCCTCCAAAAGTCGCCTTCCACAACCGAATATTTCCATCATTCCCAGCAGATGATAACACGGTACCAGTGACATTCCATTCCACACGGGTGACAGCCGAGCTAGAGGAGTGAGTCAGCAAACGACTTCCTATTTTTTTTTCCTGGAAAGTGACCGACCGATGATCGTCAAACGTGCCAACATTCGTTGCCTTCCATCTCGAATCACCACCTGGGCCAAGCCGGAACTGGTTGTCCTCTGGAGGTATCAACTTCCATATCCGCACGTTGCCGTCCCGCCCACCCGTCGCGATGAGATGGTATCGTCGGCCACACGAAGGTGCCCAGGATACAGACGCTACCGCGGGTGCAGGCTTTTCTTCCGCGTTGGTTTGGCCAGTCGAAGATAAAGTGAGCACAGGGACAGCAACTTGGGAAGAGAGGAGTTGAATAATCTGCGGGAGGGGTCAGCGTGATGTGGAAAGAGGGGATTGACTGTGAAGTACCTTGACGCTTCCAGTGGCCCCTGCTGTGACTGCACACAATTCGCCGTAGGTCTTGTCTTTGCACCAGGAGAGGCACCAGCCGCCGTCCGCTTCTTTCTTCCCAAGACCATGCTTATCTCCAGTTGTACTACTACTTCCAATACTGAACCCGTTGCTTGAAGCCGCGCTGCTGCTCACTGGAGCAATAGGAACGGATAGTGAATGCGAAGAGACAACGAGGGATGTATCAGGACCTAGTCCGGCGATAGGAGCAGGTGGATATAAACTGGTTACATCCACTGTTATGCTCGCATTCCATTGAGAGAGGTTGTGCAGATCGTGACATTCGTAGATGCGAAGGATCGAGTCCGACGAGATGACCGCCTACCCATAAAAGTATTAATAAGTACTCCTTGAATACGTTAAACGATTTGGTCACCAGTTTAAGGCCAAAATATCGCGGGGCAAACTCAATAGCCCGCACGCTGGCCTTGCTCTCCACAAACTTGGCACGCTCAACCCAGCGTGACCCACTCCCAACGGTACCGGCTGTACCGGTCATCCCGCTCCCACCGATTCCGCCAGTCCCGGGGGCGGGAGCAGTGTTGTCGGGCTCCATCCGTCCGGGACCGATTTCTTCCCAGACCTTGACGAGCTTGTCGAACGAACAAGATGCTAGAATCGTTCCATATTCAGGATGCGCCCACGAAAGACGCGTCACGGGCGCGCTATGGGCCTGTCGAGGAGCCGCTGCTTAAGCACAAAAGACCCGAGACAATAACGAGCGCAGCAACAAGCTCACCTTCCACTCGTCTTCGTTTATCCATTGACCGGTGTTTTCATCCAGACGCCATATTTTTATCCTGTTCTCCCGCCCTGGGTGAGAAACGCTCACGATGTGTGCTGGAGAATTTGTACAGACCGCTGGTCGAGTGACGTCGTTGCCAAACGAAGCCCATAGTAGTCGAAGGCAGAGTCGGTGACAAGGTCTGCGTGCGTAGACGCAAGCAACCCCGTTTGGATCATCGATCCAAATTAACTGGCGGTTGAAGGGGTCCAAGATATTGAAGTGTAAAACAGCATTCCATAGTATTCACACACTTCCATACTGAAGTCCTCAAGTAGTACATCGTTATACATGGGTATGGGTATACATTACAATCACTAGAGTTTTGTTTTGGTATCAGGACTCATGCAAGAAAGGGGCTTATAACAAGCATGTCCACGCGGAGTAAGGCATCTACACAGCAGGAGGCCCTTGCGGTGCAGCATATGTGCCGACAGGCACCACATGCGGCTGGTACGGTCGTTCGGGGTGTTTCATGTATGCAGGGGCCGGCTCTGCTATTGGGTCCGCCGTGTAAGTCAAAGTCGAACCAGAAGCTATACTGCTCGTCTCCGGGTGGTCTTCGGCAGCGGCAAGCTTAGGCAAGAGCACCCTCTGTCGCCAGCGGTGGCGACGCCAGAGAGCCATACCGACGTAGTAGAGGATGACAAGGAAAACTGGAAGGAAATTGGGGGGTTAGGAAATTAATATGAGCAGTGCCTGGGCAAAAGCGATTCGACGAACAAAGACCACTAATGGCTCCTCCGACGATCGAAGCGATGGTGTTCCCACAGAGCACTCGTTGGTTGTAGTCGTCGACGCAATAGCTGCTGCTACCACTCCCAACACGCCGTCTTCTTGCCGCGGCACCACTAGGACTCCAGAGTAAGAGAACAGCGACTGTAGAGATTGCGAGGGCCGGGGTCATGGTTGGTTATAATATGTCATCGACAAGTAAAAGGTGGTGCTTTAAAGGGCGACGCTTGCTAGATAATTAGCCTCTCCATGGTATTCGCTCATCATGACGTGGGTGGAGATCGGGTGTGCAGGCCATACAACCCTCCCGTGTGCCGCGGGCGCCTCAGTGACAGGTTGGGGGTTGTGAGCAAAGCTGCTCATCGGGTTGCTCATCGGGTTGCAATGAGTGGAGCAGTCCAAGGGAGTCGTCGGTTCGGTACCGTCGCTGCTGCCAAGCGGATTGATCATGGATCTGGGTTGATTGTCAATAGCAAGAAACCGAGAAGAAGGAAAAAAAAGGGATGGTGCCTCAGCAACGAAAAGATTTCCAACACGGTGAATTTGGACATATGCTTGTCTGTCTCTTGCAGAGACGGTTTCCTTCATCGAACAGGAGGTATGAAATGAGACGAAACGTACCAAATTCTGACACCGACGTCCTCAACTCGTCCAGGGCCATAAAGAACATCTGAGGAAAGGGATTAGCAAGGAGGGCTACAAACTTCACGATGAGATGAAGGGCTCCGTTGGTGATGCATGAGCGAGCAATGCACATGACAGATTCACGACTCGAATTTATGGCTTGGTTTTCTTCATCGCCCAACGCTCGACAATGAAATATCGACGTACCAAAATTGGAGCGCCTGGCAGTTGGTAAAGCGTTAAAAGAATCCCTGGTTATTGTGCAGTTATACAGCGCCACAAATGATCGATTGAGCATTGAAGGCATCCGAAGGAAAAAAGGAAAAAACCCAATATTTGGTTTAACCAAACACGACACAACTTGGTCTTTTCGCTGGTCACCCTCCTTCCTTCAACGGTCAGTATGATATATACCATCCTATACCCAGGATGATTCTCAAATTCAGTTCTGCTTCCGAATATGCCAACGGCATTGTGGACAACCTCTGTACCAAAAACTTTCATTCCTGATCCCTCGCCTCCCTTTCACTGCTTCTTCCTTCACTAACTACTTTGCCTATGTATCCAGAACATTCGTCACGCTTCCCGAGGTTTGATTGCTGGAGTAAGTCGACTTCTACTAGCCAAATGGTGACGAAAACGTGTTCATCCATTCTTTGAATTCGCCTCTTGCTCCTGGAGCTCCCAGACCTCGTGTGTGTATATCGTCTTGATGTGCACCACTTGGGAAGGCACGTTCTTGCTTGGGGACATGAAACCATCGGGCTTTTCTGATCTTTTGCCCTCTCTTTGCAATCGCATCTTGATTGACTTGACGCTCTCCAGTGTACGGTTCCGCGTTAAGCTTGTGAATTTAAAACTACGACCCAATCCTGTCTTTATTTGCATAACCAACAAGGAATACTGATGATACTCGAACCAAATCGCGACGGGCGTACCACTAGGAATACTTGAAATGCACGTAATATCGAGGAAGCCCAGGCGCTAATGCGCAAAAGTAGGATGGTAAAGCCTCTTCTGGCCCTCGAATCCAATCTCTTCGTCTAAAAACAATCCATTGAGGATAGCAGCCATACGGACCGCAGCTTGAGCGATCAGTTTCTCAATAACTCGATCTTTCCTTATCTTTCCGGCATACTCAGGCGTGTCGAGCTCCATGATTGGTTGAGGTTCGGGTGAGTGGGGTGGGTGGTCGAACTCGGCGGGCCAGATGAGCTCGCAGTTCAGCGTCTGGATGGGCTTAGACCAATAGTATGGACAGACGAAGCTGTCGTCCCAACGGTTCGGGTTTGACGGACTCTCTCCGCCACCCATTACATGCTGCGGGCTTCGTAAGGTTGGGTCGGGGCAATCGAGCCAGTCATCTAGGTCATCTTTCCAGCGTTGCATGATGCCCTCCCATACGATGGAGCGGATGAGTGGATCGTAGATCGCTCCCCGCAGGGCATTCTCCACTTCGTCAAACGGGAGAGGACGGGTGTAATTGTGAGGCGTGTCGAGAATGCTGTTCGAGAGGAGACGCGAATCCCATACTGAGTGCAGATCTGCAGGACATTTAGACGGCGCGTCAGGAGCGCAGCGGTGTACTCACTCGTGATACGATTATGGAAACGGACTTTGTCTTTAAGAGGTGTCAGAAGGTTCACCTAAGAGTAAAACACGCTCACTGACCGCCGTTCCCTCCCCTGTCCCTGTTTGTCAAATGCAGTGGTTGGTGGAGGTCGCCAATAAAGTGGATGAGGAACTTGGTTGCCTCGCCAGCTCCAGACTTGCCCTCTCTTAACCAGTTGGTAGTGTTGTATATCCCACCCAAGACGTTGACTCCGTCGCGACCGTGCCATCCTTGTTCTCCGTACTGGCAGTTGCTCGGTGGCCAGTCGCCAATTCCGCCAACGTAGTGGTATGCACCGGCCCATCTGTATTGAGGGATAAATCGAATTCGATCAGCCCACGTGGCCAAAATGCCCAAATGGCAGCGCGAGTCGTTTGGATCTCCATTTGGAAAAACGATGGAACAGATCCGAGGTAGAACAGACGGATGGAGGTACATTTGTGCGATCGTACCGGTCATTTCATGACCTTTGGATGGGAGTCGTTAATGAGACTGGAGGGGTGTTTTGGAAGGATGTTGGACGCGTACCAGCAGCACCCCACGCAAACGCATATTGTACAGAGGCAGTGACAGTGATCGCAGCGGCAAGGACGCGCATAGCAGCAAGAAAGCAGATGGCGACTGGGTCCAAGGGCCAGAGACGCCAAACATGGAACGAGCTTGACCCACCTTCACCAGTGGCGACAATGTCGGACGCGACGACTCCCACCTCTTCACGACCCACGAATGCAAGGCTGCCTTCGCTAGCCCAGATCGCAGCGAGGCAAGTTCACAATCTAGCTGCGCCCATCGCCGAGGACGACAACGACCACTAACTATGGTTACAGGGTAAACACTGCAACGCCCTCAATAACGCCTCGTGCTGGGTCAAGACTGCCCACCAATATACTGCGTTCAAACTCGGCGGCTTCGAACGTCTCTACGACTTCACTAAGTTCGACTGCGGTTATTCCACCAAAGACACGCCCTATCACCCCAACGGAACCAGCAGATGCAGCTCCTCCAGACCGTGTGTCCACGCCCACAATCCCTCCGCCTACCGACGACGGAGATACCACGCCACCAGAGGGTATTCCAGCACCAATCGTTGATCGCGAGGAGAAGAAGATCAGAGGGTACAAGAACATCCCGAGTTTAGATGCCATTACAGAACGTATGCGTCGCGCGAAGCTCACCGATGCGGCCTCAACCGCTTCGCCGGTCTCCGTGACGCCAGAGACTGAAAAGGCGATAACGCCTGAGACAGAGTTGAGCGAGCAGACGCCTACCAATGAGGCTGTTCCGTCTGCTGCGGGTGTCGAGCATCCCCTGCAGCACACTTGGTGAGGGTCTCTGTGAAGGCTCCCACACCGCCCTCATTGCTCATTGGACGGTATACTAATGTAGGACACTGTACCATGACACGAAGAGCAAGACGGCACCATTTCCGACCTTCCCTGCCACAACTGGAAGCGGGGAGACGACACCATTTGTTCCCACAAGCACGGAAAGTGGTGCTTACGAGGCTGGGTTGACCGTCGTCGGCGAGTTTAACACCGTCGAAGGGTTTTGTCGGTACTTTAACTGGCTGAAACCCCCCTCTAAGTTGGAGCGTAACAGTAATTATCATCTCTTCAAGGGTGGGATCAAGCCCATGTGGGAGGACCCTGCAAACGCCAACGGTGGCAAGTGGGTGCTCACTATGAAGAGCAATCCGATGCTGTTGGACCGATGCTGGTCTTGGTTGGCCATGGCCCTCGTTGGGGAAGAATTGGATGAGAAGGACGAGGTTTGTGGGGCAGGTGTGTATTCATCTCCTCCATATTCGAGTATTTACCTGATGCACTGTGGTAGTGGTGTCCTTGCGTGCCAAGATCGACCGTATTCAGCTCTGGACGAGGGGAAAGGAGAATGTGGAGGCAATTAACGCTCTAGGCAAGAAACTCATCAAGCTTCTGGATTTGCAGGACGAACCCACTATTGGGCTGGAGTTCCAGGTAGGCGTGAAAGGTTTGACGCTGCGAATCTCAATTGACCTTTTCCCGAGTACAATACCGAGGATAAGCCCACTCCTACCAAGTTCTTGTCGATACAAGCTCAGTATCCCCAATATGGTGGAGGACAGTTCCGGAGCCCACATACTGCTACCACTCCAAATTTCCCACCTGGAGGCCCACCTGGAGGCCCACCTGGAGGCGGCCCGCACTCAGCCGCTCCTCAGCATGGCTCAGGTGAGACTAGCCCTCACCTCCTCTTTTGTTTTTTCTATGACTCTTGGGGTGGGTATTGACGCTGCTCCCAACAGTTGGACTGGATGGACCTGGTGGGGCATTTGCGTGGAGATCGAAGAAGCCACAAACTGTACAACAACAGGAATGACTCGTTTTGAGGTGGCCAGCGTGTACTGCTATTTCCTGGGTCTGTACAAAGGCTCGTAGACTATCCATGTAAATTTCTGACTGCAGACGAGTCGAAAAGATTTTGAGGATATTACCCCCTCCTATCTCACTTCAACGGGATTGTTGGGAGTCACCAATCGCGTTTGTGAGAATTTGGTTTGTCCGCGCCTTGGATCTAGCCGCATTCACGACGCGTCGCCAGAATGCCCCAACAACGCGCCAACGCGCCGGCGTCGCCTGTAAAGTTGTCTTTTAAGGAAAAACTGACCGGACGCGGTTTGTCCAGCGACGCAATCCAGAAGAAACTCAAGGTGCGCGCGATCTGCACCAAGCGCGAGTTTTCTCTCTCGTTGACGGCTAATGCGCCCTCGTTGCTTACGAAATAGACGCTCTCGACTGAGCTAGCTGATATCGCCGCCAAGGACGCAGAGAACGTCGACACGGCGTCGTTCGCCACCGTGCGCAAAGAGCTCATTTCCACCAGCATCTTCCTCCACAAGGACAAAGGCGTGAAGGCCTACGCTGCATGCTGCATCGCTGATCTCCTCAGCATATACGCACCCGACGCACCCTATACCGCCTCAGAACTCCGCGTGAGGCCCCACTCACACACTCTTTCCGTTCGTACGCTTATCACTAGCCCTCCCTTGCTGTTCAGGACATTTTCCAATTCTTCTTTCGTCAACTTGTCAATGGTCTCAAGGGATCCGACGCGCCCTACTACGACCAATATGTCCACCTGTTGCGCTCGCTCTCCCGCGCCAAAAGCGTCGTGCTCGTGTGCGATTTACCACACGCGGACGAACTACTTGTTGAAGTCTTCAAGGACTTCTTTACTCTCTCCAAGCTCAACCTCCCCGCGACTGTTGAGGCATTCATGGCCGATATCCTCACCGCGCTGATTGACGAGGCCCAGTCCGTGCTCAACGAAGTGCTGGAGATTTTACTTGCGCAATTCAATGCGAAGAAAATTGTGGGTCTCCGTTTACTTTCACGTTTTGCGTTGCGAGTGACTGAAGAATTTTGGTTCGGTTTGGTGGACAGACTCAGACGAACCCGACGTTCCGACTGGCCGTAGAAGTGTGCAATGCCGCTGCGGAAAAGCTCCAGCGGTACGTCTGCCAACATTTTACCGATATCATCCTCCAGCACTCAGAGGATATGGGCGAAGAACGCGATTTTGACGAGATTCGAGCGGGGCATACGCTCATCCAGCGCATGCACAAGTACTGCCCTGATATTCTCTTGCTTGTCATTCCCCAGCTGGAGGAGGAAATGCGCGTCGACGATTCGCAAATTCGTCTTCTTGCGACCGAGACCCTGGGGGAAATGTATGGCGACAAGAATGGCTCGTCATTAATGAAGAAGTACCCCTCCACGTGGAATACGTGGATCCAGAGGAAGAATGATAAGGACCCCAAGATTCGCGTTACATTTGTCGATGCGTCCAGGGAATTGGTGGGCAACCCGGAACTAAAAGATGATATAACCGGTGAGATTTCCCTCAGATTGTGGTTTGGGAGAGGACTAATTGTTGCGCAGAGGCGTTGAAGATGAAGATCTTGGATCCTGATGATAAAGTCCGTGCGGCTGTATGTAAGCTCTATGGCGCACTGGATTATGAGACCGCTGCGCATCACGTTGAGAAGGAGCAATTAATGCTCGTAGCGGATCGGTGCAAAGACAAGAAGGTGAGTCATTTTAACCGAGTTGCTCAATCTCTAACCTTGTATATAGCACACTGTGCGCCTCGAAGCCTTTGATTCTATGGGGAAGATATACAGCCACGCTGTTCCTGAAATGTACAATTCTCTCGACTGTGCTGAGTCCGCGCCTGACCCTACCTAACAGCGATGATCGGGACCCGCACGCAACGGCTCATTTCGGGTGGATACCACAAGAACTGCTCCATGCCGTTGCTCTGTCTGTTGAAGTCCGGTGAGTACAATTGTCACAGCAAAATGGCCGCTGAGGTCTTCTCTAGGGCCGTAGCGCAGGAGATCATAGCTCGCTATATTCTGCCTCTACCACCCAAAGGAGATGACGAGGTCGCTTGGACTGAAAGACTCCTAAAGCTCCTCAGTCGAGTGGATGATAAGGCTTTAGATATCCTGTTTAATTTGATGGGTCTCAAAGCTCAGTGCGTCCACTTCGTTCAGCTACTGTAGGCACCGTTCTAATTGAAAGCAAGGCGGCCAACCATTTATGCTTACTTTATTGACACTTGTATCGAGAATAACGTGAGTTCCCCCAAGTGGTTATTTCTCTGCTAATAAACTTACCAAATAGGGTGGAACAATTGACAACAACGAGGAAGAAGTGAAAAAGCGATTGGAAGGCGCGACAAAGGTCGTCGCTTGTACGCACCAATCTTTCCGCTTAAAAATCTCGAACTCATCAAGTTGCAGCTTTCTACCCCGATCCTAGCAAAGCCGCGGATGACCTCAAAGCCTTCGCAAAACACAATGACAGGCGGATGTATAAGCTGCTCAAGACATGCATAGATTTGCAAACCGATTTCAAGATGCTCGTCAAGTCGACAGTAGGTTGACTTCTATCTGAACGAATTCTGTGCTCATCACTGTAACAGAACGAGTTCAATAAACGAATGGAAGACCATCTCCCCGCTGCGGCGTCCACAATGGCCACCTTCCTCCGTCGATCCTCTCTCTGGGTGGTCAACACATCATCAATTTCCACCCTATTCGAACGTATATCCCCGTCCTTTACCCCAGAATCACAGTACCAACCCCAGTCACAGTCACAAGCACAGGCCACCATTGAAAACGAGAACACGCGAGTGGCGGATATCAGCTACCGGCTCTTGATGTTCATCGCCAAACATTGTCCCATGATATTTGAATCCCACGTTGGACTCTTGACCAAAATGGTCTCGGACGATAAGGACGAGAGGAGTACGGAGATTGCGCTTAGGGCATTGGCTGCTGTTACGAGGGTGGATGAGAAGACCGTTCCAAAGGACTCGTACGTACATGCCATGAGCTCTGTTGTGTCCGTAATTGATGCCTGCCCCTATTCAGGGCATTCACTGATCAGATGCTCCGGAATGCACTGACCCCGAATCCTGTCCGTGCGAAGTTTGCTACCCGCTGGATAGCTCTGTGTAGTGAAAAAGAGAACCAATGTCCGCGGTTGATCAGCGTGAGTCCATATACCGCAGCACCAAGACCGAAATTTAAGCCCCCCCGCAGAGGATCGCGAAAGGGCTGCAGGATGCAGGAGGACACACTCTTCTAGGCCACCTGGCGGCACTCAACGAACTCTCACGCTTTGCACCGGACACGTTCGAGGAACACTCGGACGTGATCGTCAAATATTTGCTGCATGATGTGCTCGTTGCACCTCCAGCTCGAAAGAATGACGAGGACATGGAAGTCGATAAAGCAGAAGATGAGGATGAGGACGTGTGGTGTGATGAGGACCAGCTCGAGCCAGAGATCGGTAGCAAGTTGTTCGTGCTGAGGTTGCTGACGAACCGGTGTGTCGTCAACTCTGACACAGAGGGCGCCATGATGGTAGCCCAACCCGTGGCGAAGATGTTATTCAATATCTTGGAGAACGATGGGAGCTTTGAGGTGTCACCAGACAAACGGCAGGCGTAAGTCATGGACGACTTGTATTTGCACAAACTGACCAGCCGATTACTTGTAGGCCCACTGCACGACCACAGCTGCGCTTGCGCGCTGCCGTCTCCCTTCTCAAGCTCGCCACTGTTGAGAAATACAACCGTCTCATCCAACGACAATTTACCCTCATCGCCACCGCCGTGCAGGTTCGTAGGCTCGACGGGCACACAGACGGTTGATTGACCTGTTTGTAGGACCGATGCTATGAAGCACGACGAAAATTCCTCGACAAAGTAACCGAGCTCCTTGGTGCTAACAAGATCAAACCGGTCTTCAACGTTATCCCATTCCTCACCGTGCATGACCCAGAGCGGGAGGTGCGGGACGTTGTAAGTGAATCTCCATATATAATAGACAAACTGAACTGACAAGGTCCCTCGCAGGCTCGAGTATATGTGATGACGCAAATGCGGAAACTGCCCATCCGTATGTACTCGAGCTGTGGATTTATTACATACGTCTGACGAAGGCCCGGCAGATGTCCGGACCCACCGTTTCGAGCTAATGCTGATACGCTTGTTACACTTATTGGCGCACCACCCTGACTTTGCAGCCACAGAGGAAAGTCTACCCGAGCAGGCAAAGTGCGTTGAACGAATTACTCTTTCGTTGAATGGCACAGCTCACCTGAGATTCAGGTATATCGACTTTTTCATTGAACTCGTCGCGAATGCGGAGAACGCAAGCTTGTTGTATCATCTTGCAGTACAGTGCAAAACTGTGTACGACAATGATGGCACGATATATTCTCAAGTAGGTTGATTGCCTAAGGGACAAGAATCGAGGCTGACCTAAAGTAGAACATCTACGTCCTGAGTGAACTTGCCGACTATATCATCAGAACTAGGGCGAAGCATCATTCTTGGGTGCTAGCCAGTTACCCTGGCAAAGTCACGCTGCCGGCAGATATCTTCAAGCCGTTACCGTCTGGGGAAGCAGCATCCAAGGTGAGCTGAGCGCCACTGCAGCTTGGATCCTGGCAGGCAACTCAAAATCCACGCTAGATCCGCAAGACGGTATATCTCACAGATGAGATGCTGGTGTGGGTGGGGGAGATAGGCAAACCCGTCCGACTACCCCCGGCCAAGGTGTGCTATTTGATAGAAGGATAGGGCAAAGACCGTAGTTAACCTGGTTTGCAGCGCGCGGCTCGAAAGAGAAAGGCACCCAGTGAGAAAAAGGGGCGAAAGTAGGTCGGGATCTCCACGGTTGACTCAAGTACTTATCCCCATTTATATGTATAGGACCAATCGTGCGACGAAACGGCGGAAAAGGTCGGAATCGGAAGAGGAGGTGGAAGAGGGGTCATCAGAAGAAGACTTTGAGAGCGATTTGGAAAAGGTGCCGCCGCAGACCGAGGACGAGGAGATGAGCGAGGGAGAACGGTCAGGAGGAGAAGAAAAGGAACAGGAGCTTGGGCGTGGGGCTAGGGGCCGAGCCAACGTGCGTGTTTTGATTCGTGTGTTGTGTGTTGTGGCAGGTGACTGACCAGCGATTACAGGCACGCAGAAAAGCGAGGAAAGGCGGTCGTTGAGCGCTCGTCTTGATGAGGAGTCTCTCGTGGGTCTCATCATGGGTCATGGGTTGGGTGTCATGGATGTATGGGTATGGGTATGGGTATCGGTTATGGGTCATAGGTTCTGATCCTGATTATCCTGAATTATCCTGAATTATCCCGATTGTGATTATCTGGAACTTGCTGTTTTGGTCTGGCGTGTGTGAGAAGGCTGAAGGAATCCACCCATTTTTCTTTCTGATTGCACAACACACAACC
>WNFL01025885.1_pt1 | contig 28351 bp, 27 predicted proteins | sample 5400361 | NCBI WGS metagenome assembly WNFL01 (sample SAMN13153351, study PRJNA577476) | soil metagenome | isolation source: 40 cm soil on Douglas fir-dominated hillslope | place: USA:California | collected 2013-09-17
AGACCGTGGTGGTCAGGCCCAAGCCTGGCAAGGAGCCGGGCCTGGAGATCGTGGGCAGGATCCCACTCCCGCTCCCAGCTGCAGGAGCAGGTGACGCGCTATCCAGGACGTGAGGGTGGGCGTGCCCAGGAAGGCTCGCCGGTCCATCACTCGATCACCTGATCCGCCCGCTGCAGGAGCGACGGCGGGACCATCAGCCCGAGGGCCTTGGCGGTCTTGAGGTTGATGACGAAATGGAATGTCGTCGCTTGTTGGACTGGGATCTCGCTGGCTCTGGCGCCGCGCAGAATCTTGTCGACGATGTCCGCGGCCGCCCGCGCGGCATGGGGGACATTGTAACCGTACGTGATGAAGCCGCCTTGCGCCGCGAGGAATGGAAGATCGGAGATGGTTGGGAGTCGGTGCCTCTGGGCGAGGTCCATCAACTTCTTTATGTTGACGCCAATGAATGAATCGCGGAGGATGACCAGTCCTTGAGCTCCCTCGGCTTGGAACGCCGAAAATGCCGCATCGAATTCGTCGATGTTCTGAACGGCAACGGCTTGAAGCGCGATGCGCAGGGTCTTGCCGGCAGCCTCGGCCTCGCTAGGGAGGGTCGGGTTCGGGCCGTGGGAGAGAACGCCCAGTCGGGAAAGGCGTGGGACGGCCTCCTTCAGCAGCGACAGGTGCTTCGGAAATAGTCCAGGTTGCATAATTCCCGTGACATTGCCACCTGGTCTTGCCAGGCTGACGGCGAGACCCATCGCCACGAGATCTCCAGCCGTCGACGTGACGATCGGGATCGTGCGGGTCACCTGCTGTACGCGGGAGGCGTCCAAGCCCCCTTGGACGACGAAGATGTCCACCCCGGCTCGGATCAGCTCGGCAGCCAGGTGAGGGACACGCTCGTACTGATCGCCGTAAACGCGATGCTCGCCCAAGAAGTCGCGTCCGTAGACCCACCCAAGCTCCATCATCCGCTCGTAGAAGGCCCACTGCTTGGGAAAGGTCGGCGGTAGGATGTTGAACAGGAGACCGATCTTATAGACCTTCGCCGCCTGCTGGCCCTCGACGGCGAGCGGCGCGGCGAGGAGGCTTCCGGCTACGGTCCTGATGAAGGTGCGTCGGTGCACACGGGACCCCCGCCTGACCGCCCGTGTAGGAGGGACGGGGCGGGGCGGCCAAGCGGGACGAACTTACACCAACTGGCCCGCCTGCGCCCCGGTCAGGCCCCTCAACCCGCGTCACATGCGCCAGGTTCAGCGGGGCGAGCTGCGGATGGAGCTTACTCACTGACTGTGGCCGCCCACTCAGACAAGCACTCCCGCTCCCAGCTGCCGCCAGTGCTTCACCGCCACGTTCTATGCGGCGGAGACGCAGGTCGTCAAGATGTATGCGGCTTGATACCAGTAGGCGACCCCCTAGAGGGCCGCTGATCCGCACTGGTTTGCCGCAGGCGATCGACGATGTCGCGCACCGAGGGCAGTAGATCCGTTACGAGCGCAGTCTTGTCTAAGAAGCCATCCGCGCCACCCACGAAGGCCAACCGTCGATTGGCTTCTCCGCATTAGAATGATCTTCGTGTCCGGAAGCTCTTGCTTGATGCGCCTGGTGAGTTCGATCCCGTTGAGACGGGGCATGAGCAAGTCAGCGACGAGGATGTCGGGTTTCTTGCTCAAGACAAGTGCGAGGGCTTCCTCGCCGCCGCCCGCCTCACCCACGAAGGTGACCGTGTCGGCCATCGTCACGAGCAGGGAGCGAACGAAGTACCGATAGTCCGGGTCGTCATCCGCCACAACGAGGGTCCAGCGGGGAGTCACGTCGCTACCGCGTGGTCGCCTGCCTACCGTTGGCCCTGTCCATCGTGGCAGGGAGGCTACCAGAGCATTCCTAAACGAGCTAGTAGGCTGTTACGGGTCTACACGCACCCGATCCCGCGCGCGGGGCGCCGGGCCGTAGACGCCTTGGACACGCACGAATCCGGAAGTCCGGCGCACGAGGACACTCTAACCCCCCGGGAAATGGAGGGTCTCGTGTATCGTGGTTGATACACTATGCGCGCGCGCTCCCTCGCTCCCCTCCTCGCGCTTGCCTGTCTCCTGTCGGTCGTTTCACCCTGGGGCCCCTCACCCTACCCTCTCCCCAGAGGGGAGAGGGAGGATCTCACCGGGACGGTGATCCGCACCGTGGATGGCGACACGGTGTGGGTGCGCCTGGCGGGCGGGGTGGAGAAGGTGCGGTACATCGGGATCGACACCCCGGAGATCCATCATCCGACGCGGGGGGAGGAGCCGGGCGGGCGCGCGGCCACCGAGATCAACCGGGGCCTGGTCGGCGACCGGCCGGTGCGGCTCGAGCCCGACGTGCAGCTCCGCGATCGCTACGGGCGCCTGCTGGCCTACGTCTGGGTGAGGCGCGCCGACGGCGTGGAGGTGATGGTGAACGCGGAGCTCGTGCGCCTGGGCTACGCAGCCGTGCTGACGGTACCGCCGAACGTGCGCCACGCCGAGCTGTTCCGCAAGCTCGCGGCCGAGGCGCGCGAGCAGCATCGCGGGCTGTGGGCGCGGCCTCCGGCGCCCTGAGCGGGTATACTGAGCCTTCCATGAAGATCGGTCCCGTCGAGATCCCCGCGCTGGCCCGCCTGGCTCCCATGGCCGGCATCACCAATGCGCCCTTCCGGCTCATCGCGCGGGAGTGCGGCAGCGGGCTCACCACCTCGGAGGAGATGGACGCGGCCTCGCTGCTCACCGGCCACCCGCACGCCGACGCCATCGCGGCCTACTATCCCCAGGAGCGCCCGCTCGCCATGCAGCTCCTGGGCAAGGACCCCGATCTGCTCGCCCGGGCGGCCGAGCGCTGCCAGGTCCTGGGCGCCGACATCGTGGACCTGAACATGGGCTGCCCCATGCCCCAGATCACCGGCAAGGGCAAGGGCGCGGCCCTCATGCGGAACGTGGAGACCAGCGCCCTGATCCTGCGCGCGCTGCGCAAGGCGGTGAGCGTGCCGCTCACCGTCAAGATCCGTGGCGGCTGGGACGACGAGCACCTGAATGCGGTCGAGGTCGCCCAGATGGCGGAGGCCGAGGGGGTGGACGCCATCACGGTGCACCCGCGCACGCGCTCGCAGCGCTTCACCGGCAGAGCCCCATGGACAATCATCAAGGAAGTCGTGGAGGCGGTGAGCGTGCCGGTCACCGGCAACGGCGACGTGCACTCGATGGCGGAGGCGCGGCGCATGGTCGCGGAGACCGGCTGCGCCTCGGTGATGATCGGCCGCGGCGCGCTCGGGAGCCCGTGGATCTTCGACGAGGCGTTCGAGGCGCTGTCGCGCGAGGGCCAGCGCGCCTACAAGGCCCGCGTCATCGCCCGCCACGTGGCCCTGATCCGCGAGCACTTCGGGGAGAAGTACGCGCTGGTGCAGATGAAGAAGCACCTCGCGTGGTACACGGAGGGGCTCGGCCACGCCACCGAGTGCCGCGCCCGCATCTTCCAGACGCGTGGTCCCGAGGAAGTGTGGGTCCTGTTTCAGTCCTACTGGGACCGGCCGCGCCCCGAGATCTCCCAGACCGCCTCGACCTTGTCGCCCCGCATCGCGTAGATCCGGTCGTAGAGGTTGATGGTCGGATCGCAGTGCGGCGGGAAGAACTCGATGAGCTGCCCGAGCTTCGGCAGCCGCCCCGGCTCGATGGTCATGAGCCGCCCGTGCTCGTCGCCCGCCCACGAGTACTCCACGCCCGGCCACTCGACCGCTTCCGGCACGAAGGGCCGGTCGGTGGAGAAGGCCTTGAAGCCGGCGTCCACCATCGCCATCTCGGCGGTCGGCACGCTCACCACGGTGGTCAGCACGGTCAGGGCCATCTCGAAGTCGTCGTAGGCCGCTCCGCGCGGGCCGCCGATGCGGCGGTAGTCGAGGTCCATCACGCAGTAGGAGCCGGACTGCAGCTCGGTGAGCCCCTCCAGGTCCACGTCGATGTTGAAGGTCCCGCTCGAGCCGCCGGTCACGATCTCCACCGCCATGCCGTGCTTCTCGAAGAGCTCGCGCGTCTTCATGAGCCGGCCCATCCAGCGTTTCGAGGCCCGCCGCCGCTCGTCGAAGCCCATCACGTGCGCGCAGTGGCCCGCATACCCCTGCAGCCCGCGCAGGTGCAGCGTGGGCTGCGCCATCACCTCGCGGCCCAGGTCCCGCGCGGGCTCGCCGGGCTGGCACCCGGTGCGCCGGCCGCCGACATCCACGTCCACCAGCACGTTGAGCACGAGCCCCGCGTCCTTCACGGCCCGCCCGAGCTCGTGCACGTTGTCGGGATGATCCACCACCACCAGGGTCTCGGGCTGGCGGCGGAGCACCCCGAGCAGGCGGCCGATCTTCTCGGGCCCCACCACCTCGGTGGTGATCAGAAGATTGCGCACACCCGCCGCGGCCATCGCCTCGGCCTCGCCCACCTTCGCCACGCACACGCCGACCGCGCCGGCCGCGACCTGGCGGCGGGCGATCTCCGGGCACTTGTGGGTCTTCGAGTGTGGGCGGATCTTTTTGCCGGCGGCCTTCACGTGTCCCGCCATCTTCTGGATATTGCGCTCGAAGCGATCGAGATCCAGCAGCAGCGCGGGGGTGGGGAGCTCGGCTCGGGTCATGGCGGAGGGAGCATACCACGCGCCCGAGCCGCCCCGGCCGGACCGCCGGCCGGGGCAAGCTGCGCTTACAGCGCCTGGGAGCGGCGGCGGGCGGCGACCTCGGCGCGAATCGCCAGGTCAGCGGCTTCGGCCTTCGCCAGCCGCTCGGCGTCACGATCGCCGAGCCGGCCGAAGGCCTCGCCGGCCGCCAGCACGCCTTCGTGCGACGACTGGCGATGCGCCCGGAGCAGCGCGGTGCAGTAGGCGCGCCGCGCGCGGGGCTCGAAGAGCTCGGGCATCCCGGTCGCGCGGCCCGCGCGCAGGGCCGCGTCGCCCACCGCGAGCATGCCGGGCCATCCCCGGCTCACGTGCGCCGCCACGTAGGCTTCGCGCCACGCCGCGTTGGCGGCCTTCGTCTCGCCGCGGGCGAGCGCCTGGTCCATCTCGGCGATCCGGCCGGCCCAGTCCGTGCGAACGGCGTCCGCCGACGCCTCCGGGATCAGCGGGAGCGCGATGACCCCGACGAACAGGAGCAGCAGGAGTGATCTCGTCCGCGTGCGGTGTCTCATGGCGGCCTCCTGGCTGAGCTGAACCATCCGGGCGAAGGGGAAGCACCGCGCGTGCCAGGCCCGAACCCCGCGAAAATGCTGCGGGCGCGGCCGTCCGGTGTCCGTGGGCGAACGGGCACGACGCCCGGTGGCGGCAGAATGCCTGCCCGGGCGGGGGCCGCGGATTGCCGTGTACTATGGGGCCGCCATGCGCGCCATCGTTGCGTTGGTCACCCTGGTCGGCCTGTGGGCCGCCGCGGCGGCGGCGCAGGACATCAATCCCGACCGCCCCGACCTCACGACGAGCGCCGAGATCGTCCCAGCCGGCGCCCTCCAGATCGAGACTGGCCTCGAGTACGCCCGCGAGCGCGTGGGCGGCGGCCCGGCCGAGCGGCAGTTCTCGGTCCAGGGGGTGCTGCGCCTCGGGCTCACACCGTCGCTCGAGATCTCGATCGAGGGGGAGCCATTCGTCTGGCTGCGCGCCGCGGAGGACGACCACGGCAGCGGCGACTACACGCTCGGCCTCAAGTACCGCTTCCACGCGCCATCGCCCGAGGGCGGCGGCCCCGCGCTGGCGCTCAAGCCCTTCGTGAAGCTGCCCACCGCGCGGGAACCCATCGGCAGCGAGCGGCCCGACTTCGGCGCGCTGCTGCTGATGTCGATCGCGCTGCCGTGGGGCCTGAGCCTCGACGCCAACGCCGGCGTGGCCGCGATCGGCCAGCGGCGGCCCGAGGGCTTCATCCCCCAGGGCATCGTGTCGGCCTCGCTCTCCTGGGCGGTGACCGAGCGCCTCTCCACGATCACGGAGCTCTTCTTCTCGACGAAGGACGAGCGCGGCGGCCGCGACAGCCTGCTCACGACGGTGGCGCTGATGTACCGCGTGACGCCGCGCCTGGCCGTGGACGCCGGGATGCGCACCACGCTCACCGGCCGGGGGCCCGACTGGTCGGCGCTCATCGGCCTGAGCGTGCGGCTCGGGCGCTGAGGCCGGATGCTCAGGACGGCTCGACGCTCACGCCGTCGGGCAGCTCGTTGACGTCGTCGGGGCGGCGCGGGAAATGCCGCCGCAGCACCGCGCCCACCTCGCCGACGGCGTGCACGAGCCCGTCGCGGAACCGCGCGCCCCGGAAGTGCGCGAGCACCGACTCCACGAGCCCGTCCCAGTAGACCTGCCCCACCCGCTCGTGGATGCCGCGGTCGCCGAGCACCGCGAGCTTGCGGTCCTCGACGCTCACGTAGATCAGCACGCCGTGGCGCGCGGCGGTCCGGTGCATGCCGAGCCGCTCGAAGACCAGGGCGCCCCGCGCCAGCGCCTCCCCCGGGCAGCGCGCGTCGAGGTGCACGCGGATCTCCGCGGAGGTCGCGGCCTCCGCGCTCGCGATGGCCGCGGTCACCGCGGCCAGATCGGCCTCGCCGAGGAACCGCCGCACCCACCGTGGATGGCGCGCCATCACCAGCTCCCGCTCGAGCCGCCGCCGCCGAAGCTGCCGCCGCCCCCGCTGAACCCGCCCCCCCACCCCCGAATCCGCCGCCGAGAAATGGGCCGCCCCAGCCGGTGGAGGCGCCCGTCCACCCGCGCCGGCGCAGCCCCGCCTGCTGGGCGCGGTTCAGCACCAGCGCCATGATCAGGAACGCGACGAACAGCAGCGCGAGCACCTCGCGCGAGCCGAAGCCGTGCGTGGGCTGGCCCCGGTTCGGTCCGGGCGGACGCTGGTAGGTCCCCGCGAGGGCCCGGTCGATGGAGGCGAGGCCGGCGCCGATGCCCTCGGCGATGCGGCCCTCCCGGAAGCGCGGGGCCACGATGTCCCGCAGGATGGAGGAGGAGACCGCGTCGGTGAGGTTGCCCTCGAGCCCGTAGCCGACCTCGATGCGCATCTTCCGGTCGTCCAGGAAGACGAGGAAGATGACCCCGTTGTCGAGGCCCTTCTGGCCGATCCGCCAGGCCTTGGCCAGCCGGATCGAGTAGTCCTCCAGGCTCTCGCCCTGGAGCGACCGGAAGACCGCGACCACCACCTGGTTCTGGCTGGCGGCCTCCCGGGCGATGAGCTGCTGCTCGAGCCCGTCCCGCTCGGCGGGAGACAGCGCGCCCGCGTAGTCGTTGACGCGCCGATCGGGCGGCGGGGGAATGGGAAGGGCCGCGGCGCCCGGCGCGGCCAGCAGCACCAGGAGCAGCGTGACGAGCGCCGCGCGGCGAAGCATCGGACCCCTCCCGCTCGAAGCGCCCGCTAGAACTTCACCTTGGGAGCTTCCTGGCTGCCCGGCGCCGCCTCGAAGTAGGCCTTCTCCTTGAACCCGCGCAGTGACGCCACCACGCTGCCGGGGAACAGCCGCAGGCGCGTGTTGTAGTCGCGCACCGCCTCGCTGTAGCGCATGCGCTCCACCGTGATGCGGTTCTCGGTGCCCTCGAGCTGGCTCTGGAGCGTCAGGAAGTTCTGGTTGGACTTGAGGTCCGGATACCGCTCGACGGTGACCAGCAGCCGGGCGAGCGCGCCGCCCAGCTCCTGCTGGGCCGCCTGGAACTTGCGGAACGCCTCCGGATCGTTGACCAGCTCGGGGGTGGCCTTGATGCCGGCCACGCTGGCCCGCGCCTTGGTGACCTCCTCGAGCACGGTGCGCTCCTGCGCCGCGTAGCCCCTGACGGTCTCCACCAGGTTCGGGATGAGGTCGGCGCGGCGCTGGTAGACGTTCTGCACCTGCGCCCACTTCTCGTTGACCGCCTGCTCCTGGCCCACCAGCTGGTTGTTGATGCCGATGGCCCAGCCGATGCCGCCGATCACGATGAGGACGATCACGCCCAGAACGATCAGTCCAGTTTTCATGGGCTCAGTATACCCCCCGGTCAGAGATCGTTGCCCGAGTACGACTGGTTGAACGACTTGTTGCACAGGGGAAAGTCCGGGACGATGTTCTTGAGCAGCGCGTGGGACAGGGGCCGCCAGTTGAGGAACGACGGGTCCATGATCTTGACGCGGTGGAGCCGCCCGCCCGCGTCCCCCATCACCCAGTGGATGATGGCGCCCCGCCAGCCTTCCACCAGGCCGAACGCGGGCTCGAACGGCGGCAGCGGGCCGAGCGGGGCCGCGAGCGGGCCCGCGGGCAGGCGTGTCACCGCCAGGCGGATCAGCCGCGCCGACTCGCGCGCCTCCTCGAGGCGCACCAGCGTGCGCGCCTTCACGTCGCCGGCGGTGTGCACCGGCACCCGGACGTCCAGCTCGCGGTAGGCCGCGAAGGGATGGTCGCGGCGCGCGTCCGCGTCGATGCCGGAGGCGCGGGCCACGTAGCCCAGCACCCCGTGGTCGCGGGCGATGGCGCCGGTCAAGCAGCCGGTGTCCTCCAGCCGGTCCATCACCAGCGTGTTGCGGAGGCTCAGCGCGGCGATCTCGTCGAGGTCCCGCACCGCCGCCTCCACCTCGGCGGCCAGGTCGAGACCGGCCGGAAGATCGGACCCCACCCCGCCCGGCACGATCCCGCCGCGCAGCAGCCGGTTGCCGGTGAGCTGCTTGTTCAGCCGGAGGAGCCGCTCGCGGATGCGGAAGCAGTGCGAGTGCGCCACCGCGTAGCCGGTGTCATTGGCGATCATCCCGAAATCGCCCACGTGGTTGTAGAGGCGCTCCATCTCGAGCAGGATCACCCGCAGCCAGCGCGCCCGCGCCGGCACCACCGTGCCCCCGGCCGCCTCCAGCGCCTCGCAGTAGGCGAGCGCGTGGCCGACGGTGGTATCGCCCGACACCCGCTCGGCCAGCGCGATCCCGTCCGCGGGCTCGCGGCCCTCGAAGAGCTTCTCGGTGCCCTTGTGGGTGAAGTAGAGCCGCGCCTTCATGTCGATGATGGTCTCGCCCACCACGCTGAAGCGGAAGTGGCCCGGCTCGATCACCCCGGCGTGGACCGGCCCCACCGGGATCTCGTACACCCCCTCGCCGCCCACCTCGGTGAACGGGAAGGCCTGGCCGTCGTCCTGGAACTCGCGCGGCGTCGCGTCCTTGCGGAGCGGGAAGTAGTCCGCGGGCCAGAACGCGTGCCGGACCAGCGGGCGCGGATCCGGGTGGCCCGTCGCGGGGATGCCGAAGAGATCGTAGATCTCGCGCTCGAAGAGCGACGCGGGGTGATGGAAGGTGGCGAGCGAGGCGATCGCCGGATCCTCCGCGGGGAGCCACTGGGCGGCGTGGACGAACCAGTTCTCTCTCGGATGCGCGAAGAGGTAGTCGATCTCGAAGCGCCCGGCGTCGGCCCGCCGGTCGTTGCCCACCATCAGCCGCAGCTCGGCGCCGTGCTCGATCCGCAGCACCTCCGCGAGGCGCCGCTCGTCGCCGGGCGCGACGCGGCAGTGCACCTCGCGGCCGCGCACCACCCGAGCCGCCAGGAGCGGCCCGCCCAGCCGTCGCGCGAGACTCTCCGGGAGCGCGTCCAGGTCCGTCATCCCGTGATCTCGACGATGCGGTCGAGCAGCGTCTCGATCGGCTCCGGGAGGACCAGGCCGAGCAGCGCGAGCACGGCCACGCACAGGGCCAGCGGCACGAGCGCCCAGCGGCCGCCTTCCCCGATCGCCACGCCCGCCGGCGGCGCCCCGTTCAGCATGCGGTTGAGATGCCCGATCAGCGAGACGAACGCCACCGCGAGGAAGGCCAGCACGATCGCCATCAGCCAGGCGTGCCCGGTCGAGAAGCCGGCCCGCAGCATCGCGAGCTTCGAGACGAAGAGGCCGAAGGGCGGCAGCCCCACCAGCGCGAGCATGCCGGCCGCGAACATCCACCCGGTCACCGGCATGGTCCGGAGCAGGCCCGAGACGTGGCGCAGGTCACCGGTGCCGTAGCGCGCGAGGATCCGGCCCGAGAGCAGGAACATCATGGACTTGGCCGCCGAATGATTGATCAGGTGCAGCATCGCCGCGAACGTGCCGAGCGGGCCCAGGGCCAGCCCCACGCACATGAGCCCGGTGTGCTCGATGCTCGAGTAGGCGAGGAGTCGCTTGTAGTGCCGCTGGCCCACCAGCGACAGCGCGGCCAGGCCCAGCGAGAGCACGCCGAGCCCGATCAGCAGGCGGTCCGCGAAGGCCCCGTGCCCCGCCATCCCCACCACCGCCTTCCAGCGCACGATGGCGTAGAGCGCGACGGCCAGCAGGACGCCCGACATCATGGCCGACAGCGCGGCCGGTGCCTCGGCGTGCGCGTCGGGCAGCCAGGTGTGCATCGGCGCGAGGCCGGCCTTCGTGCCGTAGCCGACCAGCAGGAACACGAAGGCCAGCTCCACCACCGGCGGGTGCCGCCTCGCTCTCGCCCGCCAGCGTGACGAAGTCGAAGTAGGCGAGCACCGTGCCCACGAAGGCCAGCGCGATGCCGACCGAGCCGATCAGGATGTACTTCCACGACGCCTCCACGGACGCCCGGCTCCGGTGCAGCGGCACCAGCACCGCGGAGGTGATCGTGGTGGCCTCGATCGCGACCCACATCACCGCCACGTTGTCGGTGGTCACCGCCACCAGCATCGTGAAGGCGAAGAGGCTCGCGAAGAGCCGGAACCGGCACGTCTCGCCCGCCGGCGCGTGACCGGGCCCGAGCCCCAGAAGGACCGCGAGGGCCGAGACGGAGGCCACGCAGACCGCCAGCAACGCGGACAGCGCGTCCACCCGGAACAGCGCGCCCGGTCCCCACGTGGGCACCGCGCCCTCGACCGCGAGGGCGGCCAGCCACAGCGACGCCGCCACCGGCGCCAGCGCGAGCAGGGCGTGGAGCCCGGCCGCCGCCCGCGGATGCGTTCGGCCCGCCGGGGCGAGCACGGCGGCGAGGAGCGGCGGGGCGAGCAGCGCGACGAACGGGACGGAGACGGGCATCGTCATCGCCGCAGCCGGTTGAGCTGCTCGACGTCCAGGCTCTCGAACGTCTCGTGGATCTGGTACACGAAGATCTGCATGACCAGGAAGCCCATGAGCACGTCGAGGAACACCCCGATCTCGACGATCAGGGGGATGCCGTGGGTGCCCAGCACCGCGAGCAGGGCGATCCCGTTCTCGAGCATCAGGAAGCCGATCACCTGGGTGAGGGCCTTCTTGCGGCTCACGATGACGAACAGGCTCACGAACACGAGGCCCATCGCCAGCGGCATCCCGGCGCGGGTGGGCAGGTGGCTGAGCTGCACGATCGGGCGCATCACGACATAGGCGAGCAGGACGAGCAGGCCGCCGATCAGCAGCGAGGTCGCGGTGTTGACGTACGGAGCCAGCTCGCGCTCGGTGCCGAAGCGCCGGGTCATGCGGCGGAGCAGCAGCGGGATCCCGATGCCCTTGAGCGCGATCAGCAGCCCGGCCACCCAGTAGAGCTCCGCGTCGGCGGTGAAGTAGGCGACCAGCGCGGTGGTCCCCCCGAGCGCCACCGACTGCAGCGTGAAGGCGTCGATGTGCGCGGCGAGCCCTCGGCGCCACAGCAGCAGGAAGCCGGTGATGAGCACGAGGCTCGAGCCGAGCATCGAGAGCTGGGCGAACGCGCCGTCCATCGCGCTATCTCGACAGGAACGAGGCGGTGATGGCCAGCAGGGCCAGCACGAAGGAGACGCTCAGCAGCTCGGGCACGCGGAAGAGCCGCAGCTTGGCCACCCGCGTCTCGAACACCGCCACCACCGCGGCGAGCGCCGCGAGCTTCCCCGCGTAGATCAGGCCGGCCAGGAGCAGGCCGCCCGCGCCGGGGCCCGCGGCCACGCCCCACGGCACGAAGAGGTTGGCGAGCAGGGAGAAGAAGATCAGCAGCTTGAGCGCGGCCGCCCACTCGATCAGCGCGAGGTAGCGGCCCGAGTACTCGAGCACCATCGCCTCGTGGATCATGGTCAGCTCGAGGTGGGTGGCCGGATTGTCCACCGGCAGCCGCCCGGTCTCGGCGAGGGTCACGATGAAGAGCGCGGTGAAGGCCAGGAGATAGCCCGGGCTCACCGCCTCGGCCGGGCGCTCCATGGCGCGCGCCACGATCTGGCCCAGATTGGTGGAGCCCGCCCCGAGCGCCAGCGCAAACATCGCCATCGCGATGGTGGGCTCGGCGAGCGCGGCCACCGTCATCTCCCGGCTCGCGCCCATGCCCCCGAACGCCGAGCCCGGGTCGAGCCCGGCGAGCGCGAGGAAGAACGTCCCGAGGAGCAACAGGTAGACGACCACCAGGAGATCGCCGACCCCGTCGAGCGGCAGCGGCACCGCCAGGATCGGCAGCAGCACGGTCACCGCGAGCGTGCTCGTGAAGACCACGTAGGGCGCCAGGCGGAAGAGCCACGAGGCGTTCGTGGAGACCACCACCTCCTTGGCGAAGAGCTTCCGCAGCTCGAGATACGGCTGCCAGACCGGCGCCCCGCGCCGGTTCTGCATGCGCGCCTTCAGCCAGCGGATCAGCCCGATGAGCCCGGGGGCCAGCGCCAGGCAGAGCGCGGCCTGCCCGAGCGCCAGCGCGTAGCCGGCCGTCCCGAGGCTCACGGCGCGCCCGTCACCAGGAGGACCCCGAGCAGGAGCACGAGCGCTCCCACCACGTAGGCCAGGTAGGCGTGCACCGAGCCGGACTGCACCGAGCGCGCACGCCACCCCCAGCGCCGCACCCAGGCCAGCGCGGGCTCGTAGAGATAGCGCTCGAACCACGGCACGATGCTCGCGCGGTAGGCGATGGCCTGCACGAAGTAGCGCGACTCCGGATGGTGGTCCATCGTGACGTCCTCGGACGGACGGTAGATGGCCGAGAAGATGCGGCGCAGCGGCTCCGCGAACGCGGTCGCGGTGTACTCCATTCGGGGCGTCTGCTCGACGCGCCCGCAGCCCCACGTGGGGGCGTAACGCAGCGGACGGCGTGAGGCCAGGACGCGGACCACCAGCCACACCACCCCGAGCCCGCCGAGCAGGCCGGCGATGATCGCGGGTGGCGACATCCGGGCCAGGCCGGCCGGGGTCTGGAAGGTGAGCCAGAGCCGGAACGCGGGCGGCTCGGTGGCGAGGCCGAAGAGCCCGGCGGCCACCGCCCCCGTGGTGGCGAGCACCGGCAGCGCGCCCGCGGCCAGCCCGGCGCAGGCCGCCGCCAGCGCGACCATGCCCGCGCGCATCGAGACCGGCGCCTCGTGTGCCGCCGCGGCGCCGTCCGAGCGCGGGATCGCGAGGAACGTGATCCCGAAGCACTTCACGAAGGCCGCGGCGGCCAGGCCGGCGGTCAGCGCGAGCATGCCGAGCGCCAGCACCATGACCACCGCGACCAGCGGCGAGGCGACGCCGATCCCCGGCAGGAGCGCCTGGAAGAGCAGCCACTCGCTGAAGAAGCCGTTCAACGGTGGGAGCCCCGCGATCGCGACCGCGCCCAGCAGGAAGCAGGGCCCGGTCCACGGCATCCTCTTGATCAGGCCGCCGTGCCGGTTCATGTTCCGCGTGCCGGTGGCGTGGAGCACCGAGCCGGCGCCCAGGAAGAGCAACCCCTTGAACGCGGCGTGATTGAGCGCGTGATAGAGCGCGGCGGCCAGGGCGAGCATGGCCGCGCGCTCCATCGCGAGGCTCTGGAACAGGAAGGCCGCGCCGACCCCGAGCGTGATGATGCCCATGTTCTCCACGCTCGAGTAGGCGAGGAGCCGCTTGATGTCGTCCTCCATCAGCGCATACAGCACGCCGAGCACCGCGGAGCCCGCCCCCAGCACGATCAGCACCACGCCCCACCAGGCGGGGCCGCCGCCGAGCAGGTCGAGGCCGACGCGCAGCAGCCCGTAGATGCCGAGCTTGATCATCACGCCCGAGAGGAGCGCCGAGACGTGGCTCGGCGCCGCGGGGTGCGCGCGCGGCAGCCACACGTGCAGGGGGATCAGGCCGGCCTTCGAGCCGAAGCCCACCAGCGCCAGCGCGAAGACGACCCCACGCGCGGCTTCGGGCAGCGACGCGGCCGCGCCGCGGAGATCCGCGAAATCGAGCGTCGGCGCGGCCGCGCCCAGGAGCAGGAACGACCCGAGCAGGAAGGCCAGGCCGACCTGGGTCATGCCGAGGTACCAGTTCGCGGCGCCCACCGTCTCCGGCTCGTCGCGGTCCGTCAGCACGAGGAAGTAGGACGCCACCGACATGGCCTCCCACGCGAGCAGGAACGTCACCACGTTGTCGGCGAGCGGCACGAGGCTGGTGGCGAGCAGGAACAGGTTCAGCATCGCGCCGAGCCAGCGGAGGGAGTAGCGGCCTGCGTACGCGGCCGAGTAGCCCACCCCGTAGAGCGCGGCGGGTGCGGCCACCATGCTCACCAGGACCAGGAAGAGGGCGCCGAGCGCGTCGAGGCGGAAGAGCAGCCCGCCCGCGACGGAGACGACCTCGGGAACCGCGACGGTCCAGGCGCCCGCGCCGGCCAGCGCGTGCAGGCCGAGCAGGAGTCCCGCGCCCGCGCCCGCGATGGCCCCGGCCGCGGACAGCGCGCGCGCGACCGGCCCCGAGCCCGCGAGCAGCGCGACCGCGGCGCCCGCCCCGTAGGCGGCCACCATGGCGATGAAGACGGCGGAGGCCACGAAGGGCTACGCGCGCAAGGGCCGGCGCAGCGCGGTGAGGATCCCGCGCAGGATCGCGGCCGGCTCGGGCGGGCAGCCGTCCACGAACGCGTTCACCGGTACGACCTGATCCACGCTGCCCGCCACCGCGTAGCTGCCCTTGAACACGCCGCAGGTGCGCGCGCAGTCGCCCACCGCCACCACCAGCTTGGGCGACGGGGTGGCCTCGTAGGTTTTGCGGAGCGGCACCTCCATGTTGCGGGTGACCGGACCCGTGACGAGCAGCAGGTCGGCGTGGCGCGGCGAGGCCACGAAGTGGATGCCGAAGCGCTCGCTGTCGTACACCGGGCTCGTGAGGCCGGTGATCTCGACCTCGCAGCCGTTGCAGGAGCCCGCGTCCACCTCGCGGATGGCGAGGGCGCGGCCGAAGAGACGGCGGGATTCCCGATCGACCTCGCGGACCAGGTGGAGGAGCTCCGTTTCGCCGGGAAGAGACGGCCCGAGCGGCACGGTCGCCATTCCCACCCTTAGCATCTTGGCGAACAGGAGCATCAACGCATTACTATGCGCCCGGGCCCGGGCGGGCCCTACAAAATTAGGCCAGGTGCGCGACGACCGCCGCCGCGAACTCGGCGGTGCCGAGCGTGCCGCCCAGATCGCGCGTCTTCTGCCCCTGGGCGAGCGCCTGGTTGTAGGCGTCCTTGACCCGCTGCGCGCTCTCCGCGCACGCCGGATCCTCGCGGGTCTCGGCCAGGTAGTTGAGCATCATCACCGCCGACATCAAGAGCGCGAGCGGGTTGGCGAGGTTCCGTCCCGCGATGTCGGGCGCCGAGCCGTGCACCGCCTCGAAGACCGCGCACTGATCGCCGATGTTCGCGCCCGGCACCACCCCGAGCCCGCCCACCAGGCCCGCGCCCAGATCGCTCAGCACGTCGCCGTAGAGGTTCTCGAGCAGGAGCAGATCGAACCGCGTGGGATCCTGCACGAGCCCCATGCAGCCCGCGTCGATGATCATCTCCTGGTAGCCGATCTCCGCGAACTCGGCGTCGTGCACCGCGCGGGCGCAGCGGATGAACATCCCGTCGGTGAGCTTCATGATGTTGGCCTTGTGGAAGACGGTGACCTTCTTGCGCCCGCGCTGCCGCGCGTAGCGGAAGCCCCAGCGGGCGATGCGCGTGCACGCCTTCTCGGTCGCCACCTTGGTGGTGGTCACCACTCCGTCCGCCAGCGTGGCCTCGATGCCCGAGTAGAGGCCCTCGGTGTTCTCCCGCACGATCACCAGGTCCACCCCGCTGAAGCGGGTGGGCACCCCGTCGAGGTTGCGCACCGGCCGCACCGCCGCGTAGAGATCGAGCTCCTTGCGCAGCCGCACGTTGATCGAGGTGAACCCCTCGCCGATCGGCGTGGTGCACGGCCCCTTGAGCGCGACCTGGTGGCGCGTGATCGCGTCCATCGTCTCCCGGGGCAGCACGTCCTGGCCCCGCTCGAGCGCGGCCAGGCCCGCGCGGCCCTCCACCCACTCAACGGGCGCGCCCGCCGCGCCCAGGATGCGCCGGACCGCGTCGGTCACTTCCGGCCCGATGCCGTCGCCCGGAATGAGGACGACCTGATGCGAGGCGGGATGTCGGCTCATGCCGACATTATCCCCCCGGGAGGGATTAAATCTTCACCGGCACGAACTCGGTCGTGTAGTGCTGGTCGAGCGGCAGCCGCTGCTTGAGCACGCCCAGGTCCAGCAGCGTGTCCTGCATGACCTTCATCGCGTCGAGGTCCATGCGCCCGTCCACCGAGAGGAGCGGCTTGACCAGGTCGTAGGCACGCCGCGCGGCCGGCTCGGGCCAGCCGATCCCCTTGGACGCGATCCGGATGGACTCGTCCGGGTTGTCGCGGAAGAACTTGTGACCCTGGAAGATGCCCCGCAGCGTGCGCTGCAGCGTGTCCCGCTTGGTCTTGATGAGATCGTCGGTGGCGTAGGCCACCAGGCTGATCCACTTGGGCGTGACCTCGTCGAGGCGCATCAGGATGCGCCCGACCCCCTGGGCCTCCAGGACCGAGCCCGCGTCGCCGAAGATGCACGCCTGGGTTTCCCCGCGCCGCAGGGCCGCGGCCTGCGCGTCGAGGCCGCCCACGCCCACGATCTTGATGTCCTTCTCCGGATCCCAGCCCATCTTCTTGGCGAGCATGCGCGCGAACACCCAGGTGGTGGAGCCGACCACGGTGACGCCGATGGAGCCGCCCTTGAGATCCTCGACCTTCTTGATCAGGGGCCCCACGGTCAGCGTGAAGTGGTTCTTCTCGAGGATGGTGGCGATCGCCCGGATCCCGGTGCCGCGCTCGCGGAACACCAGCGGGTCGGTGGCCCCGGTGAGCCCGATGTCGGCGGCGCCCGACAGCACGCCCTTGAGCAGATCCGGGCCTCCCTTGAACGGGACCATCTCGGCGTCGAGGTCGTTCTCCTTGAAGAAGCCCTTCTCGATGCCGATCATGGTCGGCGCGTTGATCCCGAGATCGCCCAGGACCACGCAGCCCACCTTCACCGCGGTCGCGGCCCGCGCCGGCCCCGGGCGCCAGGCCCCGCTGGTCGCCACCGCGGTGCCGCCCGCGATCGTCTTGAGGAAGCTCCGCCGCGTCGTCGCCATTGACCGGCCTCCTGTGTCAGCGCCAGCGAGAGAGGCGCTGGTTGAGATGTTCGAGAGACAGTACCACGACGATGGACAGGATCGACACGATGAGGGTGGCCGCGAACAGCTCGGAGGCCTTGAACGCCATCGCCATGCGCTGCATGAGGAAGCCCATGCCGCGGGTGCCCGCGAACATCTCGGCCAGCAGCACGCCCAGCATCGCGAACACGATCCCCACCCGCATGCCGGCCAGGACGGAGGGCAGCACCGCCGGCAGCAGTACCTTCCGGCTCACCTGCCCGCGCGTGGCCCCCATGGACACCGCGGCGGTGACCAGCGTCGGGTCCACGTCCCGGACGCCCGCGGCCACCATGAGCAGGATGGGGAACACCGCGAACAGGGTCCCGGTGAGCACCGCGGTGCTCGTGCCGAGCCCGAGGGTCAGCGCGATCCACGGCAGGACCAGGATCTTGGGCACGCCGTAGGCGGCCACCACGTACGGCATCGCGACCGCGTGCACCAGCCGGCGCGAGCCGAGCACGAGCCCGCCCGCCACGCCGAGCCCCACCGCGAGGGCGTAGCCGGCCAGCGTTTTCAGCAGGGTATCGCCGAGCCGCGGCAGCGCCTCGCGCGCGGTGGTCCAGAGCGCGGTCGCGACGGTGGCCGGCGCCGGCACGAAGAGCGGGTCGGCCAGGCCGGTGCGCACCGCCACGTGCCAGGCCAGCACGACCGCGGCCAGCGAGGCGGCCTGGCAGGCGAGGACGCCTAGCCGGCCCATCGCTTCACCCGCGCCTCGACGAGCGCGCCCGCGGTATCGATGGCCAGGACCGCGGCCGCCGCGATCACCGCCAGCACCGCGTACTCGCGCGTCATCATGAGGCCGTACGCGTAGTTGATGACGTAGCCGATGCCCGCGCGCGAGCCGAGGATCTCGCCCACCAGCACGCCCACCACCGAGAGGGCCAGGCCGGCCCGCAGCCCGCCCACCATCGTGGAGGCCATCGCGGGCAGCATCACCTTGCGGAACACCGTGAACGGCCGCGCCCCCATGGACTGCGCCACCGTCACGAGCGTGGCCGGCACCTGGCGGATGCCGGCCAGCACCGACAGCACGATCGGGAAGAAGCCGAGGGCCACCCCGAACGCGATCTTCGAGGCGGACCCGAGCCCGAAGAACAGCATCAGCGACGGGTACCACACCACACTCGGCACCGCGTAGAGCGCGGCGAGCAGCGGCTCGTAGATCCGCCCGACGGTGCGGCGCAGGCCGAGCAGGAAGCCGAGCCAGAGCCCGGCCGCCACCGCCAGCACGTAGGCGCCCGCGATCTCCTGGAGGGTCAGCCAGACGTGCTCGCCGAGCGGCGGCAGGTCCGGCACCCGCCACATCCCGAGCAGCGCGCCAGGCAGGACCGAGGGCCGGATATAGAAGAGGGGGTTGAGGGGGGCCGCCACCGCCTCCCACACCGCGAGGATCGCCACGAGGATGCCGAGCCGCCAGGCCAGGATCTTCACGGCCGCGTCCCCATCGCCTTCAGCGACTCCTCGCGCACCTGCTCCCAGAGCTTGGCCCGCAGGTCGGTGACCTCGGGCGCGTTCAGGTCGCGCGGGAACGGCAGCGTGACGTCCACCACGTCCTTGATCCGCCCGGGCCGCGCGGTCATCACCACGATGCGGTCGGACAGCGCGATGGCCTCGTGCAGGCTGTGGGTGACGAAGACCACCGCCTTGCGCGCGCGCCGGCGGATGCCCACCAGCCACTCGCCCATCAGCAGGCGCGTCTGCTCGTCGAGGGCGCCGAAGGGCTCGTCCATCAGGAGGATCGGGGTGTCCAGCGCGAGCGCGCGGGCGATCGCCACCCGCTGGCGCATGCCGCCCGACAGCTCGCGCGGGTACTTCCGCTCGAAGCCGCGCAGGCCCATCGGCTCGAGCAGCCCGAGCCCGATCTCCCGGCGCTTCGCCGCGGGCACCCCGCGCAGCTCGAGGCCGAACGTGACGTTGTCGAGCGCGGTGCGCCACGGGAAGAGACCGCCGTCCTGGAACACCAGCGCGACCTGCTCCGGGTTCGGGCCCGCGCACGGCGTCCCGGCCACCAGCACGCGGCCCGCGTCCGGGCGCACCAGGCCCGCGATCATCCCGAGCACGGTGGACTTGCCGCAGCCGCTCGGACCCAGCAGGGTGACGAACTCCTCGGCGCGCACGGTGAGACTGACCGACTCCACCGCCTGGACCGCTCCGCTCGCGGTCTCGTACCGTTTGCCGATCGCCTCGAGGACGATCGGAGCCGCCGCGCCCGTCGTGGCCCCGCCTGGCATGCGCGCATTATGCTACAGTGCGCTCGAAAAGGAGGGCTCATCCCCATGCCGGACGCCGTACATCTGGGTAGCGGCAAGGTCCGCGAGCTCTACGCCCTCGACGACGAGCGGCTCCTGCTCGTGGCCTCCGACCGCATCTCCACCTTCGACGTCGTGCTCCCGACCGCCATCCCGGACAAGGGCCGCGTGCTGACCGGGATGTCCGCCTTCTGGTTCGCGCGCACCGCCGACATCTGCGCCAATCACCTGGTCGCGCTCCGGCCCGACGGCCGCTCCACCGAGTGCCGCCGGCTCGAGATGCTGCCGATCGAATGCGTGGTGCGCGGCTACCTCTCCGGCTCCGCCTGGAAGGACTACCGCAGCACCGGCCAGGTGTCCGGCCACCGCCTGCCCGCGGGCCTGCGCGAGTCCGACCAGCTCCCCGAGCCGATCTTCACGCCGGCCACCAAGGCCACGAGCGGCCACGACGAGAACATCACGCGCGCCCAGGCCGCGCAGGTGGTCGGGGCCGAGCGCTTCGCGGAGGCCGAGCGGCTCTCGATCGCGCTCTACCGGTTCGCGGCGGCCTACGCGCGTGAGCGCGGCATCATCATCGCCGACACCAAGTTCGAGTTCGGGGTGGACCGCGCCGGCCGGCTCGTGCTGGCCGACGAGGCGCTGACCCCGGACTCCTCGCGCTTCTGGCCCGCGGACCAGTACGCGCCGGGCGGGACGCAGCCCTCCTACGACAAGCAGTACGTGCGTGATTACTGCGAGAAGATCGGCTGGGGCAAGACCTACCCGGGCCCCGAGCTGCCCGCCGACGTGGTGGCCGGCACGCGCCGGCGCTACGTCGAAGCCTTCGAGCTGGTCACCGGCCTGTCGTTCGACGCTTACCTGGCGAACCCTTCGATCGCCCTGAAGTAGCCGTCTTCCCCTTCCCCCCCTCTCCCCTCCGGGGAGAGGGCAGGGTGAGGGGGCCGATGTACCCGCGCGCCTGATCCCGCTCCCGCAGCGCGCGCGCCCGCTGGCCGGCCGGCCCATACCCCCCGCCGCCCGGCGTGCTCACGAGCACGCGATCCCCCTGCTCCAGCACGTGCTGTCGCCGGTGATCCACCTTCTTGCCGTTGATCTGGACGTCGCCGAGCCCGCCCGCCCCGCCGCCCGCGAGGCCTGGCGCGGGGAAGCGGGTGCGCTCGGCCATGAAGCTCAGCACGATGGGCCGCTTCGACTGGCTCTCGATCAGCATGTCCTGGCCGAGCCCGCCGCGCGTGCGGCCGCCGCCCCCCGACCCGGGCCGCATACGCTTGTAGTGGAAGAAGAGCGGGCTGTTGCGCTCGGCCACCTCGACCGGCGTGCTCGAGATATTGCTGGGCCACGAGAGCACGTGCTCGCCATCCTTGCCGGCGGTCGCGCCCATGCCCCCGTTGAAGAAGAGCACGGTGGTGTACGGGCGCCCGTCGTCGCGCACCCCGGACTGAGCGACCGCCCAGAGCGGCGAGCCGGCCGCCGCCGCCACGCGATCGGGGATCACCTGGTGCAGCGCGCCCAGGATCAGGATCGGCACGTAGTGCCCGGTCTGCGCGCGGCTCACCACCGCGGCCGGGAACTTCGGGTTGAGCAGGCAGCCCTCGGGGGCCTCCACCTTCACCGGCCGGTACATGCCCTCGTTGTTGGGCAGCCCCGGCAGCAGCGCGCAGCGGACCGCGTAGGCGGTCATCGCGTACGTGTAGGCCATCACGCAGTTGATGGCGCGCGGCTGCGCGGGCGAGGTGCCGGTGAAGTCGGCGACGATCTCGTCGCCCCGCACGGTGAGCGCGACGCGGAACCGGTAGGGCGCCTCGAAGCCGTCGGTCTCGATCCCGTAGCGGTAGGTGCCGTCGGGGACTATGCGAATAGCGCCCCGCATCGCTCGCTCGGAGCGCGCGAAGAGCTCGTCGGCCAGTCCCTCGAGCGAGTCGAGCGCGTACTCCTCCATGAGGCGGCGCACCCGGTTCTCCATCAGCTCGTTGGCGCTCACCTGCGCCCAGATGTCGCCCACCGTCTGGTCGGGCGTCCGCACGTTGGCCCGCAGCAGACCGAGGAGCGTCTCGTCCACCTGCCCGGCGCGGATCAGGTGGGTGAGCGGGATGTGAAAGCCCTCCTCGAACAGCTCGCGCGCCTCGATGGCCCGGATGCGGCCGCCGATATCGGGCATGTGGGCCGTGGTCGCGGAGAAGGCGACCAGGCGCGGCGGAGCCCCGTCCTTCACGAGGAAGATCGGCTTCACGAGGCAGACGTCGCTCATGTGGCCGGTGCCCTGCCACGGATCGTTGGTGATCAAGACGTCGCCGGGCCGCATGTGCTGGGCGCCGATCCCGTTCAGGAAATGGCGGACGGTCGCGGGCAGCGTGCCGATGAAGGACGGGATGCTGCCGGAGTTCTGGGCGAGCGCGAATCCGCGCGCGTCGGTGAGGACGCACGCGAAGTCGTTGGCCTCGTTGGACAGCGTGGAGAACGAGGTGCGCACGATGGCCTTCGCGGCCTCGTCCACCACCGAGATGATCCGCGTCCACAGCACCTCCAGCGTGATCGCGTCGAACGCGGTGCTCATGGCTCCCCCAGGGTCATCACGATGTTGCCGCTCGCGGCCACGCGCGCGGTCGCGCCGGGGCCCACCACCAGCGTGGAGCCCTCCTCCTCCACCACCGCGGGCCCGGCCAGCTCGTCGCCGATCCCCAGTCGATAGCGGTCGTAGACCGCGGTCTCCACCCAGCCCTCCGCGCCCGGGAAATAGGCCCGCCGCGTGCCCTTGAGCGCGGCGCGCGCCCCGCCGCCGCGGCGGCCCTCGAGCACGACGTCGCTCCCCGAGACGGGCGCCCGCACCGCCACCCGGATATTGATGAACTCCACCGGCACGCCCGGCGGCGTCAGCTGGAACTTCTCGCGATACGCAGTCTCGAAGGCGCCGCGGAGCACGGCCCGCCCCGGCGCGCTGTCCTCATAGGGCCCGGGCGGCAGCGGCACCACCAGGTCGAAGCCCTGGCCGAGGAAGCGGCCGTCGGCCAGCCGCTGCACGGTCGCGCTCTCGAGCTTCAGCCCGGTCTCCCTCATGACCGCGCGCGCCTCGGTTTCCAGACCGGCGAAGATCGACTCGAGCCGGTCGATGCTGCCCTGGTCGAGCCGGATCCCCACGGTGGCCACCCGGTCCACCCGCGCCGGCGCCACCAGCAGGCCGAGCGCGGAGGCCACGCCCGCCGACGGCGGGCAGATCACGCGGCCGATCCCGAGCTTGCGCGCCACCGAGAAGGCGTGCACCGGCCCGGCGCCGCCCGTGCACAGCAGCGCGTAGTCGCGCGGATCCCGCCCCCGCTCCGCGATGTGAACGCGCGCGGCGCCCGCCATGTTCTCGTTGACGATGTCGTGGATGCCCCACGCGACCTTCGTGGACTCGAGCCCGAGCCGGCGCGACAGCCCCTCGACCGCGGCGAGCGCCGCCGCCATGTCCACCGCGACCTCGCCCCCCGCGAAGTAGTCCGGGTTGAGATACCCCAGCAGGAAGTCGGCGTCGGTCACGGTCGGCTCGCGGCCGCCGAGGCCGTAGGCGGCCGGGCCGGGATGCGAGCCGGCGCTGCGCGGCCCGACCTTGAGCAGCCCGATCTCGTCCACCGCCGCGATGCTGCCGCCGCCCGCGCCGATCTCGATGAGCTCGATGGTGGAGATGCGGATCGGCAGCCCGCTGCCCTCGATGAAGCGCCGCTGCCGCGCGGCCTCGAAGCTGTAGGCGGTGAGGGGCTCGCCCCCGTCCACCAGCGAGAGCTTGGCGGTGGTCCCGCCCATGTCGAACGCGAGCACATTCCCCGCGCTGTCGGGCTGGCCGAAGAAGGCGGCCGCGATCGCGCCGGCGGCCGGCCCCGACTCGAGCATCTGCACGGGCACCCGCTGCGCCTCCTGCACGTGGGTGAGCCCGCCGCTCGAGAGCATCAGCAGGAGCGGCGCCGGGATTCCCAGCTCCGCCACGCGCCGGGCCATCAGGGCGAGGTACTTCTGGGCGAGCGGCTTGATGTAGGCGTTCGCCGCGGTGGTGGAGGCGCGCTCGTACTCGCGGATCTCCGGGGCCACCTCGTGCGAGGTGGTCACCGCGATGCCGGGATGCCGCGCCGCGATCAGCCGCGCCGCCTCCGCCTCGTGACGCGGGTTGGCGTAGGCGTGCAGGAACACCACCGCGATGGCCTCGACGCCCGCCTTCGCGAGCGCGTCGGCCCGCGCGGCCAGCATCCGCGTGTCGAGGCGGCGCGCGATCCGGCCGTCGGCGCGGGTGCGCTCGGTCACCTCGAGACGCAGCTGGCGCGGCACCAGCGGCTCGGGTTTGGCGATGGCCAGGTCGTAGAGCTCGTACTTGCGCTCCCGCCCGATCTCGAGCGTGTCCGCGAAGCCCGCGGTGGTGATGAGGCCGGTCACCGCGCCCTTGCGCTCGATCAGCGCGTTGGTGAAGAGCGTGGTCGCGTGAACGGTCCGGGCGAACGAGCCCGGGTCGAGGCGCGCCTGGGTCAGCAGTCCGGCGACGCCGGCCGCGACCGCGCGCGCCGGGTCGTCGTGGGTGGTGAGGACCTTGCGGCTGACGCTCGTGCCCGCGTCGTGGTCGTAGACCACGAGGTCGGTGAAGGTTCCCCCGATGTCGATGCCGAGCGAGTACTGGGCCACCGCGCGGGCTCCCCTACCGGACCTTGAGCTTCAGGTCCTCCGCCGGGGCCGAGTACGAGAACCCGGGGATGAGGCCGGCGCCGCCCTCCTCCACGCGCGGCCCGATCCCCCAGATGAAGGCCAGCTCGTAGATCGGCACGTTGACCGCCTTGTCCACCAGGATCTTCTGGATCTGCGCGAGCACCGCCTCGCGCTTCTTCGGATCCATCTCCCGCCCCTGGCGCGAGTAGAGATCGTCGATCTCGGGCAGGCTCCCGTACGCGTAGATGCCGTTCTTGGTGACGTAGGGCTCGAGCCGCGTGGCCGCATTGCCGAACGCCGCGGTGATGACCAGGATCACCCCGTGGAGCTTCTTCTCGCGCCACGCGGTGAAGTACGCGGCGCGCTCCATGGTGCGCGTCGTCGTGCGGATGCCCACCGCCTGCAGGTACCCCTGGATGGCTTCGCCCATCGAGGTGTAGGGCGGGAACGGATAGAAGTCCCCGCCGTCGAAGCCGTTGGGATAGCCGGCCTCGGCCAGCAATTTCTTCGCCTTGGCCGGATCGTAGGCGGGCGGCTCGTAGTGGACCGCGTACTGGAAGATGCGCGGCACGATGCTGCCGGTCAGCCGCGAGAAGCCGAGCGTCTCCGCCTGGTTCACCGCCTGGCGGTCGATGGCGAGGCTGGCCGCCTGGCGGACCCGCAGGTCGTGCCAGGGCGACTTCGGATCCCACTGCTCGGGCAGCTCGAGCCAGAACGCACCCGAGAGCAGCGGCGCCTTCAGGGTGAAGCCGGGCGTCTTGCGGATCGCCTCCGCGGTCGGGCCGGTGAGCAGGTAGGCGATGTCCACCTCGCCGCTGCGCAGCGCGGCCGCGCGGGTGGTCTCCTCCGGCATCGAGCGCATGATCAGCCGCTTCACCGAGGGCGCCTTCCGCCAGTAGCCGTCGAAGGCCTCCATCACGATCTCGACGCCCGGCTTGAACGACACCACCTTGTAGGGCCCCGCCCCGACCGGCGCGGTCTTGAAGCCGTCCTCGCCCACCTGCTGCACGTACTTCTTCGGCACGATCCACGCCGCCCCCGACGCGGTCGTCCCGTAGAACGTCATGAAGTCGGCCCACGGCTCCTTCAGCACGAAGCGGACCTGGGTCGGCCCCAGCACCTGCACGTCCTTCACCTTCTCCTTGAGCAGCGTGGCGCTCGCGCCCTTGTAGCGCTCGAAGGAGAACTTCACGTCCTCCGCGGTGACCGGCTCGCCGTTGTGGAAGCGCGCGTTCTTGCGGAGGGTGAACGTGTAGCTCAGGTGGTCCTTCGATTCCTGCCACGACTCGGCCAGGCTCGGGGTGTTGAGCCCGCCCGGCATCGGCTTCACCAGCGCGTCGTGGACCGCGTAGAGCACCATGAACGGCGTGCTGAACGCCTCGGTCTCCGCGGGGTCGAGCCAGCGGGCGGCCAGGGTGACGTGCAGGCCCCAGCGCATCTCGCCCTCGGCGGCGACGGCGGGCGTGGGGCGGGCAACGCAGAAGCTGGCCAGGACCAAGGTTGCCGCGAGCACGGAGAGCGGGGCGAGCCCGCGCGAACGAGGAGTGATCATGGCGAGAACCGTAGGGCCCGCGGCGCGTCCCGTCAAGTGGGGCGGTTGACAGCGCGCGGGCGGGGCGCCCATACTCCCGCCACTTTCCGGTAGCTCAACCGTCCAGCCCTCGACGGAGGCAATGACGCCCCCAGGATCGGGTCCCCGGACAACTCTTCCAAGTGGCCCTCGGCCGCGCTCGCGGCCGAGCGGGGGAGGTACATCCATGCCCCAGGCACATCCTCATGATCCGTCCGTTCACCCGATCGGCCGACGCGCGTTCCTGAAGGGCGCCGCCGGCGGCGCCGCGGTCGCCGCGGGCCTCGAAGGCATCCTGGCCGCCCGGCGCGCGCCCGCCTTCGGCCAGACCGCCGAGGTTCACCTGCTCCAGTGGGTGGACTTCATCCCGGAGGGCGACGTCGAGCTGCGGAAGCTCTTCGCCGAGTACAGCGCCCAGAACAAGGTCAAGGTCACGCTCGAGACGATCAACGCCAACGACCTGCAGGCGCGGATCACCGCGGCGATCCAGTCGGGCTCGGGCCCGGACATCATCATGATGCTCCACAACTGGCCCCACCTCTACGCGGGCGGGCTCGCCGACGTCTCCGACCTCTGCGAGTGGAAGGCCAAGGACCAGGGCGGCTACTACTCGCACTCGGAAGCCGGGGCCCGTAGCGGCAAGCGCTGGCTGGCCCTGCCCTACAGCACGGGCGGCAGCCTGATCGCGTACCGGCGCTCGTGGTTCGCCGAGGTGGGCGCGAACCAGCCGCCCGCCACGCTCGAGGAATACCGGAAGATCGGCGCGGCGCTCAAGAAGAAAGGCAAGCCGATCGGGCAGACCCTCGGCCACACCTTCGGGGACGCGCCGACCTGGACCTACCCGCTCGTGTGGTCCTTCGGCGGGGCCGAGACCGACCCGAGCGGCAAGAAGGTCGTGCTCAACTCCAAGCAGACCATCGAGGCGGTCAAGTGGATGGTGGCGTTCTGGAAGGAGTGCTGCGACGAGGGCGCGCTGGCGTGGGACGACACCAACAACAACCGCGCCTTCCACGCCAACGAGATCTCGGCCACGCTCAACGGGGCCTCCATCTACATCTTCGCCAAGCGCAATCCCGACAAGGTCAAGAACGAGGCCGGGCAGCCGATGTGGAGCGACATCGCGCACTTCGGGATTCCGGCCGGCCCCAACGGTCCCACCCCGCCTTACTTCGTGCCCTTCTCGCACGGGCTGATGAAGTATTCGAAGAACCAGAAGGCGGCCAAGGAATTCCTCCGGTGGCTGCACTCGAAGGAGACGTTCGGGAAGTGGTTCGCGGTCGAGAACGGCTACAGCGTGGGCGCCACCACCGTCTGGGAGAACCATCCGATGTGGGACACGGTGGACGACCCGCTGAAGTCCTTCCGGGTGGCCGCGCGCGGCTCGCGGATGATCGGCCACGCCGGCCCGGCCACCGCCAAGGCCACCGAGGTCTACACCAAGTACATCATCACCGATATCTTCGCGAAGGCGGTCCAGGGCATGTCGCCCGCGGACGCGGTGAAGTGGGGGGAGTCGGAGCTGAAGAAGGTCTACGAGGGCTGAGCGCGGCGCGGCCGCCGGCGCCCCGCGCGCGACCTAGAAGATCGCGAGCGGGTGCGCGGGCGCGCCGGTGGCCCCGACCAGGCGCAGCGGGGTCGCGGTGAACAGGAACTCGTTGCGCCCTTCCTCGGCGCACGCCCTGGCGAGGCGCTCGGGGTCCGAGTTGTCGATCAGGGCCAGGCCCAGGAACGGGATGGCCAGGTGGGCCGACATGCCGAAACCCGGGTAGCGGCTGGGGCGCTCGTCCATCATGTCCCAGGAGATGCCCGCGATGTCCTTCGCGCGGAACCACTCGAGGCAGGAGAGGTGCAGGCCCGGGTGCTCCGAGATGCGCGGCTTCCAGTCCGGGTTCTCGAGGCGGAACTTCTCGTCGCCGCTGCGCACCACCACCACGTCGCCCGGCTCCACCTTCACGCCCGCGCGCCGCTCCGCCTCGTCGAGCTCGCGTGGCGTCACCGGATGGCCCACCGTGACGTAGCCCTCCTTGCGCCCCGCCGCGATGTCGAGAAAGACGCCGCGAGTGGTGATGCCCCGTTCGAAGATCGGGTCGATCGGGCACCAGAGCGCGCCCTCGACGGTGAGGCTGTCCGTGAACGACCGGCCGTTGTAGAGCTCGCCGTCCCAGCCCACGTGGCAGAGCGCGTCCACGTGGGTGATCCAGAAGCCGTGGTAGACCATGTCGAAGCGGTCGAGCACCACGTCCACCCGCTCGCGCTTGGACGGAAACGTCATGTGGTACATGTACACCGGCCGCGGGATGACGTCGCGCGCGAGGGAGACGGTGCGGCCCTTCTTGATGAGCCGCTGCGCCTGCGCCTGCTTGGCCGGGGTGATCAGGTTCACGGTGCCGAGCTGATCGTCGTGGCCCCAGCGGCCCCAGTTGTTCAGCTCCTTGAAGTAGCCCTCGACGCGGTCACGGCTGGGCAGGGGGGCGTCGGCCATCGGACGGATCCTTTCCGGGCGGCTAGCGGCGCGCGCCCGCGCGGAAGCCGAGCGCCGACGCCGCGATGAACAGCAGAAGGACGGGC